>Ga0233443_1000077_pt1 | contig 117549 bp, 114 predicted proteins | sample SI_123_September_2_FD_182784 | JGI IMG/M metagenome (GOLD analysis project Ga0233443, IMG submission 182784) | Seawater microbial communities from Saanich Inlet, British Columbia, Canada - SI_123_September2016_200_MG | ecosystem: Environmental > Aquatic > Marine > Inlet | place: Canada...
TTTTCAATAATCACAGCATCATGCAGAATGGTGCAAAATTCACATATAGAGTTACAAACTAGTTACAAACAATATAAACTGTAAAAAATAATCCTTTAATAACAATGAGTTATTGCGCATTATTAATATACGATTATTGAGTGGGAGTAAGTCAGATAGCGTTTGGTGTAGACTGGCTCATTACTCTTTTGATTTCAGATTTGATTTCATTATCAGTATACGGCTTGACCACGTAGCCGAATCCGTCTGGAGTATCGAAACTTCCTTTGGTTGATACTTCCTTGTCGCCGAACGCCGTAATAAAAATGATTAAAGTTTTCTGTTTGGACAATATGACATTGGCGGCAGATCTGCCATCGATGCTGCCTGGTAAACCTATATCCATCAGAACAAGATCAGGTGAAAGCTTCTGTGCAAGGTGGACGGCCTCCAGAGCATCAACGGCTATCGTAATGTGTTCGAACCCCATTTCTTTCAAAATCCGGCTGTAGTTGAAGGCATGCAAGGCTTCATCTTCAACGATCAACACGCTTGGATTATCCATCATGATACCGGGCCCAGCACAAACACTTTCTCTATCCATATAGATCGTGTGTCTGGGCGATCAACGACAAACGGGATGTCCATTGCAATTATCTTTTTGGTCAAACTAAAAACTGACCGTTACTGTCGCTCCGTTATTTACTGCGCTGCGACTTGTACAGGTTGGGCAGAATCTTCGCTGTTCAGATTGTAATGCACAACATTGTCTGACACAGGCAATGACTTCACGGGACCACGACGTATCCAGGTAACCTGCATTACCCAGGCGACGTTGGCAGGATTGGTGATCGGATTGTGGGGGCCATTGCGACCGGCTGGTGCACGGGCCAGCAAAGTGCGGCCATCCTTCATGCCAATGATGCAATCAGCTGCAGCGCCGGCCAGGATGTCTTCGGGCCTTTGGCGTTCGCCGATCAGGATATCGCCGTCCATATAAGCTGGCGTCAAGGCGTTACCACGAATGGCGACTGCAACACAGTCTTCACAAGCTTGTCCCATCCCCAGTTCAATGAATTGCCCGGCATTGTCCTCATCGGCAACGTTACCGAATGCCGGATGGCTGCCCGGCAAACCGATGGTCGCAACCAGCGGAATCGAAGTATTCGGACTTCCGGAATTGATGCCAAACTGAAGCCATTCCGGGGTGACCTCCAAAATCGATGCCAGTTCCAATAACCTGGAATACTTTGGAGAAGTACGACCGCTTTCCCAGTAAGCAATGCTGGATTGATCCACTTTGGTGTGTCGGGCCAATACAGCCTGGCTCATCCTGAGACGTTTGCGGGCGATTTTTATGCGATTTCCTAGGGTCATACCCTATTACAGCAAGTAATATGCCAAATTTTAGACAAATTTAAGTAAAGCGTATTCGTTCTCTCCGAATCGCCTCGTTTCATACTTTTATTGCAATTCTGGGCCTTGGCGTCATCCTGTGTTTCAGAACAAAGTTGAAACACTCTAATTGACGATTAGCCGTCAGTTTTTGCTTTTCCTTCTGGTGAAATCGTGACGCTGACATCGGTACCACCCGCTGCAGATTTCTGTAATTGCAGCGTGGCAACCCGTCCTTCGCGGATATAGGTCAGAACACTGACGGCTGCGCGCACGGCGGTAATTTCGCGCCAACCCAGGCCCGGCAATTCCTTGCGATAAAAATCAAATGCAGATTCCGGTGAATTGGGTGTCTGGATCAGAACCCGTCCTGTCCAGTCCTCGCCTGTACCAAGAATAATTGATTTTTCCGTGTCCAGTTGCGCTTGAGGCGGCATGGGCAAGTCAGAAAACTGTACAACATTCACATCAGTCTTGCCGGTTTGCATCGATCCAGATGCCACAACCGGGGCAGGGGTCATGCGTTGTACCGGTTTGTCTGCTGGTTGTTGTATGCAGGCCACCAGGGCAAATGCTGTCAAAGACAAGGGAGCAAGAGCGCGGTTAAGAATTTTCATGATACAATATTTCTGTCGGGTGATTTTTCTGGCAGGTGATTTTAATGTCGAAACATACATGGGCCAGTGACATCCGGATCATGCCATGTAAAGAACAAAAACCCAACAGGGATCGGAGAACGGCGGGCATTGAAACATCGGCGTTTCCGGCCCTGATCAAATCTGTCAAAACGATCAAAACCGGCGACGGACCTGATGATCAAATCCCTGGTATGGGAGGCTTGATCAGGCGGCCAACTGACGATGCGGCTGGAAAAACCGTAATTGCGCGGATTTTGATGGTTTTTTAGTTGATTCCGGGTGTAGTCTCGTTTGCATAAACGCCTGTCTGCGTATATTGTGACGCCCGATTTCCGCGCCTTTTGAAGGTTGCGGAAAAATTATTTCAAGTGTTGGTCGCCGTGACGGATGCCAGCCTTCGCAACCTAACAATATCGGGCATATGGACGTGGAGCCAATGCCCTGGAGATTTAAAGAGTGTCCGATATCTTCAAGGAAGTCGACGAAGACGTACGTCGCGAAAAACATTCCGAGTTGTGGGAAAAATATGGCAAATATATCATTGCCATTGCTGTGGTTGTTGTTGCCGCGACCGCCGCGACTGTAAGCTGGCGCGAATATAGCAAAAACCAGATGCTGGAAGCGGGCAGCAATTTTGCAGCCGCCAAAGCCCTGGTTGTTGCACAAAAAGATGCCGAAGCAGCAGATGCCTTCGCCAAACTGGCCGCTGGGTCCAGCGCCGGATATGCCGCGATCGCCAGACTGGAAGAAGCCGCAGCCCTCGCCCGCAGCAAGGACGTTGAAGCCGCCCTCAAGATTTATGACGCACTTGCGGCTGACAGTTCAGCGGATCAAAATTTCCGCCAGCTCGCCAGTCTGCATGCGGCAAGCCATTTGCTGGACGGTGGTGATACGGCAGGAGCCCGGTCCCGGTTGGAGACGCTGACGTCAGCCAGCAGTCCGTGGCGCCATTCGGCCCGTGAGTTGCTTGGCCTGGCCGCCATGGCCGAGGGTAACACAGAAGAAGCCATCAAAACATTCAAAGCCTTGTCTGAAGACGCAACGACACCGCGCGGTGCCCGCGCCCGGGCGGCAGAGATGTTGGCTGCTCTCGGCGGAGCCGAATAAGTTATGAAATGGGCGGAGCTGAATAAATTATGAATACTGTCATGCGCCGAGCCTTTGTCGTGCTGTCGCTGACAGCATTGCTTACCGCCTGTGATTTACCTGGTTGGATGGGCGAGGCGGGGGATCCGCCTTTGCCGGGCGAGCGCATTTCTATCATGAGCTTGCAAAGCACGTTGCAGGCTGATCCGGCCTTGGCCGATCTGAATGTTCGTCTGCCACGGCCTTACGTCAATACCGCGTGGCCGCAGTCTGGCGGCCATGCAACGCACGCCATGCATCATCTGCAGGCTGGCGCTGGTCCCCGCATGATCTGGCGGGCGCGTATTGGTGCAGGTTCCGACGACGTAGAGCGTCTGACTGCGACCCCCATCCATGCAGGTGGGCAGGTTTTTGCCCTCGATGCCCGCAGCAATGTGTCGGCTTATGATGGCGGCACTGGCGAGCGATATTGGCGCTACAATCTAACGCCTGATGGTGAGGAAAGAGGCGCTTTGGGTGGCGGCCTCGGTTTTGATAATAACGTTCTTTATGTGACCACTGGTTACGGTGATGTCCTGGCACTTGAGCCGGACACTGGTGCGGTGATCTGGAGCTACGCCATCGGCACACCATTACGCGGGGCCCCGACAATTGACCGTGGTCGCGTGTTTGTCGTATCGCTGGACAATAAATTACATGCCTTGGATGCCAGTGATGGCAGTGTCATCTGGAAACATGTGGGCATCGTCGAAAGCGCCGGGCTCATTGGTTCGGCCAGTCCGGCTGTGCAGGGTGACCTGGTTGTCGTGGCCTATTCATCGGGTGAACTGTTTGCCCTGCGGCGATCCAACGGCCGTGTTGCCTGGGTTGATTCGCTCAGTGGTCGCGGTCGATCCACCGCCCTGGCGCAACTGGGAGATATTACGGGCTCGCCAGTTATTGACCGGGGCCGGGTTTATGCCGTCAGCCATGGTGGCCGTATGGTATCCATCGATCTGCGTACGGGCGTTCGTATTTGGGATCAGGCAATCTCCAGCGTACATACACCCTGGATCGCCGGTGACTTTGTTTTTGTGACCACGGTCGATTCCCGGGTCGTCGCTTTGTCACGAAATGACGGGCGTGTACGCTGGGTTCGCAAACTGGCGCGCCATGTGGACGAGGATCGCGAGGAATTGGTGAACTGGACAGGGCCGGTCCTTGTTGGTGACCGCCTGATTACGGTTTCTTCGCAAGGCGTCGCTTTGGCCATCTCTCCCTATACAGGCAAGATCAATGGTGATATTGAACTGCCAGACCCGGTTTCTCTGTCGCCGATCGTTGCCAATCAGACATTGTATTTTTTGACGGACGAGGCTGAACTCCTCGCCTTCCGCTAAAGGCTTTCAAGAATGACTGCGACTGTTGCCATCATTGGTCGACCCAATGTGGGTAAATCGACCCTGTTCAACAGGCTTGTCGGTAGACGCCTTGCGCTTGTGGACGATACCCCCGGTGTGACTCGTGATCGTCGCGAAGGTGAAGGCCGGATTTCCGATATGGAATTTCGCCTGATCGATACAGCCGGACTTGAAGTCGGTCCCGAGGATAGCTTACAGGACCGCATGTGGAGCCAGACCAAGGCCGCGTTGCAAGAAGCTGACGTCGGCCTGATGATGATAGATGCCCGTACCGGTCTGACGACAGCAGACGAACATTTTGCCGAAATTCTACGCCGGGCCGACACACCTGTGATTTTGGTCGCCAACAAATGCGAAGGGCGACAGGGCCAGTCTGGCATGTTGGAATCCTACAGTCTGGGGCTGGGTGATCCGATCGCCCTGTCTGCCGAACACGGCGAAGGCATCGGCGAACTTTATGATGCGCTTCTGCCTTATGTGGGCCGTGCAGATGAAGAAGATGAATTCGCTGAACTGGAAGTCGCCGCCGGGCTTGCGTTGGACGAAGAGGGGCAAACCGAAGAAGAAGACGTCGGTGGTCCCATCCAGATGGCAATCGTTGGCCGACCCAACGTGGGCAAATCGACCCTGATTAACCGCCTGCTGGGTGAAGAACGTTTGATCACCGGACCAGAGGCCGGTTTGACACGCGATTCCATCTCGGTGGAATGGGAGTGGGGTGGCCAGCGCATCAAGCTGGTGGACACGGCGGGTTTACGGAAAAAGGCCCGGGTTCAGGAAAAGCTTGAGCGCATGTCGACCGCCGATACGACACGGTCCATTCGCTATGCCCAGATTGTGGTGCTGGTCATTGATGGCCAGGCACCCATGGAAAAGCAGGATTTGACCATTGCTGCCATGGTCATTAACGAAGGCCGTTCCCTGGTGATTGCCGTCAACAAGTGGGACGTTGTCGAGAACCGCAAGGACACCATGCAAAGCTTGTATGAGCGTCTGGAGAAATCACTGCCGCAGGTACGCGGTGTGCCGGTTGTTCCCTTCTCGGCTTTAACAGGCTCGCGCATGAATACGCTGATGCCCGCCGTGATTGGTGCCTATGATACCTGGAACCGACGCATTTCAACGGGCAAGCTGAACCGCTGGCTGTCGATTGTGACAGAAGCTCATCCACCGCCAGCCGCCCGTGGCCGTCGCGTGCGGCTGCGCTATGCGACCCAGGCAAAAACCCGTCCGCCAACCTTCGTGGTTTTCGCCAGCGTGCCCGAGGCCCTGCCTGAATCTTATACACGCTATCTGGTGAACGATATCCGCAAGGTCTTCGACCTGCCCGGCACACCCATCCGCCTGATGCTGCGCACGAGTGAAAACCCCTACGCGGACAAGAAGTAGGCTTGGGAACCTTTCAGTCTATTAGCCTTCATCAGAGTGGTTCAGGCCTTCGCCATTGCCCGCTCGGCTTTTGTTTTCGTTAAGATGATGACGTTGCCGACGATGATGAAGCCGATGCCGCTGACCGTAAAGACCGTCCACTGGAAGTCTTCGAAAAAGGTCGACAAGGTCAGCGAGACCAAGGGGAAGACGACGGTGGCATAAGAGGCCCGGTCAGCCCCGATTTTGCCGAGCAAAGTCAGGTAACAGACAAATCCGATCACCGAGGCAAAGACTGCGAGATATATCAGTGAACCGATATAGCCAACTGAAAAATCAAAATTGAATTCGTATCCCAGCACCCAGGTTGCCCCCAGGCTGAACAAGGCACCGTAGATCATGCCGAGCGTTGTGGTTTCAATAACCGGTAATCCCCGGCGCTGATACAGGGCCGAGCTTAACATGCCCAGCGAGGCAGACAGGGTGCCTGCCAGTACCAACAAGATTCCGGTGGTGGCATCACTGGAAAGGTCAAAAGTCTGAATTTCTCGCCAGAAAACCGTGGTGATACCAACCAGACCCATGAGCGCCCCGGCCGCCACCCGTTTTGAAATGGACTTGCGAAACATCAGGGCATTGCCAATGATATTCATGATCACAATGGTTGAAAACAGCACGGCACCGAGGCCGCTGGTGATATACTGGGTGCCGTGATAGATCAGATAAAAATTGATACCAAACAACAAACAGCCCTGAATGGCGATGCGGATTTGATCGCGCAGGGGCCACAACAACTTGCGTTTGGTAAGTACACAAAAAGCCACCATGATGGCTGCTGCCAAAACATAGCGATAGGCAACCGATGTGCCGGGGGCGACAATGCCATACTGGAATTGGATGCCAAGCCAGCTTGAACCCCAGACCAGGACTGTGGCGACATACAACAGAACGTTATTTATGGCTTGTCATCCCGGGTCACGGCATCCACTTTCGCGACAAAGCGTTCGCCGTTTGCGGAACAACCAGGTTCCGCCAGTTCCACAAATTTTTCTGTGATGGCTGACGGTTCCGGCAGGGTCTGTGGGTCTTCGCCAGGCATGGCACTCGCGCGCATCCCGGTTCGAACCGTCAGTGGATCGATGATGTTGGCTTTGACATTGGTTTTGCCAAGTTCCGCCGCATAGGTCGTGACCATACATTCCAGTGCCGCCTTGCTGACCGCATATCCAGCCCAGAAAGGTTTGACGCCTTTGGCAACGCCCGAGGTGACGAATATGGCCCGCCCAGCGTCCGAAGCACGCAGCAAGGGGTCGAAGGAGCGGATCAGCCGCCAGTTCGCCGTGACGTTCACGGCCATGATCTGGTCCCATTCAGAGGGCTTGATATGACCCATGGGCGTCAGAGTACCCAGAATGGCGGCGTTGCCCAGAAGAATATCCAGTTTGCCCCAACGCTCAGCGACGGCACCCCCAAGACGGTCGATGCCTTCGTAGTCGGTAATGTCCAGCGGCACCAGGGTGGTTGAGCCACCAGCGGCCTGAATGCGATCATCCAGTTCTTCCAGACCGCCTACAGTGCGGGCGACCGCAATGATATGGGCGCCTTCGGCGGCGAAGCGTTCAGCCACAGCCGCGCCAATACCCCGAGAGGCACCCGTAACCAGGGCGACCCGGCCTTCCAGTCTTTTGCTCATCCGTTTTGTTCTGCCAGTAAAGATAGTTGGGCTGTCCCGGCACCACTGTCCAGATCAGACAGGGCGATAGGATACTCACCTGAGAAACAGGCGTCACAATAATGCGGGGTAGCAGGATCGCGGCCGTTTTCCTGGCCCATGGCCTTATAAAGGCCGTCCATGGAAATATAGGCGAGGCTTTCAACGCCGATATGTTTACGCAATCCTTCCAGATCAAGGTTGGCAGCAACAAGCTTGTCACTGTCCGGCGTATCCACGCCATAATGACAGGAGTGCATGGTTGGCGGGCTGGCGATGCGCATATGAACTTCCGCAGCACCAGCGGCCCGAACCATCTCCACGATTTTGGTAGAGGTCGTACCGCGCACAATCGAATCATCAACGAGAATAACCCGTTTGCCTTCGATATAAGACCGATTGGCATTGTGCTTGAGTTTCACACCCAGGTGACGGATTGAATCAGTGGGTTCGATGAATGTGCGGCCCACATAGTGATTTCGGATGATGCCGAGTTCAAAAGGAATACCGGATTGTTCGGCGTAGCCCATGGCTGCGGGGTTTCCGGAATCCGGGACCGGCACCACGATATCGGCTTCTACAGGCGACTCGATGGCGAGCTGGGCACCAATTTTTTTGCGAGCTTCGTAAACGCTCAGGCCTTCAACAACTGAATCTGGCCGGGCAAAATAGATATATTCGAAAATACACAAGCGTGATTTGGCCGCGGCGAAGGGTCGCAAACTTTGCACACCACTTTCGTCGATAATAACCAGCTCACCAGGTTCGATGTCTCTGACATATTCGGCCCCGATGATATCCAGGGCGCAGGTTTCAGAAGTGAGGATCGTGGCACCGTCAATGCGGCCCATGACAAGCGGGCGGACACCCAGCGGGTCGCGTACGCCATACATGACGTTTTCGGCAAGTCCGACCAGCGAATAGGCTCCCTCGACGCCCTGCAAGGCATCTACAATCCGGTTGGTGACCGTGTTGGCCCAACTGGTTGAAATCATATGAATGAGAACTTCGCTGTCTGTCGTGCTGTGGAAGATAGAGCCCCTGTTGACCAGCTCGCGTCGCAGGGTCAGGGCATTTGTCAGGTTACCGTTATGGGCGATGGCCAGACCACCAAAAGCGAATTCAGCAAATAACGGTTGGACGTTGCGCACCAGGGTTTCACCTGTTGTTGAATAGCGATTGTGTCCGATAGCGCTGCTGCCCTTAAGGCTTTCCATGACTTTTTCTGAACCGAAGATATCGCCGACCAGACCCAGATTTCGGTGAGTGTTGAAGCGATTGCCATCGTAGGAAACAATACCAGCCGATTCCTGCCCGCGATGTTGCAGGGCGTGAAGCCCCAGGGCCGTATGGGCGGCTGCATCCTGGTGGCCAAAAATGCCAAAGACACCGCATTCCTCGTGCAGCTTGTCATCATCAAATGGTGTGCCCATACCAAGCGGGGCATCAGGCATACTAAAGTCCGCCGGGAGGGTCATTTCAGACTTGTGTGCCGGTCGAAAACTGTTACGCGTTTTCATGGTTATTCCTGGTTGGTCTGGATCAGTTTATCCAGCTGGTTCCTTGAAGCGTCCTTGTACCCCAAAATTCCTTTTGAGTCTTTCCCTGAATCAGCTTCATCCGGACTTAATGCTTTTTCAAGCTGCCCGCCGGTCAAGTCATTGATCTTTCTCAATTCATCAAGGGCGCGTTCGAGATAATCCCGAATTGTCAGGGTTTGCGGGACCATACGGACCGAGATTTCAGCTCCCCGGTGCACCCATTTGGTCAATTTTGCTTCCGAGACGACGTCCGGTTGTTTGTCCGCTGGAACCAGTTGTGCCAACAACAGATAGGCAACGATGACAATAATAGCGCCGCGCGCCAGCCCGAATAAAAAGCCCAGCGAGCGATCCAGTGGACCAATGGAACTTTCCCGCACTCGCGATGCGATCTGATGGCTGAGGATCGAAAAGACGACAAGACTGGCCACGAACAAACCGACAAACGTCGCCGCATCGGCAATGACCCCTTTGGGCAAGTACATAGCCACATAGGGTTTGACCGGATCGTACAAATAAAGGGCTGAAAAAAAGGCGCCGATCCAGCCACCGATGGCCAGGATTTCTTTGACAAAACCGCGTGTAAAGGCAAACAGGGCCGACAGCAGCAGGACAATAACGATAATGCCGTCCAGCACATTGACGGGTAACTCATTCATCTTCGGACCCTCCCACGGCACGCAGGCTCGGGGCTTCGCCAAACATGGCGACCAGTTCATGAACCGCCGATATTTCGCTAATGGCGAGGTCAGGTTCCTTCTTGCGTCCGGCAGGGGGGGACAAGGCCCGCTCAAAGCCCAGCTTGGCGGCTTCTTTCAGGCGGACATCTGACTGACTGACCGGGCGCACTTCGCCCGACAGGCCGATTTCGCCAAAGGCCACAGCGCCATCCGGTACGGGCACCCCTGTCAGCGAGGACACCAGTGCGGCGGCAACCGCAAGATCTGCACCAGGTTCATGCACCCGCAAACCACCGGCGACGTTCAGATAAATATCATTGCCAGCCAGATTAAGGCCGCCACGGGCATCCAGTACTGCCATGACCATGGCGAGGCGAGCGCTGTCCCAGCCAACGACAGCACGGCGTGGGGTTGCCAGCGGTGATGATGTGACGAGGGCCTGGATTTCCACCAATACCGGACGCGTACCTTCGATGCCGGCAAAAACACAGGAGCCACTGACCCGACCGCCCTCCTGGGGCAGGAACAGGGCCGAAGGGTTCGATACTTCGGCCAGGCCGGCATCGGTCATTTCAAAAACACCGATTTCATCGCCAGGACCAAAGCGGTTTTTGACGGCGCGCAGGATACGGAACTGGTGACCGCGCTCGCCTTCAAAATACAGAACTGTGTCGACCATGTGTTCGAGCACACGTGGACCGGCGATTTGCCCGTCCTTGGTGACGTGGCCCACCAGCATCACTGATATGCCGCGATGCTTGGCCATGCGGATAAATTCCTGAGCACTGGCCCGAACCTGGCCCACACTGCCGGGGGCAGATTCCAGATTGTCGACGAACATGGTCTGGATAGAATCGATCACCACACATGTTGGCGCATCGCCTCCCTCCAGCGATGACAGGATATCGCGAACGCTGGTCGCTGCCGCAAGGTCAACATTCGATTTTTCCAGGCCCAGTCGCCTGGCCCGCATGCGCACTTGTTCAACGGCTTCTTCACCGGAAATATAGGCGACGTTAACGCCACTGTTCGCCAGGGCTGCCATGGCTTGCAACAAAAGCGTTGATTTACCGATACCGGGATCACCGCCGATCAAAATGGCTGATCCGGCCACCAGCCCACCACCAAGCACACGATCAAATTCGGCAATGCCGGTTTTCTGACGCGGGCTTTCCGGGGAAGTGCCGTTCAAGGGCACAAAATTGATCTTGCGACCCTTGCCCGCTGTCAGTCCCTTGGGCGTCGTCGTTGCCACTTCCTCGACCAGAGAATTCCATTCCTGGCAAGTATCGCACTGGCCCGCCCACTTATTGCTGGCGGCACCGCAGGACTGGCAAACATATTGGCGTGCTGCCTTGGCCATCAGTTGCTCCCGCCAAAGAAAAAAGACTGCTTCATGGTCGCAGTACTTCCATCTGGATCGGGCCCTCGGCACGCCCATGGATGAACTGATCAACGTGGGCATTGCCTGATTGGTCGATCTGATCAGTCGGGCCTGCCCAGATGATCTGCCCTTTGTAAATCATGGCAATGCGATCAGCGATTTTGCGCGCGCTGGCCAGGTCATGGGTGATGGACAGGGTGGTGGCACCCAGTTCTTTTACACAATCAACAATCAGGTCGTTGATCACATCGCCCATAATCGGGTCGAGGCCGGTGGTCGGTTCGTCAAAGAAAATGATTTCAGGTTCCGTGGCAATGGCACGGGCAAGGCCGACGCGCTTTTGCATGCCGCCGGAAAGTTCTGCCGGGCCGAGTTCGCCAACTTCTTCGCCCAGACCAACCTGGGCCATTTTGGTCAGCGCCACACCTTTGGCGTCGTCGCGTGACATGCCACGACCCTGGATCAAGCCAAAGGCAACATTTTCCCAAACCTTGAGACTGTCGAACAGGGCGGCGCTTTGAAACAGCATGCCGAATTTATCCAGCACCCGGTCGCGGTCCTTACCGCCCATGCCGACAACTTCTTCACCATCGACCTTGATGCTGCCCCCGTCAGGATGCAGCAAGCCCAGCACACATTTCAGCATGACAGATTTTCCAGTGCCAGAGCCGCCAATGACAACCACGGATTCACCCCGTCCCACATCCAGATTTAATCCGTCCAACACAACTTTGGGCCCAAACGACTTGTGCACATCGTTCATGGATATCTTTGCTGTGGCCTTATCTGCAATATGTTCCGTCATATGTCGAAAAACAGTTCGGTGATGATGTAGTTGGCCGCCAGGATCAGGATCGAAGCCGAGACCACAGCGTTGGTGGTTGCAGCACCCACGCCTTGCGCGCCACCGCGGCTGTGATAACCGTGGTAACAACCCATCAGGGAGACGATAAAGCCAAAGGCCGAGGCCTTGACCAGGCCGGAAATAACGTCGATCTGTTCCAGAAATTCAAAAGTATTGTCGATATAGCTGGCCGAATTAAAACCAAGCTTCTCCGTACCCACCAAATACCCTCCCATTACCCCTATAATGTCCGCCACAAGGACCAGTAATGGTAACATTAGGGCGCCTGCAATCAGGCGCGGCACAACCAGATATTTGAAGGGGTTGGTGCTGAGTGTCGTCAAGGCATCAATCTGTTCTGTGACCCGCATCGTGCCGATTTCGGCGGCCATGGCAGCCCCCACCCGACCCGCGACCATCAATCCGGTCAGCACAGGCCCAAGTTCGCGGGTAATGCCGATAACAACGATCGTGGCGACAGCACCTTCAGCATTAAATCGCGAGGATCCGGAATAGATTTGCAGCGCCAGCACCATACCGGTGAAAACCGCCGTCATACCGACGACAGGCAGAGAGTAATAGCCGATGGACATCATCTGGCGCATCAACAAGCGCGGATAAATGGGCGGCGTCACACAATGGCTGAGCGCGGTTGCCGTAAAGATCGATAGCCGTCCGGTTGCCGCTGTGAACGACAGGAAAATACGACCGATCGCCGCCAGAAAGTTCGTGCCGACAGCCACCACTTTAATCAGGCTCCACCAATATATGTGCGTTTGAAACGACGACCCAGTCGGGTGAATAATTCGTAATCCACTGTGTCAGCAGCAGGGGCCAGTTCATTGGCGGAAACATCACCGCCCAGTAAATTGACCTCGCATCCCGGCACCGCCAGGTGCGCAGGCACATCCGTTACATCCACTGTGATCAAATCCATGGAAACCCGCCCTACAACCGGTATCCGAATACCGTCTATCACGGCAAATCCGCGATTGCCCAATGACCGGGGATAACCGTCCGCATAACCAACGGGAATCGTTGCAATCCGGGCCGGTCCGGTCGCCCGGTGAGAGGCACCATAGCCAACGGCCTGGGGGCTGTCAATCTCGCGGACCTGCAGGATTTTTGCTTTTAAATGAACGACTTCCGACATGGGATTGGGGCCGGTCCCGAAAGGATTTCCGCCATAAAGGGCGAGGCCCGCGCGCGCCACATCAAAGTGAAATTCCGGGCCCAGAAGAATGCCTGCGCCATTGGCAAAACTGGCTTCTGCAATAGGGAAATGGGCGGCTATTTCGCGGAACTGATCCCGTTGCATGCCATTGGCCGGATTGTCCGGCTCGTCCCCATTAGCCAGGTGGGTCATGGTCAATTTCAGATCGATACCTGTCAGGCGATCCTGTTCAGCCAGCAAGGTGCGGAATTCATAATCCGGTAAACCGAGCCGGGCCATGCCGGTGTCAACGTGCAATGCAGCGGGTCTTGAGTTTTCGTCCGATTTTGCCGCCCCGGACCAGTCGTCGATCTGTCCCAGGTGATTGAGCACAGGGCGCAAGTCATGGTCGATGAAAGTGGGTATTTCCGCGGTGTTTACGCCGGCCAGCACGTATATCTCAGGTTCGGGGCCAAGAATTTCCCGTAGTTCAACCGCTTCGGCGAGGACGGCGACAAAATAAATCCGGCAGCCCGCCTTGAACAAAGCAGGGGCCGTACATGCCTGGCCTGTGCCATATGCATTGGCCTTGACGGCAGCGGCCACATGGCGACCAGTGAAAGTCTCACTGAGCTGACGATAGTTGGCCATTATTGCATCGAGATTGATGGTCAGGGTGGCGGCAGCATAATCCGGGCCGGAATCAGGTAAAGAATCAGATGAAGATGTATTGGATTGTGCCTTAGAAACCAACGTCATCGGGGCCCTGGTCCTCTTTGTCGAGATTGCCAAATCGGGTGAACTGGTTGCTGAAGTATACGTTCACCGTATCGGTAGGACCATGCCTTTGCTTGGCAATAATGATTTCTGCTTCGCCGGCGCGACCTTCACGCATGTAGTCTTCGTTCCACTGCTGCTGGCGCAGAATAAACTCGGCTTCGGTCTCGTCTTTGCGGGCGATGGCGGGGCGGGGATGCAGACGGCTCCAGTAATATTCTTCACGATAAACAAACATCACCACGTCAGCGTCCTGCTCGATGGAGCCTGATTCGCGCAAATCCGACAACTGCGGGCGTTTGTCGTCCCGGTTTTCTACTTGACGACTGAGCTGGCTGAGGGCCAGAACCGGAATGTCCAGATCCTTGGCAATGGCTTTCAGGCCCTGGGTGATTTCGGTGACTTCCTGGACCCGGCCTTCCTTGGCGCTGTTTGCCTTGATCAACTGCAGATAGTCGATCACCAGCATGCTCAGACCATGCTGTCGCTTCATGCGACGGGCGCGGGTCCGGATCGCGCCAATGGAAAGGGCTGGTGTATCGTCAATGAAAAACGGTAGCTCTTCCAGCTCCCGCGCCACACGGGCAACTGTGTGGAAATCATCACTGGAAACCATACCGCGTCTGATCTTGTGACTGGAGATTTCAGATTGTTCTGACAGAATACGCGTGGCCAGTTGTTCGCCCGACATTTCCAGGGAAAAGAAGCCCACAACGGCCCCGTCCTTGCCATTATTGTCGTGCCAGGCTTTGGCTGCGTTAAAGGCGATATTGGTGGCCAGGGCTGTCTTGCCCATACTGGGTCGCCCGGCAAGGATAACCAGGTCAGATCGGTGCATCCCTCCCAGCAATTCATCAAGGTCTGTCAGACCAGAGGTTACACCTGTCAGACTTGCATCACGTTTGTAGGCAGCTTCAGCCGCCAGCACAGCTTCGGTCAGGGAAGTCTTGAAGGGCACAAAACCGCCATCAGAGACGCCTTTTTCCGCCAAATCAAAGAGATGTTTTTCGGCCAGTTCGATCTGTTTAACGGCCTCGTCGTCAACGCCTGAATCATAGGCACCATTGACCATATCTTCACCAATATCAATGAGTTCGCGGCGAAGATAGAGGTCATAAATGGCGTTGCCATAGGCTTCGGCATTGATAATTGTGGTGGCGGCTGACGCCAGGCGTGCCAGGTAATCCGAGCCGCCCACATCGGCCAGCCCCTCGTCCCTGTCGAAATAGGTTTTCAGGGTTGTTGGCGTGGCAATTTGTCCGCGCTCAATCAGCTTGTTCGCGGCACCAAAAATGCGGCCATGCACCGGCCAGAAAAAATGCTCATCCATCAAAAAGGCATTGACCCTATGGGCCGCCTCATTATTGATCAAAATGGCCCCCAACAGGGCCTGTTCAGCCTCCGCATTGCTGGGCTGTTCCCGATAGCCGGGGCCGTCGATCTGATCGAAGTCGTCAACGGGCGAAAGTAGAGGTGAAGATGCCGAATTTTCCATGAGCGGCACTATACGCAATGAGGAAGCTGATTGGGATAGTGATATCAAACACGGGCTAACGAACCTGTGGATAAAAATCAGGGAATCAACTTTTTAATTACGTGAATCATGGGGATAACTTTTTGTGACCTGGTAATCCTGTCAGGCAATCGCTTGACGAACCGGGATGCATAACTTCTCATGCAATAAGAAACCCGTGCTTCAACCAAAGGAAGTTTAGCAAATGCTGGAACAGGCACGCCAACGAACGCAAGAGTTTCAAACTCGCCTTCGAGATGCAAAAACAGACATAGCGCTCATTACAGATGAAAGCTCCATCGCCTACCTCGCAGGGTTCTGGGGTTATCTGTCTATTGAGTTTGGCCGCCCGACATTTCTGATCGTACGACCAGGTGAAGCACCAGTGGTGATTACCCCCGCCATGGAAAGTGAAATGGTGAGTGCCATGACCTGGATCGATGACGTCAGGACCTGGGAGGATTCCGGGCCTGATCGGTGGGAAAATGTGCTGTCACGCGCGCTAGGCGATGATGTCAAAGAAATAGGGATCGAAGCAGCTGCCTTGCCAGCGATTGTCCGCAACTGGTTTCAGGATCAAAGGCCTGGCACGGGTCTGACCAATATCTCTGGTTTTCTGGGTGCCATGCGAATGGTGAAATCACCCGAAGAAATACATGTCATGCGCCAGGCCGGTGAAATCGCCGGTGCCATGATGTCAGCTGCCGAGGGCGCCCTGGCCGAAGGCGCACCGGAATATGAAGCCGCCCTGGCTGTCATCAATGCAGGCACGCGAAAAGCCGCCGGTTTTTTGACAGCGCGCGGATGGGAATCTTTCATCTCCCCCATGATTCATAACCTTCAGGTCATGCAGTCCGGCCGGGATACATCGATGGTGCACCGACGGGCCAGCGTCAAACTTCTGGAAAAAGGCGACCCTGTCTATTTTTGTTTTTGCAACATGGCCCAGTTCAAGCAATACAAACTGGGATTCGACCGAATGTTCTTCATCAAGGAAATATCGGACGAGGCCGCACGTGTGCAACAGGCTGCGATTGATGCCCAGCAGGCTGCCATTGCAGCGATCCGCCCTGGTGTGACGGCACAATCCATTGCCGAGGCCGCTGATGAAGTCTATGCCGAACGCGGATATACAACAGGTTACAGAACCGGTCGTTCCATCGGCATGTCTTATCTGGAGACACCGGAACTCAAGGCCGGGGATAGCACAATCCTGCGACCGGGCATGACCTTCGCTGTAGATGGCGGCATTTCGGTGGATGGCAAGTTAGGTGGACGTATAGGAGACTCGATCGTTGTCACTGAAACAGGATGCGATTATTTGACCACTTATCCACGCGAAATCTTGACTGTGAATCACTGAACCATGCGGGTCGGTGTTTTTCAATCAGACTGCGGTGGGCTTGATGCCGACCAACGCCTTGCCCGCCTTGCCGCTGCCATGTCCGATTGCCAATTCGATCTGGTTGTCTGCCCCGAACTTTTCATGTCTGGTTATAATGTTGGCGATCAGTTGCCCGACCTTGCGGAACCATTCGATGGGCCTTTTTCAGAGAAAATAGCAGAGCTGGCGGTGGAGCAGGAATGCGCCATTGTCTATGGATATCCGGAACGCGACTATGGCAAATTATTTAATTCAGCGGTTTGCATCGATGCCGCCGGCCAAATTATTGCCAACCAGCGCAAGATGATTTTGCCACCTGGATTTGAAGCGAAATATTTTTCATCAGGATCGGACCAGGTCCTGTTTGATCTGAAGGGCGTACGATGTGCAATCCTGATTTGCTTTGATGCTGAATTTCCGGAAACGGCAAGGGCGGCTGCCCAGGCGGGTGCGCAATTGATCATCGTGCCAACAGCACTGCTCCAGGAATGGCGATCCGTCGCGTTTCAAATGATGCCGACACGAGCCTTTGAAAATGGAGTTTGGCTTGCATATGCCAACCATGCCGGACATGAAAATGACATGACCTTATTGGGGGCCAGTTGCATAGTTGGACCAGATGGCAAGGATGTGGTTCGCGCCGGAGCTGATGAAGAACTGATCTTTGCAGAAATTGACCTGGCCAAGATTGAACAGGCACGGAATAAGTTACCTTATCTCACTGACGTCAAAAGACTTAAGGACCTGTCCTGAGACCGCTGGCTTGAACCGCGCGTTTTGACAACCAATATAAGTCTGACACTTTCGAAAGAGGCCATATGTTTCTGAAATCACGCGTGTTCAAATTCTCCCTGCTGGCTGTCGTCGCCGCGGTTTCCGCCGCTGCCTTTTCAGGATGCGCTGCCATCGGCACGCCGCCCGAGGGTGAGAGATTGGCCCGGATTAATGCTTCACCACAGTGGGGTGGAGAAACGTTCAATGATGTAATTCCGCGTAAGGATCCTGATTTATTACCCATCCTTGTCGACTGGATACTTGACGATAACCCCAATTCCTCCCCGGAACAGGACTTGGCCGTGATGGATCGGACGGCAAGTGATTTCGCGGTCAAGCCAGCGAATGGCCTGCGGGTGACGTGGCTGGGTCATTCCACTTTGCTGGTCGAAATTGACGGTTATCGTGTTTTGATCGATCCGGTTTGGGGTGAGCGTTCGTCCCCTTTTACCTGGGCCGGTCCCAAGCGCTTCCACCGGCCGCCACTGGCCTTGGAAGATTTGCCAAAGCTTGATGCAGTTGTGATATCACATGACCATTATGACCATCTGGATCACCCGACAATTCTGAAGCTGGCAAAATCAGGCGTGAAGTTCATCATGCCGCTGGGTGTGGGATCGCATTTTGAACATTGGGGTGTGGCTAAAGGCCAAATTATTGAACTGGACTGGTGGGACAGCCTGGATGTCAAAGGTCTGAAGCTCGTCTCAACACCCGCCCGACATTTTTCCGGTAGGGCGATCACGCAGTCAGACAAAGACAAAACCTTGTGGTCGGGCTGGGCCTTTATCGGGCCGGACCATCGGGCATATTACAGTGGCGATACGGCGATGTTTGATGGCTTTAGTGAAATTGGTGAACGCTACGGACCATTTGACGTGACCATGATTGAAACCGGTGCCTACAACAAACGCTGGATGGATGTGCATCTGGGGCCGGAACAGGCTGTACAGGCCCACCGCATGGTTGGTGGCAAGACTTTAATTCCGGTTCATTGGGGGACGTTCGAGTTGGCTATGCACAGCTGGACCGCACCGATTGAACGCACCATAGCGGCAGGTGAAAAGTGCGGTGTGAAAGTTGCCTCTCCCCGGATTGGCGAAAGCGTGAGGCCGGGTACCGATCAGCAATTTGTTCGCTGGTGGCCAACTTTGCCATTCTTGTCCGCAAAGGAAGATCGCATTGCCTCTTCAGGATTTGAAGACCGGGCAGGGGCCTGTGCGACGGGATAGATTAAAGACGGGCTAGAACCAAAAAAAGGGCGACCCGTATGACCGGGCCGCCCTGATTTTTCGCTGATCTGATCGTGATCAGGTTTGTTCTTCAGCTTCTTCAGCGGGCGCTTCAGCTTCAGCTTCGTCGTCGCCAAGTTCAGCTTCGGCGTCGGCTTGTGCACCGTCTTCGAAGATTTCTTCAACCTGAACTTCAGCCACATCATCAGCAGCTTCGGCAGCAACGTTTGTGCTTTCGCCTTTTTCGTCGGCAGCCTGTTGGGCTTCAGCTTCTTCTTCCGTACGAGCAGCATTTACATTGATGCTGACAGATACTTCGGCGTGTAACTGAACGCGGATCGGGTGGATACCCAGCATTTTGATGGCGCGGTCCAGTTGAACCTGGTTGCGACCAACGGCAAAACCGGCAGCGGTTGCTGATTCTGCAATATCGCGGGCTGAAACAGAACCGTACAACTGACCACCTTCACTGGCTTGACGGATCAGCGAGCAGTAAATGCCCTCCATCTTTTTAGCAACGGATTCAGCTTCGGTTTTTTGCGTCAGGTTCTGGGCTTCCAGATCCACACGCTTGGTTTCGAAATCCTTGCGATTTGACTCATTGGCCCGCAGGGCTTTTTTCTGAGGTAAAAGGTAGTTACGAGCAAATCCGTCTTTGACAGTGACGACATCGCCCATCTGACCGAGTTTCTCAACTCTTTCCAGCAGGATAATTTCCATCATTCTTTCTCCTGGCCGTTATCTTGGCCATTTTCAGGGTGGCTACGCAATCCGCTGATGCGGCGACGTAATCCAGCCCATTGATCAATCATTCCAAGCCCGGCAACCAATATCAATGGCCAGCCGAGAATGAACAGCAAAAGGTAAAAAATCAGCAACAAGGCCACGCGCGCCTTTACCAACCGTGCTCCGAGATGGACGATGCCTAACCCAGCGAAGATGTACGGGTAGAGCAGATAGATGGCGATAGTGCGGGCCATCAAACCCATCATGTCGGACAGAAACGCAGACGCCAGGGCGATTGCCAGGGCGTAAAACAGGCTTTTTGGCACCTGTAAGTGCGCGATGTCCGCTGCCGGTCGCAGGTTCCAGCCAAAACGAATGGCCAGACCCAGCGCCAACAAGCCGTTGACTACATGCATTGTCATCCACGAGACGCCCACCATTGCCGGCAGCAGTGACGACATCTTCGCCACGGCATCCTGCAACTGGACGGTCGGTGCCTTGTTGCCCGCAGCCGCGAAGGTCTGCACCATGCTTTGCATGAAGCTTTCCAACCCGTACCACAGGCCACCTTCGTTCTGCGACGTCCAGGCCAGTACGGCCATGAACAGAAGGCTCGCACCGGTCGCCAGCCAGGTCAAAAGCTGACCCGGTGGATACCACACGGTTGTCTGGCCGTCCGGGGACGTTCTCGACATCAGGCTGAGGTGAACCAACAAGGCGGCGGGTGCCGCATTGAGGACCGCGTAGGCCAGAGCATCGAGCCAGCTGCCCGCCAGGAAGGCGACCAGTGTACCGGTTAGCATGGCGATCAGTACGGCGGTCGCGCCGAGACTGAAGCCAACCAGATACAGAAGCAGTGGTGACAAATAAGCGAGAATCAACGCCCCCGGCGACGGCCATTGGACCGTGAGGTAGAGCAGGGCGCTTAAAGCCCCTGCACCCATTCCACTGAGAGTGTGTCTCGACATATGCATGGTTATTGCGCAAGGCTGCGCTGATCCTAGCCCAGCACGTAAGGCAAGAGAGCCAGGAAACGGGCGCGTTTAATCGCCTTTGCCAGCTCACGTTGCTTTTTGGCTGAAACCGCAGTGATGCGGCTTGGCACAATCTTGCCACGCTCAGAGACAAAGCGCTGAAGCAGTTTTGTGTCCATGTAATCGATCTTTGGTGAATTGGCACCAGAGAACGGGCAAGACTTCCGACGACGGAAGAATGGGCGGCGTCCGCCTGCACTTGCAGTACTCATGCTGCGTCTCCTTTATCTTCAGAAGCAGCAGGTGCATCAGCTGCGGGAGCCGGTGCGGCGGCTTCAGTTTTAGCGGCTTCGGGTTTCTTGTCACCACGGCCTTTGTCATTTTCGTCATCACGACGTACGCGACGTTCGTCACGGGCCGTCTTGCTTTGCATGACAGCGGAAGGCTCTTCGTTCAATTCGTCAACGCGAATGGTCAAAACCCGCATGACGTCTTCATTCAGACCCATCAGACGTTCCATCTCGTGGACCGCCTCAAAGGGTGCATCAATGTTCATGAGAACGTAATGTGCCTTGCGGTTTTTCTTGATCCGATAGGCGAGGTTACGAAGACCCCAGTGTTCTGTTTTGGGAACGGAACCACCACCAGTTTCGATAACTTTGGTGAATTCCTGGGCCAGTGTTTCGACCTGTGCGGCAGAAACGTCTGGCCGCACGAGAATAATGTTTTCGTACAGCGACATGCGCATGCACTCCTTTTGGCTGAACTCAGCCCACAAACGGGCATAGCCGGAGGATTCCGGCAAGGAGTTATAGTGAGCGGCGGAATATACAGATATTGCGCTGCAGCGCAAGCTATGAATCGTCGTTACAATACCGGCTGGCAACAAGAAATCGGGAAATTTTACCGGGGAAGATAGAAACTGCGCGGAATTTTGACTTTATGACTGGTTTGTAGCGCAAAAGGTTGTCGAAATCCTTGCAGCTTCCTGGTATTCACCCCTGTCCCTGATCTTTCGACTGACTTATAAAGAGGACAACTTAATTGATCAGGCTATGGAGTTGGGTATCAACATGAAACGTGCGTTTTTATTTCCGGGGCAGGGCTCGCAAGCGCCTGGTATGGGCAAGGATCTGGCGGAGGCTTTTGCTTCGGCGCGGGAGGTCTTTGAAGAAGTCGATGATGCCCTGGGTGAGAAGCTTTCAGCCATGATGTTTGAGGGCACAAAAGAAGACCTGACCCTGACGCATAATGCCCAACCTGCCTTGATGGCGGTCAGTGTGGCCGTTTTGCGCACGATTGAAGCAGAGGGCAAAGTCGCCTTGCCTGATCTCGCAAGTTTTGTGGCGGGCCACAGTCTCGGCGAATATTCGGCCCTGACAGCGGCGGGCGCGGTTCCGCTAGCGGTGACGGCCAAACTGTTGCGCACACGCGGATTGTCCATGCAGGAAGCTGTGCCGGTTGGTGAAGGTGCCATGGCGGCCATATTGGGCGCTGAACTGGATGCCGTTGAAGCTATTGCTGCTGACGCTGCTGCGGGTGATCCTGAAAACGGCCATGAGCCGGGCGTCTGTACGGCGGCCAATGACAATGCACCCGGCCAGATCGTCATCAGTGGCAGCACGGCGTCGGTTGAATATGCCATTGAACTGGCCAAGGAACGCGGCATTCGCAAGGCCATGAGCTTGCCTGTAAGCGCACCTTTCCATTGTTCCATGATGGCCCCGGCGGCAGATCGCATGGCGGAAGCGCTTGATGAGATTGACGTCATGCTACCGCGCGTGCCGGTTGTGGCCAATGTGACAGCCCAGGCCGTCAGTGATCCTGAGACCATAAAGAAATTGCTGGTGGCGCAGGTCACGGCCCGTGTGCGCTGGCGCGAATGCGTGCTAGCCATGCGTGACGCCGGTGTTGATACCATGGTCGAAATGGGAACCGGCAAAGTTTTGACCGGCATGACCAAGCGTATCGACAAAGAAGTCACCGGCAGTGCCATTCAGGGCCCCGCTGATATCGAAGAATTTCTGAACAGTTTGTAGGATTATCGTTCATGTTTGATTTAACAGGAAAAAATGCCCTCGTTACCGGTGCTTCCGGCGGAATTGGTGGGGCCATTGCCTCAGCGCTTCATACCCAGGGGGCCACTGTCGGGCTTTCTGGCACGCGCAAGGAAGCTTTGGATGCAAAGGCTGCCGAACTGGGTGATCGCTGCCATGTATTGCCCTGTAACCTGAGCGACGCAGAATCAGTCGAAGGCCTGATCAAACAGGCGACCGAAGCCATGGGCAGTGTTGATGTATTGGTGAATAACGCTGGTATCACGCGCGATAACCTCGCCATGCGCATGAAAGACGATGAATGGCAGGATGTGATCAACGTCAATCTAACGTCGTCTTACAAGCTCGCCAAAAACTGTCTGCGTGGCATGATGAAGGCGCGCTGGGGCCGTATTATCAATATTACGTCCATTGTCGGCACGACCGGCAATCCGGGGCAGGCCAACTATGCGGCGGCAAAAGCCGGCCTGGTGGGCATGTCCAAGGCATTGGCCCAGGAAGTGGCTTCACGCACAATCACCGTGAACTGTGTCGCCCCTGGTTTTATTGAAACACCCATGACAGATGCCCTGCCAGATGCCCAGAAAGTAAAGCTGATCGAAGCCATCCCGGCTGGTCGTCTGGGCCAGGTAAATGACATCGCTGCTGCCGTGGTCTATCTGGCCAGCGAAGAAGCGGCATATGTGACCGGACAGACATTACATGTGAACGGCGGTATGGCGATGATTTAAAGGGATTTTTCCCGATCATCTTCGATTGCGCTTCATTGGCTTTGCAAGGCCTGGAATTTATGTTACCAAACCGCACCAAATGACAAGGAACAGTACTTTTTGAGGCTTCGCGCCGCATTCCGGTATTGATCCGACAGGCAAAATGAAGTGGACTGTTCCGCAAGGCGTTGTTCACCCATTTCTGCCAGCCGCCGAACAGATAAAACAGAACCTATTTTAAGGAACAGACATATGAGTGATATCGCCGATCGCGTCAAAAAGATCGTCATCGAACACCTGGGTGTCGAGGCTGATAAAGTAACTGACACTGCCAGCTTCATTGATGATTTGGGCGCAGACAGCCTGGATACTGTTGAACTGGTTATGGCATTTGAAGAAGAATTTGGCGTTGAAATTCCCGACGATATCGCGGAAAAAATTCTGACCGTCAATGACGCCATTGGCCACCTTTCAGAAGCAGCCAGCTAGTCCGCTCATGAAAAGAATTGTTGTCACTGGTCTTGGTCTGGTCACCCCGCTGGCTTGTGGGGTTGAAGAAACCTGGTCGCGCTTGCTTGCCGGTAAATCCGGTGCAGGTCAAATCACCCGCTTTGATGCCAGTGACATCAACTGCCACATCGCCTGCGAATTGCCGCGGGAAGGTGAGGGGGCCTTCATTGCAGATGATTGGATGGCCCCCAAAGACCAGCGCAAGGTTGACGACTTTATTTTGTACGGCATGGCTGCCGGGCAACAAGCCATTGAAGACAGTGGCTGGAAGCCTGAAAGCGAGGAAGACCGCTGTCGCACGGGTGTAATGATGGGTTCAGGTATTGGTGGTCTGCAAGCGATTGCAGATACGGCCATTATCCTGCATGAACGCGGACCCCGCCGGGTCAGCCCGTTTTTCATTCCGTCGGCTTTGATCAATCTGCTTTCAGGGCAGTTGCAGATCAAATACGGTTTCAAAGGGCCTAACCATGCTGTGGTAACCGCCTGTTCTACAGGTGCACACGCCATTGGTGATGCCGCAAGGTTGATCCAGTACGGCGATGCGGATGTGATGGTTGCCGGAGGCGCCGAAGCCGCAATTTGTCGCATAGGCATTGCCGGATTTGCTGCCGCCAAGGCCTTGTCGACCAATTTCAATGATGAACCGGAACGTGGCTCCCGGCCCTGGGACAAAGCCCGCGATGGTTTTGTGATGGGTGAAGGTGCCGGTGCTGTGGTGCTGGAATCTCTGGAACATGCCCAGGCCCGTGGCGCACATATTTATGCCGAAGTTGGCGGTTATGGCCTGTCCGGCGATGCCCATCACATCACGGCACCTGCCGCTGATGGTGACGGTGGTTTCCGGGCCATGAAAGGTGCTCTTGGGCATGCTGGTCTGAACCCGGAAGATATTGACTACATTAATGCCCATGGCACGTCGACGCCGTTGGGTGATGAAATTGAACTGGGTGCGATCAAGCGCTTGTTTGGCGATGCGGCCTATAACCTGTCCATGTCATCCACCAAATCGGCCATTGGTCATTTGTTGGGGGCTGCGGGTGCGGTCGAAGCAATCTTCTCGATCCTGGCTATGCGGGACAATGTTGCCCCGCCGACGCTGAACCTTGAAGACCCATCGGACGGTTGTGACATTGATCTTGTGCCCTTGCAGGCGAAAGAACGCCCCATCAAGGCTGTGTTGTCCAATTCCTTTGGCTTTGGAGGCACCAACGCCTCTGTTGTCTTCAAGGAAGCCCCGTAAGGCGATCCGTTGTCGGACGACGAAGCTTTTGAAAAACAGCTAAAATCGTCCGCCCTTGCGCTGGAACGACGCTTAACTCCCCATAAGAAGTCAGTGAGTCGACGCTGGATCGTGCGTCTGGTTTTGTTGCTGACAGCATTTGTCGTGACAGCAACACTGGGCATTTTTGCCTGGGGTGTTTCGGCTTTTAATGCGCCTGGGCCGGCGACGGAAACTGTTGTCGTCGTTCTGCCCAAAGGGTCAGGCGTCAATGCGATTGCCAGACGCCTGGCTAAAGCTGGCGTCATACGCCGGGCCGAAGTTTTTGCCATTGCCACACGTATCAGCAAGACCGGCACAAAACTTAAGGCCGGGGAATTTGAGTTCCCGCCAGCCGTCAGTGCCAAAGCGGTTATGCACATCTTGATTCGCGGTGAAACGGTTGTGCGCAAGTTGACCATCGCTGAAGGATTGCAAACGCCGCAGGCCCTGGAACTCATTCTTGCGGCTGACGGCCTGGAAGGCGATCTGGATCTTGCAGGTGGTGTTGCTATGGTCGAAGGTGAGTTGCTACCTGAAACCTGGCACTACAAATGGGGCGACACGCGCCGCGGTATTCTCAAGCGCATGCGGACGGGCCAGCAAAAACTGTTGGCCGAAGAATGGGGGAGGCGGGCGCAAGACCTGCCCTTTAAGACCATGGCAGAAGCCCTCGTTCTGGCCTCCATTGTGGAAAAGGAAACCGGCAAGTCTGCCGAGCGTGAACATGTCGCCGGTGTTTTTGTAAATCGCTTGCGCCGCGGCATGCGTCTGCAGTCGGATCCCACTGTTGCTTATGGATTGTCACCAGACCGGCCTCTTGACCGGGCGCTTAGTCGTGCCGACCTGAAATCCCGCCACGCCTGGAATACCTATGTCCACAAGGGATTGCCGCCATCTCCAATTTGTCTGCCAGGACGGGCCGCCGTTCAAGCCGTGCTACATCCACTAGAGACAAAAGACCTCTATTTTGTAGCGGACGGAACCGGGGGGCACGTTTTTGCTGCGACTTTGACTGCTCATAACCACAATGTTGCCAAATGGCGCCGCCTGCAACGCGCACTAAATAAAGAACCCTGATCCCGAAATCAGGTTTTGTCAGGCAACCTGGAAAACAGCCGGTCAATAAGCCACATTGGCAAAGCGGAAATCATTAACAGCAAGCCGTACATCTGCCAGGGAAAGGCGATACGTGCCTTGTTGCGGGCAAGACCTTTGGCGATAATTCCGGCGGCTTTTTTTGCAGACATCAGAAAGGGCATAGGAAAACGGTTTTGTGCGGTGATGCCGCTGGTGATGAAACCAGGTACGATCACGCTGACACCAATTCCCTCCTTGCCATAGCGGCCACGCAGGGCTTCACCATAGGCGCGAACAGCTGCCTTGCTGGCACTATAGCCCGGGGCACTTGGCATGCCGATCAGCCCCGCCAGAGAGCTGACAATAGCAATTTGACCCGACTTTCGAGCCCGCATGCCCGTCAATGCCGGATGCACAGTATTCAGCACACCGTCAATATTTGCTGCAAACACTTCACGGGTTGCGGCATCCAGACCACCGGAAGTGCCGCCGGATATCCCTGCATTGGCAATAACAAGATCAAGTGGGTGGTGGTCTTCACATTGCCTGATCCAGTCGGCCATTCCCGTCTCATTTGTGACATCCAGAACCTCAGGGAAAACGACCGCTCCACGCGTTCTGCATTGTTCAGCGACGGCATCCAGTCGCTCCTTGTTTCGGCCCGATAAAAACAAGGTCGCATCTTGTGTCGCATAATGTAGAGCGAGAGCTTCACCGACCCCTGACGAGGCCCCCGTTATTAGAATGCCGATAAATTTTTTCACCTTATTTTCCCTGTCATGTTATCCCCGACTGTTGATCCGGCGGACAATCACCTGTAGTAACGCACCATACCCTGTATTCAGACTATCGGAGGGCGACTTGCCTCTCAACAGCATGACGGGCTTTGCCCGCAGTGATGGTTCCGACGACATGGTTTCCTGGGTTTGGGAAGCCAAGAGCGTCAATGGTCGCGGCCTCGATATCCGCTGTCGATTGCCTGGTGGTATGGATCAGATCGATGCCAAAGCCAGGGCGCGAATTACAGCCTTGTTCTCACGCGGCAGTATTAATCTCAACTTACAGACACAGCGTAAATCAGGCGATGTTGAATATTCAGTTAATCGCGAATTACTGTCCCGGTTGATTGATGTCGCCGCAGAATTCACCGACACACCTGGGGTAGAGGCCGCCCGCATTGACGGACTGTTCGCCGTACGTGGCGTCGTCGAGACGCGTGAGCAGGAAGATGAAGACAAGGACGTTACTGAACGGCGTTTTGAGGAGGTTTTACTCAGTCTTGAAGATGTACTTCAATCGCTGATCGTGGCCCGGCAAGAAGAAGGCGCACGTATTGGCGAGGTCCTGAAGCAGCAAATTGATGAAATTGAAGGCCTGAGCAAAGCCGCAAGAGTTTGCGCCGCCGCCCAGCCCGATGCCATTCGGGCTCGTTTGAAGGAACAGGTCAACGCGATTTTGGAGGCTGGGCTGCAGGCAGACCCGGACAAAATTATTCAGGAAGCCGCAGTGCTGGCTGTTAAAAGCGATATTCGTGAAGAAATAGATCGACTTGACGCGCACGTTGCGGCGGCCCGTGAATTGCTGGCTGAGGGTGGTGTTATCGGACGCAGGCTTGATTTTTTGTCCCAGGAGTTTAATCGTGAAGCCAATACTTTGTGCTCCAAAGCCCCGGATAATGAATTGACCCGAATCGGCCTGGATCTCAAAACTGTTATCGACCGGCTGCGCGAACAGGTGCAGAATATTGAATAGTTTTTGGCAACGGAACTAACTGGATGACGAGTACCGACATTGGCCGAAGAGGCCTGATGCTTGTTTTATCTTCTCCTTCAGGAGCAGGCAAAACATCTATTGCCCGGCGTTTGCTGGATGAAGAAGCAAACATTGTCATGTCTGTATCAGCCACAACCCGACCACCTCGCAAGGGGGAAGTTGAAGGGGTGGATTATTATTTCACAGACAAGATTGAATTCAATTTGATGGTCAATCGCAGTGAAATGCTGGAACACGCAAAAGTCTTTGATCATTACTACGGCACCCCTTCCGGCCCGGTCACTGCGGCTCTGGAAAGTGGTTGCGATGTCCTGTTTGACATTGATTGGCAGGGTACCCAGCAATTGGCACAGAATGCCCGCGATGATCTCGTCAGTATTTTTGTCTTGCCACCGTCGACAAGTGAGCTGGAACGTCGGTTACGTGCGCGTGCTTTGGACCCTGTTGACGTCGTTGAGAAACGCATGGCTCAGGCTGCTGATGAAATGAGCCACTGGGCGGAATATGACTACATTATTGTCAATGACGACTTTGACCGCAGTGTTGCCAGCCTCCGGGCGATTTTGCGTGCTGAACGCCTTCGTCGCGAGCGCAGCACCGGGCTGGTCGATTTTGTAAAGCGTTTGCGATCAGAGGCCTGAAGAAAAACTCAAGATATATCTTCCAGCGCCCGCGCCAGCGCACACCATCCTGCTACATCTATTTTTTCGGCTCTGTCCGTTGGGTCTATGTTGGCGGCTTTACACAAAGCCTCGGCATCAACACCCAGGGTTTTAAGGCTTGAGCGCAACATTTTGCGACGTTGACCAAAGCCCGCCCGGGTGACCGCTTCAAGTACTTTCGGATCGGCTTGTGCAAGGGGTTTGGCCCTTGGTTGAAAACCTATGATACTGGACCAAACCTTGGGTGGTGGCACAAAAGCATTTCGGTCCACGCCAAACATTTTTTCCACATAACACAAACGTTGGGCCAGCACAGATAACCGACCATAACTTTTTTCCCCAGGGCTAGCGGTCAAACGGTCGCCGACCTCTCGTTGAAACATCAGGGTCAGGCCTTCAAATCTCTCCAGGTTTTCGAGCCATTGGATCAGCAATGCCGTGCCAATATTGTAGGGCAAATTCGCGACAATCTTGACGGGGCCTTCCGGTAAAATGGAAAGGTCCAGTTTCAGGGCATCGCCTTCAATCACTTCCAGGCGACCGGGATAGGCGGCCTGCACATCTTTGAGGGCTTCGATGCTGCGGCTGTCGCGTTCCACGGCGATGACCTTGTGTGCACCATTGTCGAGCAAGGCACGTGTCAGGCCGCCAGGGCCTGGTCCAATTTCCAGAACCGTACAATGTTCAAGGTTTCCGGCGGCACGGGCAATGCGACCTGTCAGGTTGAGATCCAGCAGAAAGTTTTGACCCAGGCTTTTTTTGGCCGCCAGACCGTATTTCGAGATTACATCGCGCAGTGGCGGCAGGTCAGTCATTGGTGAAACTCTTGCTCGTTGCCATATCGGCAGCCATTTTCAGGGCTGCGGCCATGCTGTTGTAACTGGCCTTCCCGGTTCCGGCGAGGCTGAACGCCGTGCCGTGATCGGGGGAGGTGCGGATAAAGGGCAATCCCAAAGTAACATTGACGCCGTTATCAAAATCGATTGTCTTGATCGGAATAAGCGCCTGGTCATGATACATGCACAAGGCCACGTCATAGGACTGCCGGGCTTCGCTATGAAACATGGTATCTGCAGACAAGGGGCCCAGGCAGTGAATGCCACGGGCGCGCAAGACATCAATCGCTGGCTGGATTATTTCTATCTCTTCGCGACCCATATTACCGCCTTCGCCCGCATGTGGGTTCAGGCCCGCAAAGGCCAGACGCGGTGTCATCAAACCAAATTCCTGTTGCAGGGCCTGGATGCATATGTCCGCTGTTTGAACAATAAGGTCGGTTGATAAATCATCCAGGGCCTGGCGCAGGGAGGTGTGGATGGTAATCGGAACGACACGAATTTCCTTGCAAGCCAACATCATCACAGGCTGCACATTGTCTCCTGATATCCCGGCTGCACGGGCCGCAAGATATTCGGTGTGACCGGGATGTTGAAATCCTGCTGCGTACAAATTGCCCTTGTGGATTGGATTTGTAACAAGGGCGGCAACATCGCCCTGCATGGCAAAATCGATAGACCGATCAAGAGATTCGATTACCATGTCGGCAGAAGCTTGTCTTGCCTGTGTGGAGGTTGATTGCAGGGGTTTAGACAAGGGCATGACCGGCAAGGCTCGATCAAATACGGTTACGGCTTCAGCCGGTGTTGCAATGATTTCAACATCAATTTTCAGACCCAGCTGTAAAGCCAGTGCTGCCAGCCGGTCCGGATCATCAAGCACAAAAAAAGGCTTCAGGTTCAGATGCTGACGATTTGACCAACACATCAAGGTTATGTCACCGCCGATCCCGGCCGGGTCACCCATTGTGACGACCGTTGGCAATGTAGAAAGTGCGGACATTTCGTGACTAACGTAGATCGATAACGGCTGTACGGCGCAGGTCACGCATATAACGCCGTGCCATCATGCCAAGCCTTTGCTCTCCCAGACTTTGGGCAACTATTTGGGTTGTTGGGCGGTAAGTTGGCGCTTCGACGCGTTTGCAAACCATCAACACGTGCAAGCCCTGATCAGTTCTAACCGGTGTGCTGGCCTGGCCGATTTGAAGTTGGCTGACGATATCGCGAAATTTGCTCGGTAGTTCGCCAATTTTCAAGGTGCCAACATTACCGCTTCCCGGCGTTTTAATTTCCTTGGCGATACGGTCAATATCGTCGCAACCTTTTAAAGTTGCTGCATAGGAATTTGCCTTTTGCATTTGTTTTTGAAGGGCCTCGCCTGATGCATCTTTGACAAGGGGTAGCGCTATCTGTTTTAGCGTGACTTCGGCAGTCATGGGGTCAGCCACACCAACCCGACGTAATTCCCTGAGGAACAGAATGTAATATCCTTCAGCCGTGCGTATCGGTTTGGTGAAAGTTCCGGGTTTCATTCCCGAAAGGGCTGTTTCAAGTTCAGGAGCCAGTTGTCCTTCCAGAATCCACCCAACCACGCCACCGTTTCGCGCTGTGTTACTTTGGCTAAATTGCCGGGCAATAGCTGTAAAAGGCGCGCCTTTTTTCATCTGGGCGATTAATCGCCGGGTCGTGTTGGCGACTTCTGCTTCTTGCTTTGGGGTGTCGACGGGCAGAAAGATTTCGGCGATTTGTCGCTCCTGAAGTCCCTGAGCCTTATTGTAGCGGGCTAAAACCTCCGCAATTTCTTCGTCACTTATTTGAATCTTGGGGTTTAGCTTGCGGCGAAGGACTGTATTCCAGACTATTTCACTGCGCAGTTGAGCGATGACGGCCGCTTCGGGTAATCCGCGTTCACGCATAAAGTTTGAAAAGGTACCGGCCTGAAGTTTGTTCTGTGATTCGATCTGTCGCTTGGCCCGTTCAATCTCAGATGAACTGACTGAAATATTGAGGCGCTTGGCTTCTTGTAATTGGAGTTTTTCGTTGATCAGCGCGCGAAGGACCTGGGCTCGATTGCGTCTGCGCGCCTCCTTTGTTGGCTTGATCCCGGCAGATGATAAAATAATATCCTGGCGTAATTTGACGTCATAAGCCGAGACAATTTCGTCATTCACCACTGCCGCGATGCCGACGACCTGAGCCTCAACCGGCTTGATAACGCTGAAAATTATCATCACCAAGATGGCCAAGCAGGGCACCATTGAAAAAAATATTGATCTCACGCCGCTTTAACTCCGGTGTCTTGAGTGATTTCGATTTTCAGACAGACACATTATTTATTAAATGAATAATTCAGGTTGCTAATTTACGTCAGGTTACAGGCTACCTACAAGGGCAGCGAGGATTTCTTGTTATTGTTGCGCATAAGCGGCTTGGACGCTTTATCCCAGATGTTTCAAGCTGAACTTGAAGAAAAATGTTGAAGCGGGTCTGATGTCGCGGTCGACTGTGAAAGTTCGATCGTATTCGGAGCTGAAAACAACGCATTCATCTTCGTAGACAAGCCCTATGCCGTGATTGATTGAGCCGCCGTCAGTCGTCAGATCCCGACGGGAATGAGCGGACGCTGACCAGAATTTAGTCAGCTCTACGTTTCCCGAAAATCTGATTTCCTCGCGGCTTGAGAGGCCATTAGCGGCAAGTTCCTGGCTCAAGGACAAATAACCAATATTAACCTTCCAGGCATCGGGGCCGAGGGATAAATCAAATTCATTTCGCCGGATCGTAAAACTATCTCGATCAAGGCGCAGACGATGAATGTAGTCGACATATTTCGATGGCGACACCAACAGGCGGCCCACATAATCTGACCGCTTGTCTTCAAGGCCGGTGCGATCCCCGAAAGTGGTATCGGCCTTTAGACGCCAGGACTGGCCGAACATGGCTGTTGTATATCCTCCGCTGGCACCATAAATACTGGTTCTGATGCCGAAATTGGCGCGCGGCCCACCTTCCCATTTATCGATCCCGGCGAAGCGGTTTTTACTGAGCAAGTTTGTGTCGTCAAATTCAAAACTAAGCGAATCTTCATTTGGTATCCCCGTTGGATTGCCGCCATAAGGGGAGAGGATGGCCATGGCTACAGGTTCAATGACCTGTCGAACAGAACCTTCCTGTCGAACAAAGGGCAAACGCCAGTCTACAGCAGCCTGGGTCAGCACACGCCCGCGCAGGCCGTCTTTTGTAGAGCCAGGATTCGATGGGTCTGGCATGCTGCTGACGTGGTATCCGTCACCGCGCAACAAAGCACTGAAATTGATAATTGATCCACCATTCGTAATCAAAGGCCGCTCCCAGGCACCGGACAGCGACAGCCTGAGGGTATCCTGGCCATCACTGCGATAAAGTGAGAGCACGTTGGCGTCAAAGGAATAGTGGTCACCACCCTGGTCTGGCTGGCCGGTCCAGTTGTATTCAAGAGACGGCAGGACGAAGGGGGTGTCGCCAGGGTCATCTGTTTCCCGCAAACCCTGGAAGGCATAGGCATTTGCCGACGCATAGTGCGGGCCATTGAAGCCTTCAACAAATAGATTGCTGGTCAGGTTGTCGGTCGAACTGATGTCGTATCGGCGCAGATATGTGTCATCTGTTGTGCGCCGGGCATTCACACCCCAACGCCAAACCGGATCAATTTGAAAGTTACCTTCAACATAGGTATGACCCCGGACAATTTTCCGTCCGGTTTTTGAATTTTGTGCGTCACGTTCATCGGCCCGGGTAATACTTGCGTCTACATTCCATTCACCAGTCCGGGTTTTTTCGCGGTATTCACCAGCCAGAATAATCCCTTCGTTCGTCGTTATGGTCGGTGTAATTGTGGCGTCACGATGTTCTGACAGACGAAGGTAATAGGGGATATCGATGCGCCCGCCCAAGTCTGTAGAGGAGCCATAGCGCGGTGCCAGAAAACCGGACTTTGCCTGAACCGTTGGGTCGGGATGAGAAAAAAATGGGGTGTAAAGGACGGGGACACCATAGATTTCGAGAAAAGCATCCTTGTAGTCGATCCGTTTGGCCTTCTGGTTATGCACGACCTCAATAGCCTTGATTTGCCACAAAGGTGCCCGATCCGGATTTTTGGCGCAGAGATTACAGGCAGAGTAAACGGCGCGGGACATAACCGTTTTGTTGCCGTCCTCTCGCACAGCCTCAGCCGCCGCAAAGCGAGACTTGTCGGTCAGAAGCAAGCGCAGGCTTTTGACAAAACCGGTTTTCAAGCCCTCACCAAGCTCGGCATAATCCACAAACATTACTTCGCCCGTCGGCTCCATGATGGCGACATTGCCGGAGGCGGTTACGATTTCGGTTAATTGATTGTAGGAAACAGAATCGGCCCTGAGAATTCGGTCGTCGCTGGCGATTTCAACATTGCCCGTGGCTTGCACTGTGCCCAACTCCTGATCATGTGTCAGGGCGTCTGCAGAAAAGAGAATATTGCTGTCTTTTGCGCCAGACTGCGCCAATACAGGTCCTTGAGCAACGGTCAAAAAGAGAACGCAAAATATGACGACAAAGCCAAAGGGTGCTGCGAGGACCTTGCCGATTTTTTCGAAAACACAATTCCAATGCGGCATCAGCCATCCTCTAGATGCAGGAGAGTGGCAAGGCCAAGCAAGGTGCTTGTCAGAGCCGGTGCCCAGGCTGCCAGGATGACCGGGATTCCGCCCGACATGCCCAGAGCAAGTGAAACATCTGTCAGGAAATAGAGAATAAAACCTGCTCCAACCCCGCCTGCCATTAACAAACCGATCCCGCCTTTGCGCGTCAACCGTAGTGAAAAACTGGCGGCCAAAAGCACCATGGCAAACAACAATAGCGGTGCTGCCAATAATGAATGCCAGTGCAGCCTGTGGCGCAAGGCCGAGAATCCCGCAGTCTCAAGCGTATCAATAAATGCCGGTAATTCCCAGAACGACATGGTATCGGGAGAGGCAAAGCTATCCTGAATTTGCTCCAGTGTCAGCGACGTTTTCAGCCGCCAGTTTTCGTGCCTCAGCGCGGTTTGATTGGGGGCAGTGACCAGGGCATCCTTCAGATGCCAGAAACCAGGTTCAAGCACAGCTGATTTTGCGTCTATGCGACCCGTAAACCGATCCTGATCGCTGTACAAGAAGATGATGACATTTTCCAGTTCTGTTCCCTCGCCCGTAACGCGCAGGGCATGAATGACGGACTGGCCACCGGCGTCAGCCTGGCGCAGCCAAAGACCAGATGAAGAAACCGCCAGCGAACTGGCCCGGCCACGAAAATGCTCTGCCTCCAGAGATTCGAACCGCGACATGGTGGCGGAAACCAGGGGGTTGAAAACGGTAACCATCAAGGCACCACCAATAAAGGCGATGGCAACAGCTGGTAGCATGAACTGCCATACCGAAATGCCGGCCGAGCGGGCAACGACCAACTGGTGTGACCTGGTCAAACGAACAAAAGCCAACATGCAACCAAACAGAGCCGCGAATGGTGCCACCTTTTGTGCCATATAAGGTAACTTCAACAGTGCCAGTTCAATTGTCAGCCAGAGCGTAACAGTGTCTTTATTCCAGGCACGGCGCATCAATTCGACGAGATCTCCAATAAAAATCAGGCCCAGCAGCACAGCAAAAATCAGACCGATATCCGACAGAAATCGTTTGCCGATATAGAGCGATAAAACCGGCGAAATCCTCATAGTGCGGGCGCCGCAGGATTGCCGCGGCGTCCACGTCTTGCCGGGCGGCCATTGCGTCCCAGCCACCAAATTGCTATGGCGCCAACAGCCAAGATGCTCAGATACATTGCTGGTGCCAATGTGGGCGTTTTACTTACCAGGGGCACGAGGGCCAGGGCGCTTATCTCGAAGGCCAGGGCAGCACAGGAAACGGTCGCAATCCGTTGCCACTCTCCCCGACGGTTAAATTCCCCCGACAGCAGGCCTGCCAGAGCGATCAACACAAGAACAAAGGCATGCAAGGGGTGGCTGATCCGCTTGTGGACTTCAGCCATCATGCGATCAGCATTTCTGCGATCATCATCAGTATCTTCAAGGTTTAGCAGTTCAGACAAATAGCGCTCACCTGGTTCTCGCCAGCGTTTGCCGGGCGGGTCTGTCAGGCGTCCCAGATCAAGTGCATATTTATCAAAATAAAGCAGGGACAATTGACCGGATGTTTTCCCAACCTCTTGGCGATTGCCATTTTCCATTACGAATCGGGGACCTTGAGCGGTCTCCAGTAGCAGGCCCCGTTCCGCCATGACAGTTACTGGTTTGGTGACATCGCGATTATCGTGCACCAGGATACCCCGCAATTCACCATCTTCGCCGCGGGCCCGCACATAAACAGTAATGCCGCGCATCAATTCGTTGAAAATACCCTCCTGGATCAGCACCGAGGCATAATTACTGCGTACAGAATCATGGTTGTCTTTGAACGTCCGAAAGCCCAGGGGGGTCAGGTACATAACAAAAACGTAGGTGACAACGACAACAACCATCGCCATGACCAGAGCCGGGAAAACCAGAGCACGTTGACTCATGCCGGCAGACCGCATGACCACCAGTTCACTGTCATAGTTCAGGCGGTGGTAGGCATAAAGCACAGCGCAAAAAAGCGCGATTGGCAAGATCAGAACCAAAACACCGGGCATCAACAACAGTGTGACATAGAGGAATTCGCCAGCCGACAGACCCCGGTTAACGATCATGTCAACAAATCGCAGGCTCTGGGTTAGCCAAACCACACCGGTAAGCACCAGCGTGATAAACACCAGTGGCGCCATGAGTTGGCGGAAAATATAGCGATTCAGACCGTTCATGCGGTGCGTTATACCTGTTTTTCCGGACCCGTTCTACCTAACATGTATCGGCCAAAGTGGGTACCTGCAAGGCCATAAATAAGTCAGGTGCAAGATGATACCGGGTGGGGCTTTTAATTGTGGCGCGGCACGATAAGATAGCGCCAATCCAGAGGGCGCGTACAAAGTGTCCTCTCTCGATACGAACCAATCATTTCAGGACCCGACTATGAAAATCTCCATTTCCGAACATTCCCTGCCACGTGCTGGCGCCGTTGCTGTTGCTGTCCATGCAGACAAGGCCATGGGTGCCTCTGCCAAGGCCCTCGACAAATCGACCAAAGGGGCGCTGAGCAAAGCCATGAACAATGGCCGTTTTACTGGCGCAAAAGGTCAGATTGTTGCAATCAATGCGCCAACAGGCCTGTCTGTCAGCCGCATCGTGTTGTTTGGTCTGGGCAAGGCTGACAAGGTCAGTGTCCTGGGGCTTCAGGATGCGGGTGGCAAGCTGGTTGGGCAAATGAATGGTTCCGGTGAAAAACAGTTGACCATTGTCGTCGATGCTGTCCGCGGCAAAGTAGGCAAAGTTGCGGCGGCCGATGCCGCCGCCGAAGTTGCCTTTGGCGCAAGTCTGGCCAGTTATCGCTTCGACAAATACCGCACGACCGAAAAGGCGGATAAAAAACCAACCCTGAAATCTGTTGCCGTTGCTGTCAAAGGGGCTGCTGCTGCCAGGAAAGCCTGGGCCATCAAAAACAAGATTGCCAATGGCGTCGTTGTTACCCGTGATTTGGTGTCTGAACCCGGCAATGTGCTGTATCCCGTCACTTTTGCTGCCGAAGCCAAAAAGCTAAGCAAGCTGGGCGTCAAGGTTGAAGTCATGGGGGCTGCCCGCATGGCTAAATTGGGCATGCATGCCATGCTCGGCGTCGCAGCTGGCAGTCAGCACGAAGCGCAATTTGTGGTCATGCAATGGAACGGTGCACCAGCCAGCGCCAAACAAAAGCCGCTGGCCGTTGTTGGCAAGGGCGTGACCTTTGATTCCGGCGGTATTTCCCTCAAGCCAGGTGCTGGCATGGGCGATATGAAGTGGGACATGGGCGGTGCCGGTGTGGTTGTTGGCTTGATGACGGCCCTGGCCGGTCGCAAGGCAAAGGCGAACGTTGTTGGCGTTATTGGTTTAGTCGAAAACATGCCGTCTGGCACAGCCCAGAAGCCGGGCGACGTGGTCAAATCCATGTCGGGACAAACTATCGAAATTGACAACACGGATGCCGAAGGGCGTCTCGTACTGGCCGATGCTCTTTGGTACACGCAAAAGCGTTTCAAGCCGTCAGCGATGATTGATCTGGCGACGTTGACCGGCGCTATGATTATGGCGCTGGGCCATGTTCATGCAGGCTTGTTTGCCTCAGATGATGATTTGGCAAATGCCCTGCACCAGGCGGGTAATGACGAGGACGAACTGGTCTGGCGCATGCCACTGCATCAGGAATATGACAACAATATCAGCTCCGATATTGCCGACGTTAAAAATACCGGACGCGAGGGTGCTGGCTCAATCACGGCAGCCCAGTTCCTCAAGCGCTTCACAAATGACACCAAATGGGCGCACCTGGACATAGCCGGTATGACCTGGTCGACCAAGGCCAAGCCAACCGTGCCTAAGGGTGGCACAGGCTTTGGTGTGCGTTTGCTGGATCGCCTGGTTGCCGACAATTACGAAGTCTGAGTTTGATTGATTGAGGGCAGGGCAATGACTGAGGTTAGTTTCTATCACCTGGAACGCACACCTTTAAAATTTGCCTTGCCCAAAATTCTTGAAAAAGCCCATTCGGCTGGCATGCGAACCGTCGTCATTGCGGGATCGGAAGACCATGTTGCAGAACTCAATTTGGCCTTGTGGACGTACGACCCAGACAGTTTTTTACCACACGGATCAGCCGAAGACGGCCCCGCTGCAGACCAGCCTATTTACCTGACCACGCATGATGAAAACCCCAATGCCGCCAGTGTCCTGGCCCTGGTGGATGGCGTCGACATTCCCGATTTCAGTAAATTTGACCGTGTGCTGGATTTGTTTGATGGCCACGATCAAGAGGCGGTACAAGCCGCGCGCAGTCGCTGGAAAATCCGCAAGGATGCCGGTCACGATTTGACCTATTGGCAACAAACACCGACCGGTGGTTGGGAGAAAAAAGCCTGATAGTCAGAGGCTTAGGGTGCTGGTGTATCACCCCACCACTCGTGCGGTGGCTTTCGGGCATCGAATTTCAGCTTGTCATCCAGCCACAGCATGACCTTGCGCAAGGGTGAATTCAACAAGTCGCGGAACAGGCGCATGTACCACTTTGAAAAGTCTTTGTTGTAGGGGCAAACCCGCATGCAGATGGCACAATCGGCACGCATTTTTGTCCAGTAAGAAAAGCATTTTTCGCAATTGGCTGACCACTTTTTAACGCCCTTGATGGTGGAACGGTTTTCACCACCTTCTTTTGGTGGGCCATAGGGCAGGGCTTTTGGTGGACAGGCATCGGCGCATTTTTGGCAAACGTTGCAGGTTTCTGTGACACCGCTTTTGATCGGCTTGTTGTGGGCCAGCGGCATATCCGTGAAGATTTTTGAAAACCGGATGCGCGGCCCGTGTCCTGGCGTAATAACCATCTGGTTGCGGCCATATTCCCCCAAGCCCGCCTTGATAGCGTAGGGGATCGTCAGGGCGCTGTCATTGGAGGACGCGATGGCATTATAGCCAAGGCCTTGTATGAAGCTTGCGATAGATGTTGCAACAGCGGCTTCACGGGAATATTCACGGCCTGTGGCGGATGCGCCGAGGGCTGAGGGGTAGGACCGGACCAGGCCAAAATCCATACCGTGGCCGACAATGATGACGCTCGTCATGCCTTCCGTCACAGGGTTGAACTTTTCTTCCCGCTCGTTGGTGCGCACGTCTGCCATTGAGGCATAGGCGAAGCGTTCGTCATATTCAGTGATGCCAAAGGCATCAGCGCCAAAAAACTCGGCAACCTTTTTCAGGCGACTGGCGGCTTTCTCTGGATCGTCGATGTCAACTTTTGTGGGCGCAAGCGGCGTAAACTTCTTGAAGGGATCCAGGAACCCTTCGCGCACGCCTGTCTTTCCTCCGCGGGCCGAAAATTCGTTAGACACCGACCATGACGCATTTAACAGCGCATAGTCCCATTGTGTGAAGCCGTCCGCCTTGCGTGGTTTGGGATGAATATAGGCCTGAAAAAAAGCGGTGACGTGATCGGTGATCACCTCATCATCCCAGAAGGCGCGATTAAACATGTCATTGCGCTGATCAAAGCGTTCAAAGTCGTCGCTGATCTCAAAACCGGCAGCCTTGTCGCTGGCTTCAAAGCGCTTCCAGTCAGCTTTGTTGTCTACCGGTTTGTTGGCAGGCCAGCCGTCGGGGGATGTCGCGCGTTCACTCATTCAGATACTCCGGATCGTCGTCTCATACACATCGTATTTTCCATAAATCAGGATACCTGCACTGACGCAATGTAAATTGGTGAAAATATTGGTTAAGGTGAGGCATGACAAAATCCACTGATAGTGAAGACAAGCTTGCCGACGTGCGGGGGATCTACCCCATGCTCTATGCTTTTTTTGATGACAGGGGTGGCCTGGACCGCGCGGCTATGCGCCGCCAGGTTGATGGCTGCATCGACGCCGGTTGTCATGGCATAGCCGTGGGTGGACTGGCGACCGAGACCAACAAACTGTCGACGGAAGAACGCCGCACTCTGGTCGAATGGGTGGCAGAACAGATCGCCGGGCGAGTGCCATTGTCGGTTACCATTGCCGAAAACAACATCGCTGGACAATCAGCGGCGATCACGCACGCTGCTGATGCCGGTGTGGCCTGGGTTGTTTTGCAGCCACCACCCGTACGCGGTGCTTCAGAAGCCGAACTGATCCGTTTTTATGGGGCTGTGGCCGATGCCTCGCCCGTGCCCGTCGGTATTCAGAATGCACCGGAATATATTGGCATTGGTTTGTCGAACCAGGGCTTTGCAAGCCTTAATAAAAACCATCCCAATGTCTCTATTATTAAAGCTGAAGGACCGGCCACCTATATCGCCGGTTTGGCTGAGGCCACCGGTGGTGTCTACAAACTGTTGAACGGCCGCAATGGCATGGAACACGTGGACAGTCTGCGGGCGGGTTGTGACGGCATGGTGCCCGGCGTTGAAACCATCGACATTCACGTGGCGATATTCGAAGCCTATATGTCTGGTGATGAAGCACAAGCCGACCGGATTTTCGCCCAGGCCCTGCCGCTTCTCAGCTTCCTGATGACATCAGTGGATCATCTTCTGTGTTACGGCAAACGCCTTGCCGCCAGAAGACTGGGACTGGCCGAGCCCAACGACCGGGCCCCCGCTCAACAACCAACGGAATTTGGCATGCAGGTGTTGAACAGGTGGTCGAAGGATTTGGGAGGCCTGTAAACAGTTACCGTCATACTGGCGAAAGGTTGAGGAAAAACGGTGCCTGGCATTCTTCATGCCTGGCTCCGCTTTTCCGGCCGTTGTTTGCAAAATCTGCGAACGACAAGACATAGGTCACTTTTGTTCTGAAATCTCCGCCAAATGCGGAGCCAGGCAGCTTCGCGAAGGCGCTTGTGCCAGGCACCGGATTTGGCTGGGCCCTGCTGAATTCCAGAGTAACGGCCCTGATGTTACTTCATCAGAATGAAGCTATTGCTAGTGCCGATACTCCGGCTCTTCCTTATCCAAAATCCGCCTGAGGGCGTTGAAATGGCGACTGGTCAGCAAGGGGCGGTCGTCGGCCATTTGCTGGGCGGTCAGGACTTGCACATCTTCGGCAACTTCGTTCAGCTCACCGCCGTTCGATCCGGCCATGATCTGGAACATGGCAGCGCGTTCCAGGTAATAAAGGTCCGTGTAGGCTTCGGCCATGCTGCCACCGCAGACGACAACGCCATGACCGGCCAAAAATCCGACTGAACGATTGCCCATGGTGCGGGCAATGCGCTCACCTTCGTCACTGTTGGCGGCGAGACCGTTATAGGTATCATCGTAGGCAATACGGTCTTTGAACATCAGGGCATTTTGTTCGGCCATCTGCAATCGGCCATTTTTACGGGTGCAAATGGCGGTGGCGTAGGGCTGATGAGTATGCAGGACGACTTTTGCATCCGGCTTGGCGATATGAACCTTTGAATGGATATGAAAGGCGGTATCTTCGACCCAATTGTCGCCTTCCAGCACGTTGCCATCCTTGTCACAATAGACCAGGCAAGAGGCCGTTATTTCTGACCAGTGCCAGCCATAGGGATTGATCAGGAAGCGCTCCCCCCTGGAAATGCCATCTTCATCGGGCACAGCGATGGAGAAATGATTATCCACACCTTCATGCAAATTATGTCTGGCGGCCCAGCGCAAACCGGCAGCAAGGTCCAGTCGCAATTCCTGAATAACGTCCTGATGGCTGCTCATATATCTTTGTCCTGTTGAATGATCGGTCACATTAATGGTCACAAAATGACACGGTAAGGTCGATAGATGCAAGCTGGAGAGTGAGGCTGGCGATTTTGTGACTGCCTCGTCACTGGCAGAACTGAAATTTGTCCTTATATGTTATCATCAATTGACTTCGCCGCGCCGATTGTCGGCAATTGTGTGGCTTCTTTCTGATATGGAATAAAATAATGGCGGAATATGACTACGACCTCTTTGTTATTGGTGCGGGCTCTGGCGGGGTGCGGGCCAGCCGCATGTCGGCATCCTTCGGTGCCCGTGTTGGTATTGCCGAGGAATACCGCTTTGGCGGCACCTGCGTGATCCGGGGGTGCGTGCCCAAAAAACTGATGGTCTATGCCAGTCATTTCGCTGAAGACTTTGAAGATGCTGCCGGTTTTGGCTGGACGGTCGGAGAATCCAGCTTTTCATGGCCCGCCCTGATCGCCGCCAAAGACAAAGAGATCGACCGCCTGGAAAGTATTTATGGCACCATCCTTGGAAACGCGGGCGTTGAAACTTATCGGGGGCGTGCCGTGATTGTGGATGCCCACACGCTGGATGTTGCGGGTAAAAAAGTAACCGCCGATACCATACTGATTGCGACGGGCGGCAAGCCGACACTGCCGAAAATTCCTGGCATAGAACATGCCATAACTTCGAATGAAATCTTTCACTTGCCGGATTTGCCAAAACGGGCTGCGGTCGTCGGTGGTGGTTATATCGCTATCGAATTTGCCGGTATCCTGAATGGTTTGGGCGCTGACACGACCCTATATTATCGCGGTGAACAAATTTTGCGCGGTTTTGACGACGATGTGCGTAACCATCTGGCAAAAGAAGTGGTTAAGAAGGGGCTGAACCTGCGCACAGGCACCAATGTGACAGCGATTGAAAAAACACCAACCGGCCTGGTTCTGACTTTAACGGACGGGACCACAACCGAGGTTGATGCCGTGCTATTTGGCACGGGTCGTCATGCCAATGTGGACGGCCTGGGTCTGGAAACTGTTGGGGTTGAGCGCAATGCCTGGGGCGGTGTCGTCGTCGATGACTTCAGTCAGACGACCGTGCCCAACATTTATGCAATTGGCGATGTCACAAATCGGGTTGAACTGACGCCGGTTGCATTGATGGAGGGCATGGCCCTGGCGCGAACGCTCTATCTGGGAGAGCCGACCAGCCCGGATCACAAAGACGTACCTCACGCGGTTTTCTCGCAGCCATCCTGTGCCATCGTTGGCATGACTGAAGCTGAAGCCAGGGCGCACTATGGTGAGCTTGATCTTTATAAATCGACTTTCCGGGCCCTGAAACACACGTTGTCAGGCAATGATGAGCAAACCTTTATGAAACTGATTGTGGATCAAGCCAGCCAGAAAGTGGTCGGTGTGCACATGGTCGGCGCTGATGCGGCCGAGATTATCCAGGGTGTCGCCATTGCCGTAAAAATGGGGGCGACCAAACAACAGTTTGATGCCACACTGGGTATTCATCCAACCTCGGCGGAAGAATTTGTCACCATGCGCGACAAATGGACACCACCTCAGGAAAAAGCAGCAGAATAGGGCGAACATGTTCCAGGTTTCCGACGCTGATTTGAAGTCATACGAAGAAGACGGTGCCTGCGTCCTGCGTGGCGTGATTGATCAGAGCTGGCAAGAAAAGCTTGCGGCCGCAATTGAGCGTGATATCGCAAGTCCGGGTCCGTTTTATCATGGCTATGACTCTGAAGACGGCAAAGGACGCTTTCACGGGAATCTGCGCATTTGGCAGAATGACAGCTGTTTCCATGAATTTTGCCACAAGTCCGTCTTGCCAGGTCTGGCCCAACAGTTTTTTGCATCTCAGCGCATTAATCTTCTTTATGACCAGTTGTTTGTGAAAGAACCAGGGACCACCAATCCAACCCGCTGGCATAATGATCAGCCTTACTGGCCGGTGCGGGGCCGGCATGTGATGTCCTTCTGGATGTCTCTGGATCCGGTGACACAAGATAGCGGGGCTCTGAATTTTGTTCGAGGCTCCCACAAGTGGGACCGTTGGTTTCAGCCGGAAAAGTTTGGCAAGAACACGGCGGGCAATGACTATGAAAAGAATGACGATTACGAGGCCATGCCCGATATTGATGCGAACTTGGGGGACTACGATCTGGTAACGTGGGACCTGGAACCGGGCGATGTCTATGTATTTCATGGTCTGACCGTCCACGGCGCTGGCGGAAATCTCCGTCAGGACCGGCGGCGGCGGGGCTACACGGTGCGCTACACCGGCGATGATGCCTATTATGATACCCGCCCTGGCACGAGCGAGCCCTTGCGTGAAGCCGGTTTGAAAGATGGCGACGCCATGACGTCTGCGACTTATCCCCTGTTGATTGGGTAAAAGCCGCTAACATGCTTTAAAACGAGTTATTTGGCGCAATTGCTTGAATTTCTCCAGTATTCCGGCCTATATGCTGGTCCAAATTTGAATTGCGATCTATTGGAGAGCGGTGTTATGGCGACCAAATGGATGCCCGATAGCTGGCGTGACTTGCCGATCGAGCAACAGCCTGTTTACAAAAATGGTAGTGAGCTGAAGGATGTGGAGGCCGAATTGCGGCGTTATCCACCTCTGGTTTTTGCCGGAGAAGCGCGCAAGTTGCGCAGCGCCCTGGCAGACGTCGGCGAAGGCCGCGCCTTTTTGTTACAAGGCGGCGACTGTGCCGAAAGCTTTGCTGAATATTCCGCTGACAATATCCGCGATACCTTCCGCGTCTTGATGCAGATGGCCGTTGTCATGACCTATGCCGGGGCATCGCCTGTGGTCAAGGTCGGGCGTATGGCCGGACAGTTCGCCAAACCGCGCAGTGCCGGCACTGAAACCATCGATGGTGTTGAACTGCCCAGTTACCGTGGCGACATGGTCAACGGCATGGCCTTTGAGGCCGCAGAACGCGAACCCGATCCTAAACGCCTTTTACAGGTTTACAGCCAATCCGCCGCAACCCTGAACCTGCTGCGCGCATTTGCCCAGGGCGGTTATGCCGATTTGCACCGCGTGCACGGCTGGAACATGGGTTTTGTTGCCGGTACCGACACGGGCGAAAAATATCAGGAACTGGCGGACCGTATCTCCGAATCACTGGAATTCATGGCCGCTTGTGGCGTGACACCCGACGCTGTGCCGGAAATGCGCCAGACCGAGTTTTATACCTCGCATGAAGCGCTGTTGCTTGGTTATGAAGAGGCCATGACGCGCGTCGATTCCACGTCGGGTGACTGGTACGATACTTCGGCCCACATGCTTTGGATCGGTGATCGTACCCGGCAGCTGAACAGTGCCCACATCGAATACATGCGTGGCATTTGTAATCCCATTGGCATCAAGGCTGGTCCGACCATGGACCCTGACGATCTGGTGCGCTTGTGTGAATTGTTGAACCCACGCAATGAAGCTGGCCGATTGACCGTTATTTCCCGTATGGGGGCCAACAATGTGCATGAGAACCTGCCGCATCTGATCCGGGCCATTGAAAAGGCAGGACAGAAAGTGGTTTGGTCCTGTGATCCGATGCATGGCAATACAATCAAAGCTGACACAGGCTACAAAACTCGCCCCTTCGACAGCATCCTGACAGAAGTTCGTCAGTTTTTCGAAGTGCACGAAGGTGAAGGCACCTGGGCCGGCGGTGTTCATTTTGAAATGACCGGGCAGGACGTGACCGAATGTATCGGTGGCGCCCAGGCCATTACCGAGCATACACTGGCAGATCGTTATCACACACATTGTGATCCACGGTTGAATGCCTCGCAAAGTCTGGAACTGGCTTTCCTGATTGCTGATACCTTGCGCAAGCGTCGGACAGTTTCGCCCATTGCGGTTGCAGCTGAAGCTTTTTAGGCGGAACGAAAATGACGGCGGACGTTAAGGCAAACGCCCAGGCTGACGGCGACGTTTCAGCCTACACTGACAAGTATTTTTCCCGAACACGGGAAACTGTTGCACGCCATGGCGACAAAACGGTCACCTATGCCGTTTTTATGCGCCGTCCGGTACGTTTCGCCACCCGTATTGCCGTTGACTGGATCAAATCGATGGCCGCAAAGCGCGGCATTGAAGTCGATATTGAGGAACGCTTCGGGGAAGGTGAGGAAGCTGGTGGCGGCGAGCCTTTGCTTTACATCACCGGCTCCTTTGTCGATCTTGTCGATCTGGAAACACTGTATCTGCAGAAGATTGGCGCAGCCTGCGTTGCCGCCATGAACGCCTATGATATGTGCACCGCCATGCCCAGGTCCGGCTTTATGGCTTTCGACTCCCGCCATTGTGCCGGTCAGGAAATGGCTAATCTGATGGCCTATGCGGCCTCGGTCGGATCAGATGCTGCCCGGCGAGATACGGATGCCATTGGCTTTATTGGCAACGCGACAGATGCGACAGCCCACTGGTTTGGCAATGAAACGGGTCTTGGAACCATGCCACATGCTCTGATCGGGTATGCGGGATCAACCTTGCGGGCCGCCGAAATGTTTCACGATACCTATCCTGAAGTGCCATTGGTCGTGTTGGTCGATTTCTTTGGTCAGGAAATTACGGACGCGCTTGAAGTCTGCAAACGCTTTCCCGAACTGGCAGCAGATGGGCAGTTGTCGATCCGACTGGACACCCACGGTGGCCGTTTTGTCGAGGGACTGAACCCACAAAGTTCCTATGCAGTGATGGAACGTCATGCACCAGAAGGGATCCGGGAATATCGCAGTGAAAACGAGCTGAAATGGCTGGTCGGTACCGGTGTTTCGGCCGCAGCCGTCTTCCATTTGCGCGAAGTATTGGACAATGCCGGCTTTGATAAGGTCAAAATTGTTGTCAGTTCCGGATTTAATGCCTCAAAATGCCGCATTATGGGCAGTGTTTCAGCGCCCGTTGATGTCGTTGGTACGGGGTCATTTTTGCCGGAAAACTGGGCTGAAACCTATGCCACAGCAGATATTATTTCCTACGATGGTGCCCAAACCGTCAAAATCGGCCGTGAATTCCTGCTGAAAAAGTAGGTATTTCGCCAAACAGGTGATTTGTTACAAAGCAGTTACGAAAAACTTCAAAACCGACATATTCCGGTTACATGCCGCTTCTAATATCCATGTTGAGTTTGGTGACAATCTCAACCAGATACAGAAGCCAAAGCGCCCCCCGTGTCGGCTTTTGTATCAGGGTTCGGGCCGGTGGAGTGATCCACCGGCCCGTCATATTTTGAGGCTTCTTCCATGAAGCCTGGCCGAGAAAAAATGCCAACTGTCCCCATTTTTGCGGCTGATCCATATTGTGCCCTGGTGGTCCTCGCGCTACATAAACAGGATGACTGATCAACTAGCTATTGCCTTGGCCCAGTTGAACCCGCGTGTGGGTGATCTGGATGGAAATGCTGATCTGGTACGCGAAGCCCGGAGCCAGGCTGCGTCTGCCGGTGCCGATTTGCTGATGACCAGTGAATTGATGATCGTCGGCTATCCGCCGGAAGATCTGGTGCTTAGGCCTTCCTTTCTGAATGCGATTGAAAAAACGGTCTATGCGCTGGCGGCAGAGACTGCCGATGGCGGTCCGGCCATTTTGCTGGGTTCCCCCTGGCGCACGACGGATACAGCATCGATCAAGGGCGGCAAGGCGCGTCTTTCGCACAATGCAGTTTTGTTGCTGGCGGATGGTGAAATTCAGGCGGTAAGGCACAAGGTCGATCTGCCAAACTATGGCGTCTTTGATGAAGTCCGGGTGTTTGTGCCCGGCGATCTACCCGAACCCATTGAATTCAAAGGGGTCAAACTGGGCGTGCCGATTTGTGAAGACGTCTGGACGCCAAATGTCACCCGACATCTGGCGAACAGGGGCGCTGAAATCCTGTTGGTGCTGAACGGATCACCTTTTGAAAGCGGCAAAACCGCAACCCGATTTGATTTGATGCAGGCTCGTATCCAGGAAACGGGATTACCCCTGGTTTACCTCAATCAGATCGGTGGTCAGGATGAACTGGTCTTTGATGGTGCATCCTTTGTGCTGAATGCCGATGGCGAGATGACCCTGCAAATGCCGGCCTGGCAGCAATGCGTTGATGTCAGTCAATGGTCGCGAGGTCCGCAAGGATGGGTTTGTGCACCGGGCGAGATGACGCCGCAACCGGATGAGTTGGCCGGGATCTGGTCGGCCATGGTAGTTGGTCTGGAAGACTATGTGCAAAAAAACCATTTTCCGGGTGTCGTTCTTGGCATGTCGGGCGGCATTGATTCTGCGGTTTCTGCCGCCGTTGCCGTTGACGCCCTGGGTGCCGACAAGGTCCATTGTGTGATGATGCCATCACGTTTTACCGTGGATGAAAGCCTGGACGACGCTAAACAATGTGCCGATGCCTTGGGTGTTCGATATGACAGCGTTGGCATCAAACCAGCCGTTGAAGGTTATGAAGCCATGCTGGGCAGCCTGTTTGAAGGCACCGAAGCAGACACCACTGAAGAGAATATTCAGGCCCGTATCCGGGGCGTGACTTTAATGGCCCTGAGCAACAAGTTCGGCTCAATGGTTCTGACAACCGGCAACAAGTCTGAAATGTCAGTGGGCTATGCCACGCTGTATGGAGATATGTGCGGTGGCTTTTCGGTTCTGAAGGACGTCTACAAGACCGTGGTTTTTGACCTGGCGCGCTGGCGCAATGCCAATTTGCCCGTGGGACGTATCGATGCCCCCGGTGGTGAAGTCATTCCGGTGAATATCATCGACAAGCCTCCCACAGCAGAACTTCGTGAAAACCAGACAGATCAGGATAATTTGCCACCTTATGACGCCCTCGACGACATGCTGATGTGCCTGGTAGAGGATGAGTTACCATTCGATGAAATCGTCGCTCGGGGGCATTCGGCACAGGATGTGCGTCGTATTGAACATTTGCTGAATATCGCGGAATACAAGCGCCGCCAGGCACCGCCGGGCGTCAAAATCGGCGGGCGGAACTTTGGTCGTGACCGCCGGTACCCCATTACCAACCGTTTCCGGGACGCCAGAGAGTTTTAAGTTCTATTTGGAACTCCTGATGCCCTTATTTCATTGAAAGGCAATGAAGATATTCACCGAAGCGATTCGGATTAATCCGAAATCGCTCTAATCGGGATTGATTTTGTGCGGAATCAGGCAATATTAATCTCAAAGTGGCTTCGGTGTTGGACCACGGGTACAGAACGTGTTACCTGTCTGGCCTTAATATCAAGATTTTCCCGATGTTTTTCGACGGCCTGTGTTGGTGCGGAACCGTTTACAAAACAACAATTCAAGATGTTTGAGGACCGGTTTCGTGGCTCTTTCCCTGTACAATACCAGGACGCGTGAAAAACAGCTTTTTGAACCCCTGTCACCAGGGCGTGTGGGCATGTATGTCTGTGGCCCAACTGTCTACGACTTTGCCCATGTCGGTAACGCCCGACCTGTAATTGTCTTTGACGTTTTGTACCGGCTGCTGAAAAAATCGTACGAGCATGTGCGCTATGTGCGCAACATCACTGACGTCGATGACAAGATTATTGCCGCAGCTGAACAGTCTGGCGACAGCATTGATGAAATAACGGCACGCACGACAGAGGCCTATCACGAAGACATGGCGGCTCTTGGGGCCCTGCCACCGGATATTGAGCCGCGCGCCACCGACCACGTTCCGCAAATGATCATCATGATCGAACGCCTGATTGCCCGAGGAAATGCCTATGAGGCAGACGGTCACGTGTTGTTTGCTGTAGAGACGGACAAGAATTATGGCAAGCTTTCGGGACGTAATCGCGACGAAATGATTGCTGGTGCCCGTGTCGAAGTGGCTCCCTACAAAAAAGATCCAGCCGATTTTGTACTGTGGAAACCCTCCACCGGGGAACAACCTGGTTGGGAAAGTCCCTGGGGGTATGGTCGGCCGGGTTGGCATATCGAATGCTCAGCGATGTCTCGTGAATATCTTGGTATGACTTTCGACATTCATGGCGGCGGTCGTGATCTGGTCTTTCCACATCACGAAAATGAAGTCGCCCAGTCCACTTGCGCCCACGACGAAGCCGAGTTTGCCCGCTATTGGGTTCACAACGGCTTTCTCACGGTGGAAGGTGAAAAGATGTCCAAGTCCATCGGCAATATCTTGCTGGTGCGGGATATTCTGGCTGGCGCACCGGGCGAGGCAATACGTTTGAACATGTTATCCAGTCATTACCGCCAGCCCCTGGACTGGACGGAGGGGGGCGTTACTGAGTCACGCACTATTCTGGATCGTTGGTATCGCGCGGCGGCGGACGCCGAACCGCTGGCTTGTGATGCCGTAATTGAAGCGCTGGAAGATGATCTGAACACGCCAAAGGCGATTGCAGCTTTGCACGAGTTATCTAATGCAGCCTCCCAGGGAGATGCGCTGGCTGCTGGTCAGTTACGGGGCGGTGCAAACCTGATGGGCCTGTTGATGAAGTCTCAATCTGCCTGGTTCAAAGGCCTGGATGCGACTGAGTACGATATTTCGTTCATGAACAAACTGGCTGAGCCCTTGCCGGAGATTGCGGAACGCATTGACGAACAGGTGCGTCAGGCGATTGATAAATGGGATGAGATGTCTGGCGAACAGCAGGGCACAATTTACGAGCTTTGCATTAACCTGCTGATCGATTTCCGTAAGCTGGCACGGGAGCATCGTGAATTTCAGACATCTGATATTATTCGTGATTTGCTGCTGGAGGCGAATATTACGCTGGAAGACGGGCCCGATGGCACGACATGGCGGCGCACAGTCTAAAACGCGATAAACTTTATTTTGGAATGATACTGGTATTTAACCGCCAGATAGCTAAAGCGATTTCGGTCTAATCCGAATTGCCTCGTTTCATATTTGCCTTGCCTTTCAAGGTCTTGCGATCAACCTGTGTTTCAGAACAAATCTGAAACACTCATGTTAGAGGAAACGGTCATGTCAAAGGAACGGCTCTATCTGTTCGATACGACATTGCGAGATGGTAATCAGACGCAAGGCGTCGATTTTTCTGTCGAGGACAAATACATCATTGCCGAAGCCTTGGACAAAATGGGGATCGACTATATTGAAGGTGGCTGGCCCGGAGCAAACCAAACCGATACGGAGTTTTTCGAAAACCGGCCCAAGTTGAAAAATGCCAAATTCACGTCTTTTGGCATGACCCGTCGTGCCGGTCGCAGTGCCCATAATGACCCGGGCCTGGTGCAGGTTATTGATGCGGATGTGGATGCCGTTTGTTTGTTTGGCAAAACCTGGGATTATCAGGCCGAAGTCGCTTTGGGAATTGAACTGGGTGAAGCGGTTGAACTTATCGGCGATAGTGTTGCGGCGGCTGTGGAAAAATCAGGCGAGGCACTGTTTGATGCCGAGCATTTTTTCGATGGTTATAAATCCAATGCGGAATTTTCCCTGAATTGCATCAAATCAGCTTTTGAGGCCGGTGCCCGATGGATTGTCCTGTGTGACACCAATGGCGGCACATTACCTCATGAAATTGATCGCATCGTGCGTGAAATTACTGAACATATTCCCGGCGATCACCTAGGCATTCACTGCCACAACGACACCGAAAATGCGGTGGCAAATACCCTGGCTGCGGTAAATGCAGGTGTGCGTCACATCCAGGGCAGCCTCAACGGTTTGGGCGAGCGTTGCGGCAATGCAAACCTGGTATCGATCATTCCGACCCTAATGTTGAAACCGGATTATGCTGATCGTTTTGAGATCGGCATCACTGCAGACGGCCTCAAGCAACTCACCCATACTTCGCGGTTGTTGTATGAACTGCTGAACAAGGCGCCGGATGCCCACGCGCCCTATGTCGGATCAGCAGCCTTTGCCCACAAGGGTGGGGTGCATGGTTCTGCGGTGTTGAAAGACCCCCGGACCTATGAACATGTGCCACCGGAATCAACCGGTAACAAACGTCATATCCTGATTTCTGATCAGGCAGGCAAGGCCAATGTACTGATGCAACTGGCTGACATGGGCATTGAAGTTGCCGCAGATGACAAACGCATCATGTCCCTGGTTAACGAGGTCAAGGATAAGGAATTTCAGGGCTATACCTATGACGGGGCCGAAGCGAGTTTTGAGTTGCTCGCCCGGCGTGCCCTGGGCGACGTGCCTGAATACTTTAACGTCGATGGTTTTCGGGTGATGGTTGAACGCCGCCATAATGCGAAGGGTGAACTTGTCACTGTTTCAGAAGCAACTGTGAAGGTTACCGTGGATGGCGAGACCCTTATGTCGGCGGGCGAGGGCAATGGTCCCGTGAACGCCCTCGATGAAGCTTTACGCAAGGACCTTGGCAAATATTCCTCCTATATCGAAGACCTGGAACTGGCGGACTACAAAGTGCGTATTCTCAGTCAGGAAGGCACCGGGGCTGTTACCCGGGTGATGATCGAAAGTGTTGATAAGGATGGCAATCGATGGTCGACCGTTGGTGTCTCTCCCAATATTGTGGATGCTTCGTTCCAGGCTTTGCTCGATTCAATCGTCTACAAACTTTTTCGCGACGGTGCCCCCGCTGGCACCTCGGCTTAATTGACTGAAACCTGAAATGTCTTCACCGGAAGAACAGTCTGCCGAAGTGCAGAAGGGGTTGGCCTTTGGCCTGGGCGCGTTTCTGATTTGGGGCGGCTTGCCGAACCTTTTTAAACTGGTTGATCATGTCCCGGCGCTGGAAACCCTGTCCTGGCGAACTTTCTCCAGTATTGTGTTTTTATTGTTGCTGATTGCCGTTACCAATCGTTGGCGGCGTTTGCGAACAGCCTTGCGTTCAAAACGGTTGATGGGAACGCTTGTCATTACAACTGCCTTGCTAGGGCTGAACTGGTGGGTATTTGTCTATGCTGTGAATATCGGTGAAGTCCTGCAAGTCAGCCTTGGTTATTATATCAACCCGCTGTTCAGTGTTTTGTTGGGCTTTTTTCTTTTGGGCGAACGCCTGTCGCGGCTACAGGTCGGCGCTGTTCTGATCGCCGGTGCTGGCGTATTGAACCAGACCTTGACCCTGGGTGTATTCCCCTGGGCCTCTCTTGGCATGGCGGTATTGTTTGGCCTTTATGGTTATGTGCGAAAGGTCGCCAAGGTTGAAGCGATAGAAGGGTTATTGATCGAAACTGCCTTGCTGTCACCGTTCGCCATTGGCTACGTTTGGTGGCTTGAGGCGCAAGGAACGGCCACCGTTTCACCAGATGATAGTCAGACAATATTTTATTTATTGGTGATCGGCGTGTTTACTGCTGTCCCGTTGATATTTTTTACAGAAGGAGCCCGTCGCCTGCGTCTCTCGACTGTTGGCTTGCTACAATATATCGCGCCGACTTTGCATCTCGTCGGGGCTGTCTGGCTGTGGGGGGAAACCCTGACAACAACGCATATAATTACTTTTGCCTGCATCTGGCTCGCCCTTGGACTATATTCCACGCCATCCATACTTGCGGCTTTCCGCGCAAAATCGTAAGACCGCTGTCATGACCAGTTTTTACCATAAACCAATTCCCAAACAAGTGCCTGTACTGGGCGGACCCGCCGTAATTCTGGTGGAACCACAGCTGGGCGAAAATATCGGCACGGCTGCCCGCGCCATGTTGAATTTTGGTTTGACGGATATGCGCATTGTTAACCCGCGGGACGGTTGGCCCAGCGAAAAGGCGCAAACGTCGTCTTCCGGGGCAGATCTGGTGATTGAAAATGTCCAGGTTTTTGAGACGACGGAAGAAGCCGTTGCGGATCTGAATGTACTTTACGCCACAACCGCACGCCCACGCGACATGTTCAAACGAGAGGCCACAGCACGCGAAGCAGCCTTCGAGATGCGCGATGCCATCACAGCAAGTGACAAGGTCGGTATTTTGTTCGGGGCTGAACGTCATGGCCTGAGCAATGCCGATGTTACTCTGGCCCAGACAGTGATCGCAATCCCGGTCAATCCGGCCTATGCATCGCTCAACCTGGCACAGGCCGTATTGTTGGTGGCTTACGAATGGTTTCAGTCCGGTACGCACCAACATGCCGACGGGAATATGGGGGGGCGCGCCCGACTGGGGAACAAGGTTGAACCCTTGGCCAGCAACGAAGACCTGGTGCATTTATTTAATCATCTGGAAAGCGAACTGGATACTTCAGGCTTTCTGCACCCACCAGAGAAGCGCCCCAATATGGTGAAGAACCTGCGCAATATTTTTCAAAAAGCCCAGTTACGGGAACAAGAAGTTCGAACCTTGCGTGGTGTCATCAAATCCTTGACGCATTTCGCCCGCCTGAAAGCCCTGGAAGAATTCAAAAAGGGGAAATGAGGCTCTGGAATGAATTTTGATGCGCGCAAATCAATGACATGAAGGTACGGCCATGAAGAATATTCTTTGCTACGGTGATTCCAATACCTGGGGCTGCAAGCCTATCGTTTCACCTGGCGTCATCGAACGATATGACCGGGATGTGCGCTGGACGGGCATCATGCGCCAACTTCTTGGTGAGGATTTCCTGGTCATTGAAGAAGGCCTGAATGCCAGGACGACGGTGCACGACGATCCAATCGACGGCGCACACAAAAATGGCAAGCCCTATCTTCTGCCTTGTCTGGAAACACATCTGCCGCTGGATTTGGTGATTATCATGCTGGGCACCAATGACCTCAAAAGCCGGTTCTCTCTTTCGGCTTTTGATATCGCCAGCGGCATCAAGCCCTTACTGGAAATTGTCGCCTCGATTGCGCCAAAAAATGGTGGGATCGTGCCTGAAACTCTTGTGATCGCGCCACCACCACTGGCCCGCCTGAGCCTGCTGGCGGATGTATTTGAAGGTGGATTGGCGAAGTCGCAACAGCTTGGTGCCCACTACAAAGGCATTGCGGGGCTCTTTAACAGCCATTTCCTTGATGCGGGTGAAGTGATTAGCACAAGCGACAGCGATGGAATCCATTTTGATCAGGATCAGCATGAGATTTTGGGCCAAGCTGTAACCCGCAGTGCACAAGGGATTTTTGATGGTTCATAGCAAGCCGGACAGCATTGTACGGAGCCATTTGACTTAGCCATACTTATGAGTATATAACCGCCCCTTCACGGCTCCGATATCGTTCGGGGCCGTGTTGTTTTGTTAACCCATCCGCTCAGAATTCCAAGGCCCAATTCGAAAATGGGGCCATACAGAGAATTCCGGTATTATAGAAAGTCGAGTGCACAGCACATGAGCAAACGTATTCAAGCTAAATACAAGATTAACCGTACCCTCGGTGTTAACCTCTGGGGTCGTCCCAAGAGCCCCGTCAACGTCCGTGACTACGGTCCCGGTCAGCATGGTCAGGCCCGCAAGCGGCGTCCCAGTGATTATGGCATTCAGCTGCGCGCCAAGCAGAAGCTGAAAGGCTATTACGGCAACATCACCGAAAAACAGTTCCGTCGTACCTATGACGAAGCCGTTCGTGTGAAGGGTGATACTTCGGAAAACCTGATCGGTCTGTTGGAGCGTCGTTTGGACGCTGTTATCTACCGCATGAAGTTTGTGCCGACCGTCTTCGCCGCCCGTCAGTTCGTGAACCACGGACACATCAAGGTAAACGGCAAAAAGGTCAACATCCCCAGCTACCGTGTAGCCGTTGGTGATGTTATCGAAGTCAAGGAAAAGTCCCGCGATCTGGCGTTGGTCATTGAAGCGACCGACAGCAACGAACGCGAGTTGGCTGACTACCAGGACGTCGATGCGAAAAAACGCACCGGTACATTCGTACGTATTCCAAACCTGGCAGACGTACCATACCCGGTTCAGATGGAGCCAAATCTGGTTGTGGAATATTATTCCCGCTAAATTTTATCTGACTGAGACGATATTGAGGCCCGGATTAATTTCCGGGCCTTTTTCGTATCGGTCCGGATCAAAGTTTTGAAAATCGTGGAATGGCGGATTTGTGATGGCAAATATGCTGGTTTTCCAGGTGATAAAGGCTAATCTATCACCATATTGACCAGGCTTTTTTCCTTTTTGGGTACTGGTGGTTGATTGGCTGGAGGGTATATGAGAATCCTGATTATTGATGATGAAACAGCACTTGCAGATTCGATTTCATCGTTTCTGAGGCTGAAGGGGCACGACGTAAAGGTCATCAGTGACAGCGAAGAAGTCATTGAACACATCACTGAAAGACAATACGAAAATCGCTACGACGCCATGCTGGTGGATATCTTCATGCCAGGCCTTGAGGGCATTGAACTTATTCAAATGATCAGGCGTGCGCTGGTCTTTACCAAAATCATCGTCATGTCGGGTTATACAGAACGCAATGGTCGCAAGCTTTCAGATCTGGTCGCTGAATACGAAGTAGCCGCCGTCATGAAAAAGCCGTTCAAGGCCAAGGAGCTACTGCAATACCTGGAAGACTGAATTTGCAGTAGCCAGATATGATCAAGCAAAGAGTTTCCGGGCCTGGCGGAAACGCAGCGTTTCTTCAAACCAAAGGTATGCGCCGAAAAATGAAACTGAAGCGATTTTCTTTAAACCGGAATCACCCGAGGAGAACAGAAAATGAGCGCCTATGTTATTGTGAACAACACACCCAAAGACCCGGAAAAACTGCAGGAATATGGCAGCCAGGCTGGACCCTTGGTCAAGAAATTTGGTGGTGAGCTTGTTATCAGTGGCGGTGTTACTGATGTCCTGAACGGGTCGCACGAACATCCACGCTGTGTCGTTTTGAAATTTGAGACAGCTGAGGCCGCGCGTGCCTGGTACAACTCCCCTGAATATCAGGCGATTATTCCCACGCGTGAAGAAGGCGCGGACACGGTTTTTTACGTCGTGGAATAGGGCCGGTGACAGCGGTCTATTGATGCCGTAATTTTTCCTGATCCCACCATTGTTTACGCAAAACCTCGGTTCGCGTGGCATAGGTGTCCTCAAGAAAATCTGACGTGCTGATGCGGTCGGTGCGAAAATGGCGGAAATCTTCCCGCGTTTCGCACCAGGCGACTATCAGCCTGACCGTTTTAAAATAGGCGACAGCGATCGGCCAGATAATCCGCTCACTCGCCGCGCCCTTTTGATCGGCGTACTTAATCTGGATCTTGCCGCGACGCCTGATCCACGAGCGCAGCTGCTGCATATCAATGGCATCGCTTTCGATTTCCGATAATGGTGGCGTCAATGAAACAGGATTCAGAACAACTGGCCGCATGTCTTCCGGAACGACATCGCTGATTTTTGCGATCAGATCTCGCGCACCGCTGGCAAGAGCCGGATCCCCTTGCGTGGCAACCCACTGCGCGCCCAGCAAGGCAGCCTCGATCTCGTCCGTGGTCAGCATCAATGGCGGCATGTCATAGCCGGATTCAAGCACATATCCTACACCAGCCTCTCCCCGGATGGGCACACGTTGGGCCATCAGATCGGCAATGTCGCGATAGATCGTTCGGGCGGAAGTTTCCAGTTCTTCCGCCAGCTGTTGGGCTGTAATCGGCGCACGTGTGGCGCCACGTAAAACCTGTATGATCTGAAACAATCTGTCTGCCCGGCGCATCAATTTCTCCACAAGAACGGGGCCCATGCTGTACCTGTCAGTAGTATGGCAGTAGGCCCCGTCAGATCAAGTCACTTCAGGCCGCCTGCTTTTGTGGCAGGGTTTTCCGGAAACCTTCAATCGAGCAAATCCGGGTCAACCAGTTCGTGATGTTGGGCTCGGTCGGCGTAGCGTCGGCCCAGTCCAAATGCGTGATGTTGCTGGCAATGGACAGATCCGCGATGGTTGGCTGATTACCGGCGAGGAAATCCCGGTTCTCCAGTCCCGCACTCAGGATCGGAGCCAACTCAGCCATTTTTTCATGACCTCGTTTGATCGCAGCCTTGTCACCATTCTCGGCCATAAAGACTGTGTTGAGGACGATATCGACAACAGCAGGTCCCAAACGGCACTGGCCCCAATCCAGCCATTGTTCAATGGCCGCGCGGCTTGCAAGGTCGTCAGGATACCATTCCTTCAAATCGTGTTTCAGGCAAAGATAACGCAGGATCGCGTTGGATTCATGGATTTTGATGTTTCCGTCCACCAAGGTCGGCAACTGATGGTTTGGATTGATGGCCAGGTATTCAGGCTTCATGAAACCGCCCTTGTCCATGGCCACATGCCTGTTTTCGTAATCCAGACCGGCAGCCTCCAGCAAGGCAATGACGCGCCGTGAATGCTGTGAAACCGGATAGCTGTAAAGTGTATACATTGTTTGTTTCCCTGAATGCATGTTGTGTGATTAACAAGACATAACAGGGGGCTACTGACAGCATTGTGTCAGCAGTGATTACGGCGAGAATTATTCCTTAATGACGGCTTCGATACCCATGGGTTCAACAATGCCGAGGCGGATCAAAAGCGGCAAGCGGTATTCTGTGAAGTGATCCAGATCTTCGGTTAGTAATGCGGTTCTTTCAGACGGGTCCTTCACGGCGACGCCATTGCGACGCCAATACCTGCCAGATGCTTTCAACATTCTGTCGACATATGTAACCGGTTTCTCGCCAGTCTCATCGGTCAGCGACAGCAAGAAAAGGCCGGTGATCAGGTCAATGCCAACACCGTCACCGATGACAGGGGATGCCAGGGCGCAGTGCCCGGTTCTGATCAGGTGACTGTTTAGAATATTGCGATTAAAGGCCGATGCAATCCGATAACTGTCAGGTGTTTCGGCGGGTACATCCTTGGCGGGACGGGCAAAGGGATGCAAAAGTTTGTCTTCAACCATGTAATGAATAAATTCACACAATCGATCGATGGAGGGCAACTGTGCATCAGGTGTTTCGCTGATGGCCTGCATCGAAACGTCGCCAGGAGACACCATGTCTAAAATTTTGTTGGCTTCCACATTCAGGTTTCGCGAAGGCGGATGGGCAAGGGGAAGCAAGTTTGTGGAACCGAATATTGCAGGCATGAATGTTTCGACAGAGGTACCGTCAACGCTGTCATGATTTGTTCGACAATATATATCGGCCCGAAAACTTTCATTCAAAAGTACACTGGTCAGGGTTTCCTTGGCCAATTGGGTGGAGCGCGAACTGAGCAGATAACGGAATTTTCGTAACTGGCTACGTCGGATCCAGGCTGGTGCCTGTGGCATTCCACAGCAAAATTTGAGCGATTCTTCAGCCATTTCAGCGGCCACCGTCTTAACGCTGAAGGTGGTGTAGTTGTCGCTCAGATATTCATGAGCAACATAGTTGATATCTCGCTCCTTCAGATCGTCGATGGTATCGCTTACAGCAGGGTTATCCTTGACGTATTTGGCACCATTATCTTTCAGGTTTGTGAGAAACTTCACGGCCTCTGCTGCGCGTTCTGTTGCGCTGCCGGAGACAGCGTCGGCATATTGTTTGAAGAGGTCACGCAAAGGCTGGATGACAGCACTGCCTGGCAGAGCATTGTAACTGACGTAAACCAGACCGTTGGGTTTCAGTAGTCGGCCAATCAGGTCACGGATGTCTTTACGTTCTTTTTCGCTTACCCAACTGTAAACACCATGCAAGGTAATATAGTCAAATTTTGGCAATTTAAGCGTCGCCATATCCCTGAAATCAAATTCAATAAAAGTGGCATTTTTTATGCCGCCCTCAGTGGCCATGCGGTTCGCGTTGGCGATGTGTTCTGGCATGAGGTCAATACCAAAAAACTGACTGTTGGGTGAGGCGGCAGCCAGGGTATTCAGGCTGACGCCATTGCCACAGCCCAGATCCAGATAAGTAAATGGCGCATCAACCGGTGCCGCAGCGACATTATTACGCCTGGCGAGATAATTGATCAGGACAGGACTTTGGCGGCCGTAATAGCGGGAAGTATAAATGGTCTCTCGCAGGCCCTGTTTTTTTGGCGCTTTAGTCATGACGCAAGGCTGCCTGTGTCGTCGTTTCCAGGCGATCCAGAAAGGCAGAACGGTCTGATTTGTTGAAGGGGCGGGGGCCACCGGTGATCTCGCCGGTTTCACGCAGGCTTTGCATCAGTTCCCGATTAGCGAGGGCCATACCGATGCCACTTTCTGTGAAGGCTTCCCCATTTGGTTTCAAGGCGAAGGCGCCATTTTCCAGGCAGCGTGCAGCCAGCGGGATATCACTTGTAATACAGATGTCGGCCTGTTGAATATTGTCCGCGATCCAGTCATCAGCAGCATCAGCGCCCTGGGCCACGACGACGATCTGGACAAGCGGACTTTGGCTGGGGCGAATACCACCATCACTGACCATCCATGTTTTTAGACCATGTCTGGCGGCGACGCGTATTACTTCGTCCTTGACGGGGCAGGCATCTGCATCGATATAGATTTCGACCATTTCTCAAAAATAATCCAGAAAAACAATTAATGCGTATTCGGAGTAATCCGAAACGCCTCGCCTGATATATTCATTACATATCAATGTCTTGCCGCTCAATGTCTTGCCGCATTCCTGTGTTTCAAGTTGAACCTGAAACACTCTCGTTGTCTGAATAATACGCAATTACAAGCCAGATTGAAACAGAGGTCGAACGACTGGAAAAACTGATCGAAGAAAGAAATGAGTTGACATCACAACTGGTGCTGAAGCAAGGTGCATGAGTTGTGAACACAACTCATGCAGGGCAGGAGAAAATTATGAACATGATAGAGGGACATATGGCAATCGAAGTGCCAGAGAATGTACCGGTTTGGGATGTTGATCCCTATGACCATAATATACTTCGCGATCCTTATGATTATTATTCCGAGCTTCGCGCGAAGGGGCCGTTTGTCTATATTCCAAAATATGCCATCCTGGCCACAGGGCGCTACCTCGAAGCAAAGGAAGTCTTTACGGACTGGGAACGCTTTGTCTCCTCACGCGGCGTTGGCCTGCAGGACTTCAAGCTGGAAGAACCCTGGCGACCGCCCAGTGTCGTGCTGGAAGTTGACCCGCCTTATCATACCAAAACACGAACGGTCATTGCCCGCGCCCTCTCGCCGAAGGCAATCAGGGCACTGAAGGAAGGCTTTCAGATCGCTGCCGATAAACTGGTCGATGATCTGTTGGCCAAAGGCACCAGTGAAATCGTTGTTGACCTGGCTGAGGCTTACACAACGACCGTTTTCCCGGCAGCTGTGGGACTGAGCGAAACAGATTCACGACGCCTCGTCGATTATGGCGCCATGGTTTTTAATGCCCTTGGCCCCGACAATGAATTACGACAAAGTGCAATGGCTCAGGCACCGGACATCGTGCCGTGGATTATGGAACGATGTAAACGTGAAAACTTGTCCACAGATGGGATTGGGGCAACCATATATGCTGCGGCTGATGACGGGGAAATCACAGAAGAAGAAGCGGGCATGCTGGTGCGTTCGTTATTATCGGCCGGGGTAGATACGACGGTCACCGGGATCGGCAGTTTGATCTGGTGTCTGGCAACCTGGCCGGAACAGTTCGAAATTATGAAAGCTGATCCGAAACTTGTGCGCCCAGCTTTTGAGGAAACCCTGCGCTTTACCTCCCCGGTTCATTCCTTTTTTCGCACAGCAAATGTGGATACAGAAGTCAGTGGCATCAAGATCGTCGACGGTACCAAAATCATGTGCTCCCTGGCGTCAGCAAACCGGGATGAACGTCAGTGGCCGCAGCCAGACAAATTTGATGTCACGCGCATGCCCGCCGGACACCTTGCCATGGGGTTGGGTATCCACGGATGCGTGGGCCAGGTGATTGCCCGCGCGGAAGTAGAAGCCGTGTCAAATGCTCTGGCCGACAAGGTTGGCAGTATCGAATTTGCAGGAGAGGCAGTTTGGCGGCCAAATCACTCGATCCGGGCCCTGGATCGTCTGCCAGTCAGTTTCGGCAAAAAGTAAGGTTTGAACTTGATGACGGTATCTACCAGGTTGGCGAAAGAATTGTGTCCTGACGGACGACGGTCGAGCCCGACGAAGGATCATAAAGGGCGCGCCGTCGTCGACCCTGGGTCTTATATTCCCTACTTTTTTGCAGCCATAAACAATGCCCTGTCACGTGGTGCATCCCGGTTATATTTACAGGCGTTCGATATTGGCATTGCTGAATGGCGTGTGATTTCAATGCTGGCTATTGAACCACGCATTCCGGCCCAGCGGATTTGTGAGGTGATTTCCCTCGACAAGGCGGCAACCAGTCGATCACTCAGCCGTTTGCGGGAACTTGGCTACCTGGAGTTCAAAGCTTCAGACAGGGATAATCGGCGGAAAATCTGGTGGCTGAATGCGCGTGGTTATGGATTGCATGACAAAATTCTGGCCGTCGCCCTTGAGCGTGAGCGAAATCTAATTCAGGGCGTTGAACCTGATGATCTCGAAGTATTTTTGAAAGTCATGCGGATGATGCGGCAAAATGTCGATCGTCTCGGTGGAGAAGACGTCTGAAAAGTGTCACTGGAGTTTTATTGCCTGGAAACTGACGAACACTCGCGAAAGGGATCAGGCGAACCTGGTTTGGTAACAAGTCCCGACGACAAAGTCTCAAGGAAAGCCAGCAAATCAGTCTTGTTCTGATCCGTTAAATTGAGGGGGCGCAATATCTTTTCTCCATCTGTATGCAGGCGTTCTTCATTCAGGTCGGAATAAAATTCAACGACATCTGCCAGAGTCGCGACGCTGCCGTTATGCATATAGGGTGCCGTCCGGGCCACATTGCGCAACGAGGGGACTTTAAATTCACCCCAGTTGCGATGCCGCTGGGTGACGTGTTGCGTGCGGACCGTATTTTTCGCTGTGCCATCATCATTGAATTTGCCCAGCAGGTTGTAGGGACTTCTTTTGAGCGTGCGGATGCCGCCGTATCGACCTTGATCAACCTTGCCTTTAGCGACAAAAAAAGGCACGCCAATGTTGCTGAATTCACCGTTGCTGAAGCGTGGGCCAAAATGGCAAAAGGTACAGCGGCCAGACCCTGCGAATATTTTCAGGCCACGTCTTGCTGCCCTTGGGTAGCGGGACATGGCATTGCGATCACCAGCCAGCAGGGCATCTCTGAAGTGATCAAACGCCGTGACGTCAGTGACGAGCGTTTCCTGGTACGCCGCCAATGCCTTGGCAATCAGAACCAGAAGTTCATGTTTTCCCAGGCCAGCGGGGTCCAGGTTAAAAGTTGCCTTGAACCGGCATGAAAGGTCGGGATCATTGATTACGACCCGGCGAATACCGGATGGGGTCGCTGCCATTTCATTGCGGGACAGGATGGGTCGAATGCTTTGAGCCCATAAACTGTCAGCCTCGCCACCCCAGCCGAACCAGTTATTCCAACGCAAATTTGTGACGGCAGGCGTATTGCGGGTGATTTTTTTGTACCCCTCGTTCAAGGCCATGCCGTCCGTAAAGGCCAGCTCTGGCTTGTGACAATCTGCACAGGAAACCTGATCGTCTTTTGACAAACGTTTGTCGTTAAATAACTTTTTGCCAAACTCGATAGCCTTGAGGTCACCCGAAGCCCGATTGCCTGAATCCTGAACCAAGGCGGGTGGCCAGGGACCCAGAGAGAGGATTGTGGCCCGCTCAGACGGAGAGAAATCTTCTGCCGCCAAAACCCCAGGCATGGTCAGCATGGCCGTCGTCAGTAATATGGACAGGCTCTTTAGAACGTTCATTGCTCAAGCAGGTATTTGATCTGGATGCGATCCATTAATTCACCGTCCCTCAAATCAAAGGAAAATTGCCATTGGCCCGGCATATGAAACAAAAACCCGTCCAGGACAAATTTTCCTTTGCCCAATGCTGTCGCTGAAGGTTGATAATTCATGCCGTGATTGTGCAGGGGCATTCTGGCGGTGGCTTTGATTATTCCAGAAAACCCCTGGTTCTGTTCGTCGCACACAATCAGGGCCAGGGAAAATGCCTGACCGACACGGATGGGAAGGGGAGCGGCCACTATGGCCAGATTGTATTTGGCGCTTGTGGCCGTCAGTTGATGGTCTGTGGCAATGATCGGGCAGGACCTGGCGGAAAATGCCCAACAGGAAAGGCCCAGGGTCAACGTCGCAATCAAGGACAGTTTCATTTTTTGAGGGCCCAGTCGGCCAGTGCCTGGGCATTTTTCCAGGCTATCTTTTCTGCAAGGTCTCCGGGCAGGTCTTTCAACCAGGCGCGTGTCCAGTCGGCATGTTCAACAACGTAATACCAGCGCTCAGGCGCATAGGTGTCGGTGCCAATCATAATGCGATCGGGGTGGGCCAGAAAAAGTTGACGCCAATCCGGGTCTACGCTGTCAGATGTTGCATGGTCATTACGAAAGGCCAAATCTGCGCGCAAGTTTGGAAATCGGGTCAGCATTTCCCCGATTTCATCAGGTTCAGCAAAGCCGGAATGGGCCCACAGGACACGGGCCTGGGGATTTTGTTTGAAGATATTAATAACGGCAGCCGCATCAGAATGAGCATGCAAAAAGATGCCATATTTCCTGGCCAGCTGAACGACACTTTTCATCACCGGACGATTGGCATCATCCCCGAATATGTGAAACTCCCCGATACCGGCATAGGTGTTTTTGGCCAGGCGATCCGCGATCATATCAACAACGGTCGGGTCTTTGAACCAGGTGCTTAATTCACCGCGTTTGCGATAGGGGCGAAGAACCGGCACGATCAGGTCTGGTGCCTGGCCGTACAACAACTGTGTACCGTCATCGCTGGAGCTGGAAACAAAAGCCTGTTTCAGACCCGCCTTGCGCAGGACCTTGATGGCTTGTGCAGGGGGCAGCATGTCCCAGGCATCATGGCTGTAATGAATGTGGGTATCGATGAGTTGAACAGGTTCGGCCGCAACTGCCGAGCCGAAACAGGCCAGCATCAAGCCAGCCGAGATATATATAACTTTCATGAAATTACCCCTTCAGGTCATCAGAGAAATGTAGCTCAATCCAGTGATTTTTCCATCAGGAAATTGGTCAGAAATACCTTGCCTCTGGCAACTGATTGCTCTGCGACAAGCCGCCAGCCTTGACGCTCAAAAAAGGGACGGGCCATATGGCTGGCATCTGAGGTCAGCTTCTTCAGATGGATCGAGATCGCCTTCGCTTCCAGGGCCTGGTAAAGTTTGTAGGCAACGCCCGTTCCAATTTGACCCGGACTGACGAACGCAAGATCAATGTTGCCGTCGCTACGCAGGGTCATGAAGCCGACGACTTTGCTATCCTGAACAGCAACAAGAACGGTCTGCGGCTTCAAGCGTTTCAGCCAGGACGAACAGTCTGGAACCTCTGGTGCCCAGGCGTGTCTTTGCGCCGCGTCATAATGAGCAATACTCCCCAACTGGACGGCGTCAAAAAAGATGGCAGCCGTTATGACTGCATCATCCTTGTGAAAGGGGCGAATGCAAATTGTTTCAGAGGCTTTGCGCAATCAATACATCGCTGACAGGTTTACAATCAATGCGTCATTCTTTTGACGAATTTCCGTGGCGATTTTGTGCGCCATATCGCGATCTGCAGCGCCTACGCGATTACAGGCGTCGACCGCCCGGTGCTGCGCCTCCAGCATGCCCTTGATAACGGCTGCTTCAATGATCTTGGCTGCTTTGGTCTTTTGATCTTCGGCAACGATGTCACCAAGATCAACAAGTGCTGCTTCTACAATCGTCTTCAGCTTTTCCATAAACCTTTTTCCCCCGAGTCGTTCCGGCACTTAACTGCGCCAATAGAAATCGAGTGTAGAGGCAAATCGCGTATGTGGAAACCAGAGTTTGTCGTGGCAAAAAGTATGTGGTGCTTGATCATCCAACCGGTTTGGAATAATTGCAGATCGCCACATAAAAAAAAGGCGCCGGAATGACCCGACGCCTTTTTTGTATTCTGCGACAAATCTTCAGGCAGCAGCTTCGGTATCAATACCTTTATCTGTGAACATGGTCGCCAGCTCGCCGCTTTCAAACATTTCACGCACGATATCACAACCGCCAACGAACTCGCCTTTGACATAAAGTTGCGGAATGGTGGGCCATTCAGAAAACTGTTTAATGCCTTCGCGGATTTGCGGGTCCTGAAGCACATCGACGCCTTTGAACTTGACGCCAACATGAGTCAGCACCTGAACAACTGTGGACGAAAAACCACATTGTGGGAAAATCGGTGAGCCTTTCATGAACAGAACGACGTCTGAACTGTCGACTTCCTGCTGGATGCGATCGTTTGTGGGATTATCACTCATGTCTGGATTTCCTTGTTTAATATCTTGAAATTTATTCAGCAGCGACTGTGGTCAGCGCCAGGGCGTGCAAGGCGGCGTCCATGCTGCCTTTCAGGGCCTTGTAGACCATCTGGTGTTGCTGTACGCGGCTTTTACCGGCAAACGAAGGCGATGTGACCTGGGCCGCGTAGTGGTCACCATCACCCCGAAGGTCTTCAATCAGGACTTCCGCGTCGGGAATACCCTCGCGGATCAAACGTTCTATTTCAGCGGCTTCCATCGCCATGTGGGGTCTTCTCCTGTTTGCTCAAACAATTGTACCGGCACGCACCTTTATTCCGAATAGACTGATTAATCGTCCGGCGACATAAAGTCAGGCAGCCAGTTCTCAAACGCGTCTCTCAGTGTTGCAAGAGATATGGCGCAATCTTCGGACAGTTTCAATGCCTTTCCAGCGACAATTCCGACATGTTTCGCCGGAATGTTGGCGTTGCCAGCCTTGCTAATCAATTGTGCCGCGAAATGGGGGGAGCAAGTGACAATATAACGCCCCTGATCTTCCCCAAACAACGTGGCATGTTGTGGCAAATTGTCCGGCGCTTCAATTTCGATGCCGCGATTGCCTGCAAGGGCCATATCCGCCATTGCAACCAGCAAACCACCGTCTGAAATATCGTGACAAGCGCTAATCTCACCATTTTCGATCAAGCCACGTACAAAGTCACCGTTTTGGCGTTCTATTGCTAAATCAACGGGTGGCGGCGCACCGGCGTCGGCGTCTTCAATGCCGGCAATTTCGCGGGCGTACAATGACGCACCCAGATGGCCCTTTGTGTCACCAATGACGATCAGGCAATCACCATCCGTTTTCAGGGCAAGATTGGTTGTGTGCGCAATATCCGAAATGATCCCGACACCGCCGATGGTCGGCGTGGGCTGTACGCCCGTGCCCTTTGTTTCGTTATACAGGGAGACATTGCCCGAAACGACGGGGTAATCCAGGGCCAGGCAAGCCTCGCGCATACCCTCAATGGCACCGACGAACTGACCCATGATCTCTGGTCGCTCCGGGTTGCCAAAGTTCATGCAGTCCGTGATTGCCAAAGGTTTGGCACCGACAGCTGTCAGATTTCGCCATGTTTCGGCCACGGCCTGGGCACCGCCGGTTTTGGGGTGGGCCTGACAATAGCGTGGCGTGCAGTCACTGGTTACAGCCAGGGCTTTGTTGTGGCCGGGAATGCGCACGACGGCGGCATCACCACCCGGACGTTCCAGAGTATGGCCCATGACCAGGTGATCATATTGCTCCCAGATCCAGCGTTTGGAACAAAGATCAGGTGAGGCCATCAGTTTCGCCAGCGCCTGCATGGGATCAATATCCGGTGCGACGTTGGCGGCATCAAGGGTTGCGGGCAGGGGTGTTTCCACCCAAGGCCGGTCATATTCCGGCGAGGCTTCAGACAGTGGATCAATCGGCAGGTCTGCGACGGTTTCCCCATCGACGGTTAACACCATGCGGCCGGTTTCGGTCAAATGCCCAATAACGGCAAAATCCAGTTCCCACTTCTCAAAAATCTTGCGGGCTTCGTCTTCGGCGCCCTTGTGCAGGACCATGAGCATCCGCTCCTGGCTTTCTGACAACATGATTTCGTAGGGCGTCATGCCGGTTTCGCGCTGCGGTACCTGATCCAGCTTGATCTCGATGCCAACGCCACCTTTGCCCGCCATTTCAAATGAGGATGATGTCAGACCCGCAGCACCCATATCCTGGATGGCAACAATGGCGTCAGTGCCCATCAGTTCAAGACAGGCTTCCAGCAGCAGTTTTTCGGTGAAGGGGTCGCCGACCTGAACCGTCGGGCGTTTGGCCTCTGTGCCCTCATCGAATTCGGTGGAAGCCATGGTGGCCCCGTGGATGCCGTCACGCCCGGTTTTGGAACCCACATAGATGACCGGGTTGCCGATACCCGCAGCCGTGGAATAAAAGATGCTGTCCGTGTTTGCCAGGCCGACGGTCATGGCGTTGACCAGGATGTTGCCGTCATAACTTGAATGGAATGTGGTTTCGCCGCCGACCGTTGGCACGCCCATGCAGTTGCCATAACCACCAATACCTGCAACCACACCGTCAACCAGGTGGCGGGTTTTCTCAAAGCCGGGTTGGCCAAAACGCAAGGCATTCAGATTGGCAATGGGGCGGGCACCCATGGTGAAAACATCACGCATGATGCCACCTACGCCGGTCGCCGCACCCTGATAGGGTTCGATATAGGACGGATGATTGTGACTTTCCATCTTGAAGACAGCAGCTTGACCGTCGCCGATATCAACAATTCCGGCATTTTCGCCAGGACCACAAATCACCCAGGGGGCTTCTGTCGGCAAAGTCTTCAGCCATTTCTTGGAGGACTTGTAGGAACAGTGTTCCGACCACATGACAGAGAAAATGCCCAATTCCGTCAGGTTCGGTACCCGTCCCATGATCTCAAGGACCATTTTATATTCGTCTGCTGAGAGCCCGTGTTCAGCGACGACGTCGGCTGTGATCTCGATGACAGCGGTTGGCGTCATGGTGTGTTTGAGCGTCGTCATGAGAGCGCCTCCACCAGGCCATCAAACAGGCCGCGGCCATCCGTGCAGCCTTGTAATGCCTCAACGTGATCTTCCGGGTGGGGCATCATGCCAAGGACGTTTCCGCGTTGATTGTAAACGCCAGCAATGTGGCGGGCCGAGCCGTTTGGATTGATGCGGTCACTGGTTTCGCCATCCGCGTCACAATATCTGTAGGCGACATGCCCTTCACCTTCCAGCCGGTCAAGCGTTTCATCGTCAGCAAAATAGTTGCCGTCGTGATGGGCGACCGGAATGCGGATCACCTGGCCATTGTTATATTTGCCAGAGAACGTCCGGTTTTCACCATCGACTTTCAGATAGACATCGCGGCAAATGAATTTAAGGCTGCGATTGCGCATCAACGCACCTGGTAATAGCCCCGCTTCCGTCAGCATCTGGAAACCGTTGCACACGCCCAGCACAGCGACACCGTCGTTTGCCTTGTGAATGACTTCTTTCATGACCGGCGACCGTGCCGCCATGGCACCGGAGCGCAGATAATCACCGTAGGAAAAACCGCCCGGCAATACGATTAAATCAAGATCCGGCAGTTCTGTTTCCCGGTGCCAGATCAACTCAGGTGCCGTGCCCATGCTTTGGGTCAGGGCATCCACCATATCCATTTCCCGGTTGGATCCGGGAAAGACAATAACGCCTGCTTTCATGATATCAATCAGTCAGTGAAATCGATCGAATAATCTTCGATCACGGTGTTGGCCAAAAGCTTTTCGCACATGTCAGTTACCTGGGTGCGGGCGGCATCCCGGTCGCTGGCGTCCAGCTCCAGTTCGATAACCTTGCCCTGGCGAACTTCGCCGACCCCGTCAAATCCGAGGCCGTCCAAAGCGTGTTCAATGGCTTTGCCCTGCGGGTCCAGGACGCCGTTTTTTAAAGTTACGTGTACAATTGCCTTCACCACAGTCTCCTGGTTACGTGTTTTGATCGCTATTGAATAAGTGTTGGACCTGGCAGGTCGCGCGGTCCGGATTCTGGTGTAATGCCCAGCCTGCGGGCGACTTCCTGATAGGCTTCGGCCTCGCCGCCCATGTTGCGGCGGAATCGGTCCTTGTCCATCTTGTCGTTGGTTTCCACATCCCACAAGCGACAGTTATCCGGGCTGATTTCGTCAGCCAAAAGAGTGCGGATTTCGTCGTTCATAAAAAACCGACCGAATTCAAGTTTGAAATCCACCAGACGAATACCAATGCCCATGAACAGTCCGGAGAGATAATCGTTGGTGCGCAGAGACATGGAAATGATTTCGTCGATCTCTGACGGTGACGACCAGCCAAAGCAGGCGATGTGCTCTTCCGTGACCAGCGGGTCTTTCAATTCGTTTGACTTGTAATGGAATTCAACAATGGTGCGGGGCAGGCGGGTGCCTTCCACTATGCCAAGACGATTGGCGAACGATCCGGCGGCATAGTTTCGCACGACGACGACCAGCGGAATGATATCAACCTCGCGGCACAATTGTTCGCGCATGTTGAGGCGGCGGATGAAATGCGTTGGCACGCCCATGTCGCCGATTTGAGTCATCAAATATTCGGAAATGCGGTTGTTCAGCACGCCTTTGCCAATAATCGTGCCGGTACGGTCAGCATCTTCGATGGTCGCACCGGCGGTCGAAGCGTCATCCTTGAAATACTGCACGACAGTACCGGGCTCAGGCCCTTCAAACAGGATTTTGGCTTTGCCTTCATATATTTGGCGTCGGCGTGACATCAAGGGCCTTCGGCTCGGCTGTTTCAGCCGGAAAACATGGGTATCGGACGAGGCGGACACTACCCGAAGCGGGCCTGGTTTACAACAAGTTGAGGCTGTGATTCATACGCTGCGGCACGGGGGTGCGAATTTACGCTGAAATAATCACAAATCCCCTGTAAAAGCGCCAAATAGATCCCCATTTAGAGATCAGGGCAGGAGATGAAAATGTTTCTTCAACGGTTGCATCCCGCGCCCCCAGAGGCTATGCCTTGGCCCGAACACGGAATCCTGTATTTCGACCCAAAATGACGCTGTCCCCATGGAGATTACGTTCCAATGACCAACTTCAACGATCGCGAAAAGGCTCAGGAAGCCAAGTACGCCAACGATCAGGAATTGTCTTTCAAAGCCCATGCCCGCCGCAACAAATTGCTGGGCCTGTGGGTTGCCGAACAACTCGGCCTGTCCGGCGATGATGCCGACGCCTATGCCCGCGACGTTATTGCCTCGGATTTCGAAGAAACCGGCGAAGAAGACGTCTTCCGCAAAGTCTGGGGCGACTTGCAAGCCAAAAGCGTTGATGTCTCGGAACACCGCGTCCGCGGCCAGATGGCTGAACTGCTTGTCGAAGCCACCCGTCAACTCCAGGCCGGCGAGTAACAAGCGAATAAATTTTTAGCTTTTCGAAGAAAAAAGCCGGGCATCCTTGATTGGGAGTTCGGCTTTTTTTATTGTCATTGCAGGCATTTTAGCTGGCCAAGATCCAAGACGAGTGTTTTTTTACAAAAGCAAGCCAAATTCGAAAGTCAGTTTTGACAGCAAGGTTTATGTGATGAAGTTCGATTGCAGCTGGATTTTGAAGGGCGGTAAGGTCCTGTATGTTCGGCCAAAGCACGACATTGTTGATTCTGACTGGGTTGATTTTTTCAGGGATAAACTCGCCGATTTCGAAGAGAAAGAGCTTTTCCTTCTGGTTGATGTTGTCGGGATTGAGGAAAAAATTGGATTTGAAGGTTTTTCAAATATCATTGAAGAATTTCAAAGCAGGGGCATTATTCGCGCTCGTATTGCCGTTTTGCCTTCGAATCAGGCATACACTTTCCTGATGCAGTTATTTTCAAAAATAGCTACTGCGGTCAGTTTCGATCTTGAACTGGAAATTTTCAGTGACCGCAAATTGGCTGAAAACTGGCTAACCAAAGGCTGATCTACTCGGCTGAAGTTATCCCTCACCAAATACCCGGCGGAAAATCGTATCGACATGTTTGGTGTGGTAGGCCATGTCGAACAGGTTATCCAGTTCAGCAGCTGAGACAGCGGCGGTGACTTCGGCGTCGTCCTTTAGCAGTTCCAGAAAACTGGCACCCTCGGACCATACCCGCATGGCATTGCGCTGGACGAACTGATAAGCGTCTTCGCGGCTGACACCGGCCTGGGTCAAAGCCAGCAATACGCGCTGGCTGTGGATCAGGCCGCCCAGTTGATCGAGGTTTTTCTGCATGGCTTCGGGATAAACCGTCAGCTTTTCGATCACACCAGCCATACGATGCAGGGCAAAATCCAGAGTGACAGTGGCGTCCGGGCCGATCATACGCTCGACCGAAGAATGGGAAATATCACGCTCATGCCACAAGGCGACATTTTCCATGGCAGGGACCACAGCCATGCGCACCAGACGGGCGAGGCCGGTCAGGTTTTCTGTCAGGATCGGGTTGCGTTTGTGCGGCATCGCGCTGGAGCCCTTTTGCCCTTTGGCAAAGAACTCTTCAGCTTCGCGTACTTCGGTGCGTTGCAGGTGGCGGATTTCAGTAGACAGGCGCTCGATAGAGCTTGCCACAACACCCAGTACGGCAAAATACATGGCGTGGCGGTCGCGCGGGATAACTTGCGTGGATACGGTCTCAAATTCCAGGCCGAGGCGTTTGGCTACATGTTCTTCAACGGCGGGGTCGATGTTGGCGAAGGTGCCGACCGCACCGGAAATGGCGCAAGTGCCAATTTCCATGCGGGCCGCGATCAGGCGCTCGCGGTTGCGGTCAAATTCCGCATAGGCCTGGGCCAATTTGACGCCGAATGTGGTTGGTTCAGCGTGAATGCCATGGCTGCGGCCCATGCAGACCGTCATTTTATGCTCTTCTGCGCGGGTCTTCAGGGCGGCCAACAAGCGATCCATCCCGGCCAGCAGTAGATCTGTAGCGCGGGTTAACTGAACCGACAAACAGGTGTCCAAAACGTCCGATGACGTCATGCCCTGATGGATGAAGCGAGCAGGCTCGCCCACATACTCAGCGACGTTAGTCAGGAAGGCGATGACGTCGTGCTTTGTTTCCAGTTCAATCTCGTCAATACGCGCGACCTCAAAGGCCCCCTTTTCGCGAATGGCGTCCACTGCCTCGGCCGGGATCACACCCAATTCAGCCTGTGCTTCACAGGCATAGGTTTCAATATCGAGCCATATCTGGAATTTCGATTCGGGCTCCCAGATGGCAACCATTTCAGGACGAGAATAACGCGGAATCATTGTGGCCTCGATCATTTGGAGACTTGAGGGAAATTCAATCCGGGAGCTATAGCCCGCAATGGCCAACTATTCAATTGTAGGCAGATGTTTTCATCAAGGGCGTTTGCGTGAAAACCGGAAACGATCTAACTGATTTAAGTGCAAGAATTCACGGGACAAGAAAAAACAGAGAGGTCTATTGCTCTTGAAAAGGGCGTAAAGGTAAGTTGGGGGAATTAAATCATTGATTGAAAAAGTATTTTGTAACAAAGGATAATACAATGAATAAGCTGAAAAGCACGGTCACAACAAATTACGCGAACTTCAGGGATCGTGCCAGCCGAAGTGAATTCTGGTTGTATATGCTTTGTTACGGCATTGGATTGTTTATTTTTATGATGATCGATATTGAGCTTTTCGCGAATGGCACGGCCTATTTGTCATCAATCTATCTTGTTGTATTGATGATTCCCACTCTGGCCACGACGGTTCGAAGACTTCACGATATAGATAAATCAGGTTGGTGGTATTTTTTCATGCTTATTTCTTTGTTGGGACCCATTATGTTCCTGATTTGGATGTGTACCGGTAGCAAATCTGATGAAAACAAGTTTGGGCGCAATCCATTGCTTGCGGATGAGTCTACGCCGATTTAGTTGATCGCCCAAAACCGCTGGCCTGAACCTAAATCGTAAAGTTCAAATCCCCCAAACGCGCGGTCAGCTTGAGGTTTTCAGCGTAATCCACCGGCACAGCGATCAGGGCGGGGCCTTCCTGGGCATAGGCTTCCGTCAGGGCGTCGGGGACCTGGCTGGCTTCCGTGAGAGTGCGGCCCCACATGCCGAAGGATTTAGCCAGCAGTTCGAAGTCGGGGTTGTTGAACGCCAGTTCTGAATGTTTACCGTCGAAGGAATTTTGCTGTTTCCATTTGATCAAGCCATATTCGCCATCGACCCAGACCATGATCACAACGTTGAGTTTCAATCGCACCAGCGTTTCAAGGTCCTGGACATTCATCAGGAACCCGGCGTCGCCACAAATAGACAGGATTTTAGCGTCGGGATTAGCGATTTTCGCACCCATGGCACCAGGCAGGGCAAAGCCCATGGTGCAAAAGCCGTTGGAAATCAGGCAGGTGTTGGCGTCATCGCATTGGTAATAGCGTGATATCCACATCTTGTGGGCACCCACATCGGAAATCAGGATATCCGATGGCCCCAAATGTTCGCGCACATCCCAGAGGATTTTTTGGGGCTTCATGGGGAAGCTCTGGTCGTCTTTTTCCATGGCAAAGTCATCGAGCATAGCGGCGCGCAGCTTGGCCCGGTCGGCGATATCGAACAGGGGCAGACGATCGTCCGCCGTAAAGCGATTGTTCAGCTCTTCATTGATTTGCCACAGGGCGTCGGCCACGTCCGAGACAATATCAACATCGACCGGGTAATACTGATCCACCTCGGCAGGCCAGAAATCAATGTGGATGATCTTTTTGCCGCCGTGCAAGTTCCAGAAATCCGGGCTGTATTCGACCAGATCATAGCCGACCGCGATTACCAGATCGGCTTCATCCAGGGCGATATTGATATAGTCGCGACCCTGTAGGCCCATGGTCATCAGGCAATGATCATCCGAACGGGGCAGGGCACCCTTGCCCATGAAGGTGTTGACGACCCCAATCCCGGCCTTGTGGGCGAGGCGCTGAAGCTGGACGGCGGCCCGTTTGCGCACGGCCCCGTTGCCCGCCAGAATGATCGGGCTTTTGGCCTCGCCGATCAGATCAACGGCTTCGCGCACGGCCTTATGGTCGGCAGCAGCGCGGCGGGTCTTGTTGACCCGCATGGGCGATAAGTCAACTTCACCCTTGGCAATGTCTTCCGGTAATTCGATGCAGGTGGCACCCGGCTTTTCGGCCTCAGCGACCTTGAAGGCCTTGCGCACGACTTCAGGTACGTTGTCGGGGTCATAAATGGAATGGGCCCACTTGGTGATAGGCTTGAACATGGCGATGGCATCCATGTTCTGGTGGGATTCTTTGTGTAGGCGCTTGGTACTGCCCTGGCCAATGATACAGACCAGCGGTGCACGATCCATATTGGCGTCGGCCACACCCGTGACCAGGTTGGTAGCTCCGGGGCCCAAAGTGGCAAGACAAACACCCGCTTTACCGGTCAGACGGCCATAAGTATCGGCTGCAAAGGCGGCTGCCTGTTCGTGTCGGCAGAGGACAAATTCTATGTCACTGTCGAGCAAGGAAATCATCACATCGGCATTTTCCTCGCCGGGCACGCCAAAAATATGCGTAACCCCTTCAGCTTCCAGACATTTTACGAATAAATCAGATGTTTTCATAATTTTTCCCCCTTGATCCCAACGTCTCCTCTTAGTATCTGATTCGGAACAGGGCGCGGTCAACTTAAATGATTTTTGTTATCAGGGGCGTTTCGCGCTATCTTGATCAACAATATGCCATGTAAATGGCTGCAATCTTTCCTTGGGGGGAACCACCATGCTTGAACTGACAGATGCATCCTTGTTGCGGAACCAGTGTTATATTAATGGCCAATGGCTGGATGCCGATGGTGGTGAGACCATAGATGTCACCAATCCCGCGACTGGCGATGTGATCGGTACAATCCCTAAAATGGGTGCGGAGGAAACCCGCCGTGCCATTGAAGCCGCGGAAGCGGCTATGCCAGCGTGGCGCAGTAAAACTGCCGGTGAGCGCGCCAAAATCCTGCGGAATTTTTTCAATCTGATGATGGAAAACCAGGAAGACCTGGGCCGCCTGATGACGGCTGAGCAAGGCAAACCCCTGGCCGAAGCCAAGGGCGAAATTGCCTATGCGGCATCTTTTATTGAGTGGTTCGCTGAGGAAGGCAAACGTGCTTACGGTGATACAATTCCGGCCCACCAGGCTGACAAGCGTATTGTGGTGGTAAAAGAACCCATCGGCGTCTGTGCTGCCATTACGCCGTGGAATTTCCCCGCGGCCATGATTACCCGCAAATGTGGACCAGCCCTGGCGGCTGGCTGTACCATGGTTGTTAAACCAGCGACTGCAACGCCTTTATCGGCTCTGGCTTTATGTGAACTGGCCCAGCGCGCCGGCGTGCCAGCCGGAGTGTTGTCTTGCGTCACTGGCTCGGCCCGTGCCATTGGCGGCGAGATGACCTCCAATCCCATCGTGCGTAAGGTCACGTTTACGGGCTCCACCGAAATCGGCAAGCAGTTGATGGTGCAATGCGCTGCCACTGTCAAAAAGACGGCCATGGAACTGGGCGGAAATGCACCGTTCATTGTTTTTGATGATGCCGATCTCGACAGTGCCGTGCTGGGCGCGCTGGCGTCAAAATATCGCAATGCGGGACAAACCTGCGTTTGTGCCAACCGATTATTGGTGCAGGCAGGTGTCTATGACGCCTTTGCAGAAAAACTTTCCGTGGCAGTTGAAGCCTTGCGGGTAGGCAATGGCCTGACGGAAGAAGTCGACCAGGGCCCCTTGATTGACATGGCGGCGGTAGAAAAAATTGAAGAGCATATCAAAGACGCTGTCTCAAAAGGTGCCAAGATCGCTGTCGGTGGCGAACGGCACGAAAAGGGCGGCACATTCTTCAAGCCAACCATCCTCACAGGCGTCACACCGGATATGAAAGTGGCGCGCGAAGAAACCTTTGGCCCCTTGGCACCTTTGTTCAAATTCGAGACCGAAGAAGAAGCCATAAGCATGGCTAACGATACCGAATTTGGTTTGGCGTCCTATTTTTATTGCCGTGATATCGGCCGGGTCTGGCGCGTATCAGAAGGCCTGGAATATGGCATTGTCGGCATCAACACGGGCATTATCTCCACCGAAGTCGCCCCCTTTGGCGGCGTCAAGGAATCAGGCCTGGGCCGTGAAGGGTCCAAATACGGCCTCGATGACTTCATGGAGGTCAAATATCTCTGCATGGGAGATGTCGACAAATAGAGATGGTGTATTTTCGAGAGGCTGCAGAGGCAGATTTAGCAGCTATTGTTGGTCTGCTTGCAGATGATGATCTTGGCAAGTTGAGGGAGGATGACAGCTTGCCTCTGGCCCAAGCCTATGTAGATGCCTTCAAAGCAATAGCCGAAGATTCGAACCAGGTTCAGTGCGTTGCTGAAATCGATGGGCAGGTAGTTGGGACATTGCAAATCACCTTCATTCCCGGCATTTCCCATAAAGGCGGCTGGCGGGGGCAAATAGAATCTGTTCGTGTCGCGCCTTCCCGGCGCGGTGCGGGAGTTGGTCAAAAATTTATCTCATGGGCAGTCGATCAATGTCGCGCAAAGGGCTGTCGCCTGGTTCAATTGACATCAGATAAATCGCGGCATGATGCACAGCGCTTTTACGAGCGGCTGGGTTTCTCGGCCAGTCATGAAGGATATAAACTGAAATTCTGAACATCAGTCGTTGAATTGGTGGAAATAATAATGACATTATGTCAAAATTATTCCCGCCTGAAAGATTGACGATTATGGACAAGATGGTTGCCGAGTTTAGCCGATTGCGTGAGTTGGCCTGTTTGCCACTGGACGAAAAACTGGCGGAAGAGCTGGGCTATTCCTTACGTACACTTTATCGCTGGGAAAATGGTGAACAAGCACCACGACCAGTTGTCATTCATAATCTGGAAAATATCATCAAGGCTCAGAGAACCAGCAAGCCAGATCCGAAATTTGATTTCATAGATTTGTTCGCCGGGATCGGTGGGCTACGGCGGGGGTTTGAACCTTTGGGCGGCCGGTGTGTCTTTACCAGTGAATGGAACAAATACGCAGCGCAAACATACCGGGCGAATTATCCCGGTGACGATCATCAAATAAACGGGGACATCACAGAAGTTCCTGTCGGCGATATCCCCAAACATGATGTTCTGCTGGCCGGCTTCCCTTGTCAGCCTTTTTCCATTGCGGGGGTGTCGAAGAAAAACTCGCTGGGTCGCAAACATGGTTTTTTGGATGAAACCCAGGGCACATTGTTTTTTGATGTGGCGCGGATCATTAAGCACCACCGCCCGCGCGCATTTTTATTGGAAAATGTCAAAAACCTGCAAAGCCACGACAAGGGCAATACACTGAAGGTCATCTTGCGGGTTTTGACGGAAGAACTGGGGTATCAGGTTCAGACCCGGATCATAGATGCGCGTGGTTTTGTTCCACAGCATCGGGAGCGCATTTACATCGTTGGATTTCGTGATGCAAATGAATTTGATTTTGGCGACCTGAACATTCCTGACAGGGCAGCAGGGCCAAAAATGGGATCAATCCTGCATCCAGAAGATGGTACCGAAAGTCCGGACAGGCATTATCTTGTCGGGCCCAAAGGCAAGGTTTCTGACAAGTATTTCCTGTCTGACAAATTGTGGTCCTACCTGAAAGCCTATGCAGCCAAACACAAGGCAGCTGGCAATGGTTTTGGTTATGGCCTCGTCGATAAAGACAGTGTCGCGCGTACCCTGTCAGCGCGCTATTACAAGGACGGTGCGGAAATCCTGGTCAGCCGTGGTCCGCGCCGAAACCCACGCCGATTAACGCCCCGCGAATGCGCCAGGCTGATGGGCTTTGATAAACCGGGTGAGGTGCCACTGCGCATCCAGGTATCTGACACACAAGCCTATAAACAATTTGGAAATTCAGTTGCCGTGCCGGTTGTCGAAGCCATTGCCCGCCACATGCAGCCTTGGTTGGAGGAGGACGCAACCGTGAAGCCGTCGCCTGGCAGGGCTGAGATATTTGCCGATGCCTGATGTCGTCGACAAGGCCACCCGCAGCCGTATGATGGAGGGGATTGGGGCCAAAAATACCCGGCCGGAACTTGTTATCCGCAGGGGCCTGCATCACTTGGGATTTCGCTTTCTGTTGCATGACAAGCGTCTGCCGGGCAAACCTGATCTGGTCTTGCCCAAGTATCGCGCTGTTATCCAGGTTCAGGGCTGTTTCTGGCATGGGCATGAATGCGCCTTGTTCAAATGGCCTTCCACCCGACAGGATTTTTGGCGGCGGAAGATTACCGGTAACAGGGAACGCGACCAACGGAATCTTTTGGCCTTGACTGATCTTGGTTGGCGCTGCCTGACAATTCATGAATGCGCGCTGAAGGGGCGGGGGCGGCTGCCTTTGGATGGTGTTTTGAGATGGACAGCGGACTGGTTGCGTCTGGGGGCGGCCAGTACCGATATTGGCGGCGGTGTCTGAGTAAGCACGTTTCCGGGTTTAACGGATACGGCCTGTTTTTTAGACCTCCAGAGGTATATCAAACCAGAATGTAGAGCCTTCTCCGACAGTGCTTCGCATGCCAACCTCGCCACCCATGAGACCAAGGAGTTCGCGCGTTATCGTAAGGCCAATACCGGTCCCTTCAATTTCGCTGTGTTCAGCAGCCAAACGATTGAAGGGTTGGAAGAGTTGGAGTTGGTCGTTCGCCGAAATGCCTTCGCCTGTATCCGAGATCGAAAAACGAAGCATAGCCGCATCAGTTTGTTCACACGTCACAGTGACCGTACCGCCTTCGCGGTTATATTTGACGGCATTTGACAGTAAATTCAAAAAGACCTGTTTCAGCCGGACACTATCCGCGCGGATGAGTGATTGCGCCGTTTCGGAAACATCACTTGTAACAGTTATGTTGCGGTCCCTGGCGCTGCTCGCAATGAAGTGCAGGCAATTCTCCAACACTTCCAGCGGAGAAAAATCTGTGATCGCAACCGTCATGGCCCCGGATTCGATTTTGGCCAGATCAAGAACATCATTTACCAGGTTCAACAAATGCAGGCCACCGGTCATGATCCTGTCCGCACTGTCCTGATGGTCGGCGCTCAAAGGGTCATCGGGCGAAGTTTGCAAGAGCTGGCCAAATCCCAGAATGGCATTCAGGGGCGTGCGCAGTTCGTGGCTCATGGAGGAGAGGAAATCAGATTTGGCCTTGCTGGCACGTGTCGCTTCATCGCGAGCTTTTTCCATCTCGTCCCGGGTGTTTTTCAATTCTGAAATATCATAGGTCCAGAAGAGAACATCACCTTTGTCTAACGGGCTTTGTTCCCATCTCTGCACAGCCCAAAACGGCGTTCCATCAACTCTTTTTTGGCGAATTATTCCCTCCGCGCGCCCGGTTTCCGCATACATTTTGACAAACTCGTAACGGTCTTTGATGTCATACCAAAAGTCGCCACCACGCGTCTTCAAAAACGCTTCCCGGTTAATGCCCATCAGCTTCAGGTGTGCGTCATTGACGAATTTTGCAGCGCCGGTTCTGGCGTTGGTGATCCCCATCCCGATGGGGCTTGTTTAAAGAATACTTCGGTACATGCGTTCGCTTTTTGCGAGGGCCTCTTCGGCTTCTTTTCTTTCTGTGATGTCGACGATCGTGCTTTGAACACTGTTTTGACCGTCCCAGTTCACTTTGCGGACCCTGTTCAGGACCCAGACCCGGCTACCATCTTTTTTCTGCCCTTCAAATTCGTAATAATCGGGCACCTCACCGCCGTCTCTTCGAAGCCTTTGATAACGGTCCAGACGCTCGACTTCACCAGGGGCACAAAGATCCTGAATATTGCCAATATTCATCAATTCGTCATGTGTATAACCAAACATCTCAGCCAGGGTATCGTTGACAAACATGATTTTCAGTCCAGTTTGCACGACGATTCCTTGCAACGATCCATCAATCAGGTCGCGCAGTTTTTCTTCACTGGCCCTGAGGTCCCGGGTTCGCTCCTCGACTTTCAACGCCAGCGTTATTTGATATTCGCGCAGATCATCTTCTGCTTTTTTCTGATCTGTAATATCGAATATACAGACTGGAACATGTTGCCATTCAGAGGGGGTTTCCGGAATTGGAAATGACATGGCGATCGTTATTTCCCGGCCATCAAAGGTCAGATGCGTTGCTTCTGTTTTGTATTCTTCCTCTTTGTGCCAGATCGCATTCAAAACACCGATGAAAACAAAAATCGTTTCCTCATTCATTATTTCGTTTAGGCGGTCGATGAACTCGGACTTGCTTGCGACACCATACAAAGGCAGGGTCGCATCATTGACGGCGTTGATCTTAACCAGACCAGCAAGCCTGAAGGCTTCCTCCAGGTTTCCGCGCAAGTACTGATCAATATCCACAACACCATTTGCCCGGAGCAGTTCAAGCTCCGCAATGACGAAAGAAAAATCTTCATCCCAAATTGACACGACTGCCGTATCAAAAAGCATCTGAAAGCGCTGCTCACTTTCTTGCAGAACGGCTTCAGCACGTTTCAGATCCGTAATGTCTGTTCGGGTACCAACATAGCCGCCGTCAGCGGACCGGCTGTCACTGCACAGAAGTATGCGACCATCGAGCAATGTACGTGTCTGCCCTTCCGCTCCATCTTCAAATTCTGTCAAGCGTTGTTCAACCCAGGCATCTATGTCTTCAATGCCGATTGCATTTCGTATGCGTTCTGCGCTGGTTCGGGTGATACTGTCCAGCGAATTACCCGGCACCAGAACATCATCAATCCGTTGATAAAATTCACGATAGCGCCTGTTGCAATGCAAAAAACGGCGTTCGGAGTCGTAAAAAACATAGCCGTCTGAAATGGCATCGAGGGCTTCGAACAAGCGGTCTTGAATTGCTTCAGCTTTGGTTAGTTCCGAGATATCTGTGTTAATGCTACCAATTCCAATAACATTTTTTGAGTCATCAAGAATTGGAAATTTTTGTGTCAAAATGTTGAGGTTTTGACCGTTTGAAATCGGCAAGATATGCCGGGATTCCACGTCATCTTTTTTATCCGCAACTTGCAGGTCCTGATGTGATATCAGGTCTGCCATATCACTCTTTACAAAATCTGCGACTGTCATACCTTCAATGGCCAGGTTGTCAGGGTTGAACCATTCATGCCATTTGGAGTTGGCCATCTGATAGCGACCATCCGGTGCCTTGATCAAAATGGCAGATGGTGATTGCTCGACAAAAGACGCGAATATTGCTTCGCTACGGACAAGCGTTTCACGGGTTTCTATTTCTGCAGATATGTCCTGACAAAATCCGGACACGTGTGTCGCGTGCCCGTCGGGGGACTTGCGGGCGAAACCGGTAGACCTGATATGCCGGACTTTGCCGTTCAGATCAGGAACACGCAGGTCTATTTGGAAATTTTCACCATTATCGATCGCCCGGCTGAAATGATCGCGCGCTTTATTCTGGTCATCCGGATGACAGGCACTGATCGCAGTGTCGAGACTGATATCGATATCACGGGACAATCCGTAGATCTGGCGCATCTCGTTTGACCAGTAAAGCTCCGGGGGGTCGACCTGAATTTCCCAATATCCTGACAGGCCTGCATTCGCGGGGGCGAGGTCGACGTCTTTACGGTCCGTGCAACTGTCGTTTACCGAGAATAGATTGAGAGCAGTCTTTGAAATACCAGGCATTGGAAAATGATCAATTCAGTTTGCAAACGATGTTACTAAGACCAGGGCCATACCGGATTAACCGGGATTGTTTCTGCTTTGAATGTTGGCGGATACCACGAGTTTGAGGCAATGTTGCGTTTCCATGAAGCCCGGAAACGCTCTATGGAATTTGATCCGGTGAGTCTCATTTTCCAGTTTTTTGTTGATATCTAGCGAGAATACACCGGGAAGGAGTGGTTTGTAAGTTAAATACAGCTTTATATCGCCTTTTTCCCTTGGCCTCGTCCGTGACCATTAACAAAGTTACACCAATGCTGGCGAAAGGCTATTTCGGTACTGGCATTGTCATAAATCCCGTGCCATCGCGATATCGCCGATTTTGAGAGGACTTATTCTGTCAAAGGCTTGAATTACCCGGATTGAGGGCACCGACATAGCCGCGGTTCCAGGTGGGTGAAACCGTCAGTTCATTGATGCAGACATGTTCGGGTAAGCTGGCCAAAAACAGAATGATGTTGCCCATATCGTCGGCCTGAACCATTTTTTCACGATCTTCTTGTGATACCGGTATGGGCCGGTTGTCGAGAATTTCGGTGGAAACTTCGCCAGGGTTCAGGGCGACGGCTCGAATACCGTTGATGCATTCCTCCATATTCAGGCTTTCGTTCAGCCATATCAGGGCAGCCTTGGAGGCACTGTAGGCCGGGCCGGTCAGGTTGGTATGATAGCGTCCCGCCCAGCTTGATATGTTAATGATGAGACCGTCTTTTTGCACCCGCATTTTCGGTAAAACGGCTTTGGTGCAATAAAACGAACCATTGACATTGATTGCCATAACCTTGTCAAAACCAGCTGTTTCACCTTCCGCCCAGGTCCGGGTTTTGACATTGAGACCGGCTGAATTTACCAAAATATCGGTTTGGCCGAAGCGCTTTTCGATATCGCTTGCAACCGCATTCACGGCCTCCTTGTTGGCAACATCCAAAGGCGCAATCATGGCTTCGGGGCCAACCTTGACGACCTCGGCTGCTGTTTCTGCCAGACGGTCTTCACGGCGGCCGGACAGAACCACTTGCGCCCCTGCTTCTGCCAGGCTGAGGGCAGCAGCCCGGCCCATGCCGGACCCGGCACCGGTGATCCAGGCAACTTTGCCTTTTATGTTTCTCATGTTCAGGCCAGTTCGTTTTCGACCAGTTTAGACCAGTAGCTGGCACCAATGGTCAGGATATCATCGTTAAAATCATAGTTCGGGTTATGCACATGACAGCCACCGGGACCGCCTTCCGTACCATTGCCGATCAGCACATAACAACCAGGTTTTTCGTTCAGCATCCAGGAAAAATCCTCGGCACCCATGCCGGGCAGTTTGTCATGAATAACATTCTCTTCACCCACAATGTCAGCCGCTGCGCGGGCCGAATAAGTGGCTTCCTGTTCCGTGTTGATTGTCGGCAAATAACGTCGGTCATAGTTAAAATCAACCTGGGCCCCAAAAGCATCAGCCACGCCTTGCGCGATCTGCTTCATTTCACTTTCGATCATATTCTGGGTTTCCAGTTGCAGCGCGCGCGTGGTGCCGATCAGGGTTGCTGTCTCAGGAATCACATTGGAAGTATGACCTGCCACGATCTGGGTGATGCTGACAACCACCGAATCCAGTGGATCCGTGCGACGAGAGGCAATTGTCTGGAAGGCCGTGATCATGTGGGCTGCAACAACGATGGGGTCGGTGCCATTGTGGGGGTAGGCACCATGGGCACCCTTGCCGGTGATGGTGATTTCGACAAAATCTGCGGACGCCATGATAGGCCCTGGATTAACAGCAAACTTGCCGATTTCTACGCCAGGCATGTTGTGCATGCCAAAGACCATGTCACAGTCAAATTTATCAAACAAACCATCGGCGATCATGACCCGGGCACCGGCAACATTCTCTTCGGCGGGTTGAAAAATGAAATGTACAGTGCCATCAAAATTTTTGGTCTCGGCCAGATAGCGTGCCGCACCCAGTAACATGGTGGTGTGACCATCATGGCCGCAGCCATGCATTTTACCGTCATGGACTGATTTGTGGTCAAAGTCGTTCAGTTCATACAGGTCCAGCGCATCTATATCGGCGCGCAGGCCGATTCGTTTAGTGCCATTACCAACTTTCAGGGAGCCAACGACGCCGGTTTTTGCCAGGCCACGGTGGACCTCGATGCCATATTTTTCCAACTCATCCGCAACAACCTGTGCTGTGCGAGTTTCTTCAAATGCGGTTTCCGGATGGGCGTGAATGTCGCGGCGAATGCGGCTGAGGTCGTCATGAAAATCGGCAATACGGTTATAAATGGCCACTGAAGTCTCCCTGGAGTGTCTGAAAATGCCGGGCAATGATGCTGCCTGGAATGTGGGTTTTGGTGACGCTATCACATTTTTTGATACGGTCCACGAATGCCGTCAAATTTTTTCTGGCCAATTGTGCTGTGACAAAAGCCCGCACCAAAGCACTTGCAATTCCAACCTAATACCCAATTTTTTTGTGTGGGTATTTGACCTTTAAATTGATTTTGGTCAAGTTATGTGATGCCGTATCCCGCAGTTAACCCACTTCTTCTTTTATCACCGTGATATGGCGATAATTCAGATGAATAAAACAATATCCAACTTGTACAAGTGGTTTAGTTCCAGGTGTTTATTCCGACCTCAATCAGACGCGTCCAATGCGACAACTTGTCCTGTCGCTTTGGCGGAAAAACAAGCGCATTCATATGTTTACGCGGCTGACATCCGTGTGGCGGCAAATCTGAAATACGACAGGTGGAGTTTATGAAAAGTGTAATGCAGGTGCAGAACGAAACGCAGCCAGGCGAGGTCATCAGGACCGCCGGGGCCGTCGGGATTACGCAGCCCGATGATGCTGAAGGGGAAGGCAACATCTGTGGCGTGCTTGTGCATGTGCACCCTGAACGCATGACACAAGCCATGACAACGTTGGCCGAATTGCCCGGAACAGAAATTCATCAATCCGCCCCCGACGGACGCATTGTCGTCACGGTCGAGGACGTGCCGGGCAAATGGGCCGGTAACACGCTAACTGACATCAACAATATCGAAGGCGTACTTTCCGCCGCACTTGTTTACCATCATCGAGAGATTGACAGCGATGACGGTGCCAGGAGCGACGCCGATGAGGAGGTTTCTCAATGAAAGTTTCAAGACGTGATTTCATCAAAACCAATGCTGCAGCAGCAACCGCCGCTGCGGCCGGGCTCGCGATTCCTGGCGGGACAGCTGAAGCTGCCCTGAAGGATGACATCCGTTGGGATAAAGCGGCCTGCCGTTTTTGTGGCACGGGCTGTTCGGTTCTTGTTGGCGTCAAAAATGACAAGGTTGTGGCGACACAAGGTGACCCAGAGTCGCCTGTTAACCGCGGCCTGAACTGCATCAAAGGCTATTTCCTGTCCAAAATTTTGTACGGTGAAGACCGCCTTACCGAACCTTTGCTGCGCATGAGCAACGGAAAATATGATAAAAATGGCGAGTTCACGCCTGTCAGCTGGGACTTTGCTTTTGATGTCATGGCTGAAAAATTCAAAGATGCCCTGAAGAAAAAGGGGCCGTCATCTGTCGGCATGTTCGGTTCGGGCCAGTGGACGGTCTGGGAAGGCTATGCTGCGGCAAAGCTGTTCAAGGCCGGATTGCGCTCCAACAATATCGATCCAAATGCCCGGCACTGCATGGCTTCCGCTGTGGCTGGATTTATGCGGACCTTTGGTATTGATGAGCCTATGGGCTGCTATGATGATCTGGAAGAAGCAGATGCCTTTGTGCTTTGGGGCTCGAATATGGCGGAGATGCACCCGATTCTGTGGCAACGCTTGACGAACCGTCGCCTGACGGCTGATCACGTGCGTGTCGCCGTTTTGTCAACGTTCGAGAACAGGAATTTTGACCTCGCTGACAATGGTATGGTCTTCAAACCCCAGACCGATCTGGCCATCCTGAACTTCATCGCCAACTACATTATTCAGAACAACGCGATGGACCAAAACTTCATCAAGAAGCACATCAACTTCCGACGCGGCAATGAAGATATTGGTTACGGTTTGCGCCCTGAAGATGCTCGAGAACAGTCCGCCAAAAATTCCAAAAAGGCTGGCGGTTCAAAACCGATGACGTTCGGTGAATATGCGGCCTATGTTTCTGAATATACCGTTGAAAAAGCTCACGAAATTTCGGGCGTGCCGGTCGAGAACCTGATTGAACTTGCCAAGCTTTATGCTGATCCAGAACGCAAGGTCGTCAGTTACTGGACAATGGGCTTTAACCAGCACACTCGCGGCACCTGGGCCAATAACCTGGTTTACAATATCCATCTTTTAACCGGCAAAATATCTGAGCCTGGTAATGGTCCGTTCTCTTTGACCGGGCAGCCTTCTGCTTGTGGTACGGCCCGTGAGGTCGGCACGTTTGCCCATCGTTTGCCGGCCGATCTGGTGGTGATGAAAAAGAAGCACCGGGATATTGCGGAAAAGATCTGGAAACTGCCGGAAGGCACGATCCCGCCCAAGCCTGGTTTTCATGCCGTATTGCAGAACCGCATGCTGAAAGACGGCAAGCTCAATGCCTATTGGGTGATGTGCAACAACAATATGCAAGCCGCCGCCAACATGAATGAAGAAGGTTTGCCGGGCTATCGCAATCCGGAAAACTTCATTGTTGTATCGGATCCGTATCCAACGGTATCAGCCATGGCGGCTGACTTGATCCTGCCCACGGCCATGTGGGTTGAGAAAGAAGGTGCCTACGGCAATGCGGAGCGGCGGACACAGTTCTGGCGCCAACAAGTGTCAGCACCGGGCGAGGCTAAATCTGATCTTTGGCAAGTCATGGAATTCGCCAAGCGCTTCAAGATGGAAGAAGTCTGGACGGAAGAACTGTTGGCCAAAGCGCCGGAATATCGCGGCAAGACCATGTATGAAATGCTTTTTGAAAATGGTCAGGTCAACGCCTATTCCAATGAACAACTTCAGGCCGGGCATCCGAATGATGAAGCAGAGCATTTTGGTTATTATGTCCAAAAAGGCTTGTTCGAGGAATATGCCAGCTTTGGTCGCGGCAAGGCGCACGACCTGGCACCTTTCGAAACTTATCACCAGACCCGTGGTTTGCGCTGGCCGGTTGTTGACGGCAAGGAAACACTGTGGCGATTCCGCGAAGGCCATGATCCTTATGTGAAAAAGGGTGAAGGCGTGCGCTTTTATGGCAAACCTGATGGCAAGGCTGTCATATTTGCCCTGCCTTATGAAGATGCCGCTGAAATGCCGGACGATAATTTCGACATGTGGCTGGTCACGGGGCGTGTGCTGGAGCATTGGCACTCGGGCACCATGACAAGACGCGTGCCCGAACTCTACCGGGCCATGCCGAATGCCAAGGTCTATATGCATCCGGACGACGCAGAAGCACGCGGTGTCAAACGCGGGCAGGCTGTGAAGATGTCGACCCGTCGGGGTGAACTGGTTTCCCGCGTAGAAACAAAGGGACGCAACAAGCCACCACGAGGTGTCGTGTTTATTCCCTGGTTCGATGCCAGCCAACTGGTCAACAAACTGACGCTTGATGCCACTTGTCCGATTTCCAAAGAAACGGATTTCAAAAAGTGCGCCGTCAAGATCGAAAAAGCCTGAAAAGATCAGGAGATGAAAAGGTCAGGAGATAGAGCAATGAAAAGTATTAAATCAATATTGGCGGCTGCTTTGATCAGCGCCGTCATGACAGGCCTGCCAGTTATCGGCAATGTGTCAGCCCAGGATGCGGAAACCTGGTCTCTGCGCGGGGCAATAGCCCTTGAGGATGCCGCGCCACTGGCCGATGTCAAGAAGCAGAATACTTCGGGCAAGTTGGGACGGGCCTATCGTCAGCAGCCACCGTTGATCCCGCATCGCATGGAGAAATATCAGATTAATAGCAAGATTAATCAGTGCCTGCGTTGTCATGACTGGCCCTACAGTAACGAAGAAGGTGCACCGAAGGTGTCTGAAACCCATTACTTCAATCGCAACGGGGTCGCCCTGGATACAGTTGCCGGAACGCGCTGGTTCTGCACACAATGCCACGTGCCTCAGGTCCAGGGTCGGGCCTTGGTGCGCAACAAATTCAGGAACGCTTCTGAAGTCGAATAGGTGGACCGGATTATGTCGAACAACACTGAAAATAACGAGAATACAGGTTTGATCAAATTGGTCTGGCGCTGGTTCTGGTTGCCTACGGCCCGATTTGCCTTGGGGACCTTGCTGATTGTCGGCTTTGTCAGCGGAATTTTCTTCTGGGGTGGCTTTAACTGGGCCATGGAAGCGACCAACAATGAAGCCTTCTGTATCGGTTGCCATGAAATGGAGGCAAATGTTTATCGCGAATATAAACAGACAGTCCATTACAATAACCGTACGGGTGTGCGGGCAACCTGTCCGGACTGTCATGTGCCCAAGACCTGGGTCCACAAGATCGCCCGGAAAATCCAGGCCAGTAATGAGTTATATCACCATTTCCTGGGGACAGTGGACACCCGCGAGAAGTTTGAAGCCAAGCGGCTGAAACTTGCAAGCAATGTCTGGAAGGTCATGAAGAAAACGGACAGTCGGGAATGCCGGAACTGTCATAACTTTGATTACATGGACTTCACCGTTCAGGAAAACCGGGCCAGCAAGCGCCATGCGGAAGCCATTGATACTGGCAAAACTTGCATCGATTGTCACAAGGGCATTGCCCATGAATTGCCTGAAGGGGCCTTCGACGAGGAGCGCAAGCTGAACAAGGCAAGCGAATAACGCCTGATTTCAGAAATAAATGATATGAGAGCGCTACCAAGGTGGCGCTCTCATTTTTTTGACCGTGCAATTGTAATCATTGATGATTTTCCCAGGATGGGTGAAACGCCGTCCAAAAAGCCTGGAAAATATTTAGTACTTATGCGAAGCATTTGAAGTTCTGCGCCTTGACAGCAGGCCACCCTCTGAAGTCAAATATTTCCATAAAGCCCGTGCCCGCCCTGGCGGGGAAGCGGGGAAAAAAAGAATTGCAGGGCATCGTCAATGACGTCGATGTCTCACGCAAATAGTGGGAGGATTTCTATGATTCGTCGTACACTGGGACTTGGCGTTGCAGCGGCAACTTTTGCCAGCGTCGCAAGTTTCTCGGCCCAGGCCGAAACCGTTAAGATTGCTTTTATTGATCCGTTGTCTGGTGGCTTTGCTGCGACCGGCCAAAATGGTCTCAAGCAATACAAATTTATGGCTGACAAGCTGAATGCAGATGGTGGAACCCAGTTCGAGGTTATCGGCTTCGACAACAAGATTTCACCAAAAGAAAGCCTGATCCAGCTGAAGCGTGTTATCGCTGACGGCATTCAGTACGTTGCTCAGGGTAACTCCTCAGGTGTTGCCAATGCGCTGACCGATGCCATCAAGAAGCACAACAAGCGTAATCCAGACAAGCGTGTTCTGTTCCTGAACTATTCTGCGGTTGACCCCAAGTTGACCAACGAAAAGTGTAATTTTTGGCATTTCCGGTTTGACGCCAACGCCGACATGAAAATGAACGCGCTGACTGATGTGATTGCCGAAGATAAAGGCATGAAGAAGATTTATCTTCTGGGTCAGAACTATTCGTTCGGTAAAGCCGTTGCTGCTGCCGCAGTCCGGTTTCTTGGTGAAAAGCGCCCTGATCTGAAAATCGTTGGTAATGAATTGCACCCGATTGGCAAGGTCAAGGACTTCACACCATATGTAGCCAAAATCAAGGCTTCTGGTGCCCAGGCACTGATCACCGGTAACTGGGGCGGCGACATGCTGAACCTGGCGAACGCGATTAACTCATCTGGCCTGAAGCTGCCGACTTACACATACTATGCAGCAGCTGACGGCATTACCAAAGCCATTGGTAAAGGCGGCGTTGGTAGTGTGCGTCTGGTGGGCCAGGGTCAAACCAACCCTCCGGGCACAGACGAGTGGGATGCCACTTTGAAGGCCTTCAAAGCCAAATACCCTGATGGTGATTTCACTCAGACACGGATCGCGACTGTGATGCGGATGCTGAAGAGATCCATGAAGGAAGCCGGTTCAACAAAGCCGATCAAAGTTGCGGCTGCGATGGAAGGCATGGAGCACACCACATTGTGGGGTGACGTGGTCAAGATGCGCTCATCTGACCATCAGTTGCAGATGCCTGTTCGCATCTTTGCCCACTCGGACAAGGGTATCCAGCATGATCTTGATAACTCCGGATTTGGTCTCGTGAACGAATCCACTGTTACAATGCAGGAAGCTTCGACACCGACCACTTGCAAAATGAAGCGTCCTTCTTAAGGATCGACGGTTCAATTTGAACGGAATTGCCCGGTGTCAAAATTTGACACCGGGCATTTTCTGCAACATGTGTCCAAAAACATCCTGATTTAAATTTTTGATCTGACCCCGGAGTTACCCCGACCGTGGCTGAACTTATTATATTTTCGTTATTGAACGGCCTTGTTTATGGCTTGCTTCTCTTCATGCTGGCCAGTGGCCTGACCCTGATCTTTTCCATGATGGGCGTACTCAACTTCGCTCATGCCAGTATTTATATGCTGGGCGCCTATATCGCCTATACCATCAGCCAATATGTTGGCTTTTGGCCGGGCTTGATCATTGCGCCCATTGTTGTTGGCCTTTTTGGCGCCCTGGTCGAACGCTATGGCCTGCGGCATGTCCATAAATATGGCCACGTCGCCGAATTGATCTTCACTTTCGGCCTCGCCTTCCTGATTGAAGAATTTGTCCAGTTGATCTGGGGTAAACAGACGGTTGCCTACGCTCAGCCGGAACTGCTCGATTTCTCCCTGTTTGAAATGTATGGCTCGACCTTCCCGGCCTATCGCGGCTTTATGCTGCTGGTCTCGGTCGCTATTTTTGTTGGCTTGCTGGTGGTCCTGACACGCAGCCGTGTTGGTCTGATCATTAACGCCGCCATTACCCATCCCAACATGGTTGCCATGCTGGGTCACAATGTGCCGTTGGTCTTCATGGGCGTGTTTGGTGTGGGCTCTGCCCTGGCAGGACTAGCCGGGGTTATCGCCGGACCGGTACTGGGGACGGCACCTGGTATGGCGGTGGTGCTCGGGCCGATCGTCTTTGTGGTCATTGTGGTGGGGGGGCTTGGCTCCCTTGTCGGTGCCTTTGTGGCTTCGATATTGATTGGCATGCTGCAAACCTTTGCTGTTGCCGTTGACTATTCTTTCCTCCAGTTCTTCGGACATTTAGGCCTCGATATGGACCCGGATGGCGCCCTGAGCGACCTGTATACAGTGACCATTGCCCAGCTTGGGCCGATTATGCCGTATATGCTGCTGGTCCTGATCCTGATCTTCCGACCGACCGGCTTGTTTGGGACACGTGAAGTATGAGTAACATGTCAGAAACCGCAGGCGTCGCCCGCAAAGCTTCTTTCCTCAGTCGTTATGCCATCTGGCTGGTCCCGGCAATCATCGTCGCCATCATGCCACCGGTGCTGGACTCCAATGTGGCCATGGCCGTTCTGAACCAGATGGGTATCGCTGTGATCTTTACAGTGGCCTACAACATGATGCTGGGGCAGGGGGGCATGCTGTCCTTCGGCTTTGCCGTCTATTTTGGTCTCGGTGGCTATTTCGCTATTCATGGCGTCAACATCATTTCAGAAGGCGGATGGCCTATACCGTTGCCGTTTGTACCATTCCTTGGTGGTTTGGCCGGACTGGCTTTTGGCGCACTGTTTGGTAGTTTCTCGACCAACCGGGCGGGCACTGTGTTTGCCATGATCTCGCTTGGTCTCGGTGAAATGATGGCGTCATCTTCGCTGATTTTCAGCAAGTTTTCGGGCGGCGAAGAAGGCATTACCACTGATCGCACCGAAGTCCCGCCGTTTTTTGGTGTGGAATTCACCACGGAACAAGAGATCTATTATCTCATTGCAGGCTGGGTCTTTTTTGCAGTCTTCCTGATGTACCGCTTCTCTCGCACACCTATTGGCCGCATTGCCAACGCGGTGCGTGACAATCCTGAGCGAGCAGAATTTCTGGGCTATAGCCAGAAATGGGTACGCTTTATGTCGTTCTCGGTTGCTGGTTGCTTTGCCGGGGTGGCAGGTGCCTTGTTTGCCTTGAACTACGAGATTGTCACTGAAGAAACAGTGGGCGCGCTGACATCCGGCGTGGTGCTGTTGCAAGCCTATATCGGTGGCATTGGTTTCTTTGCCGGGCCGATTGTAGGTGCCGTGATTTTCACCTTGCTACAGACTTTGATGTCCAACTATACGGAAATCTGGGCCTTGTATGTGGGCGTGGTTTTCGTTGGGACCGTGATGTATGCGCCGGCTGGTCTGACCGGTTTGATCATGATGCACATTCCGGTTTACCGGGTCGGGCGTATGGGCAAATTGACTGTGCCTTATGCACGGATCGCTTTGCCAGCCTTGATTTGTGCCTTGGGTGCCATCGGCTTCCTTGAGTTGTGGCAACATATCAGTGCTGGGGCGACGGGCGAGAGTGAAATTCATGTCTTCTTTATGACGCTCGACTATACCAGTCCGATCCCGTGGATCGTCTTTATTGCGATGTTCCTTGGTGGTTTGTGGGATGCCCGTCGTGTCGCACCGGCCGTTGCTGATACTTACGGTAACGCCTTGCACTACGCCTTTACGGGAGAAGACCAATGAGTGCCGCGATCGAGTTGCGCGATGTCCGCAAAAACTTTGGGCCTACGGAAATTATCCGCGGCGTTAATCTGAGCATTGCGGACGGTGAACGTCATGCGGTGATCGGTCCAAACGGGGCTGGCAAGTCGACCTTGTTTAATCTGATTACCGGCAAGTATTCATTGAGTGGCGGCGAGATAAGTCTGCGCGATGAAGTCGTTAGTGGCCTGGCGCCGTTTCAGATTAACCGCAAGGGTCTGAGCCGCAGTTTTCAGGTCACCAACATTTTCCCGCGCATGAGCGTTTACGAAAACATCCGCTGTGGGGTTTTGTGGTCGCTCGGCTACAAATATTCCTTCTGGCACATTGTTGATAATCTGAAGGATGTGAACGAGCGTACGGCTGAAATCCTCGAGGAAATCGGTTTGCAGGCACGGGCACAAATCCCGGCTGGTGTGCTGACTTATGCCGAACAACGGGCCCTGGAGATCGGCATTACGATTGCCGGTGGTGCCAATGTTATCCTGCTGGACGAGCCGACAGCCGGTATGAGCCACAGTGAGACGGATCAAGCGATTGCCCTGATCCGAAAGGTAACAGAAGGCAGAACACTGGTAATGGTTGAGCATGACATGGGTGTGGTTTTTGGACTGGCGGACAAGATTTCGGTATTGGTTTATGGCGAGATTATTGCCAGTGGCACGCCTGAAGAGATCAAGGGCAACGCTGCCGTAAAAGAAGCATATCTGGGTGAGGAGGCTGAATAATGTTAGTTGTTAAAGACCTCAACGCCTATTACGGCAAAAGCCATATCCTGCAAGGCGTTAACTTTGACGTTAAACAGGGTGAAATAGTCAGCATTCTTGGCCGCAACGGCGTCGGACGTTCGACAACCTGCAAAGCCATTATGGGTGACGTTGAACCGCACGGATCAATCCTGTTCAAGGGCGAGGAAATCGTTGGTAAAAGAACCCACGAGATCGCTCATTTGGGCTTGGGGTATGTGCCGGAGAACCGGGATATCTTCCCAACACTTACCGTGCGTCAGAACCTGATGCTGGGTATGAAAGAATCCCGTAAGGAAGGGGTCTGGAAGATTGATGACCTGTTTGAGCGCTTCCCCAACCTGAAAAGCCGGGCCGAAAATGACGCCGGTGTTTTGTCGGGGGGCGAGCAGCAAATGCTGACCATGGGCCGAACCCTGATGGGCAACCCGGACCTGGTGATGATTGACGAGCCAACTGAAGGTCTGGCCCCAAAAATTGTTGAACAGGTCGGCGAACTGCTGGAAGAAATTGCCGCGCGCGGTGTTTCCATCCTGCTGGTCGAACAAAAACTGACGATCGCCCTGAAAATTGCGCACCGTGTGTTTGTCATGGGCCATGGTCACATGGTTTTTGAAGGCACACCGGACGAACTGCGCGCCAACGACAAAATCCGTGAAGAGTGGCTCGAGGTTTAGCCCACTTCTGATCAAGCGCAAGACTTTAAACTCAGGGGCGACAGGGATATACTTCTTGTCGCCCCGACCCTTTCAGGCCCGATCCCCCCCATCGCGTTATTCGCACCGGGTCCAACAAAATCCATCCGTATTTGAGGTAATCAACATGACGTCACCTGTCTCTTTTTCAAAACGTGGTGCCATTGGCATCGTCACGGTCAACAACCAGCCCGTTAACGCCTTGTCCCAGGCCGTACGCCAGGGCATTCAGGATTGTGTGAATGAAGGGGCCGCTGATGCTGACGTCACCGCCATCATCATCATCGGGGAAGGCCGCACTTATATGGCGGGGGCTGATATTACCGAATTCGGCAAGCCGCCTATGGACCCGTCCTTGCATGCTGTCATCGAAACCATCGAAGACACGCAAAAGCCGGTCATTTCCGCCATCCATGGCACTGCCCTGGGCGGTGGTTTGGAGACGGCGCTGGCTTGTCACTATCGCTGTGCTGTTGCCTCCGCCAAGGTCGGCCTACCAGAAGTGAACCTGGGTATTTTGCCAGGTGCAGGCGGCACCCAGCGTTTGCCGCGTCTGGTTGGTGTTGAAAAAGCGCTCGACATGATGACAACCGGCAAGCCCATCGGTGCCAAAGAAGCTTTGGCTCAAGGCGTGATTGATCACATCGTTGACGGTGACCTGCTGGATGGCGCCGTGGCTTATGCACAACAAGTAGTGGCTGAAGGCAAACCGCTGGTACGGGTTCAGGATCTGGACGACAAGATCGCCCCGGCCCGTGGCAACGATGATGTCTATGACAATTATCGCAAAAGTGTCGCCCGTCGCACGCGTGGCTTTTTTGCCCCCGACCAGATTATCGATTGCGTAAAGGATGCCGTGAACCTGCCCTTTGCCGAGGGCTTGAAGATGGAGCGTGAGCGCTTTGTCAAATGCATGGAGTCACCGCAGTCATCCGGTTTGATGTACGCCTTTTTCACCGAGCGTGCGGCCAACAAAATTCCCGATATTCCCAAGGATACGCCGCTGCGTGACCTGAAAAAGATTGGCATCATCGGCTGTGGCACCATGGGTGGCGGTATCGCCATGAACTTTGCCAGTGCCGGTATTCCGGTAACTATCCTGGAGATGACGGAAGAAGCACTGGAGCGGGGCCTCGGTATTATCGAAGGCAACTATGCCGCCACGGTCAAAAAAGGCCGCCTCAGCCAGGATCGTATGGATGCGGCCATGGGCAACATTACCGGCACGAACAATTACGAAGATCTGAGCGACGTCGACATGGTGATCGAAGCCGTGTTTGAGGAAATGGACGTCAAGCACAAGGTCTTTGCCCGCCTCGATGAAGTTTGCAAGCCAGGAGCGATCCTCGCCACCAACACTTCGGGTCTGGATGTCAATGAAATCGCTGACGGCACCTCGCGGCCAGGCGATGTGGTCGGACTGCATTTCTTCTCACCGGCCAACGTCATGCGCTTGCTGGAAGTTGTGCGCGGTGCCAAAACCGAAAAGGATGTTTTGGCTACGGTCATGAAGATGACCAAATCCATAGGCAAGATCGGCGTCATGGTTGGCGTCTGCGAAGGCTTCGTTGGCAACAGGATGCTTGGCCCTTACTTAAGGGAAGCTAACTTCCTGATCGAAGAAGGTGCCACACCGGCACAGGTTGATGCCGCTGTCTTTGGCCTCGGTCTGGCCATGGGCCCCTTCACCATGAGTGATCTGGCTGGTAACGATGTGGGCTGGCGCATCCGCAAGGGCAAGGCTGGCGAGCGTCGCAATGATGTGCGCTATTCCGATGTGGGTGACCGCATTTGCGAACAAGGCTGGTTTGGTCAAAAAACAAAACGTGGCTGGTACATCTACGAAGAAGGCAGTCGCACACCGAAGCCCGATCCAGAAGTCGAAGCCATCATTCGTCAGTCCGCCGAAGAAAAAGGTATCGCACAGCGCGACATAACTGATCAGGAAATTATTGAGCGTTGCTTCTATTCCATGGTCAATGAAGGGGCCAAGATCCTTGAAGAAGGCATGGCCATTCGTGCCAGCGACATCGACGTGATCTGGCTTAACGGTTACGGTTTCCCAAGCTATCGTGGCGGACCCATGATGTGGGGCGATACCGAAGGTCTGGCAAATGTTGTTGATCGCCTGAAGCATTATCAGGCCGAACATCCCGGCCCGTTCTGGGAAATTTCACCGTTGCTGATCCGTCTGGCCGAAGAAGGCAAGACATTCGCTGACTACGATAAGGAATAGGGAACAGATATGTCTGTCACAGATCATTTTTCCGACACCTACGCTGAAGCAAGGGAAAAATTTCTTGCATCAGCCGAATGGGCCAAAGGAGAAATTGAAAGTTATCCTCACCCGTTGAAAGGACCCGATGGTGGTGACCTTGCCATGGACATCGCTTGGTTTGGTCCTCGTGACGCGAAGGGACTGCTGATCATTTCTTCTGGCACACACGGCGTCGAAGGCTATTGCGGTTCGGGTATTCAAGTCGGTTTGCTTCGAAACAACATCGTCGATGAGTTGCCTGAAAACGTTGCCCTGTTGATGGTGCATGCGCACAATCCACATGGTTTTGCCTGGCAGCGCCGGGTGACGGAAGACAACGTCGATCTGAACCGGAACTTCCGTGACTATGACGACATCCCGAAAAATGAAGCCTATGCCGGTGTGCATGAAATGCTGATCCCGGCGGACTGGGACGGACCGGCAAGGGAGGCCGCCGACAAGGCCATTGCGGCTTATAAGGAAGAGTACGGGGCTCCGACTTTCCAGTCAGCTGTTGGCCAGGGCCAGCATGATTTTGCGGACGGCCTGTTTTTTGGTGGGAATAAACCCACTTGGTCACGCACCAACATGGAAGCCATGGCGCACAAATATTGCGGTCAGGCCAAAGATGTGGCGATGCTTGATTTACACACTGGTCTTGGCCCCAGGGGGTATGGTGAGATGCTGTTTGTCGAAAAAGACATTCCCGCAGAATGGCAACGGGCCCAGGCCTGGTACGGTGCAGATGAAGTTCGTAATCCGGCCTTGGGCACTTCAGTTTCAACGCCTGTTACCGGCACCATTGATGGCGCTTATCGCCCAGCTATTGGTGACGCAAATTATACTGGCTGCGCCATTGAATATGGCACCTTGCCCCAGGGGAACGTTATGAACGCCTTACGCGGCGACCACTGGTTATACGCCCATGGCGAACTGGATTCGGATCAGGGCCGCCAGATCAAAAAAGATATGCGTGCAGCTTTCTTCGGTGAAGATGAAAAATGGCAGCAGGATGTTTATGACCGCGGCCTGTGGGCCACGCAAAAGGCTCTGGCCGGACTGGCGGGGAGCTAGCGCGTTTCCGACGAAGGAGGAAACGCTGCGCTGCCGCAAACTCACTGTGGGAAACGATAACAAGAGCAGAAGCGATTCCGCCTAAATCGGAATAGCTCTAATTACAGCCCCAGCAACTTTCGGGCATTTTCCTTCAGGATTAACGGGCGAACATCGTCCTTAATGGCGATCTTTTCGAAGTCTGACAGCCAGCGGTCCGGTGTGATCGCAGGCCAGTCAGAACCAAACAGCACCTTGTGCTTCAGCATGGTGTTGGCATAACCAACCAGATTGGCCGGGAAGTATTTTGGTGACCAGCCTGACAGGTCAATATAGACGTTGGGTTTCAGTGAGGCGATGGACAGGGCAACGTCCTGCCAGGGGAATGACGGGTGGGCCATGATAATCGGCATATCGGGAAAATCGACAGCAACGTCATCAAGGTATAGCGGATTGGAATATTTCAGGCGCATGCCCATCTGACCGCGCATGCCTGCACCAACGCCGGTCTGGCCGGTATGGAACAGGGCAATGGCCCCTTCATCCTGGATCGCTTCATACAATCCGTAGGCACTGCGGTCGTTGGGGTAAAAGCCCTGCATGGTCGGGTGGAACTTGAAACCGCGCACGCCAAAATCCCGAACCAACCGCCGGGCTTCGCGGACACCCATCTTGCCCTTGGCCGGATCAATGGAGGCAAAAGGGATCATGATGTCGTCATTTTCCGCCGCGGTCCGGGCGACTTCTTCATTGGAATAGCGTCGAAACCCGGTTTCCCGCTCCGCGTCGACCGGAAAAATCACACAGCCGATTTTTCGTTCCCGGAAGTAGCCAGCGGTTTCATTGATGTCCGGTGGGTAACTGCGACCGGTATGAAAATATTCTCCCATACCCGCCTGAAACTCGTTGTAGCCATCGTCTCGCGTGCTGCAACAAGGCTCCTCTGCATGGGTATGGAAATCAATAGCGACCAGATCATCAATGTTCATTTGTAATACTTGTTTTGTAGGAAGGGGCATCGAGGTGTGTAACAGCAAGGCTAGCTGCGGCACCGGGGCGGGTCAATCACCCAAGAGAACAAGAACTTGTCACAGGATGATATTTTTGGACACAAACAAGACATTTTTCTGACAAACAGACATGATTGAATACGCTTGGGGAAATAGTAGTTGGGAAGCGTGATCGGTTGTTAAACCGGTGGGGAGCAGAGTTATTTATAACGTTGATGGCAGTATTTCAGTAGACGGAGCAATTCGCCGTCTGAAGGACATCACAGGGTTGTCTGCTGACCTGATATGGGAGGCGGACAAGGACCGTAAACTTGTTCTGTTGTCTGAAAATGCCGTGGAGCACCTTGGCCGGTCATGGTCAGAATTTATTGGTATGACAATCAATGAAATTATTCAACCCGCAGAACCGGGCTCTCCGGAGGTGTGGCCAGATAGCCTACATGGGTTTCGGAACAAGAACTTTTCCTATCAACATCCGGACGGCACTGAAAGGTTGTTCCAGATCAGCGCAGTGCCGATCTACACCGATGATAAAGATGAATTCCTGGGGGTTCGCGGGATTGCCCGGGATATCACGAAACTGGCGGCCCAGGAAAAAGAACTGACTGCCTATCGTGAGCATCTCGAGAAACTGGTGGAAATCCGGACGTCAGATCTGGAACAAGCTAATCAGGAAAAATCAGAAGCTATCCGAAAACTGGAAACACAGACAGAAGAACTGGAAGCCAGTCAAAATTCGCTTGATGAGATCAGCGAGCAACTGGAAAGTGCCATCCAAAGTTTTTCCGACGGGTTTGTACTTTTCGATTCTGACGACAATTTTGTGCTCGCCAACGATTTCTATTTTCAAGCTTACCCAAAGGCCAAAGAAATATTTATTTACGGGGACAGCTTTGAAACTCTGGTGCGAAAACTGGATGCATTCGGTGTTTATGGGTTGGAAACGCTTGATCCTGAAGTTCGTATACAGAACCGCATGGCAGTCTATCGCGCAGGCGGGTCATATGAATACCGGACCAGTGATGGCCTTTGGTATCAGATGAACCAATACAAAACCAGGTCCGGCGGCACCAGTCTGGTGCGGACAGACATCACCGATATCAAACGATCGGAACTCAAAGCTCGCTTTCGCGGCGAAATAATCGATGACCTCAACGAAGGTGTTTCCGTAAGCCGTATGGATAATGGTACTTTCATTTATTCCAACCCAAAATTTTGCACCATGTTCGGTTACGAAACCGACGAGATTAAGAGCCAGCACATCAGCGTCTTGCACGTCAACACAAACAAGACATCCCGAGGGATAATCAGAAGAATAAGTGACGCTGTTTGTTCAGAAGGCAGTTGGAGTGGTGAAGTTCTGAGCAGGAAAAAAAATGGCACATCGGTATGGTGCGCTGTCACTGTATCTGCATTCGAACATCCAGACTTTGGATCCACCGCCATTTCCATCTACCGCGATATCACGGCACGCAAGGAACTGGAAGAACAGCTGCAACGGGCTCACCGTCTGGAAGCCCTTGGGCAATTGACGGGTGGCGTGGCCCATGATTTCAATAATCTTTTATCAATCATAAATGGCAACGCCGAGCTGTTGGAGATTAAGGCGGGAAAAGATGAAGCCATAGCTGCCAATACCCGGTCGATCAAAAATGCTGTAGAACGTGGGGCTTCGCTGACGAACCGATTATTGTCCTTTTCACGCAGCCAGCCATTGGCACCCGTTTCGGCAGATGTCGAAGAACTGGTGGGAAATCTGGTGGAGATACTTCGACGGACATTGGGAAGTACGATTGAACTGCAAGTGAAAAATGGCATTGCAACCGCACCGGCCAAAGTTGACCCTCACCAGTTTGAGGACGCGTTGTTGAATTTGGCACTCAACGCCAGGGATGCCATGCCAAACGGCGGCACTTTGAAAATCGAAACGGCAAATGTAACGCTGGACCAGGATTTTGTTCGCAACCTGAATGACGTCGATCCCGGGAACTACATTAAGGTTTCAGTATCTGATGACGGAATTGGAATGACCGGTGAAGTGATGGGAAAGGTTTTTGAACCCTTTTTCACCACGAAAGACGTCGGAGACGGAAGCGGCCTGGGACTTAGCATGGTCTATGGATTTGCCCAACAATCACGCGGTCATGTAGATATCTATAGTGAAGTGAACAAGGGCACGAAAGTTGAACTCTATTTACCCAGACACCAGCCAGAAATAAACCAGGAAGTACCCTGACAGGACCCGGAAACAAATTACGCCGTAACGCTGCTTATTCAGATGAATGCCCATGCGGTGCTGCCCGCTCATGATTAGCCCCATGCTCATGGGGCTCAAAGGCGGTGACAGCGGTATAAACACCAAACAGCATCACGGCCATACCGGCCCCCCGACGCAATGTTGATTTCTGGATCAGGTTCTTCAGAAACGTTGCCGCAGGTCCCATAACCATCAAAACCGGCAAGGTACCCAGGCCAAAGACCAGCATAACAACAGCCCCGTCTGTGGCAGATCCCGTCGTCATGGCCAGGGCGAGGGCGGAATAGACCAGGCCACAAGGCAGCCAACCCCAAACGAGGCCCAAGCCAAAGGCATGAGCCGGAGATTGCACCGGCATAAAATGTTTGCCGAAGGGTTGAATGAATTTCCAGAAATATTGGCCAAGTCGTTCCAGCCAGATAATGGCGCTGTTCCAGCCGCCGATATAAAAACCCAGGGCGATTAAAAAGGCCCCGGCAATCAGTTCCCCAACAGGTAAAATTGCATTGATCGCAAGTGCCGAAGACTGTTCCGCCAACAAACCCAATCCGGCCCCGGCCAGACAATAGCTGACGATGCGACCGGCATTATAAAGCAGATTGTAAATTGCCTTCAGCAGGTTCGAGCGCGCATGAAACGGCGGCAAGCCCGCATTCAGAGCCCCGACAATCCCGCCACACATACCAATGCAATGGGTCGAGCCAAGAAAGCCAATGGCGAGGGCGGTTAGCAGGGTTGGGGTCATGGCACCTGATCATGAAATCTGAGCTGAGACCTTAAACGTCACGCAAGTTTCAGGCAATTCCCTTGAGGCTGTGCCTTGAAGGATTATTACTGAATATGGCTCGCATCAATCTGTCGCCAACCTTCATCACCGTGGATAAACCCGTTTGAAGCGACAAAGCCCGTATTCATGGCGGCGAGTTTCAAATCGCCTTCTGCAGGGTCGCAGGTGCCGTCCAGAACATTGCGAAACACTGTCGAGACCTCGACCATGTCGGTTGTTTGCGGGGACAGGCGGAAATGACTAACGCCACTATCGGCAAGGCGGTCCAGTTCCGGCAGCAAATTGAGGCAGGTAGAGGACAGGGTCTGGGTGCCGTTGACTGTCAGGAAGGGTTGCCTGTCAACGGTCATGACATCCAGTCCATCGGGGTCCAGGTCACAAACATACTGGCAGCCGTCCTTGTGCAGGCCATGAGAACGGGCATGATAACAGCGAGCGGAAATCGCCAGCGGCATGCGACCCCAGGCCTGAATTTCGGTGTCACAAATTTGCATGCCTGCCAGTTGTCGAACAGAATCGCCCGGTAGCTCAACCGGCAGACAGACCCGGTTGGCGCCGTTGTCAGCCAGATAGCCAAGGGTGCCTTCGTTATAGACGTTCACATTGGGACCAATAATATGGGGCTGTCCCTTCAGCAAGTCAGCGGTAGCGAAATCATTGGCTTCGATCAACAGATCGGGTGTGTTGATGATTTCCCGAATGGCAGCGCTTTCACGTTCGCTCATGATCAGGGCCAAGGTAGAGAAAACGACTTCCTTACCGGCAGCCTGCAAGCGCGCGATGATATCCGGCAGAACGGGTGCCCAGAGTATTTCGCGTTTGGAGCAAACAACTTCGCCCACATAAACAACATCTACCGGGGCCTCGTCCGCCATGCGAAAATAGAAATCGCGTTTTTGTTCAGGCGACCAGTTATACAGAATCGGACCCAGGGTGAGGTTCGCCCTGGTCGTTTCAACCGACGTGGCAGCGTTAATCGACATCTGATTTACCTCCAACCCTTGTCATAGGCACCGGCCGTATTCTTTTGACCTTCGGTCAAGCTGTCCAGATTTATCGCGGGGACGCATTGGCCATTGGCGATGGCATCAACAGCCTGGCGGAACCCGGTCACGACCTGTTCCACATAAGCCTTGCCCCGTTGACGCCCTTCAATTTTCAAGGCAACAACACCGGCTTCGACCAGGTCAGGCAGGATATCCAGGGTATTCAGGCTGGTTGGCTCTTCAAACAAATAAGATGTCTTGCCGTTGGCAATGAAGCGCCCTTTGCACAAGGTTGGATAGCCGACAGGCTCGTCTTCATCGAACATATTTATTGTGAATGTACCCAGTCTGGACTTCAGACCGTCATCGGTTTCTTCGTATCGCACGTGACTGGCTGGCGAACAGACACCGCGCAGGTTCGGCGATTGGCCTGTCGCATAGGAGGACAGGGAACATCGTCCCTCCGCCATCACGCACAAGCCACCAAAGGCAAAGACTTCTGTTTCAACGGCAATGACGGCATTCAGGGCGGCGATTTCTGCAACGGTCAGAACCCGCGGCAGCACAACCCGGCGCACGTCAAATTGACGGTGAAAAAAGTTGATGGCGTCGGCGTTCGATGCCGAGGCCTGAACAGATAGATGTCGGCGCAGGCCTGGATGGTTTTCCTTGCAATATTGTAGCAAGCCAATGTCGGCCAGAATAACAGCATCTGCTCCCAGGGCTGCCGCATCATCGACGGCCTGTCGCCAGGGCTCAAAGTTGCCGGGGCTGGGAAAGGTATTGATGGCAACAAAAATTTCCCGGTCTCTGTCATGGGCATAGGCCATGCCTTCGCGCAATTCCTCGCGATCAAAATTAAGACCGGGGAAATTGCGGGCATTGGTTTCATCCCTGAACCCCAGGTAAACTGTGTCCGCACCGGCATCAATGGCGCCGCGCAATGCCGCAGGCGTTCCCGCCGGGCAGACCAGTTCCAGAACTTTGCTCATACTATGCCTTTGCTTTCCGATCCTGTCGGGCCGCTTTCAGTTCCAGATCGTGTAAGCGGTTTTCCAGTTCAATAATGCGTTTCTTTTGCTGCCGGCTATTTTTTTCAAGGCCGGCGGTCGCGGCTGAGCGGATCATCTCCAGATCCCGAGTCGCCGTGCGGTGAATATTCGCCAGCATCCCGGCGATACGCGAGCGAGAGCCAGATATGATGCCGGGGACGGGTAATAGATCAGCGATGTGGATGTCGATACCATCGACGGCGTTTCTCAAGGCAACAACAATTTCCGTGTCCCCTTCAAACCGCAGGGCACGGGAGAAAAACAAGGCATCGCCATCAACACGTCCCTCCATCAGGTCTATCAAGACTTGCAAGGGGCCGGAGATGCCGGCAATCGCTGCCTGCCGGTCGTCATTGGTGGCCACACGCAGGGCAGGTGTTTGCGGTGACAGATCCAGTGCCAGATCAAGCTGCAAGTCAGCTACGGTAATCACAACAATACCGTGACTATTTTCCGGCAATCGCTTGAAGACTTCAGGGTGCGCCGTCAGGACACGCTTTAACGCCCAGGCCAGACCCTTGTCGAGAAGGATATCCGGCACAGGTCTCAGCAACAGGCTTGCAAAAAGGCCTGGCGAAAATGGGGGCACAGTAACTGGCATGATCGTTTCGGGCAGAAATTCCTGTATTCCGGATCAGGCAACCATTGTGCGTCATATCCGGGAAAAATAACTTGATGTCGATCAATTGTCCGTACAGTTTGTGGCTATGATGCACATACTTTTGATGGTTACAGGCCAGGTTAGAAATTATTTGTCCGCCGGCATTGATGTAACAGATCGTGCATCAACAGAACCTGAAGAGGAAAGTGAGGTCAGGAAACCCATAACCGGAGACAAGCACAAATGACAAAAACTTTCGAAGGCGGCTGTGACTGTGGTACCGTTCGCTATCAGGCTGAGGGGCCCTTGCGCAATGTTACGAATTGTCATTGTAGCCAGTGTCGGCGTACACATGGCCACGTGGCTGCCTATACCGAGGCGGAAAAGTCAGGATTTAATTTACTCGATCAAAAAGGCCTGAAATGGTACGCCTCGTCAGAATCAACCCGCCGTGGATTTTGCCAGGAATGCGGCAGCAGCCTGTTCTGGGACAGTCGCGACAGTACCGAAATTGGTATCGCCGCTGGCACCCTGGACGGCCCTACAGGTTTGAAGACCGTGGGCGAGATTTTTGTTAAAGACAAATCGGATTACTACCATCTGGTAGAGGGTTTGCCGAATCGTGAAGGGGGATAAGGCTATCCAATAGGGCCTTCAGATGTGTCGCTACTGGTCCTTTGGTTTTTCAGCTTTCCTGTGAACAGCCCATGCCGCCAGTTTGCTGGAGTATTTGTCGATACTGTGATCTGACATCAGCTTGAATTCACCAGCGGGGATACGCTTGACCTGAATCAGCCACCATTTGATTCTGTCGAAGGTACTCACGGTATATTTAAGCTTCGCCGCTGTTCCCTCGCCGACCAGATAGCTACCGTAGCCGGATTGACGGTAGCGCTGCGCATCAGCAAGCATTTTGCTGAATTTGTCGTACCATTTTGATTTTCGAATAGAAGAGAAGGGTCGGAAAAAAAGTTCCATCACCGATATCGTAATCGTTGCCAAGAACCGAAACAGGAATACAGCTGATGGATTTGGCAGGCGCGGAACGATATCGACGTGATTGATGATGCGATAAATCGGAGTAACAATATCGCTGTCAAAGTCTACAGTGCCTACTGGCGGCGATCCAAATGTGTAGCAGGCACCCGTAATATCACTGGCCAGGAATTTGGTGGCGGTAATGGCCAAAGCACCGCCGAGAGAATGACCTGTAATAAATAATTGCAGTCCCTCCATTTCCGGTTTGAGCAGACTGGCCGCGACATCCTTCTGCACGGACAGAAACTGGCGGTAATATCCTTCGTGCATTTAAAATTCTTTTCCGCCAATTTTTACTTTCTGAAGATTTGCTTTCACATCAGCCTTGATGTCCTTCAGGTTCTGCTCTGTGCCGCGAAAGGCCAGCACGGCAAAATTGTCGCTTGTATGCCTGCAAAGAAAAGCCTGGGCTCCGGAGTGACTGCTGTTAAAAACGTTTAACAATTCAAAGTCATGCGGCTTCAGAATCTCTTCCAGCAGCTTTCTGCCGTCAGCAGAATTTGTCGGCACAATAGAAGAGGCCAGAATGCTGGTGATGGCCGTCAGGTTTGAATTCTCAGGCAGAAATGTCTTCAGGCTTTCAATGATGTCGGCAACATTGCTGCCGCCTTCAAATCTGAAATAGGCCAGTCTTGACATCTCGGCCATCAGGTATGCTGTGCGATCACTGTAAGCGGCTCGCTTGCCAGGTGTTTTTAACAGGGCGGAATTGGAAAAATAGTCTTGCATGATGAAGTCCTATAAGGCCAGTTCGGCTACTTTTTCCACAGCAGAAGCGAGGCCGTTGGCGACCTTTGCCGCTGTCTCTGCGTAGCCTTCCAGGTCTTGCAAGTGTTCCAGGTCGTCCTTTAACTGATCGTTTATGCGCGCCATTTCCTTGTTCAGGTTTTCAACGTCTGCACTGTTCCTCAATCGAGACAATGTAACCAGAGAAAGAACAATCATGGCGTCGGCCAATTCATGGCGTGTGGCCCCGATTTCCTTTCGACGTTTTTTCTCTGCTGCATTAACAAGTCGACCGGCATCCATGGCCGCATCCTGAATGTTGACCCTTTCTCTTGCCAGGGCCTGGTCAAGGGCGTCGATCTCAGCCCGCCGCAAATGAAATTCTTTATCAATATCGTCGATACTAGACATGACTTATCCCTTTGCCTGGCTGTCCGAAGCCTTGTTTATGTCGTCAACAATTTTACTGAATTCCTTCGCCCGTTCGGCAAAATCCTTGATCGCACCAATTGCGTCCGCGAGCGAGGTTGAACCGTCGCCATTCAAGCTGTCATTAAGCTTGGTATGGGCGATCAGAAATTTTTTCAGGGGTTGGGCTGCCTCTCCCTTGAGTGCATCGTTATAAGCTGCGGCGGCTTTCACAAAATTATTGACGTTGATTTTGCTTTTTTTCTCCGGCACATCGAATTCGTTTTGTGCTTTGATGAAAATCTTCCTGGCATAGGAAGATTTGTTTGCTGTGACGACTTCAGCGACCTTGCCGTGATATTTTGCCAGCTTTTCAATGGTGGGCTGAGCACGAAGAGTGGCCGCTGCAAGCGCCTTGTATTTCACCCGTTCCACATATTGCGTTACCAGCCACTTCACTGCCGCTAGGACCGGTTCGCCGTAAGCCTTTATGGTACCAGACGGTATGACAGATTTTTGTGCCTCCGCCAGGGACGTTTCTATCTTTGCAGCTCCAGCCAGCGCTTCGTTTGCACTTGTTGTTACGGCAGACGCCGTTTCGGCGTCGACAATAGCCCTCAGACCAGCCACATAGTTTTTCAATCCGCCCAGGCCAGCGAGATCGCTTTTTTCCTGTGCCGTAGCGGGGAAGGGAGATTTGCCTTTGTCCTTTCCAAGAAAACGAATGACAAGCGAACAAGTCTTGGTGCCGGATGCACAGCTGTTGTTGGCGGTCTGTAAACTTGCGTTACCGCTGGCAAGAAGCGTCAGCCACCGTTTGTTCCGGGCCTTGGTAATCTCCAGATCAATTTTGTGCACTGTCGACGCGGTATCGTTGACTGCTGTTCCCAACTCAATTATCGGGGCCTTGTAGTCAGCGACGGAACAACCCGCAAGAATGAGTAAAGTGGCTGCTGATATCGCAGACCGCCAATGCCTGTAACTTCCACAAAAATCCATTTTCTTAGCACCCCCTTATCGTCAATTGAACAATAGAGTTGCACAATTAAAAGGAGAATAAAAGGTAAAAAAACAATGAGTACGATTGTATGGAAAGCTTCAGTGGTCTGATGTCGTCAACGGCATGGAACTCTGGAAAATTTGGAAGTATCTGCCCCGAAAGAGCTACACGGTTGTTGTTTGCTCTATTCGTTCGATCACCGGCTCCACTTTCTGAAGATCCATCAGATCGATATGACAGGCAATCAAGTGTCCGTCTGCGGCCTGCATGGCCTCGGGCATTTCCGTATCGCAAATCGGTCCCATGTGCCTTGGGCAGCGGGAAGCGAAGGGGCAGCCTTTTGGCGGATCAAGGGCGCTGGGGATGGTGCCTTCCAGAACGATGTGGCGTTTTTTAATGCTGGGGTCGGCGACGGGCACAGCGGAGAGCAGGGCCTCGGTATAAGGGTGGTAAGGCGGTGCAAACACATCTGATGTTTTGCCGCTTTCAACAATTTTACCTAGATACATGACGACCACGCGATCTGACAAATAACGCACCACCGAAAGATCATGGCTAATGAACAGCAAGGTGGTTTTGTGCTCTCGCTGGATTTCCATCAGCAGTTCGGTCACGGCAGCTGCCACTGACACATCCAGGGCTGAAACCGGTTCATCGGCGATCACGACGGCGGGGTTGCCGGCGAAAGCACGGGCGATACCGATGCGCTGTTTTTGTCCGCCGGATAATTGACGCGGTTTGCGCAGGGCAAAATCACGCGGCAGTTTGACGGTATCCAGCAGCTTCAGCATCAATTCGCGTGCCTTGTGCTTGTCGGTTTCCACGCCAAATTTCTGAATCACACGCATGATCTGGCCACCAATTGTGTGGCTGGGGTTCAGGGTGTCGTTGGGGTTTTGGAAAACCATTTGCAACGATCCCAGTTGCGCCGGGGTGCGGTCCTGAACAGCCTGGTTTTGAATGCCGATGCCGTTCAGTTCGATATCGCCACTGGTGGCGGTTTCCAGACCCATCAGGACTTTGGCGAAAGTAGATTTTCCACAACCGGATTCACCGACAATGGCCACCGTTTCACCTCTGCGGGCGGTGAAGCTCAGGGCTTCATTTGCCTTGACCTCGCGCACGCTCTGACCACTTACCAAAGCACCCAACGACGAGCCGCCAACCGAATAATATTTTTTCAGATTCTTCACCCGCAGCACAATCTCGCCAGGGGGCAAGGGGGAAGCCGAAGCTTCAGCTGCCTGCACATCCGTGGCATCGATGTCCTGCCAACGCAGGCAACGCACCATGTGGGGGGCTATCGATTGCGCGTCGTCTGCCTTTTGCACGGGCACTTGTGCCTGATCGCAAAGGCCTGGCTGAAAATGATCGCAGCGCGGGCCAAAGTTACATCCACCTGGACGCTCGTGTGGCAAGGGCAGCTGGCCACGGATTGGCACCAGAGGGCGTTCATTTTTGTCAGCGTGGGGCAGGGGGATGCAGCCGAACAGACCGTGTGTATAAGGGTGACGCGGGTGGGCGAAGAGCGGCACGATTTCACCTTCTTCCACGACCTCACCTGAATACATCACACTGACCCGGCTGCAGGTTTCCAGGATCAGGCCCAGGTTATGAGAGATATATAAAATCGCCGTACCATATTTTTCGGAAAGTCCGGCCACCAGCTCAACGATACCGGCCTCAACCGTAACATCCAGTGCCGTCGTGGGCTCGTCCATCAGCAACAGGGAAGGGTTTGACAACAAGGCCATGGCGATGATCACGCGCTGTTGCTGACCACCGGATATCTGGTGTGGATAGGCGTTCATCACCCGTTCCGGATCGGGCAGTTGCACATCAGACAGCAATTGGCAGGCGCGTTTCCAGGCGGCCTGTTTGCTGATGCCTTCGTGGATCATGGGGACTTCGACAAGCTGACTGGCGATGGTCAGGCTGGGGTTCAGAGCGGCCATGGGCTCCTGATAAACCATGGCAATGTCAGAACCGCGAATGGCTTGTAATTCTTTGGCGCTGGCGCTTGTCAGTTCCTTGCCCTTGAACTTGATGCTGCCGCTGACGATGCCGCCGTTGCTGCCAAGGTACTGCATGATTGCCAAGGCAACTGTCGATTTGCCACAGCCACTTTCGCCCACCAGGCCGACGCTTTCGCCGGGCATCAGGCGCAAAGAAAAATCAACAACTGCCGGAATTTCTCCGGCCCGGGTGAAATAGGAAATACACAGGTCGGTGATTTCCAACAACGGTGTTTCTGATGTGGCGTCCAGCATTGTCCGATCCGCCCTCTAATCTCGCAACGAGATTTCGCGCAAGCCATCGGCCAGCAGGTTAAAGCCAAGGATCAGTGATGAAATGGCGAAGCAGGGGACCAGGGTCATGTGCGGAAAGACCACGGCCATGCTGCGGGCTTCATTGATCATGCCGCCCCAGTCGGGATCAGGTGGTGGTAATCCAAGGCCGAGAAATCCCAAAACGCCGATTGTGATGATTACATAGCCCAGGCGCAAACAGGCGTCGACAATCAGCGGGCCACGGGCATTGGGCAAAATTTCAAACAGCAGGATATGCCAGGTGCTCTCTCCCCGGGTTTGGGCCGCCGCCACGTAATCGCGGTTGCGTAAATCCAGGGTCAGGCCACGTACGATGCGCATGATGCCAGGTGCACTTGCAAAGGTGATGGCGAGGATAATGTTAAATCCGGTTGCGCCGTATGTTGTGATGATCAGGATATAGAGCACCAGTACAGGGAACGACAGAATGATATCCGAGATCCGAGACAGGATCGTGTCGGTGCGACCGCCAAGGTAGCCAGCGTAAAGGCCCATGATGATGCCGACGACGTAAGCTGACAGGGTCGCGACCGGGGCAAAAAACAAAACCGCGCGCGAGCCCCAGACAAGCCTTGATAAAATGTCCCGACCAATGTGATCAGTGCCCAGCCAGAAGGTGCCGCCCGCCGGGTTCGGTGTGCCTGGTTTTGCGAAGGGTAAAATGGTCGCATTCGGATCAAACGGCGCAATAATGGGAGCAAAAAGGGCTACCAATGCCCAAAAAAGTACCAATAAAGCTCCAGCCATTCCGACCGGGCTTTCTCGCAATAATCCGATGGCGCGGACCACACGAAGGAGCAAATTCGGGGGGGCAGAACTGGTTTGGGAGAGGCTCATTTTACACCTCCCTCAGGCAAACCGAATGCGTGGATTGAGGTAGGTATAGCCAAGATCAGCGATCATCTGTGAGGCCACAGCAACAAACACCGTGATCATCGTGCAGGCCTCCAGCAGGAAGATATCCTTGTTCAAGGCGGCCTCCAGGATCAGGGCGCCAAAGCCTTTGTAGGCAAAGAAAAACTCAACCACAATCACCCCCGATAGCAGCCAGTTCACCTGTAACATGATCACCGTAAACGGTGCAATCAAGGCGTTGCGTAGCGCATGTTTCAAGACCACAGTTGACCAGGGCACGCCCTTCAAAATGGCCGTGCGGATATATTGCGTCGTCATCACTTCGGCCATGGAAGCACGGGTCATGCGGGTGACATAACCGAAATCATAGATCACCAACACCAGCACCGGCATGATGAGTTGCAGCGGATCGAAGCCATTGGTCATGGTGCTGGTACCAGGTAACAGCTTGAGCCAAAACACAAAAATGGCAACGACAAAAACCGCGCTGGCAAATTCCGGGATTGAGGTTGTGATGATTGAGGTCACGGAAATGGAGCGATCCAGCTTCGAGCCTTCTTTCATGCCTGACAAAATACCAAGCACCATCGACAAGGGAATCATGACAGCGAATGTCGCCAGACCGAGGATTGCTGTGTTGCCGAGGCGTGGCCAAAGGATTTCAGAGACCGGCACTTTGAAGCGCAGGGACTGGCCCCAGTCGCCTGTGGCAAAGTTTGCCGCCCAGGAAAAATAACGCTGCACCAGCGGCGCGTTATAGCCGTGCGCCTCCAGCCATAACTGGCGCTGTTCGGGCGATGAATAGGGTCCCAGAACCTTGGTTGCCACATCGCCTGGTGTGAACTCCAACGCCAGGAACAAAAGGATCGAGACGACAACCATCGTCAGCACCAGAGCCGCAATGCGCTTGCCTGCAAAAATCAACATAAAATAATATTCGAATCAGGATCGGTCAGTCGGGGCGAAGGGATTTCCTTCGCCCCGAAGACCATCAATCAGGCCAGCCAGACCTTGTTGTAGTGTTGCTCCAGGGCCACCTGGGCGTAGACACCTTGCACCCGCTTATTGGCTGTCACAAAGACCGAGCGCCAGAATGACTGGGCAATAACGGCATCGTCCTGAAGGATTTTCTGGATATCCGCCATGATCCTGGCCCGGTCACCGGCCCCCGCCATGCCACCTGCCTTGTCGAGCAAATTATCGAACTCAGGGTTGGAGTAGGAACTTTCGTTCCACGCCACGCCAGACCGGTAAGCCAGGTTCAGCACCTGCACACCCAGGGCCCTGTGGGTCCAGGATGTGAAGCCCCACGGCGTCGTCATCCAGCGATCCCAATAGGTGCCGCCTGGCATGATGTTGATTTCCACATTGATGCCAACCGGCTTCAACATTTCGACCATGGCCTTGACCGCATTCTGCTCCCAGGTCGGGTTGGCAACACAGTCAATTTTCAGGTTAATGCCACCGGCATGTCCGGCCTGGGCCAGGTATTTTTTGGCCAGAGCGTAGTCCTGCTTCTTCTTTGGCAGAGACGCATATTCCGGATGGATCGGTGATACATGATGATCTTCCGCCGGGGCACCCAAACCTTTGTAGACGATATCCAGCCACTTCTGGTGATCGATACAAGCCAGGATAGCCTTGCGTAAGTACAGGTTATCAAAGGGTTTTTCCGTAACCTTCATGCGGGCGATACCGGTTTGAGCGGTGATCGCCTGATAAAGATTGAGGTGTGGCATGGCCTTGATGGCCTCCGTCAATTCAACCGATGTCTGGTAGTTGGCATCAACCTGGTCAGAGGCAAAGGCCGCCAACTGGGCTCCGGGATCATCGCCGTGATCAATGTAGGTGACCTTGTCCAGATAAACGTCGCCACCCCAATAAGGTGCGTCTGTGCGTTTTTCCAACAAGGCCCGCTCACCGACCTTGAAATCCTTGAGTGCAAAAGCGCCGGTTCCCACCGGGTTCTTGGCCAGGTTGCCGCCTTCCTCATCGAAACGACGATGCACCATCAGGGCCGGGTAATCACCCATGCTTTCCGGCAGAGACAAATCGGCATTGTTCAAATGGAAGCGAACGGTATGGTCGTCGACCTTTTCCAAGGCCCCTTCTGACGCTACTTTCGACATCACCGGCTTGCCGTCTTTGTCTTTCTTGCCGGTGTCGATGGTTTTGGTCATGGAACTAAAACGACCCTGATTGGACGATCCCGTCTTGGGGTCCAGCCAGCGTGTGAAGTTATGGATCACATCGTCAGCATTAAAGTCATCCCCGTTCGACCACTTGACACCCTGGCGCAAATTAAAGGTCCAGGTCTTCAGATCTTCTGAAGCCGACCAGCTTTGGGCCAGTTTGGGTTGGGCAATATTATTGACGTCGATTTCGACCAAAGGCTCAATAATCTGGCGGGCAACGTTGCCTTTTTCCGACCAGTCATATGTCGCCGGGTCATCGATGGCCTTGACGTTCATGGAGACGCGCAAATTACCGCCCATCTTGGGTGTGGCAGCCTGCGCCGTCGAGACAGGACCCGTTCCCGCCATCACACCAGACATGGCGTAGGCAGCGCCGGCAGACATGCCAAGCCGCGTCGCTGTCGAGAGGAATTCGCGGCGACTGAGTTCGCCCTTTTCCATCTGATTTTTGAGTTCAGGTATGAGTGGATGGTGTTTGTTGGATTTCTTGTCAGACATATTCTTCGCCTCCTGGAGCGATCTTATGTTCGAATTTATAATCGTAATGGCATAAACTTGATCAGGTCCGGATCGATCATCGATCCAGATGCTCATGCTAACGAGAGTGATTATGAAGGTTCATCGATCTACTTGATCGGGATAAGTTTTTCCGTTGCGGGCCCCCTGTTTGCTGGCGGAAAATCCTGTTGAGGGTTGTAATCGTGACGGGTCTTGCGGATAGAGTCAAATCACACAGAATTGAGACAGATGGTTTCTTGACAAACGGCAGGATATTTTTGCAGCAAAGAAGTATTGGTGATTAGAGGCATTGATCAAGAACCGGACTTGTCAGGATCAGCGGAACCGAACAACATGACAAGAACCTGTAAGCGCCGGTGGACGACAAGCGGATGAAACATGAAGCGATCAACTGAACTGAACCTGATCAAACGGGTGTTATCCCATGTGGCGGAAAAGTCGACAGATATGGCGGATGCGACGTCCTCCCTGCCGGTGACACGCTATTATGATCCCGAGCGCTTTGAGGCCGAACAAAAACTGATTTTTGGCCGGCTGCCACGTGCCATCGGACATATCTCGCAAATCCCTGAGACCGGTGACTTTTTCACCCTGGATGCGGGTGATGCGCCGGTCCTGATCGTGCGAACAGAAGGTGGTGGCGTGAACGCTTTCCTGAATGTTTGCCGTCATCGCGGCGCTCGTTTGGAATGGGATGCCGGGGGCTGTGGACGCAAGCGCTTTACCTGCAAATATCATGGCTGGGTCTATAATCCCGATGGTGCCCTGATCGGCATTCCAGGTTCGGAAGGCTTTCCCGAACTGAACCGTGAAATCCATGGTCTGACCCGGTTACCGGTGCAAATCCGGCACGGCTTTGTCTGGATACAGCCTGATCCCAAAGGCGAACTGGATATGGCTGATTATCTGGGCGACCTGGACGCCGAGTTGGGCGGGTTTGACCTCGATACCCACGTGCAGTTCAGCCCCCGGAGATTCAGCAAAAAGATCAACTGGAAGCTGGTGATCGATACCTTCCTGGAAGGCTACCATGTGCGCACGGCCCACAAGGATACTATCGCCCCAATGTTCTTTGACAATATCGGATTGACGGATCGGTTCGAGCCACACCAGAGAATTATTTTCCCCAAGCTGACAATCAGCGATTTGGCAGACCAGCCGGAAGAAACCTGGTCGCTACGCCAGCATGCCAACATATTATATGTGTTGTTTCCCAACACCATGATCCTGGTCCAACCCGATCATATGGGTGTCTTTCACGGCTATACCGACGGCGTCGACGGCGTTGTTGTCGATGCCTGCGCCCTGGTGCCACACGCCCCGGCAACCGACAAGGCCACAAATTATTGGCAGAAGAATGTCGACATCTTGTTCAACGCCGTGGACGAAGATTTTGCCCTCGCCGAATCCGTCCAGGCCGGTGTCAAAACCCAGGCCAATGAGCATCTCACCTTTGGCCGCATGGAAAAAGGCCTCGGCTGGTTCCACCAGAGTATCGACCAAATTGTCGACGAAAAAGGTAGGTAAGGGGAAACAGGTTCACATAAATAGCATGTTTATCATCGAGTTCTGCTTTGCCGGAACGTCCACCGACCTGCTTTTTGAGCAGGTTTTTTTGTGGCCAAAATTTGGTCACAGCCTTTCACATTTGAGAGAGGCAGCGCGTTCCGGCTGGTCTTTGGTCAACACACAGGCATAATTCCTCATGTGCCGGATCAGGAGGATGGATATGGGAATTGTGCGTGCCTTGTTGTTGGCCGTTTTGTGCCTTGGTGTGGGAGCTTCCAGCGCCCAGGCGACGTCAAAGACCGCCACGCCTTTGCTGAAGTCTGCCTTGTTGAAATCTGCACATGGTCTTTATGTCCAGTCGTGGTTCAAGCAATCCAGCGGAGATTTGCGTCAGGATATGCTGGCCGCGCAAAAGGCCGGCAAAACCCTTGCCATATTCTGGGAACAGGATGGCTGTCATTATTGCCAGGCTATGCACGAGGTGAACTTGCGTGACAAGTCGATTACTGACTACATCAACAGCCATTTCTACGTCATTCAGTATGATCTTCACGGGAACAAAATGGCGTCGGGCTGGGATGGAAAGTCGCTGACCCAGAGCGATTTGGCAGGCAAATTGAGTGTCCGGGGCACCCCCACCGTGCTGTTCTATCGCGAGGCCGGGGAAGAGGTGACACGCCTGCCGGGTTACGCCAAGCCGCCAATCTTCAAAAAAGTGTTTGAATATGTGGTGGAGAAGGGCGACAAGGACGCTTCCTTGATTGACTGGATTCGCGCCAAACTTTCCGCTGAAACAAAGGGTTAAGGCCCAAATTTTCTTTCAAATTGGTGTTTTTTGCCTCTTCTGGGGTCCGCATGACTTGACTTGTTAAGCCATACCACCTGATCATCTGTGATCAAGCAGATGCCGGGTGGGACATGCCGCAAAAAGCAACGTCAAAAGAGAACGAAGCTGACGCACGGGCGCAGAGAATGCAGGCCGCAGGGCCGGAATTTGTGCCTGCTGACCAATTCTATCAAGCCGAAGTCGAAATTCGTCACCTGCGTGATATGGTCCAGGCCTTGCGTGAGAACCTTGAAGAAAGCCAATTTGATTCCGAGGAGCAAGTTCAGCAAGCGTCGTCGTCAGCCAATTCCGAGGTCAGTCAGTTGCGCAATGCCGTACAGGCCATGAGGGATGAGCTGGAAAACATTCGCTTTGAAAAGGAAGAAGCTGTTCAGCACGCAACCTCGCATGCGAATGACGAAATTGTTCAGTTGCGCATGGCAGCTCAAAAACTGCGCGAAGAGCTGGAAAACGTTCGTTTCGAAAAGGATGAAGCCGTCCAGCATGCTGTGACCACGGCAAATGATGAAATATTGCAACTTCGCCATACAGCGCAGGCCTTGCGCGACAATATGGAAACATTGCGGTTTGAAAATGACGAAGCGGTGCAGAACGCAGCTGTCGCTGCGAATGGAGAGATTTCACAGCTAAGGGGAACCGCGCAGCAATTGCGATCTGAACTGGAAAGTCGCACGGCCGAGTTGCAGGAGCAGATTCAGAACAATGAGAGACGTTTTCGCGACGAGCGCAAACATTTGCAGGATACAATTGGTGTATTGCGCGATGAGATGGAAAACAACCATAATGAAAATGCATAACTATTCTAACCAGAGACGCTGACGGGGGGCGTCATGGCAGCAATTAAAAAAAGTACAAAGAAAGAAACCGGATCAAAAGTTCGCAGTGCTGCGAAACGCTCAAGCACGCCCACAGTCCGGTCAAAAAACGGGGACGGCAAAAAGCTTGCTCAAAAGGCGAAGGTGAAGCCAGCGACCAAAAAGTCTGTCAAAGTCGACAATGTCACCAAGGCCAGTACACGCACTCTGGGCCTGAGTGATACGGAACGTTTGCGTCAGGCCGAATTACTGCTGGATCTTTCCCGCCGCATCGGTGCCATGGAATCGCTGGACGAAATCCTCGCGACCATGGTTGAAATGACGACCTGGGAACTGGGCGCTGAACGGGGCACCCTGTTTCTGAATGATGCCATTACGGGTGAGCTTTATTCACGATTTGCCCAAGGCAGTTTCCTGCGTGAAATTCGAATTCTGAATAATACAGGTATTGCCGGCTGGGTTTTCTCGGAAGCCGAGGGTGTCATCATTCATGATGCATACCATGACGAACGTTTTAACCGGTCCATTGATGAGCAGACGGGTTATGTCACGCGTGGTGTACTTTGTGTGCCCGTGCGTACGATCAAGGGCGATGTCATTGGTGTCTGCCAGGTTCTGAACAAGAAAAAAGGTCGCTTCACCCAGGCCGATTTGCGACTGCTGGAGCGCATGACCGAACAGGCATCTGTTGCTTTGCAAAGCACCCAGTTTGTTGAACGTATGCAGAAGACCCGCGAGCAGGAAATGGAATTCCTGGATATCGTGTCAGACGTAACTTCGGAACTGGAATTAGGGTCGCTGCTGCAAAAGGTCATGGCTGAAGCGACGCGGATGAGGGTGTTCAGAATTCCGTGTCACTGGCATAGTTTAAATATCCAACACGTCGTCTAATCTGCCTTCAAAATAGATTGAGAGTTGGGACAATGTCAAATTCCAGTTTTGCAGTGGCATCGTCCA
>Ga0233443_1000078_pt1 | contig 117154 bp, 109 predicted proteins | sample SI_123_September_2_FD_182784 | JGI IMG/M metagenome (GOLD analysis project Ga0233443, IMG submission 182784) | Seawater microbial communities from Saanich Inlet, British Columbia, Canada - SI_123_September2016_200_MG | ecosystem: Environmental > Aquatic > Marine > Inlet | place: Canada...
ATATGAAAATGTTATTTTGAAATAATGAAAAAGTAATATTTACAGAGAATAACTATGATGCTTTACAAAATTCTGACTGATTAATTATACTAACAGAATGGGATGAATTCAGAATGCCAAATTTTAATAAAATGAAAGAATTAATGAATGGGAATATAATTATAGATGGTAGAAATATATGGGACAAAAAAGAAATGAAAGAAAATAATTTTATATATGAAAGTATTGGTAAATAATATATGATAGATCAACACTCATCATTATCTGAAAAATTTATTAAAAAAGGTTTCTGGTTATACCTTTTTAGTTTTATTATTGCACCTATTGGGTATATAGTAAAAATAATAATAAGTTGAGAACTTACGGTTAGTGAAGTTTGAATTCTTTATGGTATCATTAGTTTGATCACTATGATATCAGCTTATAATGATTTAGGTATGAGTGAAAGTCTTAAGCATTTTATACCACAATTTGTGACTGAAAAAAGGTATGATAAAGTGAAATCTATTTTATTTTATGCACTTTTTGCACAAATAATAACTTCCTTATTTATTGTATCATTTTTCTACTTCTGAGCTGATTATATTGCAAATAATTATTTTAAAACTATTGAAGCTAAAGAAAGTTTAAAAATATTAGCATTTTTCTTTCTATGAGTAAATATTTTTCAAACTACATCATCTTTTTATGTAGCTGTACAAGATACATTTATTCAAAAAATATCTGATTTTACAAGAATGTTTTTTATAATGCTATTTGTATTATTTATATTTTTCTGAGATTTATCATCATTAGCAAACTATAGTTATTCATGGTTAATTTGATTATATATATGAATAATATTATCATTATCTTTATTTTATAAAAAATATTATAGTAAATATTTTATATCAGAAAAAATAATAATAGAAAAAAAACTTATAAAACAAATATCAAAATATGCCATATTAGTAGTAGTTTGAGCATCAGCATGAACCTTATTATCACAAATGGATATGCAGATGATTATTTATATACTTTGAACTACTGATGCAGGTTATTATACCAATTATTTAAGTATTATAAGTATACCTTTTTTAATAATAACTCCTATTTTTTGACTTCTCTTTCCGGTATTTTCAGAAATGCATGCAAAGTGAGAACATAAAAAAATAAAACTGGTAAAACAACTTTTTACTAAAAATTTCTTAATTATTTGAATAGCATTTAATATATTATTATTTGTTTTTGCTGAAATTGTAGCATTTACTTTATTTGGTGAAAAATTTATAAATTCTGGAACAATACTAAGATATTCAGTATTATTTTTAGTATTTAATATATTATTACAAATAAATTTCAATATAATATCTTGAATATGAGAAGTACACAAAAGAGTAAAAATAATTTTCATAGCAGTTGTATTTAATTTTATTACAAACTTAATATTTATTAATTTAATCTGAGTTGCTTGAGCTGCTCTAGCAACTGCGTTTGGTTGGATATTGATTTGGATATTATCAGAAATATTTCTGGGTAAAAAATATTTTGTTTGATTTGATTACAAATTATTAGCAAAAAATATATTTTTTATGTGATTATTATGATTTATAAGTTTTCAATATTTAATTCCTCTATTTGAATGACTATCTAGATTAAAAAGTTTTGGATTTTTATTTATTATATGAATAATATGGTTTATTCTATTTTCTATAATTAATAAAAAAGAAGTGAAAATGTTTATTTGAGAAATAAAGAAATTAAAAAGATGATAAAAGAAATTATTGAGGACTTATTAGAAATAAAAAAATATAAATCAAAATTATTTGATTCTTGAAAAGATAATATTACTTATGAAATAATAACTGACTCATGAGATAATTTTATAGTACAAGAAATTCTCTGAAAAAAAACAAAAAAAAATCTTCTTTTTATTGATGAAGTTACTTCATTTATAAATAATAATAATAAAATAATTTTTGCAGAAAAATATAAACAAAACAGATTTATTATTCATAAATGAAAATTATATCAATTAATGAAAAAAATTAACTGAAAAACTATTCATGAAAAAGATATAAATATAAGTATAATAAAAAATACGGCAAAATATATTGCATCATTCCATAATGAAATTAATAATTTTGATTGTTCAAATTATGAAGAAATAAATTATTATAAAAAAATGCATAGTTATAGGTTAGAAATTGAAAAACTAATAATTAATAATACAAGTATAAAAATAAATGATATTTTTAGTAAAATGAATATAATTGCTATAAATCTAATAGAAAACAAAAAACTTCCAAAATGAATTATTCACTGAGACCCTTCATTTAAGAATTACTTAATAAATGAAAAACAAAATATTGTATGACTTATAGATTATGATATGTTATCTGTAAATAATTATTTATGGGATTTAGCTGATTTAATAAGATCCTATATGAAATCAGAAGTTTTTAACAGAAAAGAGTTTGAAATTTTGATAAATTCATATAATAGTGTTAGAAAATTATCTGATTTAGAAAATAAAGAATTAAAAAATTATTGTAAGATGATGATATTAGATACATGATTTAGATATTTACTTAATTCATTTGAAGTAAGTAATCAAAAAAATCTATTATGAGACAAAAATGATTCTATTTCTAAAGCTGAGAGATGTTTATGAGAAATTAAAAAATTAGAAGGATTTTATAGTTAAATAAAAAAAATGAAAACACTTGCTATTACATCAATGTATGCCAACCCTATACATCCATGACATATAGAATGTTTAGAATTATCAAAACAACATGCTGATGAGCTATGGGTAATAATTAATAATGATACACAGGCGAAATTAAAAAGATGAGTAAGTAGTTTTCAAGATGAAAAATCCAGAGCAAAGGTAGTTGAGTCACTTAAATATGTAGATAAAAGTTTTATATCAATAGATGACGATTCAAGCGTAAGCAAAAGTCTTTCTTATCTTATAGAAGAAGCTAAAAAAACTAATAAATATGATAAAATTATATTTACAAAATGATGAGATAGATTTGCTGATGAAATACCAGAAGCAAAAGTTTGTAAAAAATATTGAGTGCAAATAGTAGATTGATTATGAAGAAAAACTCATAGTAGTAGTGATTTAATAAATAAAGCTGCAAACAAGGATGATATAGATGAAATTAAGAAAACTCTATCTAAAATACCTAAAGAACATCAAGAAGAAAGATATTTAGAAATATGAAAACGTCCATGGTGAATATATTATGTTTTGGAAGATTCCCCAGAATACAAGGTTAAAAAAATAGTAGTAACACCATGAAAAAGATTATCTTTACAAAGTCATAAACATAGGAGTGAGCACTGGGTAGTTGTGTCTGGGGTTGCAAATGTGGATATTAGACACCCAGATTATGCAGAAACAGAACAGATAAAAGTAATAACAGCAAATAATTCTTGTAATATTCCTAAATGATACCTACATAGACTATATAATAGTCAAAAAGAACCTCTTATACTAGTAGAAGTTCAGTCATGAACATATTTTTGAGAAGATGATATAAAAAGATATGACGATGATCATGGGAGGTGTTAAAAATTAAGGAAAACTAATTAATAACCCATCCTTGAATTCCTTCCCTTAATTCTAATGGAAGGAGGCTACAAAAGATTAAAATTTAAAAAAATGAAAAATGAAAAAAGCATTTATTACATGAGTAACTGGTCAAGATTGATCATATTTGATAGAATTATTATTATCTAAATGATATGAAGTACATGGTATTAAAAGAAGAGCTTCTTCATTTAATACTGATAGAATAGATCATTTATTTTGAGAAAAAAATTTTACTCTTCACTATTGAGATTTAGCTGATAGTGGAAATTTGATAAAACTAATATCTGATATAAAACCAGATGAAATATATAATCTAGCGGCTCAATCACATGTACATGTAAGTTTTGAAATGCCTGAATATACAGCTGATACAGTATGATTGTGAACACTTAGATTACTAGAAGCTATGAGAGTGGCTGGTATAGAAAAAACATGTAAATTTTACCAAGCTAGTACTTCTGAACTTTTTTGATGACTTGAATATAATAGGCCTATTGCTTGATATAATGAAGAGTCACCTATGCACCCTAGAAGTCCATATTGATGTGCAAAACTTTACGCTATGTGGATAACTAGAAACTACAAAGAATCATACGATATGTTTGCTTGTAATGGTATATTATTTAATCATGAATCACCTACTAGATGAGAAACATTTGTTACTAGAAAAATAACTATGGCAGTAGCAAAGATTAACTTGTGACTTCAAGAAAAATTATATCTATGAAATCTAGATGCGAAAAGAGACTGGGGACATGCAAAAGATTATGTTGAAGCTATGTGGTTAATGCTACAACAAGATAAAGCAGAAGATTTTTGTATATCTACATGAGTAACAAATACTGTAAGAAATTTTGTAGATTGGAGTTTTGAAGAAGTATGAATAGAGATAGCATGGAAATGAAAATGAGAAGATGAAAAATGATACGACAAAAAAACCTGAAAATGTTTAGTAGAAGTAGATTCTAGATATTTTCGTCCTGCTGAAGTAGATTTTTTACTTTGAGATAGCAGTAAGGCAAGAAAAGAATTATGATGGATTCCTAAATATACAGTAAGAGATATGTGTAAAGAAATGGTCGCTTCTGATATTGAAAAATTCAGAAAACAAGAAATATTAAAAAATCATTGATATGAAATTTTAGAACAGTATGAATTATAAAATATGTTTATAGAAGATAAATTATATAAAGAAATAGTTAAAAATATTATAATTCAAACTGTTGATATAGTATTTTTAAATAGTAAGAATCAAATTTTATTATGATTAAGAGAAAATAATCCTCTAAAATGAGTTTACTATTTACCTTGATGAAGAAGAAATAAAAACGAAAGAATATTAGATTCTGCAAAAAGAAAATCTAAAGAGGAATTATGAATAGATATAAGTACTAATAAATTAAAATTTTTAGGTGTATATGATGATATCTACAATAATTCAATGTATAAGAATATTTGAACTCATTGCTCACCTATAATATATGCATACAAATTAAGTTCTGAAGAAGAAAAAAATATTAAAAATGACTCTCAGCATTCAGAATTTAAATTTTTTGATTTAAATGATGAATCTCTGCATAAAATGGTAAAAGAAAGAATACTAAACCTGGATATATTAAAAAATTTATAATAATTACGGAATGAATAAAAACTCAAAAATATACATAGCATGACATAAATGACTAGTTTGATCTGCTATTGTAAGTCAATTAAAACAAGAATGATATAATAATTTAGTTTTAAAAACTTCTAAAGAGCTTGATTTGACTGATAACAATTTAGTTAAAGATTTTTTTGAGCTTGAGAAGCCAGAATATGTATTTTTAGCAGCGGCTAAAGTATGATGAATACTTGCTAATAATGATTTTCCAGCTGATTTTATATATAAAAACCTACAGATACAGAATAATATAATTCATAATTCTTATTTAAACTGAGTAAAAAAATTGCTTTTTCTTGGTTCTAGCTGTATATATCCAAAATTGTGTTCTCAACCTATGAAAGAAGAATATCTTTTGACATGAAGTTTAGAACCTACAAATGAGCCATATGCTATAGCGAAAATAGCATGAATAAAAATGTGTCAAAGTTATAATCGTCAATATAATACAAACTATATAGCATGCATGCCTACTAATCTGTACTGACCAAATGATAATTTTGATTTGAACTCCTCTCATGTTCTTCCTGCTATGATTAGGAAATTTCATGAAGCAAAATTAAATAATACAGAAGTAACCCTTTGGTGAGATTGAACTCCCATGAGGGAATTTCTTTACGTAGAAGACATGGCTGAAGCTTGTATATATTTAATGAATAAATTTAATCCTACTACAGAACAAAATAAAAAGTGAGATATATTTGTTAATATATGAACCGGAAAAGATGTTACAATAAAAGAGCTCGCATTAACAGTACAAAAAATTGTTTGATATAAATGAAATATAGTTTGGGATACTGATAAACCAAATGGAACTCCTAGAAAATTACAAGATGTAAATAAGTTGAATAATTTAGGTTGGAAATACGAAGTAGAATTAGAAGATGGTCTCAAAAAGAGTTATAAATGGTTTTTGGAAAATAAATAAAAGTTTTTAACAAAAAAGATAAAAATTAAATGATTTTTATCTTTTTTTGTGTATTATATTAGCAATAATTTAATTTAAAATAATCAATGTTAGAAATAGCTAAAAATGCAGCACTAAATGCATGAAAAGAAATAATGAAAATTTATTCTGGAGAATTTGATACAGAAATAAAAGAAGATAACTCTCCTATGACTATTGCTGATAGAATAGCGAATGAGCTAATTATAAAAGAGTTAGAAAAAACTAATATAAAAATACTATCAGAAGAAAATAAAGATAATTTAGAAAGATTGAATAGTGAATATTTATGGATTATTGATCCTCTGGATGGGACTAAGGATTTCATAAATAAAACTTGAGAATTTTCTATTATGATATGATTAGTAAAAAATGGGGTTCCTATTCTATGAGTAGTATATGTTCCTGAAACAAATAAATTATATTATGCAGAGAAATGAAAATGAACTTATCTAGAATATGAGTGAAAAAAAATAAAATTAAAAATTAACAAAAATAATAATATTATATTAATAAGTAGAAATCATACAACTAATATAGAATTAAAATTGATTGATAAGTTATGACTAGAAAGTAAACTTTGTTGAAGTTCATGAATTAAGCTTTGATTAATAGCTGAATGAAAGGCTTGAAATTATATAAATTTATACAGAACTTTTAGTGAATGGGATACTTGTGCTCCTGAAATTATATTAACTGAAGCTTGATGAAAAGTTACAGATACAGAATGAAATAATTTAGTTTACAATAAAAAATTAAATTATCATAATTGATGTGTTTGAACAAATGGTATCAACCATGATAAAATTTTAAATAAATTAAAAATAAATAATGACTAATAATTTAATAAAACCACATTGATGAAAATTAATAAAGATAGAAAAAGATAATAATATAAAGACTGATTATAAAATAATACTAAATAAAGAACAAATAGTTGATTTGCATAATATAGCAAATTGAACTTATTCTCCCCTAAAATGATTCTTAAAAAAAGATGATTTTTTATCTGTTTTAGTAAGTATGAGACTAGTTAATTGAATAGTATGGTCAATTCCAATCGTTTTAGATATTTCAGATAAAGAAAAAGTAGAAATAAAAAATTCTAACTCGAAAAATATATTACTAGAAAATAAATTCTGAGATAAATTAGCTATACTTAAAGATATAGAGATATATACTTATTCAGAAGAAGATTATTCAAAGTATGTCTTCTGAACTAATGATAAAGCTCATCCTTGAGTAAAAATGATACATGATTTAAAAGATAATTTAATTGGTGGAGATATAGTTCTTTTGAAAGATATAGACCTAGAAAATGATATGTATAGTTCACCAACAGAAACTAGGAAAATATTTGAAAAAAAATGATGGAATACAGTTGTTGCTTTTCAAACTCGTAATCCCCCTCATGTATCTCATGAATATCTACAAAAATGTGCACTAGAATGATGTAACTGATTATTTATAAATCCAGTTATTTGAAAAAAGAAATCATGAGATTTTAAAGACAAGTATATAATGTGAGCATACAAAAGACTGATAAAAAACTATTTCAAAGATGAAAGTGTACACCTATGAACCCTTCCACTTACTATGAAATATGCCTGACCAAGAGAAGCAATACTTCATGCAATTATTAGACAAAATTTTTGATGTAGTCATATAATTATAGGTAGAGATCATGCTTGAGTTTGAGATTATTATGGTACATATGATGCTCAAAATATATTTGATATTTTTAGAGAAAATGATATAACCATAAAGGCTCTTAAATATGAAAATGCTTGATTCTGTAGTATATGTAAAACTGTAACTACAAATAAATCATGTCCACATTCAAACTCAGATAAAATGCATATATCAGGAACAGAAGTAAGGAAAAGAATCCAAAACAAAGAAGTTCTCCCTGATGACTTCATGAGAAAAGAAATAAGTGAATATTTAATAGAATGAGAAAATCAATTTGTAAATTAAAAAATAAAAAATGACTAAAAGACCAAATAAATGATTTACCTTATGGTTAACATGATTATCCTGAGCTGGTAAATCTACAGTTGCAGATAATCTATATTCTATGTTAGAAGAAAAATGATATATTCATATAGAAAGGCTAGATTGAGATATAGTTAGAGAAAATCTTACTAAAGATTTAGGTTTTACAAAAGAAGACAGGAAAACAAATTTAGAAAGAGTCGCCTTTGTAGCAAAACTTTTAAGCAGAAACTGAGTATGAGTGCTTTCTACATTTATATCTCCATATGAATCAGAAAGGACTATGGTAAAAAATCATGTTACAAATTATATAGAAATATTTATAAATGCTTCATTAGAAGTTTGTGAATGAAGGGATATAAAGGGGCTTTACAAAAAAGCTAGAGAATGAATAATACCTAATTTTACCGGTATATCTGACCCTTATGAAAAGCCTGTCCATCCACATATTATTTTAAATACTTGAAAAGAAAGTATTGATGAAAGTGTAGGAAAAGTTTATAGTTATTTAGTTAATAATTGATATTTGTAGAATGAGTAAAAACAAAAAAATGCTTTTTATACATATTTGATGCCCTAAGACAGGGACAACCACACTCCAAGATTATATTTTTCCAAATATTAAAAAAATTGACTATTCTAGTGATTTTAACAAAAAAAAATTATACATTCTATTAAATAGTTATATAAATAATAAAAAAATAGATAAAAAATATGTCTTTGATTACTTCAAAACTTATATTAAAAATTCAAATTCAAATATTTTTTTAATAAGTGATGAAACATTAGTAATAAACCATTCTTTTCTTCATTGAGAAAATTATAATATGAAAGATAAGGCAGATAGGCTTTTAAAATTATATCAATATATATCAGATTTATGTGATATTAATATATTAATATCCATTAGAAATCAAAAAAAGATATTACCATCTTTTTATGCACAAATGTGATGATATAATTTAAAATATAATAAATTTATAGATTTAATACTAAAAGAAAAAAACTTTGATTATTATTATATAACTAATTATTATAGTAAATTATTTGGGAAAAATAATTTAAATATTTGGCTTATGGAAGAAATTTTTAAAGATACAAATTTATGGCTTGATAAGTTATCTTGAATAATGGAAATAAATAATAAAGAAAAAATATTGAAAATAATTCAAAATAGTCATTCTAATAAGAGAAATTTATGAAAAAGTACTTACTCTATATATAAATTATGAATATTTAAAAAAATTCTACTTTTTATATATAGGAAGACATTTTGAAAAAATAATAAGACTATTTGAAAACAACCAATGTATATACAAAAAATAGCAAGTATATCTAAATACATACTTAGATTATTTCCACATAAAACAAGATTAATTAAATTAGAATATACAAGTAAACAAAAAGAAAAAATATATAAAGCATATAGTCAATGAAACAAAATACTTGAAAAAGAATTTTGATTAGATTTAAAATCTTATAATTATTATTAATTAAAAAAATGAAGGTTATACAAATAGTAATTAATAACATCTGAAAAATCATTTCTAGTTTCAGTAATTTTTTATTTAAATCCAAACTGAAAATAAATAAAAATATAAACATAATGAGCTGAAGTTTAGTCAGTAAAGATTGTAACATATGAAAAAATACATACATTTGATATAACTGCTGAATAACAAAAACAAATATTTGAAATTATTGTTCAATTGCAAATAATGTAAGTATTGGTATGTGAGAACATGATATAAATAAGGTTTCGACAAATAGTATATTTTATAATAATACATATAGTGAACTTACAAAATTAGACTGTACTATTTGAAATGATGTATGGATTTGAGTTGATTCTATAATTAGAAGATGAATCCAAGTAGGTAATTGAGCAGTTATATGAGCAAATAGTTTTGTTAATAAAAATATACCTCCTTATGCTATTGTATGATGAAATCCTGCAAAAATTATAAAATATAGGTTTAGTGAAAAAAAAATTAATGAAATAGAAAATAGTAATTGGTGGAAATATGATTATAAAGAGGCAAAAGAAATAATTAATAATATTAAGTAAAAAATGAGTCTTATAAAAAAGCTAATAAATAATCCATTATTCTTTTCTATTCAAAGAGGTATAGAAAATTATAAAATTGAAAAGAAATGAAAAAATATTTATATTTGAAATATGTCATTAGTAAAAAATACTAAATTATGAGAATATACAACTATAAAAAATGAAAATATTATTACAAACAGTGAAATTTGAAGTTATACATATATAACTCATGTATGTAATATAAACTTTACAAGTATATGAAAATTTTGTTCTATATGACAAAATTTAAAATGTGGTTTATGAAAACATCCAACTGATTTTGTATCGACTCATCCAATATTTTTTTCTACATGAAAACAATGTCAGGTAACATTTGCAGATAAAGACTATTATAATGAAAGAGCGAAAATAAATATTTGAAATGATGTATGGATTTGAACTAATGTCACTATTTTAGATTGAATAACAATTTGAGATTGAGCAATAATATGAGCCTGTAGTTTAGTAACAAAAGATATAGAACCATATTCAATAGTATGATGAGTTCCAACAAAAAATCTAAAATATAGATTTAGTAAAGAAAAAATAGAAAAATTATTAAAAATTAAATGGTGGGATAAAGATATTAGTTGGATAAAAGAAAATTATAAATCTTTTCATAATATTGATGATTTTATAAATAAATATAATAAATAGATGATTGTTATAAAATTAAAATGATGACTATGAAATCAAATGTTTCAATATGCAATTTGAAGAGCACTGTCATTAAAAAATAAAACTGAATTAAAATTAGATGTAAGTTTTTTAAAAAGAATGTGAGTTTGATATGTTAAAAGGGATTTTAATAAAAATGAACAAATAAATTATGAACTTTCATTTTTAAATATAAAAAATAATTTTGCATCTAAAAAAATAATACCTTACTATGAAAGATTTAATAATAAATATATAGATCTAATAATTAAAAAATTATTAATTTTTTTTAAAGTAAAAAAACATTATATAGAAAAACAATTTAACTTTGATTCAAATATATTAAATATAAAATGATGATACTTAGACTGATTCTTTCAAACTGAAAAATATTTTATTGATTATAGAAATGAAATAAAAAAAGATTTTAAGTTCAAAATTGAACCATCAATAAAAAATCAACAAGTAATTAGCAAAATAGAGAAAAATAATTCTGTAAGTATACATATTAGAAGATGAGATTATGTAAATAATAAATTATATTTCACCTGTCATTTAGATTATTATAAAAAATCAATATGAATTTTAAAAAAGAAAATAAAAAATCCTGTTTTTTTCTTTTTTTCTGATGATATTAAATGGGTAAGAAAAAATTTACAAATATGTGATAAATCATATTATATAGATTGGAATAATTGAAATAAATCATATGAGGACATGAGACTTATGAGTTTATGTAAACATAATATAATCGCTAATAGTAGTTTTTCTTGGTGGTGAGCATGGTTAAATAATAATAAAAATAAAATTGTTATCGCTCCAAGTAAATGGTTTAATAGTAATACTATAAATTATTCAGATATAGTTCCTGACTCATGGATTAAAATTTAAAAGAAAAAAAATGAAAAAAATTGCTATTTTTTGGAGCAAGAGATTTAATAATAATAATTTCTATAATATTGAACTAGATTCTAATCTCCAACCATACTATAAATTAGCTGAAATAAACAATTTTAATAATACAATATCATATGATTTATTAGATGCTAAAAAAGATAAAAATAATTATATTATTTTATGTTTTTTAACATTATCTTTTGTTAATTTAATATATTATATAAAATTATTTATAAAATATCCTAAAAATAAAAAATATTTTTTTATCTTTGAGCCAAGGGTGTGAGCTCCTTTAAATTATTGCAAAATATTACATGTATTTTTTCACAGAGTTTACACACGGAATGACGATTTAGTAGATAATAAAAAATATTTCAAATACATATATCCTTCAACAAATAATTGATTAAATTATATAAAAAAAATTAGCAACAAAAAATTAATAACTCTAATAAATTGAAATAAATCTTCTTTTGGAAAAAATGAATTATATTCAGAAAGAGAAAAAACTATAAGATATTTTGAAGAAAATAGTATTGAATTTGATTTATACTGAACAAATTGGAATAAAAAAAATATTAAACAAAAGATATTTTGATTTAAAAAATATACTTCATATAAATGAAGAGTAGATGATAAAATAGAAACTTTATCAAATTACAAATTCAATATTTGTTTTGAAAATATGAAGAATACTCCATGATATATAACTGAAAAAATATGGGATAGTTTTAAAGCAAAATCAGTTCCTGTATATTGGTGAGCTTCAAATATAGGAGAATATATTCCTAATAATTGCTTTATTGATTTCAGAATTTTTAATTGAGATTATAAAAAATTATTAGATTTTATTAACAATATAAATGAAAAAGAATATAATAAATATATAAGTAATATTGAAGAATTTTTAAAAACAGAAAAAGCACAAAAATGGTTTGATGAAAAATGGGCAAATAATTTTTTAAATAACTTAAAATAATGAAACATCCTTTAATATCAATTATCCTATCCACCTATAACTGATCTAGATATATAAAAGAATCTATTGAGTCAGTTTTAAATCAAACTTATTCAAATTTTGAATTCATTATAATAAATGACTGCTCTACTGATAATGTAGAACAGATAGTTTTGAATTACTCAAAGAAAGATAATAGAATAATTTATATTAAAAATGAACAAAATATAAAACTTACTGCATCACTTAATAAATGATTGCAATTAGCCAAGTGAAAATACATTGCAAGGATAGATGATGATGATTTATGGATGAAGAATAAACTTGAAAAACAAGTTAATTTTATGAATGAAAATTCAGAGTATTGATTGTGTGCAACATCATTTCAAGTTGTTAACAAAAATGAAATAAAAAATATACAAATAAATACAAGTAACAATAAAATTAAAAAAGATATATTAAGACAAAATAAAATATGACATTCCACTGTAATGTACAAAAGAAGAATAAATGGTGAATTAGTTCAATATGATCAAAATTGGAATCTAGTTGAAGATTATGAATTATGGTTAAGAATATGATTAACAGAAAAGTTATATATTTTACCTTTTATACTAACAAAATATAGATTAAATAATTGATTATCATTAAACAATAAGCTAGAACAACTTAAATTATCTATTAAAGTGATAAAAAAATATAAAAATTATTATGATAATTTTTATATTTCTCTTATTTACAGAAAAGTATTATATTATATTATTTATATAACACTTAAACTAAATATATATAAAAAAGTTTCATATTTTTATAGAAAGCTATTTTAATAATTCTACATATTCCCCTATTAAATTCTTAGTTAAATTTTCAAGAGAATAATTATCTCTAAAAAATTTAGCTATTTTTATTTTGTTGAAATTTTGAGTTAATCATCTCTCAATTCAACTAGCTAATTTTATTTTTTTATCTAAAATAATTCATACTTCATTATTTATATAATTTTCAGTTCATCAATTTTTAATTATTACACTAGGCAATCAACAAGCTCATGCTTCAAGTACTACTATTCAAGTACTTTCAGTTTTACTGGTAAGAATAAATAGATCTGATATATTATAATAATCTACCAACTTAGTATTATCTATTACTCATAACAATCTTATACTTTCATTTAAATTTAAATTACTTATTTTTTCTTCTAGCTGTTTTCTTAGACTTCATTCTCAAATAATTATCAAAAATAAATCATTTCATGATTTATTTAATTCATAAAAAGTATCAATTAAATATTCTTGATCCTTTACACTTTCTAAATTTCCTACATTTAAAAGTATTTTCTTATTTCAAATTAATCATACTTCTTTTTTAAATTCAGATATATGTTTATTTAAAACAGAGAATTTATTATTATTATATCAATTTTTTAAAAACTGTATTTCACTATTTTTAAGTCATAATTTTTCTAAACATTCAATATTTTTCTCTGACACAGTTATTACTGAATCAATATTCTTTAATATTTTTTTTACCTTAAAATTCCACAAAAAATTTCTAAAAGGTAAATCATATACATCAAATCCATGAGCAGTACAAATGTGTTTTACATTAAATTTCTTTTTTAGATAATTCCCTATTTCTCAAGAAGGATAAATAAAATGACTATGAATAATATTAAATTTTAAATTTTTATTATCTATAAACTTTTTTATTTCCCAATTTTTGAATGGTTGAAGAGCTGATACTTTTGGAAAAAATACTTTTATATTATCTATTTCATAATCTTCTCTTATAGCTTTTTCTTTCCAAGTACTAGGTAAAATATTAAGAATGTCAAATTTAGCATTTATATAATATTGTGGTCTAATAACATATATATTTTTAAAATATTTTTTTAAAAATAATAATTGCTCTCTTACAAATATTCATTCGTAAATACTTAAATTATTTGGGAATCATGATGTAATTATTAATAGATTTTTATCTGATAAATCCATAGAATGCTCGATTTAAAAATTATTTTACCTTCACAAAAAGATCCTCAAAACATAAAACATCAACACATGAATCTAGCAAAGATTTAATTGCATCTTCATAACTAGAAACTATTGGTTCTTCATGAATATTGAAACTAGTATTTACAAAAAGAGGAATTCAAGTTATTTTATTATATTCATTTAATATATTATATACTATAGGATTATTATCTTGATTTATTGTTTGTGGTCTAGCTGTATTATCTACATGAACTACGGCTGGTATCTTTTCAACCATTTCTTTTTTTACGTCAGCTGTTATAGTCATATAATTCATGGCTAATTTTTTATTTCAAATATTTTCAAAATAATCTTCTAATTTTTCTTCCAATATAACTGGAGCAAAAGGCATAAATTCAGTTCTTTTTAATCTTTTATTCACTATATCATTCACTTCTCTTTCTCTAGTATCAATTAACATACTTCTATGACATAAAGCTCTAGGTCAAAATTCCATTTTTCAACTAAAATATCAAACTATAACTTTATCAGCGATTAATTGAGCTATTTCTTTTTCAAAATTTTCTTTCTTTTCCCATACAACTTTATCAGAAAATTTTCATAATATAGATTCTAGATTAGAACTATCTTCCTCATTTCATAAGTACATACTATTGTTGTCTTGTAATTCAATGTTATTATGAACACAAGATAAATAAGCAGATCCTACAGCTAATCAACCATCTCACATATTTGGATAAACAAAAAGATTTTCTACAAAATCTAATTCTTCAATTTTTTGATTTATTCTTACATTAGCAAATAATCATCAAGCTAAACAAATATTTTTAAACTTTTTTTCTTTATATAGATTATTCACATAATCTACCATTGTATTTTCACACAATTTTTGTACCGAAAAAGCAATATCTTCTTTTGATTCATTTTTTATCATATCCTTTATAAAAAAATATGATTTTTTCTTGAAAAATTCTCAGTTCAGAAAATGAAAAAGGTCAGAAAAAAATGATCATTTAAAGTTTTGCTTATCAGAAAAATTTATTCAGTCTAATTCAATTAAATCATTAAATCAATTAATATATTTTTTTCAATAAGCTGCCAATCATGTTATTTTTCATTCATGCTTATTTCTCTTGAATCATAATAAGTGAGTAATTGTAGCATATATATTAGCTAATGATAAAGTACTAGTAGACGTGTATTTATTTTCTCTATAAGTTGATAAAATATTATCTTTTCATAAATATGCTCCTGCGAATAATTTATCTCATCATCAATCTTGTGTAAGAATAATTGAATCCTTAAATCATGAAGCATAATATGCACTAGCTGCATGAGAAAGATGATGACCATAAAACTCTACTTTAGCATTATTGAATCATTTATTCTTAAATATATTTTGTATTTCATTTTCTGCAGAAAATTTAATTCCCAATATTTTTTCTTTTAAAATTGCAATGATAAATTGTAACCTATGATTAATTTTCATTTTATTAGAAAAATTTCATAAGTTATTTAAATCTCTAGTTTTATAAATATTTATAACTGCTTCTGCTCATATTAATTTAAAATTACTTCATATAGAAATAATATCTATATCATCTTTATTTAATTTTTGGTCAGCTAATATTTTTTCAATTGCTAAGTATGGAATTCATGTATGATTTTTGACTCTACTAATTCTTTCTTCACTTATAGCATAAACTAATTTTCAGTTGTCAATAAGACTTGCTGAAGCATCATGTCAAATGTGTAAACCAATAATTTTCATATTTTTTATTTTCTATATTCTAAAATTTTAAACAACCAAAGTATAAGACTATTAGGTAAAATTAAAAGTAATTTTTCCAAATAAAGATGGATTATATTTAAAATATTAAAATACTTTTTTGTATAAATATATTTCTCTTGAATTTTTATTGTATTTTTTATCGAAAGTTTTAAATACTTACTTTTACCCTGTTCCGAAAAAACTCTATACCTCAATAAAGCATCTTGTATATTTCATAACTTAAATCACTCATCATAAAACCTAAACCATAACTCATAATCCTGACATCTTTCAAATTCTTCATTATAAGTACCTACTTTAGCTAAACTAGACTTCCTTATCATAGCACTTGGTTGGGCTAAAGGTGATTTTCTAGATATGATTTTTCAAACTTCAATATTATCTTTTGGGTAACTCCTAGTTCAAATCACTTCTCATTCCTCATTAATAATAATTAAATTACTTCAAACAATTGAGTAATCTAAATTGGATTCAAGAAACTGAAATTCTTTTTCTAATCTATAAATTATCGAAACATCATCCGCATCTAATATTGCAATATATTTCGTTTCCTGTGAGATATTTTCAAAAAGTCTATTTCTAGTTTTTACTACTCACATATTCTTCTCATTCCTAAACAACTTTATCCTATCATCTCTATCCGCATATTCTTTACAAATATCATAACTCTTATCTGTAGAACAGTCATCCACAATAACAAATTCAAAATCTTTAAAACTTTGAATTAAAATACTTTCTATTGCTTCTCATACATATTTTTCAGTATTATATACTGGCATGATTACTGAAATTTTTGTCATTTTATTTTTTACTTACAAACTTCCAACTATTCCTAACACTATCCTTTACACTAGTTATAGCTATCCATCATAAATCTTTTTCAGCCTTACTTGGATTACAATAAACATTTGCTATATCTCATTGTCTTCTCGAATCATATTGAAAATTAATTTCTTTTCATGTTACTTTTTCTGCAGTCTTTATCATTTCTAAAACGCTCTTCCCTTTTCAAACTCAAAGATTATATGATTCAAAAAATCATGCTCATTGATTTCATTCATCATCAGAATTAATATCTTGAAGTACTGAATTAAAACCTGATAATACTAATAATTTTTCATAAGCTAAGACATGGCCATCAATTAGATCTACTACATCTATATAATCTCTTACTCAAGTACCATCTGGAGTATCATAATCATTTCAAAAAACTTTTAATTCATCCAATTCTCAGTTAGCGACTTTTAAAATAAAAGGTAATAAATTATCTGGATTTCATTCTGGATTTTCTCAAATATATCCAGATTCGTGAGCTCAAATTGGATTAAAATATCTCAAATTTGCTATTCTAAATCAGCTAAATTTTCATAGATCTATTAGTATTCTTTCAAATAAAAATTTTGTAGTTCAATATGGATTTACAGTTGTTCAAGTATGATTTATTTCACTAAGTCAGTCTATTTCTCATTTTCATTTTCATAAAATTGGTGCATTTTTTGAAGTCATATCATAAACTGTCGCGCTACTAGAAGAAATAATATTTTTTACATTATATTTTTCCATTAATTCTAGCAAATATATACTTCAAATAATATTATTATCAAAATATTCCAGAGGCTTTTCACAACTTTCTCATACAGATTTCATTCAAGCAAAATGAACTACTCAATCAAAACTATATTTTTTGAATACTTTTTCAAGAGATTTTTTATCTCTTAAATCTAACTCATAAAAATCTGGCCTATTTCAAATAATTTTTTCTATTCAATCCAATGTATCTATATTAGAGTTAGACAAGTTATCCACAATCACAGTTTTATATCAAGCTTCTTCAAAAGCTACCACTCAGTGAGAACCAATATACCCTGTTCATCATGTTATTAGTATTATTTTTTTCATAGATTTTTTATTTAATCAAACGGTATAAAAATTTTATTGTTTCAAATCAATCTTTTTGTCATACTTTACTATAAACTGCTTTCAGAGTTTCATATCACTCAGCATGCTTATTTTCTTTTTTTAATATATTTAATACATCATCAATCTTTTTCCCTTCTCATAATAATTTACCAAAATATCTATTTCTAGAATTACCAAAACAGGTTGCAATAATATCTCATCAAAGTGAATAATAAGAAAATTCTAAATCTGAAGATCATCAGTACTCTAATATTACATCCTTCATCTCTTCATAAAAATTTACTAAATGATATCAGATAGTAGATTTTTCATATCACTTTCATTCAAAATATCATACCATGATAGCCATTATATTTTTTAAGCTACCATATAGTTCCATATTTAAAATATTGTCTTGTAACTTGATTTTTAAATGAAAATTTTCAAGTAATCATTTTATTTCATTTCAAACTTTTTTATCATCTATTCATAAATCTGCTCATATTTTTTTTCATTCTACTAATTCACTCGCAATCATTCATCATGACAAAATAGCATAATTATAATCAACATCCGGCATTCTTTCTTTTAGTACTGCACTTATGGGTTTATTTGTTTGTATATCAATTCATTTAGCAAGATTTAGAATAGTCACTCATGGCTTAAGTTTATCCATAAATCATGGAGTACTAGTTGCAATAAATTGAGCCGGTATAGCTATGATTAATAAATCCATTTCAGATATAATATCATCATAATTCTCCAAAACTTCAATATTTCTTGTCAATCTATGTCATTTAAAAAAGAATGGATGTTCTCTAGATTTAGTAACTTTTTTGAATATTTCTTTATTCAATTCATATGCATAAAAAGTCTTGTCAGGATTATTTTCTCACAAAACTTTATTAATAGCAAAACCAAATGCTCACAATCAAAGCGTTAAAACTTTCATAATTTATTTCTTAAAAATAAGCTTTTAATAAGTATAATAAAATATAAAAAAAGACAAGAACTTATATGAGTTTTCTTGTCTTTTTTATTTGTAAATATCTCAGAAATAACTATTTATCTAAATAATCAATTATATTTCAAATCAAATAAATAATTTTCTCATTATCTTTAAATTTACCATAATCAATTCATTTCAGTTTTATTAACCTATCTTTTAATTTCGTCTTTTCTATATTTGTATATTTTGTATCTAAAATAAAATATATTTGTCTCAAAATATCAGCATATTTCCTAGAATTATTAGATTTTTTAAGAATACTCGAAACTTCATCATCTATTTTTTTGTATCAAGACTTATTTCACTCTATTCAAACTATATAATTTTCTATAATTCACTCTTTTGCTACTCAATCAATAATAATTTCATCTAAAATATTTTCATCCTCGTTACTATATTTTATCTCATTCATAACAATTTTATATTCTCATTCACCTGTTGGATAGCTATGTATTTTATGTAATATCTGTCATGTACTAGTTCTCGGAATCAAGAAAAATTCAGGTTCATTTGATCATTCAGTATTTCAACTAGTCCAAGCTCATGGTATTTCATTTATAATTAATCAAGTCTCTGGATTAATTCAGATTTTACGTCATTGTTCATCCTCTATAATTAGATTAATTGGCGATAAAACTTCATAACGAAGTAATGAACTAACTGTTCATAATTTTCATGACATTTCTAATGATTTTCAATCAACATAATCTTTATCTTTATTAGATATAAAATAATCTATTTCATTTTTATCTTTAAAAATAGTATTAAATACTCAATTAGAAAATCTTTCATTAAGTTTGTCAGAGTTTTTAATTCATCACATTTCATAGCTATATTTTATTTCAGGAGCAGAAGATAAATCTAGTGAACCCTCTCATGAACTTCAAACTAAATCAGTATCATATGAATTTATAGCATTACTTTTTTCATATATACTTCAATAATTTGCATATCATAAATATTTGTATAGTAATTCTTGTTCTTTTAAGACTATTTCAACTTCTTTCAGTCATTCAAAAAATCATAAATTAGCGACTTCATTAATAATATATATAGATGTAATCATTGGCATTTTAGCATGAGAACATAATTCTAATAAAGTTTCAGTTCATATCTTTTTAGATAGTACATTTTCGATATTCTTTAAATCATATCAAAATTCTTCAAAAAAATCATTATTATAACATTGAATTTTTTTTATCTTTAATTTATCATTTTTAATAATTTTTAAATCATCATTATAGCTTAATAATAAATTATTAGAAGCTACAGTTCAATCTCATCAAAATCATTTTTCATTTCTAATATTATCATTTATATTATATATATTTCTTTTAGGAATTTCTGAATAAAATGAATCTAAGCCTTTTCATTTATAATTATCAGTAGCATCATCATAAATATATCAGTTTTCTTTATAACTTGAACTGATATCAAATCAAACTGTATTATTTTTATTTCATATAAACCATTTATTATCATTTCAAGTCAAACTAGAATAATATAAATTATATTCTTTATCTATATTTGAAAACATCTTATCAATATTTTCTTCCCTATTTAATTCTTCCAAAAAATTATTTACTGGATGAACCTTGTTATTCAATTTATTATCATATTGATACAAATAATTTAATTCTTTATTATAAGAATTATAATTTTTTATATCTGGTAATAATTGTCAAATAGTAACAATACCATTTATTAACCTAGGATCATATCAATGAATTAATTTATAAATTTCTTCATCTAATGAAACTCATAATTGTCATTTAAGAAATACTGATTTAAATAAAGCATCAGTTCTTCTAATATCTCATTTAGTCCACATAGGAAAACTACTTGGAGCTCATCTTTGAGGAGTAGAAATAGTAACTAATCTATTTATTTTTGTGTAATTACATTTATTACTTGAAAGTTCTTTTAATTTTCATTCCTGTATAGTAGATAAATTATAATAATTTAATATTTCATCATCGCTAGCACACATATCTTCGAGCATAGCCCTAGCCACTAATCATCACATAGAATGTGCTATAATATTAACTGTTCATATATCACATCAATTAACAGATTCATATTTTTCTCTTATTTGAAAAATAAGATTAGCTAGTAATTTAGCTGTTATTTTATTGTCCTTTTTCCAATCATATCAGAATAAATAAAGTGATTTTTTAGGATTTCACTCTATATATGTATTAAACTCATCTTTATAAAATACATCCTTTAAATCATATCAATTCTCAGCAAAGGCATAAAATAAAGTATCATAACTATGAGTTACGGGATCAGGAATCCATCTTTTAATCTTATTTTCTTTATATCATTCTTCACTATACCATGAAGCCAAGATTCAAGGAATAAAAATAGTAGGAATATCTGATTCCTTAATATTCTCACACTTATTGTCTCATCAAAAGCTTAATACATCACTTTCAACTGAATTTAAACCAGAATAAGCAGATAAATTAGACACATTTATAAATATCAATAATAATATTGATAAAATAAGTTTTAATTTCATTTTTTATTTTTTATTTAAATATAATAGTATTAATTGTAGACTCTTCTTTCATTTTTTTATAAAGATTCCTTTTAAAATTCTTAATATACAATTCATTTTTATTATAATCAGACATATTTTCACTCAATTCCCATTTATATCATTTTACTGGATCTTTCATTGTAATTTCAACAAAATCAATTAAGTCTAATAAAATTTTATTATCAGTATTTTTCTTTATCAAATTTAATTCAGTTTCACTATCATAATAAATATAAATTAGATTAGCATAAAAATTAACATTATGATATCTTTTTATCATATTTTCTAATCATATTTCATTTTCGAAATTATTATAGGCAACAGAATATAGATTTCTATAACTATGCTCTATAGCATAATCTAATACCTTCATATAGTCCTCTGGAGTATCATAAGTACTTGCCATTTTTCAGGCACAATTAGCTACTTCATTATTTTTGTTATTATTGCAATGCTTTGTGATTAATTCTAAATATAAATCTAAATCTGTTATATTTCAATCCTCATCCATATATTTATTTTGCATAGGAGTCAAATAAAACTTAAAGTCACTTGAAATTAAAAACAAAATCTGTCTACTAAAAATTCAAATTAGAAATATCAAAAAAGCTAATTGAATTTTTTTCATTATATCCTTTGTTCATTTTATTTTAAATAAAATAAATATTGAAATAATAAATATAATAATAGTTAAATATCAAACAATACTCCAACTGTAAGATGGAGTTGGTATAATACATAGACTAATGAATCATCATCAACCACAAGAAAAAGATAATCATAAAGCCCATAATTTAATTATCAAAAATAATCAAACTAAAACCAAAACCCTAATTATTAATTTAGAATGTAATTCAATAAAACTAGCTTCTTTTTTCATAATTTATAAGCAAAAAACTAAAATATATTCCTATTATACGAATTAGATATTAATATTACATTATTTTTTTAAAGAAAACTAAAATAACTTTTCTTTCCTTAATATTAAAAATATAAATACTAATCAAAAAATAAATATAAGAATATAGAGTATAACTCTGAAAGTATTAGTAGAACTTTCAGAGACAATAATTTCATCTTTAATATTATTAGTACTTGCCTCTACTTTATCAATAACTGAAACAGTAGAGATTTTTTCTTTTTTTATACTTTTAGTAAAATTAATATAAAATACTCCTATATCTATATTTCAATCCGAAGAACTAATTATTAGTTGAACTTTATAATTTCAAAATTTATCATATTTAATATATGCAGGATTTTTTCATTCATAACTATCTCCATTTCAAAAATCCCAAGAGTATTTTTTAATATTTCATTCACTTTTTGATCCATCAAAATTTATACTACAAGTGTCATAACAAATAAGAGAATTTCAGTTTAAAATTTTATTATTTCATATCTTTCATTGCACAGAAATTATAGACTCTAATACTAATGAGTTATCAATGTGAGAAACAATTTCTCAACTATTATCAATAACTCAATTTCACCATATTCATAATTCATTTTCTTTAGCTACTATTTCTGTTTCTTTATATTCATTAATATACTTAAAATCATAATTTAAGTATGCTTTTGCATATCAAAGTTCTAATAATTTTTTATTAAAGCTTTCTCCATCTAAATATACAAATCAAAGTAGTCTAGAATATTTATCACGAAGATTATTTGTATCTAATTCTACTAATATTTCTTTTCACTTTAATTTATTTCTTAAAAAATTTTCTACTTCTATTCAAAATTCTTCATCTTTCATATTTGGATGCTTCGTTTCAGGTGCATCAATTCAAATAAGCCTAAGAGTTTCAATTTCTTTTGATTTATTAAACTCTATTTTTAAAGTATCACCATCAACTACATCAAGTACTTTAGCATATCAAGAAAATACATCTAAACGTGAGTGATCTAAGTAATATCAGCCTTTAACATCAAAGTTCCGTACTAAAGAATCTACAAGTTTTCAATTACAAAATAAATTAAGTTCATCACCATTATTATTTAGATTAATTTTTGTTTGTTCTTTATAATATTTTTTCTTTTTTCATATACCTAAAGAGTCTTCACTATCAAAGTAATAAGCATTACTTCATCCATCAATAATATCATCCAAACTACAAGCATTTAAATCAAAAACAGCATCAGTATTATTAATTAGCTCAATATATTCCAAATTATCACTTCACTCAGGGTTAGGCATAACTTTATAAATAATTAATTGCCCTATCCCTTTCTCAACCTTGGGTAAAGCTTGGAATAGGGGGGTTTTATTTGAAAACATTAATTCACTTTCTTTAAAATTAGACTTATTATCACGTTCATAAACCTTTAACTTAATATTAAATTCTCAAAATCAATATTTTACATATCAGGGATTACATTTTTGTTCAATTCATCATTCATAAATTCAATCTCAAAAATCCCAGATACATTTTTCATTTGAATCTTTAGTTATATATCTAACATTAATTAAACAATTATTTTTATTACTACATTCAGAATTATCATTAAGTCATCATTGAACAATTATCTCAGGATCTAATATTTTTATAGGAAGTCTAACTTTTTTAGTATTTTTATTTCAAGAACTACTACTTTTTTTTACAGGTTTAATATATCATTCATTAATTATTTTAATTTTCTTTTCCCTGAAGTTATTTACATTATTTTTAGAAGAAATCTTAATTTTAAATTCATATATTCATTCTCACAATACAATACTTGAAGGATTGCACTTATTTGATTCTGAACTAGTAAATCAAAAATTAATTAAACATTCATAATCATTTTCATTAAATTCTCGAGTAAAACTACCTCTTAAATCCAAATTTATTTTACATACTTCCCTAGATCTATCACAATTGTATAGATCAATATTTTTATCTTTTTCTAATAGATATGTTGGCGATTGAAAACTAAAAATAACATCAGGAATTTCAATATTTTGTGCAACCAAATTTTCCTCTTCAATATTAATTTCATCCTCAATATTTAAATCATTATTATTTATAATAGTTCAGCTTAGAGTATCTTCATTCAAAGATGAATCAATATCTCATGTAGAATATTCCACTAAAATCTCATCATCAGTATCTTCAGCTAAAGTTTCTAATATATCTATACTTCAACTACTATCTAAATCTCAACTAAAGCTAGTATCCTCTAAATCATTCTCTATAGTTAAATTAATGATATTTAGAGCTTCTCATTTTATACTATTTTTATAACTAAAACTATCTACTAAACTTAAATCATTAGCATACAAATATATCTCCTCACCTATATTATTTAAAAGTATTTTGGTTTCTGGTCTGAAATATTTTTTCTTTTCATTTGCCTGTAATATATTTCAAGAAGAAAATATATATTGTTTTCATGACTTGTCTTTCAACATATATCAACTCAAGCTAAGCTCTAAACTTCAAGAATTATATAGTTCAATATATTCTAAATTTGTATCATCAATTGTATTAGGTAATACTTCAGAAAATATAAACAAAGAAAAAACCTGATTAAATAAAACTATATATATTAAAACGACAAAAAATAATATTCTAATTTTCATACAATAAAAAAAGTAATATAAAAATTTATATTACCTTGTAAGTATTAATTGTTTATTAATTTTATGAAGTATTTTTTAAAAACTATCTGAAAAATTTACCCCATATAATTCTTAAAGCTATTTTAATAGCATTACCAGAAGATTGTCATTTTTTTAATGAATATTCTGTATATTTTATATTGACTGGGACTTCTTTATATGTAATTTTTTTATTTGAAATAATATCAAGTATTTCAGAAGCATGACTCATTCCATCATGAGTAAGTTTCAATTTTTTTAATGTTTTACTCCTAATAACCCTATATCAATTATGAGTATCTGTAAGATTTATACTGCTAACAAAAAATGTAAACAAAATTCATAGCTTTAAAATAAGCTTTCTCATAAAAGGAACTCAAACATGCTTTTTTCAAAGAAACCTACTTCAAAGTAGCACATCAATACTATGATGATTTTTTAATATTTTTTCAAACTCTTTTAAGTCATCCAAAGAATGTTGTCCATCCGCATCAAAGGTTATAACATAATCTACATTTCAATATCTCCTAATATATTCAAATCAAGTTTCAAGTGATGCTCATTGTCATCTATTTTTATAATGATTTAATAATACTATTTTATCTCACAGTTTTTCTAAATAATATTTTGATTTATCTCTTGATCAATCGTTTATAACAATAATATTTTTGTATCATTTATCCAAAATATTTTTCACAGTCTCATAAACAACTTTTCACTCATTATACGCAGGTATAATAAAAACTTCTTTTCAATTAATTTCTCTTTTTAATGAATTATCAATTGCCATTTCCCTAATCAACTCTGTCATATCTTCTCTTGTATCAACATGCTTTGTTAACAACAAAAGAACAAAGTATAATAAAAATATTATAGAAGTATAAACTAAAACATCAGCTCATCTAGCTACTCAAAAAACATTTCAGATTATATCCAATATTTCAGGAAAAAAAGTAAAAGCTAACAATCATCAACCAATACCAATAAAAACCAAAAAATGAAGAGCATTAAATTTTTGTTTTCTAGCGATATCAATAGCAATTACCAAGATAATCATACCAGAAACAATGAAGAAAAATTCTAATAAATTCATGATTAATATAATTTAATATAATTTATAAATTATATGATAACTAAAATAAAACAAAACACAAACTGATAAAATATAATATATAATAAAAAATATTTTATTTATTAAAAATAATAGTTATACTGAACATATTAATATATTAAATTGACTTTTAAGTAAAAAGTTGTATAATTCAAATATTATATTTTTTGATTTTTTTACATTGGAAAAATATGAAATCATATTCAATAATTTAATTAAAGAAATTATTGACCATAAAGATAGGCAAAAAGTTCAAAATGCATATCATTTTGCTAAAAATGCTCATGAGTGACAAAATAGAAAATCATGAGAAGCATATATAAGTCATCCTGTAGCAGTAGCCTCTACTATATGGAATAGATTCAAAAACATAGATCTATTAATATCATGATTATTGCATGATACAGTCGAAGATTGTACATGAGTAATAATAGAAGATATCTATAATCAATTCTGAGATAATATAGGTTTTATAGTTGATTCTGTTACAAAGACAGAAAAAGGTTTTTTAAAGGAAGCTTGAAAATTCAACGATGAAAGAGATAAAATATTATCAGGATGAATAAAAAATATTTGATGTATTCTTTTAAAATTATCTGATAGAGAACATAACCTTTCTACTCTATCACATATGCCTAAGCACAAACAAATAAAAAAATCATTTGAGAGTCAAGCCTTATATTTACCTCTTATGAAAATTCTAAAATTTAATGATAAATGAGTCTCTATTGAAAATTCTCAAAAATATTTAAAATCTTATTTAGAGGAACAAAATATAAATAATTCTAGAGAATTGAAAAATCACTTATTAAATACTTGTTTCCATGATTTTTCTGAAGACATATTTGATATAGTGTATAATAATTCAACTAATGTTGTTTGGGAGATAGAAGATGAGAGAGTATTTAATTCACTAGTTGATTCTGGTTGGTTCGATACTGAATCAGTAGAAATAAAAAAAATAGAAAGTAATTGACCTTGATCATTTAAAGCTTATTTCATATTTAAATCTGGATCTACATTTGATTTCAGTAACTGAAAAATATCTATTTTTGATTCTAATTTTATTTCATAATTATTAATTAATGTCTGTTTATAATATTATATCTGATTCAGATATTACATCTGAAATATCATCATGTTTAAGAAATAGAGTTTTAGATCAAAAATTTTTGTACAACTGAAAATCAGCTGAGTTGTATTATAAATTTTATGAAGAGGACCCTCTTTTTAGACATAGTAATAATAAAGAACAATTAAATATAAATTCATTTGGTTTTAAAAATTGCTTTGAGAAAAAACAAAATATGTGTCTTATAAGTTTAGGGTGTTGAGATTCTCATATTGAAAATGAACTATTCAAAGAATTAGAAAAAGATGATGAGTATAATGTAGACTACATATGAGTAGATCTTTCAAAACGCATGTTAAAATTATCAGATACAAAATTATCAAAACTTAAAACAAATAAAAAATTAATTTGTGCTGATTTTTCAAGTGAATTATTCATTAATGAAATATTTAGATTAACAAAAAATTATAATAAGAGAGTTTTTACTTTTTTTAGTAATACCTTTTGAAATATAAACCATACTAATATAATTGATCTCTTATATAATATTTTGAATTCAGGTGAACAGATTTGGTTAGATGTAAGAATTAGAAAATGAAATACTACTAAAGATGATATGGAAATATTCAACATTCATACTTTAAATAGTAATAATTCAACATTTGAAAATATATTATGATCAATTTTTGTACAAAATTGAATACCACTTGATAATGGATATTTTTCAAAAGTATTAAAAAAGGAAAGTAGTTTAAACGCGTTAAAACTAGAATTCTTTTTTAACTTAAATAAAAAAGTAGTAACAAATCTAAAATGACAGATAACATTTTTACCATGAGAGAGAATTAGATGTCAGCAAATATACTATTATGACCCAGTTGAATTAATATTATTTTTCAAAGAACACAATTTTAAACTTATTGACAAAGAAATAAAATGAAATAGATGACAATTCTTATTCGAAAAAAAATAGCATTTAATAAATGCTATTTTTTCTTTTCAAACAATTCTTCTATATCTTCTCTAATCTGACTAACTAATTCTAAATCTCTTAAATCTGCTATTTTTAAATCTGGTAATCCTGATTGTCTAACTCAATAAACCTCTCATGGTCATCTTAATTCTAAATCTATTTCAGCTAATTCAAATCAATTATTAGTTTTTTCCATAGCCTTTAATCTATCTGTATGATTTCATTTAGTTGGAAATAAATAACAATATGATTGATGTTTTCATCTACCAACTCTTCATCTAAATTGATGTAATTGACTAAGTCAAAATCTTTCAGCTCACTCGATACACATAATAGTAGAGTTTGGAATATCGACTCAAACCTCTACCACAGAAGTACTAGATAATATTTGAATTTTGTTATCTGAAAATTCCTTCATTACTTCATCCTTTTCTTTTGCTTTCATTTTACCATGAAGTAATCAAACTCTAAATGGATGAAAAACATCTGATAAAAATTCATAAGTATTTATTGCATTTGCTAAATCTATTTTTTCAGATTCTTCTACTAATGGTGATATCCAAAATACTTGTCTTCATTTTTCTATTTCAGCTCTAACAAAAAGTTCTATTTGAGATCTAGCAGATTCTGTTCTAGCAACTTTTGTAAAAATTTCTTTTCTTCATTTAGGATATTCAGAAATAATAGATAAATCTTGATCACCATAAAGAGTAAGAGCTAAAGTTCTAGGGATAGGAGTGGCTGTCATATTTAATACATGTGGAACTAATCCAGTTTTATTCCCAAATCATTTTTCTAATACCTCTCTTTGTTTTACTCAAAATCTATGTTGCTCATCAACAACCACAAATCACAAATTATAAAAATTCACATCTTCTTGAACCAATGCATGTGTTCAAATAACCAAATCAATATTCCCTGATTTAATATCAGCTTTTACTTCTTTTTTTTGTTTTGCAGTCAAACTACCAACTAATAAATGACTACTAATTTTATATTTCATAAGTAATTCTTGCATAGAAGCAAAATGTTGACGAGCGAGTATTTCTGTTGGTGCCATAATTGCAACTTGGACAACCTCACCCCTAACCCCTCTCCTTTGAAGGAGAGGGGAATTTGATAATTTTTGTAAAATTTCCTCATCAGTATTATCTAAAATTTCCTCATTTTTTAATCTTAAAATCTTAAATCAATAATTTTTTAATAAGTTATCTCTCTCATCATCATATTCTTTATTATTTATATTATCATGAATCTTTCAATCCAATTCTAAAATTAATTTTAATTCTTCAGAATAAAAATCAGCAATATATCTTCATATTGGATGTTGTCTTCTAAACTTAATATTATTTAACTTATTATTTTTTATTAATTTCCATACTTTATTTTCACTATTAGTAGGAGTCTTTCTAAACTTTTTAGCTAAATCAAAAATATATCATGGTGACTTTAATTCAAATTTTCTAATACTAATTTCCTGCCCCCTCTCCTCCAAAGGAGAGGGTTGGGGTGAGGTATTTTTCCTACTCTCCACAATACTATGAATACCAGCAATTAATGCTACAATAGTTTTACCTGTTCAAACATCTCATTCTAAAAGTCTTTGCATAGAATGAGTTTTTTCCATATCTTTTAATAATTGAAAAAGTACTATTTTTTGGTGGTCAGTTAATTCAAAAGCAAGATTTCAAATTATTTCTTTTATTAAAGATGTATTCATTTTAATAGCTAAAGATTTTCACTCACTATGTGCAAAACTTTCGTATTTTTTTGAAATAGCAATATAATTGATATCAAATAATTCTCAATAAGATAGTCTGTATTTAGCTAGCTCTAAATCGTGTTTATTTTGTGGAAAATGTATTTTGTATACAGCTTCTTTTTTAGAAATAAAGTTATATTTTTTAATAATAGTTTCCGGCAAATCTTCATCTATATTTGTTATTTCTTTTTTTAATAATTCTATTTTTTTTGAAGTCCATTTACTAGGAATATAATTTATATCAGAATAAATAGATACAATTTCTCATGAAACTTTTGATAAATCAGTTTCTACCTCTGGAGATTGAAATGTTATTTTTCAGAAAGCATATTTAACCTTTCAAGTAACAAGTATTTTTTTTCATTCACTTGGTTTGAGAGTAGTTGCTAAATATTTTCTATTAAACCAAACAGCCTCTGACATAAATCAATTTTTATCTTCTATAACTGCTTTTGATAATAATTTTCATCATCATGTTTTTGATGTATTAAGTGAAAGTAATTTTACTAATATTGTATTTTTTTCTTTTACATTTATTAGAGAAAAATTATCTAAAACTTTTGTCCTATCTTCATATTCTCTAGGATATTGTTTCAATAAATCTCACACACAAATAACTCCCCCTTTTTCAAGAGCTTTTATATAATTATCAGTAGTATGTAAAAGTGATTTAGTTAATTTGTCTGATAGCATAAAAATAATATTAATTGTTATACATAATATTCAAGCAAAGAAAAAAGTCTAACATTTGTTAGACTTTTTATATTTAAACTAAATACCTGAAATATAGAATTAAATATGCAATATATGAATTAATCAAAACAAGAGGTACTCATATCGTTAAATATCTAAAAAATAATACTAGCACTCATGATTTTTCCGCTTCTCATATCGCAATTACATTACATGCAGCTCATATAGGAGATCAAGCTCAACCTATTGAAGTACAAGAATTTAATCACCATGCTAAGGCAGTCCAAGCTGTTCATGCTACAATTCATCATTCTAAAAATTGTTCTAGAGTACTTACCATAGCAATATTATATGGAACATTATCTATAAAAACTGATAAAATCGAAGATCACATAGTAAACATTAATAACATTAGTCATTCTTCTCATCAGGTTATTTGGACTAATTTATCGGCAAGTAAAATAATGATTCAATTATATTCTAGAGCTCAAACTACTATAAACAATCAAGCAAAGAAAAATATAGTAGCATAATCAACTTTAGTTTTTAATATATATGATACATCTCGCTTCAATAACAAGATAGCTAAAAATGCTCAAAATAAAGCTATACTTCAATTATCAAATTTTATTCATGTTTTATTAAAAAGAATTTCTTTAAATACAATCAATAAAATTATAGAAAATAATATAGCTAATGAAGTGACTATTTCTTTTTTACTAGTTAATGATTTTTTTGCTTTAATTTTTTTAATAGCAGATAATTCTGGCTTTAAAGATAGATCTTTTCTAAATATTAAATACAAATATATAGAAGATGATATAGTTACAGTAAACATTATTAATCAAGTATTTGAAAGAACATCCCAAAAACTAAATCAAAGAGTTGTTGCTTGATAATAAGTAGTAGGATCACTAATCGGTGTTACAGCACCTCATAAATTTGCAAATGTAATTATTCATATTAAATATGGCACACTAGGTAGATCAAGTTTTGAAGTTATAAGAATTACTATTGGAGCAAGAATAATGATTGTGGGTATATTACTTATAAAAATTGTCATCAAAAATGCCATATATGCAAATACAAAAAACAATTTTGTAGGACTACCGTTCAGCTTTTTAGCAGTTTTGATTGCAATATAATTAAATATTCATGAATCTTTTACTATTCATGTAATTATCATCATACCAATAATAAATCAAAATATATCTAAATTGTGATAAATAAAACTAGTCGCAACCTCTTGAGAAGATGGTCAAAGTCAATCTCAGATTGTAAATACTTGTAAAAAGATTAAAAGACCTGCTATCAAAATTGAAACAAGTGTTTTATCTATTTTATCAGTAACAAGAATAGTAAATAAGGCAATTAATCAAATAATAGAGATTAATCACTTTGCTGACATAATAGTTGATGTAATAGTAACAAATTCTTCAAAAGAAGCATATGTACTAGGTATTATAGATAGAAAGTCTAACATATTTTTTTATTATTTAATCATCAAATCAATCAACAGTAGATAACGAGTGTATAAAATCAGTTTTCTTACATTTTTTTGCTTTTTTTAATCTCTTTTTAAGTGATTTTTCTAAAGATTGAATATCATCTATAGAATGTCATTGAACAGCAGAAGAATAATATTTACAGCTGCAACCATGCTTTTTCATTTTTCTTCTAAATTTTTCATCAATAAGTAATGCTCACCTTATAGCGGTTTCTTCAAACACAATAAGAAATTTAGTTTTTGCATAAACATAAATTGTATCTGAAGGTTCTAGATATTTTAACAAAAATGGTCAAAATTTTTCCATTTTTTCTTTTTTCATTATATCTATCAACATAACAGTATAAGGAATTCAGAGTTTTTCCTCTTCATAAGCTATTTTATCAAAAAGTTCTGGAAATGAGTCCATATCATGAATATAGTTTTTCATAATAAATAATTTATTTATAATATATAAGTATATTATACAATATATTTGCTAAAAAAACAAAAAAAGCTTGATTTAAAAGATAAGTTAAATAAGCTATCTAAGTTATTATTAATACAAAAAAATAATGAAAGAACTATTTGAAAAGTATAAGCTAGAATTAGAAGATAATGAAATCCTAAAATTTGAAAAATTTTTAAAAATATTTATAGAAAAAAACTCTCAAATCAATCTATCAGCAATTAGAGATGCAGACTGAATTATAGAGAAACATTTTATAGATTCAATTATGTTAAATGTATTCGTAGAACTAGAATGAAAAGTAGCAGATATGTGAACAGGGTGATGATTCCCTCTTATACCTCTTGCTATTATAAATACAGAAGTAAAATTCACATGAATAGATTCTGTATGAAAAAAATTAAAAGCTATAGATGAATTTGTAGAACAATTAGGATTAAATAATGTAACGACTCTCAATGGTAGAGCTGAAGAAATATGACAAAATTTAGATTATAGAGAACAATTTGACTATGTAACTAGTAGAGCTACTGCATACTTCCCTACACTTTTAGAATATGTTATTCCACTGTTAAAAGTAGGTTGAATATTCGCAGCTTATAAATTAGATGATAAAGAAGAGCTAAAATCAGCTAAAAAAGCATTACACAAATTATGAGCTAAAATACTAAAAGTAAAAAATTATTCTTTGTGATGACAAGATAGAACAATAGTATTAATAGAAAAAATAGCTAGAACAAATATAAAATACCCTAGAAAGATATGAGTTCCCTTAGCTAGTCCTTTAAAATAAACACATATATGATATACATACTACCAACAGATACATGTTTTTGAATAGCTTGCCCTATTCACGATTTAAAATCTTATTCATGAATATACAAAATAAAAAAAAGAGATTTATGAAAACCTCTTGCTATTTTAGTATCAAACTTTGAATGGTTAATAGATAATACTGACCTAAGCAACGAACAAGTTAAATTTTTAAGAGAGTATGATAAACCGTTTACTATTTTAACTAATTGTGATCATCTAAAACTCTGGATAGATTATATTGATGAAGACAATAATGAATTTATAAATAGAGATATTTATGAACGTTTTGCATTTAGAGTAGTTAATAATGATACAGAAAGAAGATTAGTAAAAGAAAACTGACCTATGTTTCTCACAAGTGCCAATTTAAGTAATAAACCTGAAATTTATACATCCAGAGAAATAAATGATGAATTTAAATATTATATTGATAATAATAAAATTAAATTTATTTGAGAAAATACTTGAAAACTTCCAGAGAATGGAACATCAGATATTTTTGAATTTATTTGAGAAAGTTTAGACCTAAAATATCTAAGAAAGAATTAAAAAAACTCCAATATGGAGTTTTTTATTTCTTTATATTTTAATCAAAATATTTGTTTATGAACATGCTATTAATTCAAATTCTTCTACAATATTAGCTTTAATTTTTCATCTTTTTTTCATTCTCACAATAGCCTTAGCTAGTTTATCTTTTTTTCATTCTATTATATTAATTTCCTTTAATATTGATGATAAGTCATTTTCTATTATCTCTGCTTGCAGTTTTAAATTCAAAATCTCCTCGTCTTCTTCAACACTTAATTCATCATGCTCTAATTCATAAATATATAATTCAGAAATCTGTTCATGAATAAATTCTAGCTTCAGACCGAGCTCAACTTTTTGATTAGATAAGTGTAAATATTCTTTTTCTAATTCTCAATTTTGATTTTTTAGATCAAATAACTCATTATTCAATGAAATTGCCAGATTATCAACATTTAACTCATCATAGCTATTCAAGTCTTTAAAATTTTGTAACACTACTCACATAAACTGATTCTTATAAATTATTATACTAATATAGTGTAACATATTTAAGTGTTTATAGTCAAATAATACTTAATCAGACTTAAGCTTATAAAAAATAATATATTATTTACTTTTATTATCTATTTAATACAATATATTTATTAAAAAATAAATATAATATAAATGACTTATTTAGAAAAAATATCAAATTTTGATGAAAATAATTTACCTTCGCTAGATGAAGTAGTTTTATGAGCTTTAGAATTATTTGAAAAATGAAATTTAGAAAAATTAAACATTAATAAGTTTGAAAAACCATTGATTGCTGGATCATGAAACGCAATAGTTACAGCAGAGATAATATTTTCTTGAACAGATGCCATATTTTGTGATGAGACAAATTTTGATACATATATCAATAAAAAAATAGATTGATTAATAATACTATCAGCATCATGAGAAAAGCATGCAAATATATTTGCTAAAAAAGCAATAAATAAATGAATAGAGGTGAAATTACTAACTTGTAATCAAAATTCTAGTGCAATGAATATTATATGAAAAAAAAATACAACAATAACTAAAAAAAATAGAGAACCATATACATACAACACTTCAACATATTTATGATGGATACTAGCAATAACATGAGAAGAAGCTAATTTAATAAAAAATCATATCCAAGAATATATAGACCCAATAATAAATAATATAGATTTTTCTAAATATGATTCTTATCTACTTATTAATCCTAATAAATTTTCTTCTGTAAATCAACTTTTTATAGTGAAATTTATAGAATTATTTTGAAGAAAAATTGCAAGAGACGTATTTTCTTATGAACAATTCAAACATGCAATTACAGTTATTCCTCACAAAACTGAATTAGCTATCTCTTTTTGAGAATGAGAATTCTTTTACGAATGAAATCAAATACATATTCCATTAGATATAAATTGTAATATATGATGAATGATGGCAATAGGATATTACGTCATTTGAAAGATACAAAATTCATACCCACATTACTTTAAAGAAAATATTTGAAAATACATAAAAGATGTAAATAATACTGAGTTTTGAAAATGATTAAAAGTAATTGTGGAATAAAACATGTAAATAAAAAGAGAAACTATAAAGTTTTTCTTTTTATTTACAACTTAAATCAATTTTTCCCTCATTTCTAAAATCTATAAGTAAAGAAAAATTAAAAAAATTATACTTCTATATACATAATTTTTAAATAAACATAGAGAAATTATATTTAATAATTTATATATTAATAAAATAATCCGTATGTATTATAATTATTGTATTGTTTGTATTCTTATTTATACCATCACTTCATACTTTAGATATTCAATATCATATACTTATTCAAAATTCATCACAAACATTAACTACATCTCATTTAGTAAATTCTTTCTCTATTTTTTCTACTCATATATTTAATAATGAAGCTCTTTTTCAAGATTTTAATAAATCAGAAATAATAGTACTTACCAATATTTTTCATTTTGGAACTGCTCATGCTTTTAACCATTTTCTAATAGAAGCTACTTTTTTTTCTCATAAAGATCTAAATAAAGTTCATGGGTTTTTATTATTTCAAATTCTTTCAATATTTCAATTTATCTTCCCATTTGCTAAATACATATTTATTCATAAATCCATAACCAATTTAGCAGTTTTAAGTTTACTTTCCATTCATCATTTTCAAAAGGTAGATTTATTTTTTGAAACCATTAAAAAAATATCCTCATCTATGTTATTTATCTCTTTTAGTAAATTTCAAGATGGAAAACTATCATATAATCAATCTATGTTTGATAATATAATCAATTTATTAGATCAAACCATAGCTGATATTAAAGCGGATAATTCATCATTATCAGAAAAATCTAATTCTTCTTGAGAAAGTACATCATTTTCATTTATTATTGGAACAATTCATTGATTTAAACTAGTTAATAACACCCTTTTCATAGAGTTATATCTTTCCCTGTCCGAAAAATCTTTACGTGTTAAAAGTGCTTGTGAAACTTTTATTTCATATTTATCAAAATAATCTTGATATTTATTTATAAGGCTATGTTGTCATAAACTTGAAAAAATTTGTTCTGATTCTATATTATTTAATCATTTTATAGCATTTTTTCAAATTTTTTTTCTTCATAATGCAACAGCTCCTGAGCTGACAATTATTACTTTTATTCATTTGGTTTTTAAGTAATTTACTCAAAACACAACATTTCTTATAACCTCATCATCTATTCAATTATCATCTAATAATACATTTGATCATAACTTTATTACATAAATTATATCATTCATGAACTAAAATTTAGTTAAATAATTTAATATGGATATTATAAATATTAAATTCTAATAATCCAATTAGAATTTATAACATATTTATAACTTACTAAACTTTCTGATCACATTGGTCATCTTGCATGTAATTTTTGGGTAGAAATTCATATCTCTCATCAAAATCAAAAACACGATCCATCTGAAAATCTAGTAGAAGTATTTGTATATACAACTGATGAATCAATTCTTTTATTAAATATAAAAATATTATTTTCATCATCAGATAATATTCAATCAGAGTGTTTTGAAGAGTATTTCTGAATATGACTTATCGCATTTTCTAAATTATCAACATATTTAATATTTAAATTTAATGATAATTGTTCTTTGTTATAATCAATGTTTTCATTAATAATTTTAATTCCTTTTTTTTCTAATTCACTAAATAAACTATTTAACAAATCTTTAGAACAATTACTATTAATAATCAGAGTATCAAGAGCATTACAAACAGAAGGTCTACTTGCTTTTGCATTAATTATTATATCTATAGCTTTTATGAAATTTTCTTCTTTTATCTTATCATCTAGGTATAAATGTACTACTCATGCTCATGTTTCTATAACAGGAATAAGTGATTTTTTTCTTACATTATCAATTAATTTTCTTCATCATCTTGGTATAATAACATCGACTAATCATATTGCATTATAAAGAATATCTAATTTTTCCCTTTCTATTGGATAATTATAAATTAAATCAGTATTAATATTATGACTTTCTAAAACACTCTTAATAAGTTTTACTAGAAATATATTTGAATATTTTGCAAATGTTCATCACCTTAAAACAACTCAATTTGATGACTTAATAGCCATTATAGCAATATCAATAGTTACATTAGGTCTAGCTTCATAAATACAGGCAACTACTCATAATGGAATTGCTTGTTTTTTAATCTCTAAACCATCATTTGTAAATATTCATTTTTCCACATCATATTTTTTTAATGGATCTTCTATATTCACTAAATTATAACATCACTGTCACATTGCATTAATTCTAGTATCAGTTAATAATAATCTATCATACATTGGATCACTTTTATCCATATTTTTTAAATCTCTTTGATTTTCAAGTTTTATTAATTCAGTATTTTTTATTATTTCATCTCAAATATCAGAAATAATATTGTTTCTGATATCAATTTCTAAACTTGATAATGAAGATGAGGCTATTTTTACATTCTGTAAATTTTCTAATATTGTTTGCATTTTACTTTTATTATTTGTTTAATTCCTTAGCTTTAATATAAGCAGATTCTATAGCATCATATATATTAAGATTAAAATTATTTTTTTCAAAAGTTTCTATAGCTTTTTGTGTTGTTCATCACTTAGATGTTATATTTTTTCTTAATTCTAATGTATTCAAATTAGATTTATCCAATAAATTAGCTGCTCACATAAAAGTATTATTAGCAATAATAGTTGAGTCTATTTCTGAAAATCAAAATTCTAAAGCTTTATTCTTAATTATTTCAGTCATATAAAAAAAATATGCTGGTCAAGATCATGAAAGAGCAGTTATTTTATCAATTTCATCTTCATTTCTAAGTTCAATTATTTTTCAAGATATAGAAAAAATCTTTTCAAAAAAAATATTATCATTATTATTTACATCATTAGTTCAAAAATATCATATAACTCATTTTCAAACACTCATAGGAGTATTTGGCATACACCTAATTATTTTTTGTGATTTGATTTTTGAAAAAATTGTATTTATAGAAATTCAAGCCATAATTGATATAAACAAAGTTTTTTCTCAAAACATACTTAAATCAATTTCATTAAAATGAATTGGTTTAACACAAATAAAAACAATCTTTGATAAATTATTTATTCAAGAGTTTATATTGTATTTTTTAGATAAGATATTTTCAGAATTAGATGAATTTGTTTTTACATAAATAGTATTAGAATTTATTCAACTCTGTAATAAATTTTCCAATACAATACTTCACATTTTACCACATCAAATAAATTGAATTTCCATTATAGATTATTTAATTACTACTAACAAAATCAGTATATTCTTCTATCACTTTTTTTTGAAATAATTTCTCCAGATATAAAATCATAATAAGCATACAGTCAATCAATATCAGTATCACAGGCCTGAAATATCATTTTTCAATCCTTTTCAAAAAGATTAACTATTTCACAAAATCAAGACTGATTAACTAAACCAGTATCAATATTAATAAAATAATCTTTATTATCAATTTTAGATTTTCAAATCTTTATACTTTCAGTAGGAGTATCTCTAATATTTGTAAAGAATAATTCTAAAGATCATTCCGAATTTAATAACTTATCTAATTCTTTAATACTAGTTATATTATTAACTAAATCTGAAACTTTATTTTTTGTTCAGTCTTGTAATAATATTAATAATAAGCCTTCAACATTTCTAGTATTATAACTACTAGCTAAATTTATTTCTTCCATAATTTCAAAATTAAAAATTAAACTATTCTTAAATAAGATAAATCCAAAATGTTATAAAATCTTCATTTATATCAATTTAACTTATCTATTAATTCTTTTGTATTAACTCAATCTCAACTATTAACTAATATTCATGTTCATCATTGTTTCATTGTATATTCAATATCAGTATATATGTCTCAAATTCATATTACTCTACTATATTCACTTAATTCACTAATTCATAAACTCATATCAAAAAAATCTCAAGTTCCATAATCTCATTTTCATAAATCAAATATGTTTTTTCAATTTACATATCAATAATTACTGATTAAATATTCAAAATAAAATCATAAATTTAATTCTCTAAAATTGTGTCAATCTCTTGCCCTATTACAATTTGGTTTTGAATGACAAAAAACAATTTTTGGATTATTTTTCTCAATAATTTTTATAAGATTTTTAAAAGATATATCATTTAATATATTATCTAATATATCATTATCATCTTTATTTTGAGATTCTATTGCATAAGGAGGCCTCGCAAAAAAAACAGGCATATTATTTTCAGACACATTTATTAATTCATCATATGAAATATTTATTATATCTAATCACATCATTTTTATATCATTTCAAACTGTATCATTTCATATAAAATAACACTTTTTTGATTTTAATTTTTCTAACATAAAACATACAGCACTTTGTGTAGATAATACATAATTTTCTTTTTCTAATAATAAACCACTTTTTAAATCAATATCTAAAACCTTATCTCGATTATCCTCTGACTCATTACTAATAACTTTTAATCACTTATTCATTATAATATTTAATCTATTTATAGTATCTCTAATTAATGTAATTGAATTTTCTCACAATTTTAATCAATTAAAAACTCAATTTCTATCTGTATAAAAAGTTTTATCAATTAGTTTATTTGAGTCTAATTCAATATATCATCAATCTATATTTTTTAACATAATAATATAATTACTTCTTAAAAATTACGTCAAACTATTACTTTAACATTATTTTTATCTTTTAAAGTTAATAAGTCATCTGTATATTGACCTTCTGAAGGAATACAACGAATTGTAGCACTGAATTTATCTTTAATTTCAGTTTCAAATTCTTCATTTAAATCCCATTCATATAATGCAAATTTTCAATCCTTTATAGCCTCACCTATTTCATTAATTGAATAACACACAATAGTATCTTGTTCTAATCTTTCTGTACTTTGTCTTAATAATTCCTCCTGTCATTCTTTTAGCATATTATCCACTGTATCTTTTATTTCTTCTAATTTTACAATTTCCTTTTTTCAAGTTATTCTTGATACTATTACGACATTATTATTATCCATATCTCTATCTCAAAATTCAATCCTAACAGGATAACCTGAGATTTCAAAATCATTAATTTTTTCTCATAATCTTACTTTTCTATTATCTATTAATGTTTTTCAATTATTTCAGATTTGAGATTTAAAGTAATCTCACTTTATAGAAACTGTTTTTTTATTTCATGTTAATATTTCTCCAATTTTTCAAATATATTTTTCAATATCTTCATTATTATCCTTTGTGTAAATTGGTAATAATACAGCATCATATTCAGATAACTTAGGTGGAATTATTAATCATTTATCATCAGAATGACTTGAAATCATAGCTCATATTAGCCTAGTCGACACACCCCAAGATGTGTAAAATGGATAATCTTTTTTTCAATCTTTATTTTGAAATGATACATCAAATTGTTCCATAAAAGATTGTGATAATATATGAGATGTAGCCATTTGTAAAGCCCATCAATTTGACATCATTCATTCAAAAGTATAAGTATTTAATGCTCATGCAAATCTTTCACTTGGACTTTTTTCTCATGCTATTCAATCTATTGCTAACACTTCTCTAATAGTCTCCATGTATACATTATTATGTATATTCATAGCAAAGTCATAAGCATTTTCTTCAGTTTCATGTAAAGTATGTCATTCTTGCCAATAAAATTCTGCAGTCCTTAAAAATGGTCTTGTTCTTTTTTCCCATCTCATCACATTAACCCATTGATTATATAACAATGGTAAGTCTCTATAACTATTTAGTCTTTTTTTGAAAAAGTCACAAAATATTGTTTCAGATGTAGGCCTAATTACTAAATTTTCTTGTAATTTCTTTCATCAAGCATGAGTTACAACTGCTAATTCAGGAGAAAATCATTCTACATGATCTTTTTCCTTTTCTAAAAAAGACATTGGAATTAATAATGGTAAATATATATCTTGTACTCAATTGTTTTTTAATATATCTGATACATTTGATTTTATACCCTCCCATATTGATACAGCCTTTGGTAAAAAAGTAATACATCAAGGAGTTGGACTATTTTCATATAACTCTCATCTCTTTGCAATATCTAAATACCACTCTGAATAATTATCTTCTTTAGATGTAATTTTTGTTTTCGAACGGTTATTTTTATCCATAAATATTTTCTTAAAAATTAAACATATAATTTATACTAATTTCAAAAAAGAAAAATACTGAAAAAAACATGAATAAATTCTTATAATCTTTTTTTAGGCTAATTAAAAGGATTTATTTAACAATACAAGTTTCTACAAATACATTCATCTTATCAATTCTATTATTTCTTTTTTCAAAATAGGAGTATCACTTGATGTTTTATCATACCATTCAGACATTGCAAGTCTTCACATTTTTCATGATAAATAATTTTGTCTTTTATTTTCATCATCAATCGAAAAATTTAAACATTTATTATCTAAGAATGATGTAAAATCTTCAAAACATAAATCACCAAATAATAATTCATCTACTTTTGATCTAAAAGAATCGCAAACCAATTCAGCTTTCATTTCTAAATCATCTTTAAATGAAATTAATAAATCATAATCCTCTTCACTTAATCATTCTATATAGTCTAAACATTTCTCATTTTTCATAATATTTTTTATCATTAAATTAAAATTTTGACACAAAAAAACTGTTATTGTTAAGTATAATCACTCTATAATAACAGTTTTGTAAAACTACAAACTAACCATAACTAAGAGTGATGGCCAGTATGATGTTTTTCATATACAGATTTTAATATTGATATGGCATTTTTATAACCAAAATTATCTCACTTCAAAAATTTAGAAATTCTAGCAATAGTAGTAGAACTCATATTTGTTTTTTCTTCTATAAGTGAATAACTTATTTTTTCATCTAACATTTTAGCAACTTCAAATCTTCTAGAAAATTCAATAATTTCTTTCTCACTTAAAAGATCTCTAACAAAATTAAAAACATCTCATTTATTATCTAGTTTTGATAATATTGTAACTATATCATTAGAATATTTTATTAAATCTTTGTCTTTCATTTATTTATTCTTAAGGTAAATATAAAATTACTTTATCTAATTAAAGTGATAAGTCAAAAGTTTTTATAAATTTTCTAATTCATCATATAGCCTTTTCTTTTCCACTTCATTCATATCATACAAAGGCATAGACAAAATTTTAATCATCCTTTTTGTATTAGTGCTAATATAAGTTTTACTAATACATAAATGTTTAAAAAGAATTTCATCAACTTTTATAAAATAATTATAAACTTCTTTTTCTCATTTATAAAATTTAATATCCTCGTATAAGTTTCTAATATATATTGTTGAATCAAATCATTCTTGAATTGTATTAACTGTATTTTCTATAGTTGGTATTTTAAGCATAAAAAAAAGTTATATAGTAAGCTGAGTATATACTATATAGTTTTTTGAAGAAAAATACTGAAAAATTAATTAGGTTGTATATTTAACATTTTTTCTGCTATTTTAATATTTGAAGATTGAAGTCAATATATAAAATTCATTAATTCTATATTTTCATCATATTGAATTATATTATTAAATATATCTATTACTATTTCTATATATTTTTTTGATCAAATTTCAATTAAATCCATTAAAATATATTTTAAGAAATTTTCTTGTCATATTTTATATAGTTTTATTGATTTAAATATAATTTCATCAATAAGATTTTCATTTTTTGTTTTTATTATTTCACTATATAAATAAAATCAATCTATTTTTTCTGATTTAATAAAGTCATTTGGGCTTTTAATAGATTCTTCTATAAAATTAATTTTTCATATATTAATCAATTCAATAAAAATATCTGATAAACTATCATATTCTCAAAATCTTAATAATCATTTATTTTGCTTAATAGCAAAATGTATCATACTTTTCGTTTTATCTGGTTTTCGTAATCCAAAAAATAATAAGTCATTTACCTCTGTAATAGTTTCTAAAAATTTTTTTCCATAATCTTCTTCCACCCATCTAGCTGGTTTAAAAATAGCTCATCAAATTTCATTGTAAAACTCAGGTAATTTGGTAAAAAATTTGTTAAATAATTCAATATTAAAATAATTATTTTTCTTGTATCAATTCATTTCTTGAAAATCATGTAATAATTTTAATTTATATAAAATGTTATTTTCATTCCATATATTTATCTCTCATAAATATATTATTTTCAATCAATTAATTATTTTATTAAACTTATTTTTCATATCTTCTGATAAATTTAAAATTTCATACTTTTCATCCAATTTAACTAATATTTCCAACCCCATAAAAAATCACTCTCAAAATATATCATCATTATCAAGAATTCAGGTTAAAAAATTTTCTAATGTTTTAAAATTTCAATCATTAATTAATATTTCCCCATAAAATAAAACCACCGATTTAAATTCCTTCCATTCATTCCAATTTTCTTCACTTTCATCCCTTTTATTAAATATTTCCTCATTTCATCATTCTTGTTTACTTAAATATTCAGCTAAAAAATATTCCTGAAATGAATGTAGGATAAATGAATATCAACTATCTTTAATTTTATACAATAGAAATATTTGATTTAAAATTTCTTGTCTTTTGTTTACATTTCTTTCACCACGATAATCCAATAACTCATTATTATTATCCCAGTTATCTTCAATATCATCTTTTGTTAAAGAATTATTATTAAAATGATGATATGCACAAAATCATAAAGTATTAAACATCAATGAAAAATCTGAAGAATCTAATGTTCATATCTTTCCTTGATGTTTATCCAAAATATGGAAAACAACTGCCTTATATAAATCAGCTCTATTTTTTATTTCTTTCAAATCATCAACTGATATTTTTGTTAACAAAAACAAAATCAAAGGAGTATGTTTTAAATTATTATCTAATATATTTCAATTTAAAAATTCAAGTATAGCTTGGAGTTTATTATCATCCCCCTCTCACAAACGACTTCTTAAAAATCACTCAATGCTATCATTGCTAAGATTTTCAAATCAAATAGTATTAAAACTATCATCTCAATATTCATTAAATTCCGATTTACGTGATCATAATATAATATTAATCTTAGTATTATTCTCTCTACATAAGTTTGGCAAGTCTATGGTTAAAAAAGTTTTAAGATCGTCCTTATACTCATTATTTAATTCATCAATACCATCGAAAAATACTACAATTCATTTACTTGGAAATGCATTATGGGCTAATTTTATATCACTACTTATCTGTTCTTTTATACTTTCAAATGTACTATTATTACTAATTGAATCTTTTGAACTATAAAAAATTGAAAAGTATTCTCTTTTCTTATCGACTTCTTCTTTCATTTCAGATAAACATATCGACTTACCCTCTCAAACATTTGATAATAAAACATTAACCATTTTTGAGTTCTTTAATATTCTATTCAAATCAATAGTTTCCTTTTTATATAAGCAAATGCTTTCTCATTTAGATGATTTTACTTCTTCTCTAATTTCCTCATGAGTCTTCTTAACATATATATTTAATTTTCTATCAATAAGAATTAATTTTTTATCAATATCTTCTTCTCAATTAACAAAATCGTCTAAAGAGTTTTCATATATACTATTGACAGATTCATTAGATTTTTTAACTACTTTTAATAGTTTTTCAAATTCATCTTCTAATTCTTCAACTCACAATTCTTTATATGATATTTTTCATCCATATTTTAACTTTATTTTTAATAGATACTCCATACCCAAATCTGTATGTTCATCTATTTTTTTATATCAATGTAATAGCTTAAATATCTCTATGTTTTCTTGTTTTGTTTTATTTTTAAATGAATATTTTAGAAATTTTTCTATTACTTCTTTATGTTCACTTGTAATAGACTCTGTTAATAAATTTGAAAGACAAAAAATATGTAAATCATGATTTTTGATTTCATTATTTTTTAAGTATTCTATAAACAATTTCGGGTTATCTCAAAAAAAATTATTAACTCAATTTTGTAAATTTTTTATTGCTATATCCTCGTTTATTCAAAATATTTTCCTTATTTCTTCATAATTATCATAATTTATTTCTAAATATGTATTTTTAGGTTTTATTAATTTATTATTTTCATCAAAATCTAAGTAATTATGTCATTTCCTCTCAAATTCTTTTTGACTTTCTTTTAATAATGTTTTTGTATCATCTCTTTCCCTATCCATTGAAAATGCATAACTTCTATTTCATATTATGATTATATCTTTTCAATAATTATCTGATAATATTTCATTTATATTTCTATTTAAATCTCATGATGTTTTATTCTCTGATCCTCATTGATGTCATGATTTATCTGATCATGGCAAATCTATTGCACAAAAAATCTTATCATATTCTTCATATATCCAATCTAAAGTTTGTCATACTCTTGTATTAAACTTTCAACTATTATCTCAATATATTAACGCATCTTTACTTCAATTAATTACTATACAATTTATATGATTTTCTAATACATTTTTATCTACCTTTAATTGCCTTTCTAATTCCACAAAATCTTCTTCTTTGAAGTCCTCAGTATAAATATCCTTTCAAGTTGTTTTCAATGATTTTAATCTCTCGTATACATCTAATTCAGGACATTTTAAGACAGGTAAATGTCTCAATAAATACAGCCTATTGAATTCAGGTGTTTCTTTTCATAATTTTAATATTCCCTTAGTAATATATTCACTTGAACATAAATCTTCTATATTATCTTTTGTGTCACTTATTACATTAGAATTAATAGCTAATTTACCAGTATTATCTAATTGTTTATTATTTGATTGTTCAATACTTGTAATATTTTTTTCTGACATAAAAAATAATTATGTATAAATTTTTTATATTATACATAATTATTATAAATAATCAAGTTTTTATATCCTATCAATAGTTCAAATTTTTAACTTAACTTTTTCAATTTTTAAGTAAAAATCTGTTAAACCTCATTTACATTCAAAAGGTATACTATATCATGTTTTTTGCTCTATAAATTTAATAAATGGTAAAACTATTTTTCATACCATATCATTTTTATTAGTAGTATAACTTGAAAGTGGAAAATCTTTATTAGATACTTCTTTTCACTCATTTTCAAGTAATTTTGTTATAACCCCTATTGATGTAGTTTGTGAACATATATTCTTTGAAGTAAGTTTTACTGAATCTAAATAAATTTTATTATTTATCATATCAAACAATAATCAATTACATTCTTTTGACAAAATTTCTGCGAAATCTCATATATAACTATCTCAAAAATTATTTTTATAGATAAATTTTGTTTGATCTATATACTTTGAAAATACTCAACTTGCTATATTCTGTTCTACTATAATTCAATTACTTGAAGCTCAATCATCATATGAGCTATATTCTAATTGTGTATTTGTATATATTGATTTTAAATCAGATAATGTTTTTTCTATATTTTCTCTTGAAATTCAAAATTTTGTAACTACTAAATAACCTCCTCACATTTTTCATGAATAAATAGGCATTATTCATAATTTTTCTTCTGAATTATTTATATTTTTTCTAAAATTATATTTAAATTCTTCTGCAAAGGAACTTTGTTTTTCCATAAGAGATACCGCATAACTAAATTGATTTACTGTATCTATAAAATCTTCTATTAATCAGATATTATATCCAGAAGTATATATCCTACTCAAAACCATTATCATCTTTGCACTTAAAATTGAAATATTTGATGTAAAATTATTACTTATAGAAGTATTATCTCAAAATTTTGATAAATAATTATTTACATCATTAGTTATATCATTTTTAATATAGTTACTTATCTCTGATAAAGTATTTTCTCATGCTTTTTTATATGATTCAATAGTCTTAGTTTCTGTTTTAAGCCCGCTGAAAATCATACAATAATCAAATGGTAAATCAGATGAAACTAATCTATCACGATATTTTTCCAAAAAATATTCTGTATTTATATTTAAATCGTCAATTCAATTTGAAATTAAGTATGAAGGTCAGGCTTTATTATAAAGTGTAGATAAAATTATTTGTCATATGGAATTTCAATATCTATTCAATTGTTGAAGTTTTATAGATGAACTAAATATATCTATAAATTCCTGTGATTTTATGAAGTTATCATAATCTAATAATTTATCAGTTGAAATTTTATCTGTTAATAAAAATAATCATGTTGTTAAGATTGCCGAAAAGATTCATGAAAATCAAAAAGAATGCCCCCTAGCTGTTTCTGATAATATTTCTATTTCAAGTCAAAATTCATCAAAATAAAAATCTTTATTTATCTGATTTAGTATTTTTTCTTCCTCTTTAAAAACATTAGTAAAAATTTCTGTATTAAAAACTTTTTTTGTAATATCAAATGAAGTAATATCTTTAAATATAATTTTTTTTTCTTTTATTTTTGTAAATCACAAATGAAACTTCAAATTGATTTTTGAAGTAGTAAAGGCAAAATTAGGCCTTTTCCCATACCCTCCCGGTCACCATGGCAAAGAAAAACATCAACTCATAACCAAATTATTCTTAGCGTAAAAATCCTTATAAACTTCTGGGAATTTTTCTTGTAAAGATGATGTATTCATTTATTTATAGATAAAAAAATATAGCAATATAAGTATATTATTGCTATATTTTTGATAAAATCAAGTCTCGATATTCTGTTATTAATGGCGTAAGACTATTTGTATACTTAGCTTTATTATGTTTAATCGTGTCTAAAACTTCATCTGAAGAAACTTTTACACTTTTTAATGCACTTCCATCAGGAAAACTATTTATTTCTCAATCATACACTCACATGTAAATTGAAGCATCAAATATTCTTTTATAAGGTTGTTTTCATTCTACGTTAACAATTATATCCTTTTCTTCTAAAAGTAATAATACAGCTATTTTTGTAGTATCAACAGTATTTAATAAACTATTAAATTCTTCTTCATTTGTAGCTACTATTCAATCAACTCAAATCTCTTCATCCAATTCTCTCACTAAAGTCTCATCAGCTAAATCTCATGAAGATATATGTCCTCAAACTGTTTTATCTATTAATCATGGAGAATCATAAGTATCACCTCTTTGAACTAATAAAAAATCTTTATCTCTATTTAGTAACAAAGCTCAAATACTTTTAACTTTATGTTTCACCTCTCAAGTTTCTGAAAAATCTTTTTTACTCTCTTCACTAAATTCCTTTCTATTTTGAGTTTTTATATAATTTCAATCGAGATCAAAAACATCAATAAGTTCTTCTGAAAAATTATGTCTATTTTCTGCAGCCATATATTTATATTAAAATCTAATAATTATATAATAAACAATATATAAAGAAAAATACTGAAAAATATATTAAACTAGTACTCTATATTAGAATAACACAATTTTACAATATTAACAAAACTATCTACCCCTTCCACCCCTCCAACACATATCAAACATTCACAATTGTCTTCAGTCTAAATCATTTTCATAATTTTCTTCTAACGTTTGATAATATTACATTTATATTATTATCTGATACCATTAAAATATCATACTCTCACCACACTGAATTTATAAGCTGTATTTTTGTAACAATATTTCAAATATTAAAAATAAAATATTCAGCTAATTTAACTTCTCGAGCAGTTAGATTAAGTATACAATTATTTTTTATGAATAATCTATTAGTCGTATCATATATTATATCATCATTAATAGTCAATATAGTATTAATTACTTCATGTTTTTTTCTTAATAAAGATCTAATTCTTGCATACAATTCCTCTTTAAAATAAGGTTTAAGTAAATAATCATCAATTCATATATTGAATCATTCTACAATATTTTCTAATATTATAGTTCAAAATATAATTAATATTGGTGAATTTGATTTTTTATTTTTAAGCCATTTAACTATCTCAGAACAACTAGAAAAACAAGTTGATGCATCAATTATATATAAATCAGAATCATGTAAGTAATTTTTTTTAAAATCTATAAAACTTGAAAAGCTACTAACACAAAATCATTCTTTCTTTAAATCAATTCAAATTTTAGATATTGAGTATTGTAAATCTTCTACTATTGAAATTTTCATTTTATGTTTATTAAATATAATATGTAAAATATATTTAATACTAAAAAGAAAAATACTGAATAAAAAAAGAAACTGTAAATTTAGTTTCTTTTTTTATTATAATCCAACAATATCTATCATTTGTTTATATTTTTTATCCACTATTTCATTAGCGATTTTTTCTCACTCTTTTAATTTATTTTCTATATAAGTCATATCATTTTCAAAGCTATTATATCTATCTCTTGCTTCTTTAAAATATTCTAAAATGATATCTAGTAATTCTAATTTTGCTTGACCATATCAATAATTTCAAGCTCTATATTTTGAAGCAATTTCTTCTTGTTTTTCTATGCTAGCAAACAGTTTTATAATAGAAAAAACATTACACGTTTCTGGATCTTTTTTTTCTTCTAATCATTTTGTGTCTGTAACAATTGACATGATTTTTTTCTTTAGAGTTTTTTCATCATCAAATATTCAGATGAAATTATCGTAACTTTTACTCATTTTTCTGCCATCTGTTCATGGAATAGTTTGAAGATTTTTTTCTATATGAGCAACTGGTAATTTAAATAAATCAGTTTTATAAGTCTTATTAAAATTTCATGCAATATCACGAGCAAATTCTAAATGTTGTATTTGATCTTTTCATACAGGAACTATATCTATATCATATGAAACTATATCACTAGTCATCAAAATAGGATAATTGAAAACCGACATATTAATTTCAGAATTTTTATTTTGTGAATCTTTAAAAGAATGAGCTCTTAACATTAAACTATATGGAGTTACACTAGAAAACATCCAAGTTATATCATTAATTCTATTAATTTTTGATTGTTCAAAAACAACTATATCAGTATCTACTGGTAATAATGCAAAATACTCTTTTAGTAATCTAAGTTTATTACTCTTAAGTGTTTCCTTATCATGTACCGATGTAAGAGAATGATAGTCAGCTATAAAAATATATGCAGTTTTTCACTCTGCAAGTTCTACAAATGGCTTAAATGCACCAAAATAATTTCATATATGCATTCAATTTCCGGTAGGTTTAATTCAAGTTAGTATTTTTTTCATTAATATTGCTTTGTTTAGGCTTTAATTTACTAATATATTAGTCTCATTTGCTATTTTGTAAAGTTTTATATAGATTTTTTGATTAATTATTCAAATTATGATAAAATAATACATATTATAAATAAATATTTAAGTATGGAAGGATACTCTAGAGAAGAACTTTTAAATAAACTGAAAGAACTCGTAAATGAAAGTGAATTTATATCAAAGGATATAATATCTCAAGCAGAAGATATTGAAGATATTATGGAACTAAGTAAATTAGTATTGTATATATATGAAAACCTAGACAAAGAAAAAAAGATGACGAAAGATGAAAAAGAAAAACTAGAAAGTGATCTAATTAACATTAACAATAGTAAAATAAAAATATATAAGAAATTTGAAAAAAAAGCAAGAATAGATACTGAAATAGAAGATAAAAATAATGAAGAAATGAACATAGATGAAAAATTATTAAATATTTAACACTTAATTAAAAAATTATGACTCCTGAAAATATAAACACACAACAAGAACAAATTAAACCAGTAGTATCATCTGAATCTACTAAAGATAAATTAATAGCATCAAATATTGATGAAGATTCAGCTAAAAAAACTTTTGATAAAACATTATCAAAGTTAGCTGGACATTATGAAAGAATGGATATAAATGATCAGTTAAAGCTAGTACTAGATCAATATAAATGAGATAAAAATGAGGCTTTGATAAATTTAAATAATGCTTCCCTAAAACAAATAATGGATAGTAGAATACTGGGTGCATCTAATGATTGAATCAGAACTGCTTTAGCTAAAATAATGAACAATAACACAAAAATAGAAATACCAGATAACAATTACGATGTTATTTGAGATATAAAAAAAAGTAATGATAAAGAAGAAGCTAGACTGCTTGCTGAACAACAATTAGCTAAGGAAAAAGAGTTTTTAGCAAAACAAAATGCTAAACAAGATTATAAGAATACAATGGGTGACGCATATGTTAATTTAAGAGATAAATATAAAAAAGTATATAAAAATTAAAAATGTTAGATATAAATAAAAATAACTCAAATACATTAACAAAACCAACTTTATCAACGCAAGTGACAAAGTGGGTTTGAATTTTTAGTGTGTGTACAAGTCTATTAATAAATCCTAGTGAAAAAGCTCTAGCAAATTTAAATATTTGAAAAAACGAAACTTATGAGTGAAATAATACAACAGAAATATTTAAACAACAAGTAAGGAATGAAATTACATTAAGTATTAATTGACTAGTTAAAGCAATAGAACTAAAACAACCAGAACTAATAAATAACGAAGATATAAAATATCATAGTTCTGTTATTTTGAAATTATTAGAATGAAATATTGAAAACAATGAATTAAATGTTAAAATAAATTTAAATGAATATTACTTATCTGGTTTAAAAACATCAATGGAAAGTGTGTCATATTTATTAAACTTATTATATTGAGAATGATATGCAGATATCTTATCAGATTGAAAAGATCATAGTGATAAAGATTTAATTATAGAAATAATGGATGATGGTTTAGAAAAATGGATCCAAAGAATGAGTATAAAAAATAGTTCTGATTAAATAATCAGAACTATTTTTTTATATTTTTTCATGATACATAAGCACTACTCCATGCCCACTGCAAATTGAATCATCAAGTTTTTCACGTAATATCCACTACTTCTCAAATAAAATACAATCATTTATATTCCTTTGATTGCAGATTATTATCAAGTTCGTTTATATCAATTCATCATCAAGTAGCTTTTGCCTCTTTCCAACTTCTCCAGTCCTGTAATCAAAATTCTACAGATTCCTCATTATCAATTTCTTCTTTAAAAAAACTATATATTTTTTTTGTAGTCTTTTCTTTTTTTATACTAAGTTCTATATTAATATTCTCTAAGATATATTTTATTTTTTCTTCTTCACTTATAATATTTAAACTATTCAAATACTCTCATAATGCATTGCTAGCATTAAAAACGATAGGTCAACTAACTCAAAAATGAGTAAAAAGAAGTGGTCAGAATTCTTCATAAATTATTTGAAGCTTTCTTCCATTAGAATTAAGGGAAGGAATTCAAGGATGGGTTATTTTTTTATCATCTACTAATTTTAATTTCAAATCACATGAACTTCATGATAAGGAACTCAAATCTTTTTTAGATGTTAATCCACATAAAGATCTGTGAGGAGGAATTATCTTTAATCATAAATCTTTAGCAAAATTATATCAATCTCCTGTAGTTCAAACTTGAAAAAAACTTTTTCATCCACTAGAAACTATTACATTCCTTGCCTTATATTTTTTTCAATCTAATAATTCTATATTATATATATCAACACCTTTAATTATTCTAACAACTTCACTATTAAGCCTTAATTCACAATTATTATTTTTTGCTTCTTTTAGTAAGGAATCTAGTAATTCCCTACTATCTCAACTTTCTAAAATAAGTCTTCACCTATCTTCTTCTACTATGTTAATTCAAACACTAGAGAAATAGCTCATAATATCCCACTGATTAAAACGTGAAAAGATACTAATCAAGGCCTTTTTATTTTGCCCAAAATAGTCCCTTTCAACTTCTATATCCACATTACTTACATTAGCCCTTTCTCATCACGATAAAAGAACCTTTATTCAAGGTTTAGGCATTTTCTCTAAAATCAGTTTATTCAGTTTTTTATCTGAATTAATTCAAGCAAACAATCATGCTGCTCCAGCTCAAACTATTATTATATCGTATATCATATCTAGTGGCTTAATTTAAAATAACTATACATTATTTTCTTAATTAAACAATACTATTTTATATTTATTATTTCTATTGACTATATATGTATTATACGTATAATCAATTTACACGCGCAAATATAATTAAATCAGGAGATTTAAAAAATGAGTATTTTACAACAATTAATAGCAAAACAGTTAAAACATGAGTATCATGAAATTTTCCCAGATGCAGAAATGCTAACAGAAAAAGACAAGAATATCATTCATAAAATAGCTTCTATTGAGTTGGCACTCGTTAAACAATTTGTTAATGTTAGCCGTTTTGATTATACCGTGGAGGATATAGAACAAAGTTATAGATTGTATCTATTGATGATATACCTTATATTAAAAGGTTCAGAACCTGGGACAATACACTCTAAGGATAATGTGTTACTATATCCAACAAGAGAGGTGCGGACTTTTTGGGAATGTCATTGGAGATCGAGTGGTTATGAAAATGACTGTAACGTTATATTCGACTATCAGGCCGTAAAGTTTTTTACTTTTGATGAAAGTACCAAGTTTAAAGGACGTAACAATAGCCAACAACTGGAGAAAAAACTCGGTGCTTACGAAAAAAGTGAAAGATTGAAAAAAACAATAGAAACAAAAACATAAGTAAAACAAAACAGAAAAATTGAGGACAACAAAGGTCATATGGATTTCCATATGACCTTATTTGTTTCTATAATTTTACTTACTATTTTTTTCTCTCATAAATTTAGGATAATGGAAGAAAAATACTGCTAGAAATACTATAAACCATGCTCATGATGTAATAAACATAGATTTTAATTTATAACTCCTAGAAGCAGAAACACTCTCCTTTACAGTTTCTTTACATTGAGTTATTTCTTCAAGAGTTTTTTCTATTCTTGTTTCATTTCAATCTATCCATTTAATATCATTCTCACATTGTTCTATCTTATAGTATTCTCTATTTTGCAAGTATTCATCATCTGTTATAAGAAAAAATTGTCATATGGATGTAAGAACAATTCACAGATTTATAGTAATAGCCACAAGAGCAACAAATGAAACTATTGCTAAATAAAAGCTATATAGTTTTGAAGTATTAATACTCATAATAAAAAATTAAAAATATAAATTAATATTTCTATTATAATTAAATTATAAAAAATACAAGTCACAAAAAAACCGGATAAATCCGGTTTTTTCATAAAAAAATCAAAATCTAAGCTACTACACCCCAGCTCCAGTTAATACACCTACTATTAAATAAAATAAATGAATCCAACTAAACTTTAAACCATAACCTGTATTATCTTCCATATTTAAAAAATCAATGAAAGATATTCTTATATTTTTGTACACTTTTTCTTCTCCTTTTTTAGTATTACTCAGAAATTGAGTAGCAGGAATTTACTTAAAAAAGTGGAAAAATCAAATAATAATTATAAACTTCTATTAGTTACTTCATCTAAAACTCTTCCCTTAAACTCTTCTAAATTTTCAACAGTTTGTTCTTTTGTTTTATAATTTCTAACTGAAACTGTTCCATCACTTTGTTCTTGTTCACCAATAACTAATATATAATTATTATGCATTTTTTCTGCATTTCTTACCTTTTTATTTAATCCATCAGTTGAAAAATCTCAAGTTGTTCTTATTCATGATTTTTTTAATTCATTCATTACTTCTGTAGCATATTCATCAAACATTGGCATAACAGGAATAACTATAACTTGTCTAGGAGCCATCCAAAGTGGAAATACTCATGCAAAATGTTCTATGAAAACTCACATTCATCTTTCTAATGATCCAGAAATAGCTCTATGAATTACTACTGGTCTTTCTTTTTCTCATTGTTCATTAGTAAATTCTAGTTCAAATCTAACTGGTAAATTAAAATCACATTGAATTGTAGCTAGTTGCCACTCTCTTCCAATTGCATCCTTGAACATAAAATCAAGTTTAGGCCCATAGAATGCAGCTTCTCACTCAATTCTCTTATACGGCAATTCATTTTCCTTTGAGGCTTCTTCAAGTGCAAGTTCTGCTTGCTCCCAAACATCATCTCATCATAAATATATAGATTTATCTTCTCATCTAACAGAAAGAGAAACCCAATAATCTTCAGTCATTCAAAGAGTAGAATAAAATTCTTTAATAACATCTGTAATTGCCTTTACTTCATCCTTTATTTGAGATGATCTACAAAATAGATGACCATCATCTTGAGTAATAGCTCTTACCCTAGTTAATCATGATAATTGACCAGATTTTTCATCTCTGTAAATTGTAGCTGGCTCAAAATATCTAACTGGCATATCTCTATACGAAAATTGATTATCTGCAAAAATTTGCATATGATGAGGACAGTTCATAGGTTTCATTATAAATTTATCATCTTTACCCTGAACCTTGAATAATTCATCTCAAAACTTAGCAGCATGTCCTGAAGTTTCATACAAAGCCTCTTTTGCAATATGAGGACTCCAAACTCTTTCATATCATTTCTCTTTATGTAATTCCCAAAGATAATCTTCTATTTCTTGTCTTATTACCATTCATGCAGGTTGCATTAAAGGTAATCCCGCCCCAATTAAATCAGATATAGTAAATAATTTTAATTTAGCTCACAAAATTCTATGATCTCTTTTTTTTGCTTCTTCTAACATTTTTAAATGAACATCTAATTCAGCCTTATCATTAAAAGCATAAGCATATATTCTAGTCAGTTGTTGATTTTCAGAATTACCTAACCAATAAGCTCATGCAACTCTCGCTAACTTAAATGAATTTGCATCAAGTTCTCTAGTATTTTCAACATGAGGACCAGTACACATATCTATAAATTTTAAATTTTTCACTTGATCACCATCCATTTCTTCGAATTTTTCAAAACCATTATTTTTCAAAAATTCTTGAATTTCAGACTCTTTTCATCATTTTGAAGTATTCAAATAAAACGAAATTCTATCAGATAATTTTTCCTCATTTTTAAAATCTCCAGATTCAATTTTATCAACCAATTCATTTTTAAATCATTCTCACATTGTATTAAGAATATTTCTAGCCTCTCAAAAATCTACATCAAATTTCTTAAAACCTTGATTTTGTAATATTATCTTTTTCATAGATTTCTCTATTTTTTTCAAATCTTTATCAGAAAATTCTATTTCTCAAAAATCAAAATCATAATAAAAACCATCTTCCGTATCTGGTCATGTTGCAATTTTTGCTTCAGGAAAATTTTGTTTTACAGCTTGCGCCATCACATGAGCTAATGAATGTCTTTTAGTTTTTAAATCTACCATTTTTTATATATATTATTTAATAATATGTGGACTAATATTCTAATCCCTCCACCCTACGGGTACTCCCTTTGAAAAAGGGAGATGTTTTTCAAAAAAACTCCTATTTATTTCTAAATAAGAGTTTTTGTTATTTCTATGTTATCAACAAAAATCCCCTATTTAATAATAGAAGTATAAATTGTTGTTATGGTTACAAGTTGTGCTAGGTTCACATTGCCTTGTTAAGAAATATTAAGATAATAATATAGATAATAAATAGTTTGTCAAAAAAAAGAACCTTTATTTAAAAAGTTCTTTTTTTAAGATTGTAATTCTGTAATTTTTCTAAAAGATTGATCTATATATTGTCAATTTAATCTAATAGATGCTTCTAGTTCATCAGATCTATCATCAATTTTTTTATCCATTCTATCAAACTTTTTATCCATAACAAACATTTTTGTATCCAAATCACCTACTTTGTCTTTCAAAGTAGACATATCTGTTTTTAAACATGACACATCTTCTTTTAATCATGTTGTATCTGTTTTTAATCATGTTACGTCTGTTTTTAATCATGTTACATCTGTCTTTAATCATGTTACATCTATCTTTAAAACTCATACGTCTGTCTCAATATTAGATAATTTCTTCAACACTGTACTTTCAAATTCTGTATTACTCATAATTGTAATAAATTAATAAACTAAAATAGTAATAGTTTAGGAGTTTTTTTCTTAGGAGTATATACATACTATATACTTATTAGTAAAATGCAAATTTATATATGCTAATTATAACATAATATTTTAAAAAACATATAATCTTTCTGTCAAAGCCTTTTAATTTTTAATCTTTATAATACATATAAAATAAATATAATACTAACATTTAAATATATTATAATACCTAATAATTATGCATAACAAAAAAGCTTTTTCTTTTATAGAAATAATTATCTCAATTTCTATAATAGTATTATTAACAGTAATAGGAATATCATATAAACAATGATATGATGAAAATGTAGCTAATACAACTGTAGTTGCAAATATAGAAACTATAAACAATGCCCTAAGTTCTTACTCTGCAGAAAAATCTGACCTTCCAATGCCAGGTTGAAATACAAACTACTTTGCAATTGATACTACATATAATCATTCATATGAAGACTCTAGCACTTTTTGAGTATATGGTTCAATTACAGAAAACACAATTCCAAAAAAATATCTTGATGTATTACCACTAGATCCAAGAACAAATTCATATTATTCATATGGTAAAACAAAAGCTACTAACCAATTTGAAATAGCTTCAGTACAAGTAATAGATTACAAGCCTAGTTCTAGAGTAGTATGAAATTATAGAGCAGAAAGTTGACCTTTTAATTTAATAAGAGAATATAATTGATCTAGTTTTGTATATAATAACTCTGAAACAAACTTTCCTTATAATCCAGATGAATTAATATTAATAGCCACAGACAGTGAATGAAATGTCTATAGAGAATGAGATACAATCATAACCTGAGTATGAGAAGAATTTGAATTATTCTTTTCTGATGGTAGTGTATCAGTATTAGAAGAAAATTCTGAACTTACATTAAATAAACTAAACTTTAAAAATGATGATAATTTAAATACAATTATAAAACTTGGTCTATGAGCAGGTTCCCTATGGACAAAAGCAACTCAATTAAATGATGAATCGGAATTTGAAGTATATACAACAGACTCATCAGCCGCTGTTAGATGAACTATATTTTGAGTAAGTAAATTAGTAAGCGATACTGAAACAATAGTATTAGAATGAGAAGTTGATATTTATAAAAACCAAATAATAACTGATACTACATCTGAAGATATAAATGAACTTGTAAAAATAAATAGCATCTTTTATAAAAAAGACACGATTGTTCATGGAGATTGAGATTTAAAGGTTCTGAAATGAGAAAATCCAAAAATACTAAATTGATTTGATACAACTATTAATTTTCATCCTATAACTGATACAACTGAGATAGATGATATTAATGATAATTTAATCAATAATTTTACAGAAAGTGAAGATTATAAAATAGTAGAGTGAACTGAAGAAATAACTATAAACACAAAAATTGAAACAAATGAAATAGATAATATTTTTACAAATACTAGTTGTACAACATTCGAAATCGAATGAACTTGTCAGGATTCAGAAAATAACTTAGCATGATGGAATTTAGTCGCATATGCTCCATTTGAGCAAGAAAAAGATTTAAATCTATATTGAGCAGGTTGATTCTTTGCTGAATCATATAATAATTATGTCTCAGGAGAAAGAGTATGATGATGAAAATACAAAAAATACGATTGATGAGCTGATGCAAATTATAATTGAGATAATTTATCATCTTTTGGTACTGAATTAGATAGATATTCATCTTTTGTAAAAGCTAATACATGAGAAAAAGGTATAGTTTTAACACCTTTATTGAATTCAGATTATCTTAAATATACTGATTTAAATTTAACTTGAGATTTTGTTATTGAGATTAGAGTTAAGTTTCCATCAACCATTCCTACAACTACAAGATATTTATTTGAGTTAGGTGATTACAAATCATATTTAACTCCAAACACTAACCCTTTAATATTTTTAAAAAATTGAGCTGGTACAAATTCAAATATATCAACATATTATGATTGAAATTTTCATACTATAACAGCAAAAAAAGAATCAAATAATTATAGTTTAGAAATTGATTGAAATAGTATGTGATTAAGCTTTACCTCTATATTTCCAATATGAACTGAATTATATATTTGATGAAAAAGTTCTAATACTTCTCAAATAAATAACATAATAGATTACATAAAGATATATAAAAAATAAAAACTCCAAATTGGAGTTTTTATTTTTTAATTTCAATCTAAATCAATAACTGTTACTCTATAAATAGTAGGATTAGTATCTATTCAGTCAATTACTTGATAATCAATATATCAATTTCAGAATCATGAATCCACAGTCATTGATACCACATTTCAAGTAATATTAGCATCACTAATATTTATATCTCATCATATTACTCAACTTCAAACCATCGTTGCAGTTACTGCATCTCAATCTATATCTGATAAATATGAGCTCAAATCAACAAAAGCTGTATTTGAAAATCATGCATTAATACTAAAACTTTCTCATGTTGGTACTGTATTTGGAACCTCATTTACTACATATGTATGTACTATACTTGACTCATTTCACGCATCATCTGTTCATACGTATGTAACTAGATATGTTCATTTTGTATCAAAATCTGGAGTTCAAATTTGAAATACAATCACGCTAGGATCTTCATTATCAGTTGCAGTAACATCTTCTAATGTTAATGCAGTTCAAACAGTAGTTGTAAATGTTTGTGATGTAGAGCTTAATACTGGTGCTTCTGTATCTGGAAGTGTTTCATTTACATCATTAACGTGTAATTGAAATGTTTGTTCATAACTTTTTCATCAGTTATCAGTAACCATTAATCTAACATTAATAATATTATCACCATTAGCATCTAAAGGAAGTTCATAATCTGGACTGTAATTTATTATTAATCTATTTCAAGATATAGTAAGTAAATTATTATCATCATCTCAAGTTCAAGAAACTTTACTAAAAGTATGAGTATCTCAAGTATCTGTATCGATAGCTGATATAGTTGCTATATCAGCTCAATCTGCTCTATTTTCATTAAAAGATAAGGTATCTAAACCATTTAACTTAATACCTGTAGGTGCTGCATTTTCTATCGCTTCTGTCTTATATACTCTACTTTCTTCTGTATATTCAAAATTTCAAGTTTCATTATTCAAAGAATAAATTCTTGTATAAACTCTATAAGTTGTATCGGCTTCTAATTCAATTAATTCGATATTTCATCAATTTGTATCAGGAAATGCTATATATGCAGGTACTTCACCTGATCCATCAACAATAAATCCATATTCACATGATTGTAATCAATCTACATCTTCACATGAGATATTTCAACTAATACTATCACTTGTAACAGTAAAATTACTATAATTAGCAGAAGCTAATGCATCCTTCAAAACTTCAAAATCTTTAATAGTAGTTTGTTCACTACTATTATCTCATTCTAAATCATCAACTCATACAGCTTTAACTTCTAAAGTATATAATCATTCTTCATTTAATGTTCATTTTATAGTATATGTTCATGATTCCTCTGTAATAGTTAATTCAGGTTGATCAACTAATTGATTACCATCAACATCTAATATAGAAGCATTAAATGATTCTATACCATCAATATCTTCAGCCGAAACCTCGTATGAAAATTCTTGTCATATAGCAATTGAATCTGCTCATGTGATATTTCATAAAACTAAAGGAGCATCATCGTCTTCATCAATAGAATTAAAATGTACTACAACATTTTGATTAGCATAATTTCATTGTGAATCTTTTATAGAAAGTGTAGCATCATATGCAGTATTTGTATCTACATTAGGTGCAATGAATGTGAAAGTTTCAGTATCTGAATCATAAGATATATTTGGATCTAAAGTAGTAGTATCTACTTCAGCTATAATAGAATCTCATTCTGCATCACTGATTCAAGCATCAGCTTTTATTTCATCTAAAGTTTTAACTATAGTCATTCACTCTAATTCACCATATGATAATTCTGGATTTGCAATCTCTGGTTCTAAGTTTACATCAGGATTTTTATCCTTATCACCTCAACAGGCTGCTAATATTGACAATGCAACTGAATAAACTAGAGTACGAACACCTTTAGCCATTCTCCCCTTTCTAGGAACACTATTAGAACTATCAGAAGAATTTAAACCATTTAATTTAAACATATTTTTATAAATTATTAAAATAATAGACTAATTATACTATAAATATAGTATTTGTCAAATATTTGTATCTTATTATAAGTATATTATACTTAATTATCTAAGAAATAAAAGAATAAAAATTTAACAAAAAATAAAGAGAATGCCCAAGTGCATTCTCCATCATATTCCCCTTTTTTTCAACTATTCACCGATTATTAACTGTCTACTGATTTCACCGAAGCCTTCTACGATAGTAATTTGTGGATAATAATCTACATAAATACTCTCATCAGTTACATGAAGCATAAGCTGATCATTCTTAGGAATGAATGCTTCTTCAAAGTAAGAAATACAAGTATTTTCACCATCTAAATAAAAATTAGACAATGTTTCATAGACCTCATATATATTATTATTACTAACCAGCTTAACAGATTCTAAATCAAAATCTGGTGTTTCAAAACACAACCTAGTTAATGATATATCTTCAGCCTCAGCTAACAGAAAACCTCCATCAAAACTAATACTACCGTGATCAACAACGAAAAAATTACCAGATATAAATTCCATAGCTACACCATTATCATCATATAAGTTAAAATCCGATACATCTATATCAAAAATTAAATTGCCACTTTCAGACGGGGTGATTGGTAAATACACGCTAGACATTCCTTTATCAAAACCTGTAAAATCATCTGTACATATAGCACTAAACTTAACAATATTTTCTTCATTTCTGATTAAAACTGTTTCATTTGTCCATATTGTACATCCACTTTGATACTTATCAATCAAAATAGTTGTATCATAATTATTAATATCAGACCAAACATAGTTATCTAAAGTAGTTGGATATGCCTTAAGGATATGTTCTCCGCCCTCAACAAAATTAACTTTTTCAGACTCAAACCTGTAATCAGCACTTGTAGCTTCAACCCGATCATACATATACCCATGTAATTTTATATACACATAAGCATATTCCAATGGAGTATAAAGTTCTACGACTCCAGATGAAAATTCTGAATGAGTAAGCTCTCTTACAATGTTATTTGTATCAAAAGAATAGCGGTTACCAGCTTCTGTCATAAATACCAGATCCGCACCGGAAAATTCTGAAATATCAATCCCTTCCCATACAGATTTAAGTTCTACTTTAAAGCTAGTCTTCTCCTGAGAAAGTTCTACATATTCTGTCACAACCTCAGTATCTGTTCCACACGCAGCCAAACCTAGTAATAATATTACCATAAAAAACAAATGTCTAAACATTTTTAAATCTCCTACATAAAGTTTAATTAAAAAAAATGTATTATAAATATAACATTATTTATTAAATTGTCAAGAATGACAAAAATAAGTAATAAGTTACATAAATCTATGAACGATATTCATTATAAGATGCTAATATTAATTAAACATTAATTTTTTAAACAAAAAAAACTTAAGATAAAGCTTAAGTTTTTTTATTTTTTAGCTAACAATTTTTTACTTTTTTTCATCTCTTTTTTCTTCTTTTTTAAAACCTTATCAATATCTCTGAATAATCAAACTAAGAAATAGAATAAACTTACTCAAATCAAAAGTCACGCTATTCAGAATAAATGTTCAGAAATTATTAAAACTATAAATGTTAGACTTACTGGTATTTCTAAAAATCTAGAAACTATCTTTGGATTTAAATAATATGCTTCTACTACATGCACAAGAGCAATAAGAATTACTATTTCTATTAATACAGGATATCCTCATATGATACTATAAGCTATAATTAATATAGGTATACTAGATATAAATACTCATAAAACTGGGATAAATCATGCTATAAATACTATTAATCAAAGAGTTAATAAGTATGGGAAAGCTCAACCATGAATAGCTCCTATTACAGTAAGTCATATAATAGTTAATACGGTATTTGCCAAAGCTATCATAGCTTGAGCCTTGAATATTAATCAAAAAGATTTAACTATTTTATCAAAAATTATTTTATACTCTTTGTACAAAAAACTAAAGCTTGATTTTTTAATTCCTAGTAAATAATTCTTTAATCTAGGTCTATCTATAAGTAGTACAAAACTAAGTATTAATGACAGCATTATTTGTAAAAATATAACTGAAGCTGATCTCAGTTTACTCAAAATATCTAATACAACATCAATATCCTGATTTGTAACAATTTGATTAATTGATCACCCTAATTCTGAATTAAAATTTTTAATTTCTACTAATCTATTTGTTACTGAACTAATTGGTTCAGCTAAAAATGGGATATTCTGCGGTAATTCAGAAAGCTCCATTATCAATTTAGGAACCATATCTGAAACTATAAATATAATTATTCATATAAAAATAACGTATATAGAAACAATTATAAAGTTTAAACCAAAAAACTTTTTTAAATATTTTTGTCTTTTAAAACTTTTACAATATTTAGAAAAAAAATGATCCATTTTCAATTTTATGAATTCTGCTGATGATAAAAAAAGATAAGCAAAGATAAAGGTAAGTAAAAAAATACCCATAAAATCACTAAGTACATAAAAAGTAACTATCAAAAGAAAGTAAGCTGTAAACTTAGATACGAATTTCTTTGTGAATAAGAGATTTGTGAAATGTTTAAGATTTGACATAAATATTGTTTAATATTAATTATAAACAATAGTAAGAGTTTTTAAATTTTTGTAAAAAAGAAAAATCACTTTTTAGGGTGATTTTTTTATTAAGCTTTTGGATAGTATACATGTCATATAAATCATGAATTAACACTTCATCATGCTCTCTTTTTTTCAGCTCATCAATACCAGTATCAATCATTTGTCTTTATTTCTACATGTCCATACTTTGTTCTTGCTCATCTTCAATATCATTTTGCATAAACTAATATTCATCAAGGTAATGCCTCATTTGGGCTTGAAAGTCATACTTTAACAAAATTCTCATTATTATCTAGAAATCACTCCCATTTATATCAATCTCTACCATATGATGGTAATCAAGCCATTCAATATTCATTAAGAAATTCTCAAACATTAGCTCAACAACTAGCTCAGCTTCTATATCTTGGTCAATTTTTAGCTTCTAATGTATTTGCCATTTTTTTTGCCTGAATTTTAACTCTTCTCGGTCCTGGTTTAACCTCATCCTCTAATGCAGTTATTTTTCTTGTCTGAGTTTTATTTACAACCAATTTTAATTTTTGTTTTTCAATTTTTGTTTGAGCTAATACCTCTAATTTAGCATCTCTTCTATTAGCCTCAGGAGCTAATTGTCTCTTGATATATGCTAAAGTATGAACTCATACTCATTCACCAGTATTAAATTTTTCAGGAAAAATATATCTCAAAAAATTCTCATCTAATAAACCACTAGATTCAGTTTCTACAATATTTTGTGTTAGTTTAATAGCGTCAAGTGAATATTGACCTAAATCCCCATCAACCCCATCTCATTTTGGTCAAAATGTTCATAGATTATTTCATAATGAAAATAATCTTTTTTGAAGGTCAATAGAGTCTAATCAAAACTCTAATAATGCTTTTTCGTTTAAACTTTTTAAATTAGATTTTGATAATTTATCTAAGTTTGTTTCAACACTAGCAGTTTTTATATTTTGTTTAGTGACTTCTCTTTCTCTGACTTGTTTTGATACTTCTATTTTTTTTCTTTTTTTCTTTTTTTCTACAGGTTGTTCTTTTACATAAAGCTCATCGTATTTAGCTTTAGACAAAGTTATAGGTTTTGATTTAGCTTTTCTGTTTGCCATTTTTCTTCTAAATTCTTCACGCTTTTGTTCTTTAGCCTCTGCCTTTAACTTTTGAGGATCCCAATATTCATATCATTCTGGTAGTGCTAAATAATCATCAATTGAAACAATTTTATTATTATTTTTTTCAGTTTTATTGTCATTTGCATCAGAAGATATTGATTTTTGTCTTCTTTCATCAGCTAACTCTTGTTTATTTTTCCAAAAAACTCACCCTTTATAATCTGGATGATACCATGCTAATCATTCAGATGAATCCATTTCATTCTCTTTATTTTCAAGTCACTCTTCTTCAAGTGCTTTATTTAATAAATCATCATTATTTCAGATAGATTTTTCAGCTTGTGCCATAAAAAAATTAGTAAGATTTAATATTCTTACTAATTTTATCATATTATGCTTAGTTATGCAAATTTATACTATGTAAATTGTGCATAGTACTCAGCCGCAGCATGAACCATTCTTTCTTCAGTAATTTTAGATTTTTTTCAATACAGTTTATGAAAATATTCTTTTATAACAGGATTTTTTTCAAAATGATTAGTAACGCTTCAATTTGGTCATACATTATATCTAGCAACAGCTAGGTGAATATTTCAGTTAATTCATTTTCAACTAATCATTATATATCTCAAATATGCTCAAATAGCCATTATAGATTTTTCTGGATCCTGCCTATCTGATAAACTATTAATTCAAATATTTTTTACTGAATTAGCATATTTAGTATGTTTTTTATATTTTAAATATTGTAATACATTTCATGTTATAGCAATACCGTCATCCCATTTAACTTTTGAATACAAATCCTTAAATGTTTGAGTTAAGAATTGTCATACTCATTTTGAATTTACTTTAAATGGACTCTTTTTAATAGAAACATCAGCTTCTCAAATAATAACTGAAGCTACTCTATCATATGGTATATCAAAAGTATTAGCTGATTTAAGTATTAATTCAGCTAATTTTTCTACACTTATAGGACTATAATCTTTTATAAATCTCAAAAATAATTTTCACTTTCTAGTTTTATTAAAAACCTTTAATACTTCATTATCTCATATTTCTATATCATCTATTATTCATTTTTTTGTTTCAACTACTTCTTGTTTTTCTTCTTGTTTTTCAACTACTTCTTCATAAATAAATTCTTCTTCTATTCCCTCATCAAAACCTTCATTTAGTCCATTTCCATTTAGTTTTTCAATTGTTTTATCTCAAATAATTCAATCTGGTTTTAGTGAAAGTTCTATTTGAAATTCTAGTAACGCTTTCAAAGTATCAGTTCAAAAATGTCAATCATCATTAACTCATAAAACTTGTTGTAGTCTCTTTACTCATCATTTCCACAATAATTGTTTTTCATTGAATTTACCCCATTCATCATTTACAAAATACCTTAATCTTCATTTAGTTAACTCTTCTATTTCCACTTTTCAATCAATTAAAACTTTTTCCCTTAAATAATCTTTAAAGGCCTGTTTTTCGTCTTTTGTTAATTTCCGATCTTTTACTATTTTTGATTCTATAGTAGAAAATTTATCCATTTGTTTATAAAAAAATAACTAAAAATTTAATATTCTTAGTTATTTTAACATATTTTTCCTTTCAAAACAAATCCTATAATACTTCAAAATTAAGTCTCAGCATTGTTTCATCAACTTCTTTTAATCTTATTTTTATTTCTTCACCTAATCTATATCTCTTTCAAGTAGATAAATCAACATGTTCTTGTAAGCTTTCTACAAACTCACTTCTATCAAGCTCTACAAATCACTCAGAAGTATCCTTTAAAGCAACAAAAAATCACTTTTGTAATACTCAACTTATAACTCAATCAAATTCTTCTCAAACTTTGTCTTTATAAAACTGAACTGTATAATAATCCCTGACTTTGTATTCTAATTTTTCTGCTTTTCTTTCTTTATCAGAACAATGTTTAGAAACTTTTTCGAGTAGATTTTCATAGTATAACACTCTAGATTTATTTAGTTTTCATGCTAATTTTTCTTTTATAATTCTATGGATTTGAAGATCGGGATATCTCCTAATTGGAGAAGTAAAATGACTATAAAAACTAAGTCATAAACCAAAATGTCAGAAATTTTCTTTACTATACACTGCTTTTGAGAGAGCTCTCAATACTGCTTTTTCTAAGAACATTTTTTTCGCCTCATCTAGTTTAGAAACACTATTTAATAAATTTGAAAATTCTTTAGTATTACCATTTTTAAATTGAAATTTTATTCAAAATAAATTAAGAGTATCTTGAAGTTTTATCAAATCTTCTCATTTTGGTTCTTCATGAATTCTATACAAAAATGGAAAACTAGAAAACTCACGACTCACAGCTTCATTAGCACTTATCATAAACTCTTCTATCAATTTATTTGAATCATATCTAGGATATTCTTTTATTGATTCTGGATTTCATTCAGCATCCAATATAATTTTTGTCTCTGGAAATTCAAAATTGAGCACTCAAGTTCATTCTCTATAAGTTTTTATTTTTTCTTTTAATTCATTAGATATTTGAAGTTTTTTTATTAATTCAGTAGTTATTTTTCATCAGAATAATAAAGTTTTTCATTCCTTTAAAGAACCTCTCTCTTGAATTCTCTCTCCCTTGGGAGGGAAAGAGGCTACATTTTTATGTTCTTGCTCCCTCTCCTTTGGAGGAGAGGGTTGGGGTGAGGTTAATATTTCATCTACTTCTCCATAAGTTAATCTAAAATCACTAGAAATAATAGATTCATATACCTTTTGTGACTGTATTTTTCAATTATTTCAAATAGTCATTTCACAAGTAAGAGTAAGTTTCTGAGTATTTGGATTTAAACTACATAAATCATTACTAAGTTTTTCTGGTAGCATAGGTATCACTCTATCTACAAGATAAGTAGATGTAGCTCTTTTATATGCCTCTGTATCAAGTAAATTTCATTCTTTCACGTAATCAGAAACATCAGCAATATGTACATATAATTTATATCATCATTTTTCAAGTATTTTTATAGAAATAGCATCATCCAAATCTTTTGCATCAGCTCAATCAATGGTAAATGTAAATAATTTAGTTAAATCTTCTCTTGCGCCCTCTCTTCTCAAAGGAGAGGCTTGGGGTGAGCTTATTTTTTCTGCATAACTTATAAGCTCATCACTAAAATTAATTCTAGCTCATCACTCAATTATTAATCATAGAACATCTATTTTTTTATCTCATTTTTTTCAAATAATTTCTTTTATTACTCATTCTGGATTTTTTCATTTCCAGTCAGTTACATAAACTCATACGATATCACTAGCTTGTGCCTCCATACTAAATTTACCTGGAACAAAAATATCAGTTTTTACACTTGGATTATTAGGAACAACAAATCAGAATCTATTATCTTTTCCAGGTCTATATTCTCAAACTATTAGATCTAATTTTCTCTCTATTACACGAATTACTGTAGCCTCTTCTTTTCATTTAAATACTTTTGTAGTAGCCTCAACTTTATCTCAATCTAATGCTCCATTTTTATTATCAGAAAATACAAAAAATCATTTATCTATTCATTCAACATCAATAAATCAAAAGTCTCCTCTTCATTGTGAGAATACTCATTCAATAGTATTTTCATTTTTTTCTTTTACTACTATTTTGTATTTTTCAATAATTTTTACTACTTTTGCCTCTCTACTTTTTCACTTAGTATTTTTTATTTCTACTACCTCTACCATATCTCCATTTCAAGCATTTTTAGAATTTCTAAGAGCCACAAAAAAATCATCTTTATTTTTCTGTTTATCTTCAGGTATTACAAATGCAAAATTTTCTTTTTTATCAAATTTTCAAATAATTGTATTATTTTCTTTCATTATAATTTTATTTTAAATATCCTACTCATTATAACTTTTACAAAAAATTTGCAAAAAAATACTTTTATATATAATAAAGACGCGTCAAATGATGCTATATGGGGCCCTTCACGGGGCTCCACCATAGTTTATACTAAATATGCCTGGATGGTGGAATTGGTAGACACGAGGGACTCAAAATCCCTTTTCTTCGGAAGTGAGGGTTCGATTCCCTTTCCAGGTACCATAAAAGATTTAAAAAAGATTAACTTAAATTATAGTTAATCTTTTTTTTTATAAAGAGCCACCTATATTCAACCATTTTTTGACTTTTTACTAAATTTATGTTTAAATAATAATATATTAAATATAATGAACTATGGAAGAAGTAATAAACATATATTTACAAAATCCTATATGACAAACATTTTGATTAATTTGAATGATATGAGCAATAATTGCTTTTACACAAAAAAATGATAAAAATGTTATTAAAATATTAGCAATAGCTAATGTTTTTTGGGTTATTCATTTTTTATTAATGTGATTGTATACTTGAGTTGTTATGGTATTAGTTGCAATAATTAGATTATATTTATCACTTAAATTTAATAAAAACTTTAAAATATTTATATATATTTCGTTAATAACTTTAATAGTTTGAATATTAACATTTAAAGATTATTCATCAATATTCCCTATACTAGCATCACTTTTAGCTACATATGCATTTTTCTATTTAGAAAGAATAAGGTTGAGATTAGCTTTATTATTATGTTCAAGTTTTTGGCTTAGCTATAATTATATCCATTTCTCTATATGATGAATAGCAACAGAAAGTATACTACATGTAGTTCATTTAATAACAATATATAGGATTATATTCTATAAACAAAATATAATATCATATTTAAAATCTAAAATAAAAATTGATTATGATAGATATTTAACAATTGTAGATTTTATAAGAATAAGATTCAAAGCTAAAAAGAAATAAATTAACAGCATAAAAAAAAGATTAGCTTAAAATTAAGTTAATCTTTTTATTATTATAAATATTTATATAACATTTTTCATCATTCATAAATATAATTTATATTATTATCATAGTTATCTGGTAAGTATGGAACAGTATCATTATGATTTAAAGAATCCACAATCTCATCTTTCCATAATTTAGAAATAAGCTCTAGTGCCTGATTTATTGTACGGGATACTCATAAGGTTTGTGTAATTTTACATATTATTTTATTTATTTTTTCTTTTTCTTCATTTAGTTTATTAATTTCAGCCTTTTTAAAAGCAACATCTACACTATCAAAACTATGAACTAATTTTATTTCATCTATCTTATTCTGTATAAAGCTTTCAATATTAAATAAATAAAATCAAGGCATTAAATAATCCTTAAATAATTTTTTTAATTTTTCTTTATCTATCTTTGACTCTCAAATAAGCTTATAATGTTCTCTATTCTTTCATGGTAAATTATTATAAAAATCTTGTTTAGGTCAAAAAACATTAGATTTAGCCTGTCCCCAACTTGCAGACAATTCATCAAGATAAAACATTTGATTCTCATATCTTTCGTAATCTATAGTCTTGATAGAAGGATGAGCTGAATCTAAATTAATAGAATCAGAAAACATATTACTAATTAATTCAGAATCCTCAGCAACATATGAACTTTTACTAGAAAATCAAGATGTTGGATCAGAGAACCTATTTGCTGTTTGGAAATCAAGCTTATTATTATTTCTAAGTAATTCATCTCATAAAGTAGTATTTAAGTGATGTTGGAATTCATGGTGAAGAGTCGTATCAGGAGAAACATTATCTGTTCTTTCAGATTTATTAACATCTATTCATAAAACAGAAAATGAAACTCAATTATATGCTACATGATTTTTTGATCATCTACCTGTATTTTTAAAATAATCTGGAGTTTTTTTTGATGAATCATAAATACACACTAAAGCTCATCACACAACTACATAATCACTTGATCATTCAAATCTTCAACTAGATCATTTATAAAAAGTTAAAGCTGTTTCATTCATTTTTTTAATAACTTCATTTTCTGAACTAAGTATATTTAATTCAAGTAAATCTGACCTATCAATTCTTCCAGAATCATTTATTGAAACTTTGTTTCTAAACATTAATTGAATAGAGTGAAGAAAATCAATCATAGAAACAAACTCATTATTAACATCAATTATATTATGAGTATTTTTTGATTCATCATTAGTTATATATTTTTCACTTCATCCTGGTTTATCTAACATAAAACAAATATTTATAATTATTAATTTTATTTTAACACATTATTTAAAAAATTTCAAAATAGAGATAAATATTAGAACAACTTGAATTTTTCCAATACTTCTGTATTATTTAAGTAATAATTTTTAAAAATAAATATGTTTCAGAAAATAAAGAAAAAAATAAAATTACTTAAAATACTAGGAATAATTATTGCATCATTATTTGTATTAATGATTATCACTAATATATATTTAAACTACAAAGTAATAAAGTTAGAAAATAATATAGAAAAACTAAATCTTAGTATTTTTGATACAATGGTTAATTAATTTGACTTATATATAAATCACTATATATTTTGCAAATTAAAAATAAACTAAAAAATGAAAAAAATAGAAGAACAACAATGGACAAATATTTGAAAAGCAAACTATGATACTGAAACATTAATTAGATTGTTTTGAAGTGAGCAAAGATGAATTAACTATATACAAAATCTAAAACCAAAAATGCCATATGATATAATTAATTATCAAGAATATTATCGTATATATGTAAAAGAGAAAATTGAAAATTCAGTAAAATAAAAAAGCTAAATAATATTTAGCTTTTTTATTTTACTATTCTCACAATAACTCAATCAGGATTTTTTCATCAAGTTTTAATAATTTTTACCTCAACAATATCACCATTTTTTGCTCAATTTTTTCTAGATCCTGCAATAAAGATATCACTGTTTTTTCATTCATCCGGAATTACAAAACCAAACTTATCATTATCCTTATATTTTCATACTATTAACTCATCCTCGGTTTCAAAAATCTTCACTACTATCGCTTCATCTTTTCACTTGAATTCAATTATTTCAGCTTTTACTTTATCTCAATCCTTAGCTCAGTTTTTCTTATCACCATAAACAAAAAAACCTTTTTCACGTCATTCAACATCTATAAATCCAAAATTTCAATCTCAACCTGAATAAATTCATTCAACAAATTTAGCTTTTTTTTGAGGACTTCTTCAAAAAACCTTTATTATCTTTGCCTCAGGCTTTTTTCATTTATATTTTTTTAATTCTCTAGCCTCAACCTTGTCTCAATCTTGAGCTAATCAGAAATTATCTTTATCTATATAAAAATCTCCTCCATAATATTCCCTATCTTCTGGAATAAAAAATCAAAAATCATCTCATCCTTGAAATTTTCAAATCATTAATTCATTTTCCTTTGTTTTTTTCATTTTTTTTAATAAAAAATTAATTCTCGTGAATAATAACTAAAAATAAGAAATAATCAATATTATAAAATTTGCAATTATATTTTTATGTGTATAATAGGTATATATTATTAATAATTACTCAATTTATGTACCTATGCAGCAACTGTTGAAATGAATCATTAAAATGGCAATGACAATGTGGTTTTTGTAAAGAATGGAGTACTTTAAAAGAATTTAAAAAAGCTAAAATTTCATGAGCAACATGAACTAGTAAATGAGAAGCCAAAGAGCTAGCAAATATAAAAGAAATTAAAAAAGACTCTTCCCTAGAAAAAATTATAACTAAGTCTAGTGAATTAAACAACGTACTAGGATGATGAATTGTTCCTGGATGAGTAGTCTTATTATCATGAGAACCATGAATCTGAAAATCAACAATTACCCTGCAACTTGCAAATTATGTAAAAGAAAAAATAATATATATTTCATGAGAAGAAACTCCATATCAAATATCGAGTAGAGCTAGTAGACTAGATGTAAAATCTGATAATATGCTAGTTCTTTGAGAATCATGCATAGAAAATGTATTAGAAACTCTAGCAAAAAATCCTTGTAAAATTCTAATTATAGATTCTATCTCTGTAATGCATTCTAGTAATATTACTTGAGTAGCATGAAGTATAACTCAAGTTAGATATATCACAGAATTACTTGTAACATATGCAAAAACAACAAACACAGCAGTCTTTATAATCTGACATATAAATAAAGACTGAAATCTTGCATGACCAAAAACACTGGAACATATGGTAGATACAGTATTATATTTTGAATGAGATAAATATGATAATCTAAGAATATTGAGAGCACTTAAAAATAGGTTCTGAGCAACGTCAGAAATAGGTATTTTTTCTATGTGAGAAAAGTGATTAATAGATCTTAAAAATCCATGATTAGAATTCATTAATAGTTCAGAAGCAACTATTTGATCTAGTTTATCAATTACTATAGAATGAACTAGACCTATTATTATAGAAACTGAAAGTCTTACAACATATACAAAATTTGGTTACCCTAAAAGGTCAGCTAGATGAATTAATTCCTCTAAGCTAGATTTAATCGTAGCTGTACTATGAAAATATAGCCAAATAAAGCTAGAATCTCATGATGTGTATACAAACATAGCCAGATGATTAAAAATAGAAGAGCCTTGAATAGATTTGAGTTTAGCGGCATCTATAATTTCTAGCAAACTAAACAAAGCACTTGCAAAAGACTCAATATATGTATGAGAAATATCTTTGACAGGAAAAGTCAAAAAACCAATACACCTAGAAAAAAGAATAAAAGAAGCAGAAAAAATGTGATTTGAAAATATTTATTGCCCAAAAACAGATATAAAAACTAGCAAATCAAAAATTATTATGGTTAATAGTATAGTCGATTTAGTTTGATTTTTGAAATAAAATTATTATTAAAATAATTAATTACATGCAGCACATGTAAATGTAGCACCATCAACTTCATCAAAAGTTATAACTATAGGAGTAGATCATCCACCTCAAGAAACTATAGCATCTGGACTTCATAAAATTTCAACTAAATCTAAATTTAAAGCATATTTTACTGTAGAAGTAGATACAAATTTATCATTATCTGTTGGTGTAACAGTATCTATTGTCATAGATGTAATAGTATCAATTGCCTTACTTTTTCATATAATTTTTGTTCCAGAATATACATCTTTTACACTTTGTAACAAAGTAACTTGAGTAGTTAAGTCATGAGTAAGATTATCCAAAGAACCTGAATATAATAATAGTCATCATGTATTTACTAAATTTAAAGCTTCTGATTCTCCAACAGCTTTAAATATAGATCATTTATAACTATGAGGTAAATTAGAAAATCCATTATATGCTAATCTACTATTATTCAATAATACCATAAGATCAGTATCATCTATATCTCAACTAATAATTGTAGGAATAGCCAGTACAATAACTCAATTTCAATTATTAACTCTAGCCATAATACCATTATAATTTCAGCTTATATATGCTTTAGCATCCTTAGTTCAATCTGCATATGATTCAGATATCAAACTATTATCTAGAGCAGTAAGTGATCACTCTAATATTGTTCATAATTCATACTCTTGTCATAGATTTAGCACTGAATATGTAAATTTTCTTTCTACTAATGGATCTGTAGGAAGATCATCTAACTTATTATCAATAATAGTTAATGTAGTATCACCAAAAATTCATTGAGTCCATACTTCAGCTCAAGAATATGTTATTTGTACTCAGTCAGTTGGTAGTGGATATTTTCAAGAATCAAGTTCGAATAATTCAAGTGAAGTTTTTATACTAGCTATATCACTCACTCTCAAACTATCTCTAGCAGATTTAGAATATCATTGTAAAGATATATAAGCTATTACTCACAAAATTGCTAATATAACGATAACAACTATCAATTCAACAAGTGTAAATGCTTTTTTATTCTGTTTCATTTATTCAATTTATATATAATATAATAATTATCTCTTTTTCCTTTAATTTGTCAAAATTTAGAGACAATTATAACTTGACTAATAATATATATCTGTAAACATAAAAAAATAGCTAATTAGCTATTTTTTATTTAGATAAATATTCTTTTAAAGGAGCAAAAACAATCTGTGACCACCCTTCAACATCATAATCTCATGACCCTATCATATCTTCTAATTTAGTTAAATTTACAAATTCTCCATTATCTAATTCTCCATCTAATAATTCAAAATTGGAATTATGAACTCTAACAATATATGCTGCTCAAATATGTACTTTTGAAACTTCACTTGTCTCGTCATTAATATATCAAATAGCTTCTACACTTTTAACATCTTTTTCTTTTATATTTAATTCTTCTTCTATCTCCCTAACTAATGAATCACTTATAGGATTAGTTAAATCTTCATCTTCTCTTTCTATATGACCTCATACTCAAAAAGCAATTTTATCATGTAATCTTTTATCTCAAGCATTACTCCCTGCTCATCATCTTTTATAAACAAAAATCTCATTTTCATCATTCAATACAATTCAATATCAAATAGGTTGCTTATAATCAAAATTTACTTCCGCTTCTCACCTAATCATATATTCGTAATTTTCTAAAATGTTTTTTTCAAAATTTACTTCAGAATTAAGATAAAATTTAGTTTCCTTGTTCATATCACCAAAAATAGCCTTATTTGAAACCACCATTATTTCCCTCTTCATTTTATCCTTTACTACTTGATTCATTGTTATTTTATAATTAATAAGTATATTAATAAATATTAACAATTTAAATTAAATTGCAACACTTTATGAAATATCTATTATACTTACTCTGAACAATATATTTAATTTGATGAATTGCATTTTTCAATCTTTTATTTACATGAGAAAAAAATAATATAAATATTGAACAAATAAAAGATAGTATAGTAATAATTATACCAGAAGAAAAACTAATAAGTTACAAAGATAATCCTAAATGAGTTATAGAAAAAAGTAAAAGTTATTGAATGTGAGCATGAATTCTTACTAATTCTAACTGAACAATAATTACAGCAAATCATGTAATAGAAAATGATAAAATTGACTATATATTACTACATAATAATATAGAATATGAGTTTGAAATTTTGTCCAGAAATATAGAAAAAGATTTAGCCACTATAAAAATTTTAACAAAAGAAAATCTGAAATTCAATTATTTAAAAATATGAAAAAATATTGATATTTGAGAACAAGTAATTAGTTTCTGAGTAGATACAATAAATACAAAAATTATATATAACACTTGAACTCTAATAAGTAAAAAAAATAAGCTAGAAAATATTTCTAACTTACTTGAAATTTCAAACACACTAAGTCCTTGATTTTCATGATGACCAATAGTTAATAAGGTTTGAGAGCTAATAGGAATTAATTATGCAATATCTGAAGGGAAAAATTATTGAATATATTTAAAATAAATCACTACTATTTATTTTCCTCTCAATTCATTAGATAAATTATTTATTTCATCATTATCAAATATTCAGAAATCAAATTCTCAATCAACTGACAATATATTTAAAATCTGAGCATGAATTCAATGTATATCTAATTTTCAACTTGGCATTGGATTATCTAATATATTAAGAATTTTTGCGTTTCATGCTGCTAATATAAAAGAAGTATAAATTTCTTTAAAATGATTTTGAATTCTTTTATCTTCCACAGTATATCACATTATAAACTTATTATACACAATTGTATTATAAAAAGGTAGTGATTTCTCTACCATATCATCTAACTTAAAAACTAATTCCATAAGTGAATTAATAATTTCCTTTTCTTCATCAGAATAATTCAAAAGATCCTCTACATCAAATAAAGTATTACTTGAAAGATTCTTTACTTGTAAATGTATATCAATTGGTTTATTTGAAATATCTAATCCATCCTCCCTAGTAACGTAATCTCTTTTTAAATTTAAATTACTTGCTGACATAGTTATTTTTTATTTATTAAATTACCCTAAGTATTTCCTCTATTGTAGTATATCATTTAATTGCCTTTAATATACCATCCTCTTTCATAGTAATTAAATCTCAATCTCTAGCTGTTTTTATAATCTCTTCAGTAGTAGCTCATTCTCTAATCAAGTCTCTTAACGCTTCATTTAACGAAATTATTTCATAAATTCAAATTCTTCAAGCATAACCACTTTTATTACATTTTTCACACCCCGCTCATTCATATAATTTTATGTTTTTAGCTGGAATATTACTCATTCAGATTTCCTTCATCATATTTTCTATAATACTGATTTCTAAAGGAGTTCTTTCTTTTTCTCTTTTACAATGAGGACAAATCCTTCTTACAAGTCTTTGGGCTATAATTGTATCAAGTGCAGATGCTAAAACATAAGGTTTTAATCACATATTAACTATACGGTCTAGAGTTTCTGCTGCTGATTTTGTATGCAAAGTAGATAGCACCAAATGACCTGTCAAACTAGCTTGAGTTGCTGTTTCTAGAGTATCTTTATCCCTAATTTCTCATACCATTATAATATCAGGATCTTGTCTTAAAAGAGCCCTTAATCATGTTTTAAATGTAAATCATTTTTTTTCATCTACTTCAGATTGAATAACTCAATCAAGCTGATATTCTATTGGATCTTCCAAAGTAATAACTTTTTTTGCTCTTGTATTTAGTTTTGCTAAGATAGTATAAAGAGTAGTAGTTTTACCTGAACCAGTTGGTCAAGTAACTAAAATCATACCATTATTTCTCGTAATTGCCTTTTCAAGCATTCTTTTTGTAGTCCAAAAAAATCATAATTTATCAAAATCTATAATTGCATTTGTATTATCAAGTATTCTACAAACTACATTTTCATTATTTCAAACTGGAAGTGTAGAAACTCTCACATCGATCTTTCTTTCTTCAATAGCCATAGAATACTTTCAATCCTGAGGTATATCGCTAATATTTAGCTTCAAAGATGAAGAATATTTAAGTCTTTCAAGAATAGGCTTATATTCTTTGTGTGTTAATTTAAAAATATCAACCAAAACTCCATCAATTCTGAACCTAATAACTACATATGTTTTAAAAGTATCATAATGAATATCAGATCATCATAAAATCAATGATCAAATAGTTATATCCCTTAAAGCATCATCTGTTTTTTGTGCTATTAAAGCTTTTTTTACTTGATCTTCTATTTTTTTGAATTTATCAGAAAAGTACTCCCTTTTATCTTCTTTTTCTAGGATTTCTTCTTTTAATAAATCTGATACTTTTTTGGTTTTTGCAACAACCATAACTTGTAATTTATAACTAATAAATATAATTAAGTTAATTTTAACATAAATCCATATTTTATGCAAAAAACCAACATAAAAGCATCTATATTAATCTGGGCAATATTTTTGAGCTTAATAATAAGTGTAACTTTCATATCAGTAAGCACGAAAATAAATAAAAATTTAAGAGAAAATTATAGTCTAACTGATAAAATAAACTTAGAAAACGAGATTGGAAACATAATAAATAGCTGAAGTATAGATTGAAACTTTACAAGTCAATATTTAAATACTAATGAAAAAATAATATTTGATAGTAGTGCTAGACGTATATTATCATTAAAACAATGAGAATCTCATATATCGAAAATAAATAATGACAGTGATATATCAATAAAAATACTAAATTGATGACCTCTCATATATGAAAATAATTCTTCAACATGAATAATCTCAAACACAGCAATTTTTACAGTTACAGCTTGAGACTTAAATCTATATAATTTATGAGGATATACAAAATTTTGAATAAGCTCAGATATAAAAACAAATTTTCTATCTGAGTATACAAATTACAAAATAATAAAAAAAATCTGAAATAAAGAAATAATTAAATCAAAATGAACTATTAAAAACTTTTAATTTTTCTACATTTATATATAATAAAAATATAGTAACAACTTTCTTTGAAATATAATATTTTTTAGAAATATAAAGAAAAAATAAAATATAAAAATAACTAATTCTAAACAAAAATTAAATGAAAAAAATACTATCATTTATCATACTCACATTTATTCTCTTTAGTAATTATATTATTACAAATGCGGAGGAAGATGAAGAAAATAAATCGTCTTTTACTTTTGAATCTGACTATAAATTATATGAGGAAAGAGTAGCTAATATTTGTAGTCCATATGAATATATAGAATGAACAAAAGATAAAATAAAGTTTATAACAACTATAAAAGATGAATATCCAGAAATAACTAATGAAAATACTTATTTTTTACCAGAAATAAAGAACACACATAGAAATAATATGAATAATATTTATAAATGTGCATTACTATTAGTACAAAAAAAAGCTCTATTATTAATTAATAATGATTTAACAAAAGAAAATGCTAGTTTAGCAAAAAAGATTTCTCCAAAAATAGATGAAAAGGTAAATAAAATAAAATTATCATTCAAAAGTTTTGATTGTATAGACTCAAAAGAAGAGGATTCAATGCAAAAATTAAATGTATTGCGTCAAGCTACCTATCAAACATGTAAATACATAAGTTATTTAGAATATGTAAAAGAAACTAATAAACAACTTAAAAATATTGCACCAAAAGAAAGAGATAAATTTTACATATGAGAAATTATTGAAAGAGAGTTAGAAAGAGAAACAGAATTAGATAATGAGATAGAACACACTTACAGAGTATTCCCCCTTGCATTCCATGCATATACAGAATATGAAAACAATATAACAATACATTTTCTACTAGAATTAATAAAAGAAGATTACATTAGCCTAAGACAAAAATTACACAGTGCCTTAAACCCTATAAATCAAGTAGTATACAAAATAAGTAATGCTATGAAAAAATAAAAGCATAAATTGACTTTATGTTTTTTTATTTTACTATCATAGTATATTAATTTAAATATACTATGAATTTATTCAAATATTTTTGAAAAACAGTAACTAATGAAACACTTCATTTACCTGCTAATGTATGAAATAATACTGATGTATTAGCAGTAATAGATATGCAAACTGTATTTATTAATGATTTTCTTAAATCAGATGTTTCAGAAGAAGAAAAAGGATATCCAGAACTACTAGTAAATAATATAGTTAAACGCATAGAAACTACTCTTAATAATAATTGAGTTATACTATTAGTTGAATCATGAAGTTATTGAGAATCAGTTAAGGAAATTCAAGAAACTATAGAATGAGATATGGATAGGATTATAAGCCTAGAAAAAAATAGTAATTCTTTACTTGATAAGTATAATAGATCAATTAATAAAACAAAAGCTGAATTAAAAGAATTAAAAAAAAGACAAAAATTAATAACAGCCTGTTGAATTAATACATCTTTTTGCATAAGTCAAACAGCTAACGATATGCAACGCATGTGATTCGAACTAAAGCTCCCGATTTGAACTACAATGAATTTACCAGTTAAGGATTTTACATATAGGAACAAATTGCAATACGCTCTAACAAAATATAACAAATGAACAATAACTGATATGATTGATTTTGAAGGTGAACCAAATAATTTAGAATTATTATCTAGCTATTTATAAAAAAAGAGATTCAAATTTGAATCTCTTTTTTTAATCTACATATATATATCAATCTATAGTTCTATCATTTTTTAATACCTTACGATATGTAACCTCATTAAGTCTTCTATAATTCATATCACTTACAATGATATGTGTACTAGTAACGTCCATTACTATCCCTACATGTCCATATTTCGGGTTATATCATCTACCTGTAAATTGTACTATTGATCATACTGTTGGAGTTTGTCATGTTGGGTGTCATTTTGCTTCTGCATTTCTTATCCACTGATTAGCATTTCATCTCCAATTTACGTTTTTATAAGAAGCAACATAATAAGTACAGTTTCACCAAACTCATGAATATGGTTTTCTCCATACAAGCTTATATTGACCTGATTGAGCAACATATTGACTGCTAGATCTAGCAGGAGTTGTTTTCTTGGTATATGTAGTAGTTGGTTTTTTATAAACTGGCTTAGGGACAATTTTTATAGCACCAGGTATTACAATAACTTCTCATGTAATTAATCATCAATCTTCTAAACGATTTTGTTCTACTATTTTTGACTCTTCTATATCATATTTTTTTGCAATAGCTCAAACAGTATCACCAGATTTAACTTGATGTATAATACCAGTAACTGGTGGTACTTTTATAATTTCTCCTGGTTGAAGAGTATGATTCTTTGAAAAGTCATTAGCCCAATATATTGAATTTGTTGAAACTCTAAATTTATATGAAATAGAATAAAATGATTCTCAACGTTTTACCTCATAATCTAAAATTTCATTTGTTCATGCTAAGTCTCTTTCATCATCCAAAATTGTATTTACAGATATAAATGAATCTGTTGACTCTAATATAGGAAGATTCATTTCTTCTTCTACATCATCCCCTCAAAAATATGATTCTATAATAGAAGACTCATCAATATCTCATCTATAAAATTCATATCTCGATGTATTATACATGAAAGATGCAAGAGTTGGATAAATTGGAACGATTAAAAGAACAATAAAAATAGCAATATTATAATTATTATTTGTATATTTTTTATGTATTACCTTTTTATTTGAATCTAAAAAGCTTTCTTTAATTATTCTAAGATGTCTATTTAAACGAGCCTTTATATTAATCTTAGTTTTATTTCTTTTTGACAAAATTCTTATTTAAAAAATAAATAATTAATACTTTAATCTAATATTGTTTCCATCTATTAACCATAATAAATATAGTTAAGAAACCATTAAGAAAATATGTATTAAAAAAATCTTATTTCTCACATATATTATATATGAGAAATAAGATTTTCAAAATTTACTTTGCTATTTTTTATTATGCAACAGATAATACTTCTAATTTAGTTAAATGAGCTCTAAACCCTTTGTTTCTAGTATATCTTTTTTTAGATTTCTTTTTAAATACTCTAACCTTGTCTCCTTTAAATTGTTCAACAACTTTAAGTTCAACTTTAGATCATTTAACAGTTGGTACACCAACTTTAGTTTCTTTCCCCTCAGCATCTGATATTAATAGAGCTTCTTGAGTAAAAGTAGAATTAACTTCTTTATCTTGTTTTTTTACATCAATTTGATCCCCCGCTTGTACAGTAAATTGATTTCATCCTAATTCGATTACAGCTAACATAATTTTTTAAATTATTTATATAAATTATATATATATTTAAATCTGCAAAAATAAATATATTTAAATAAAAACCCTATTTTTTATTTTTTGTTTATTATAAGCCCTTACGCTTATATTTATTCAATGGTTGGGATGGTAGGATTCGAACCTACGCATAACGGAGTCAAAGTCCGTTGCCTTACCGCTTGGCGACATCCCAATAGTTTTTTTCGCTTTAGAGCTTGTGTATTATATAAAAAATAACAAAAAGTCAAAATTAATTTTACATTTTTTGTAGTTTAAATACTATTTAAAAGTTATAAATATTTTTTAACTAAAAAACTATGATGTGATTTATAAGTTTTATGCAAAAAAGACCAAGCGATAAAGCAATAAGAATAGCAAGAATTATCTTCGGTATAATACTCTCTTGAGCGCTGTATTACAACCTAGTATATCAATGAGATACTATAGAATCTCATATGTTTTGGATGGAATTTTCAGAATCTCAGTTAGAATATTTTAAATACTGATTTTCTGCATTATGAATTATCCCAATTTATATGTGAGCAACTAACATATGTTTACTAAAAAAGAAATATATGAGATATCTTCAATGATTCTTTGCTATAATATTATTCTACATATCTTCAACAATAGTCGAATGACCTGCTCTAGACGTTGATTCATTAATTGCATTTATGTGAATTTTTCCACTAATGGCTTGAATAACATGAAAATGTATAACAAGTAATTGTATGAGACATGCTGAAAAAGTTACTAAAATAAGAGTATAAAAAAAGAGAGTTTAAAAACTCTCTTTTTTGATTTTTTATGTTTTTTATGTATAAGTATCCTATTACTATTAATTTTGAAAGCTATCTGGCTAATTAGACTTAATAAAATAACAACAAAAGACTACAACTACGTAGCAAGGGTTTTTAAAAAAATTGGATTCTTCCCTAGAAGTATTACTCCAATAATATTTGTAAAAGCTATTTTTTATCATAGCTTGCAAAATAAATCTTGGAGAGCTATATCTCTACTATTAAACTGTAATCATATTGCTTTACATAGTTTTTATTCAAATTATTGAAATAAAGAAGAAGTGATATGAATTTTTCACTATTTTGTTAAGTCAAAAGTTATTGTATATATAGGTGATACTAAGAGTTTTACTAATGATGAAATAGATAACAAAGATAAATTTTTAAAATTGACAACTTCAAGATTAAACTATATATTAGAAGCATAATTTAATATTAATTACAAAATTATGTGTTGAATATTTGCCTATAACTGAAATAAAAATTCTATTCCCTTTTTAGTTGAATGACTTAGAAAATTAGAATATAGATGATATGATAGTGCATGAGTTTTTTGAGTAGCTAATTCATGAGAAGTATTTTTTGAAAAATCAATTTGAAAGGTATCAAATCTAGCATCAAAAATAGAAAAAAATAGCAGCAAAGATTGAGATTATACAAACTGAATTGCTCATACTAGGTGGGCAACACATGGAAAAGTAACCATTGAAAATACACATCCCCATAACTCTGAAAATGATAGATTTTTTGTAGTTCACAATTGAATTATAGAAAACTATATGTACTTAAAAGAAGAACTAGAAAAAAAGTATAAATTTTACTGAGAAACTGATACAGAGGTAATTGCTAAATTAATAGAAAAACTATTTGATGGAGATATAGTCTCAACTGTAGAAAAGGTAACAAAACAAATGGTTTGAGCATATTCAATAGCAGTTATCGATAAAGAAAATCCAAATATTCTAGTTTGAGCAAAACTATGAAGTCCTATGATAATATGACTTGGCGATAATTGAGTATTTTTATCAAGTGATATAAATGCTTTATGAAAAGTAGCTAGTGAATTTACTAGTTTGGAAGATAGAGAAACAGTAGTAATAAAAAACTGAAAATTTAATGTATATTCTTACGGTCAAGAAGTAAATAAAGAGACCGAAGCTATTACTCCTGAAATGTGATTAGCTGATAAAGGAAAATTTGAGACATATACAGAAAAAGAAATACATGAGATTCCTAGTGTTTTAAGAAATGCCCTAAAATGAAGAATAAATTTTGAAACAAAAACTATAAATAATGAAACTCTAGACGAATTAAATAATTTTGAAATAGAAAATATTGAAATAATTGCATCTTGATCTAGTTATTTTGCCTGAGTAGTATGAAAAAGCTGGTTTGAAGAATTATCATGAATAAAAACAGAAGTAAGAGTATCTAGTGAATTTTTGTATGAAACTTTTATAGCAAAAAAGAAAACTCTATATATTTTTATGTCACAATCATGAGAAACAGCTGATGTAAGAGAATCAGTTAGAATGGTAAAAGAAAAATGATGCTTAAGTTTCTGAATAGTAAATGTTGTTGGTAGTACTATAGCTAGAATGTGTGATATGTGACTCTACACACACTCTTGAATAGAAATATGAGTAGCATCTACTAAAAATATAATAGCTCAATTAGGAGTATTATTATTAATGTCTTTATCTCTATGATTAAAAAGGAATTTACAGGTTTCTGAAGCTAAAAGTATTATTGAAAAATTATGAGAATTAGATAAAAAACTAGAAAGTTTATTTGAAAAGAAAAATCAATATAAAAGTCTAGCAGATAAATATTCAAAATATAATAATTTCTTTTACTTAGGTAGAAATTTAGTCTATTGAATAGCTTGTGAATGTAGTTTGAAAATAAAAGAACTAAGTTATGTTCATGCTGAAGCATATTCAACATGAGAATTAAAACATGGGCCCCTAGCCCTTGTTTGACCAAAATTTCCATGTATAGTTATAAATCCAAAATCAATAGTTAGAGAAAAAACTATATCGAATATAAAGGAAATAAAAGCCAGAGATTGAGTCGTATTATGAGTAATAACAGCCTGAGATAATGTGAAAGATATTTATGATGATATTATTGAGATACCAAAAGTTCATCCTATACTGACTCCATTTCTACCTCTTGTTCCTCTTTGGATATTTTCAGTTGAAGTAGCCAAAAATCTAAATCGTGATATAGATAAACCTCAAAATTTAGCAAAGAGTGTTACTGTAGAATAAAAAAACATGAAAAATCCCCCTATTCACTAACGTTCATTTCCCCCTTATTAAGGGGGGAGAAAACTAAAGTAATATATTTAGGGGGATTTTTTTATAGGGGGTAGTTAAGATTTTCTATATATAATATAACACTATAGCTATAATTATACCTAGAATACTTCAAGCAAAAGCTTCAGATGGAAGATGTCAAAGTGATTCTTTGAATTTTTTCTTTCAAATAAATTCATTGATTTGCATAGCATGTTGTCATGCCTCAAACCTAACATTTATAGCGTCATATATTATAATAACTGTAAATGCCATCGATATAGCAAAAAAATCAGATCCGATTCAATGCTTAAGTGCTACAGCAGTTGCTAATGATACTACAACTGAAGAATGTACAGAAGGCATTCATCAACTTCAAAGAGCTCATGTGATGTCTATTTTTCAAGTTTTTAACTTAATATATATTCATTTCAAAAATATAGTAACAACAAATGCTACAGCCGGTACTAATATTAAATTTTGATAATACGAATTAAATTCTATCATTGTAATAAATTATAATATAATTTTATTTAACGCTAATTATTTTGTATTCAAATAAATCTGAATGCATTTCTACTTTTATTTTATCTCATTTTTTCTTTCATAATAATGCTTTTCAAACAGGACAGTCATTAGAAATCATAGGAGTTTCTGCTAAAATATCAGATTCAGTTGAACCTACTATTTTATAAGTTTCTTTTTCTTTTGAACTTATATCTTGTATTTCTACCATTGATCACATATTGATTTTTTCACTATTTTTACCAGTTTCTTTAATTATTTCAACTCTTTTAAGTTGATCTTCTAAATCTGATATTCTTAATTCAACTTGTGCTTGTTCATTTCTAGCATCTTCGTACTCAGAATTTTCCGATAGATCTCAAAATGAAATTGCTTCTTTTAATTTTGCAGCTATTTCAACTCTTGTTACACTTTTTAATTCTTCTAGTTCATTTTGTAGTTTAACTAATCATTCCTTAGTTAAAAAAATAGTATTAGCCATGTTTTATATAGTTATTAAATAATTTATTTATTGTCAGTATCCAATATTGGTTCTTGCTCTGGAACTATTTCATCTGGAAGAGTATCTGCTGGAAGTAATTCTTTCAATTTGTCCTTTACCAAACCATATTCAGTTTGTTTAATCTTTAATCAAAATACAACTCATTTATGAGAAATTACTAATCTAACGAACCTATCTTTTATTTCCTCATTAAGATTTATATAAAATGAATCTTCTCAAAAAACATTATCTCACTCATTTAATCAATTTATATATAAAGAAAATGGTAAATCATCATCTAATATAGAAAATATATCAAGTAGGTCTATGTAAGTTTTTGTTGGGAATAAATATAGCGTTAAATCTTCTCAATAGTATTCAAAATAGTTATCTGGGTACTCATTTGTTATATCAAACAAGTTAGAATTCATCTCTAACTTCTTTAACTTATATATTGAAAATAATTCAATTATATCAGTATAGTTTTTTCATAAAGTAACCTCATTTCTAAGTGTCATTACTCAAGTATCATCTTTCAATTCAAAAATCTTTTCATTCAATTTACTAAGTTCTATAATCTCAATATCATCCTCAATTTCTTCTTCTTTTATTTCATCATCATAATTATTTTCTACTTTTATTTCATCATCATAATTATTTTCTACTTTTATTTCATCATCTATAGTTTTTTCTTCTAAGTAAACGATTTGTTCAGGATCCTTAACTTTTCTTAAAAAAAACCTATAATCATCTGATAAGAAATAAAATATTAAATTTATTACAAAAATAATAATTAAAAAAATTATAAATACTATTAATCTTCTCATAATAATTTTTAAGTAATATTAAACTTTAATATCAGCAAATTCTAATTCCAAAGGAGTATCTCTTCAAAGTAGATTAATATTCATCTTAACAACTCATTTTTTATCATTTACTTCTAGAATTATACCTTCATTTCATTCAAATGGTCCTTTAATTATAAGTGCCATATCTCATGTTTTGTATTTAGTTTCAAATGTTTCTGATTGCTCGTCTATTTTTCATTTCAATTTTTCTAATTCTTCTCATGAAACTGGAACTGGAATATTTCATGCTCATAAAAATCATGTAACATTTGGAGTATTTCTCACTATATACCAACTTTCGTTAGTTACAAGCATTTGTACCAATATATATCATGGTAATATATTTTTCTTTTTAGTAACTTTTTCTCCTCAGGCTTTAACTGATACCACATCATGTGTAGGAACAAAAACATCTAAAAGATAATCTTCTATTCAAAAACTCTCTCTTCTTTGATATAGTGATGACCTAACATTTTCTTCAGTTCAAGAAACAACTTGAATTACATACCATTCTGGTTTATTAAGCATATTATTTTAACTTTTTATATAAATAAATATTATCCGACAATTTGTTTTAAGTATAATAATACTTCTGAAAAAGCAGTATTAGCTATAAATAAATATAATCAAAATAAAATTAAAATAATCAGAACAACTGAGAAGAAGTTTTTTGTTTCCTCTCTAGTAGGCCATACAACATGGCTTAACTCTCTAAAAGAATCTTTGAAAAATTGTATCATATACAAAAAATAAGTAATAAAAAAATGTTACAGTAAAAATTCTTGTAACACTTGTCAAACTGATTATATAAAAATATGCTTATTAGTCAAACAGAAATAGCTAAAAACTCGACTTTTGCCCATTGTTTTTGATTTATTTTATGAATTATGCTATTATAATCTATATAAGCTTACAACAAAGCTCTATTTTAAAGTTAAAAACTAGACATTATGTTTTATTATATCGCTTGAGCAGCAATAATCTTTTTTATACTATTCATCATTTTTTTAATCTTATTAAAACTAAAAATAGAAAAATTTGAATTAAAAATAATTAATCAATTCAAAGCAAAGAATAATACCATTGCTAGTATTTATGAAATCACAAAAAAATATCTAAATAAGCATGATGAAATTTTTAAAGAATCACTTTATCTAAAAAAGAAGGATTTTTCAGAAAATAGTTTTTATTCAAGATTAAATGAAAAACTTAAAACTTATGAACTAATTCATAATGAATTAAATTTCATATTTAGAGTATGTAATAAACATCCTAAACTGAGTAAAGATTGAGAATACTTATACATTAGAGATTTAATAATAGAAAAAAGTACTTCTCTAGGAAAAGATATAGAATTATATAAAAAAATTCTTAAAAAATTTAATAGATTACTAATACTAAAAGATTTAACAATCATATGAATTTTAATCCCAATTAAGAAAGAAAAAATGATATAAAAAAAACTTAAACAATATGTTTAAGTTTTTTTATATTAATCTTTTTTATATTTAAATACAAATATTAATGCTCATAGTATAGTTGCTAATATCAACATTAATATATGTTCAGCTCAAGTTTTAGGTAATTTTGTATTAGAATCAGCTAATCATAAAGTAGTATTTTCTATAGTTCATGCCTCAACGTTTGCTCAAGCATTTCACATGTGAGATTCTTCAGCTGTATTTAATTCTAAGTTATTATCAGATTCTACTTCATCATCAATTAATTCATCTAGTACTATAAACTCTTCTTCAGGTACTAATTCTATTTCTAAATCTACTTCTATTAATTCTTCTTCTACAATCTCAGTTACATAAAATGTTTCTGTGTTATCTATTCATGATTCAATATTTTTTCATAAAGCGCTTGTAATTGCAATAATTACAACCTCATATTCATTTCATATTTCCGTATTTCTATCTAATGTAACTTGTATTTTTGTACTATCATTAGGATTAATATCTGCTGAAATTACCTCAAATGAATCTAGATCATCCTTAGTGTTAACTATTTTAAATTCTCTTAATGCATCTACTGAATCATCTAATTCAGAATTAAATTCAAGTTCTATTTTATTATATTCAAGTAATTTTATATAATCTAAAGCAAAATCTATTTGGGAACCACTAAGGTCATTTGGATCTGGTATATTTACTAATAATTCATTAGAATATCAACTTTCTTCTGCATTTTCATCTACTGAAATAGCTGCAAAATAATATGTTTTACCTACTTCTAAATCACTTATCTCAGCTGTAGTTTCCTCAGAATAAGAAGTACTCATATTATAACCTATTTCTAATCATGATTGTTCAGAATAAACTATATAATTCATATAAGCTTCTGGTGCTACATTCCAAGATAAATTAATAGTACTTCAATTAGAATAATCCAACTTTAAATCAGTAGGGGCATCAATTGCAAATGATTCTAAAATCAATACAAAAAATAAAGATAAAAATGATAATAATTTTAGAAGCTTCTTCATATGGATAAATTTACAAAATAAATTTGTTTTTACTTTTTTATGTATAAACTAATTACTGTTATTACTTTAAATAAATTTTAGTATTTTACAAATTTATTTTATGAATTTAGAAAAAATAAAAAAAGCATTTACACTAATTGAATTACTAGTATGAATTAGTGTCATGTCTATAATTATATTATGAGTCACTAGTATTGATTATAATAGATTAAGTCAGGATCAAAAACTAGATATTTTCACAAATGATGTAAAATCAAACTTTGAAAGAATTAGAAATAATTCTCTAGCATGAAAATGAATATGATTAAGTTTAGATATCCCTACAAAATGGACTATTGACTACACAAAAACAAGTAGTTGAATAATAATATCTAAAAGTTTTAATTGAGCAGTAGGAACAGTATATGAAGACCTGAATTTTCAAAATAACATTTATGTAGAGACTATAAGGTGTTTAGAATTAGATTGAACTGAAGATACTATATTATCAACCACTGGAACATGAACAATTATTTTTGAATGAGATAAAATATCATTAGATACATATTTAGAATGTGATGAGCAAGTTTCAAAAATACTAGAAATATCCCTAACAAACAAACTAAAAACAAAAGTAATTCAGATAAATACTCTAAACTGATTAGTTGAAATAAAATAAAAAACTCCCTTAAATTTAAGGGAGTTTTTTTGAATTATTTATTTTACGCCACTTTTGCATAATTATCATCATTTGCAGCACTCATTATTTCTCAAGAAAATTTAGTATTTCATAAATTTAAAACTTTATCTATTTTTAAAATTATATTATCCGCAGCAACTACTATATCTTTATTAGCTGAATGCTCTGCTTTTAGATTTTCAAAATGAGCCTTTGATTCAGGTAATCTATCCTCATCCAAAAGATGAACAGGAACATTATTTATAGTTTCTGCATTTATATTTCATTTTAGATGTGGGAATTTTTCAGTTGTCATTTTTGTTTTTGTTTTTAATTTTTTATAAGTTTCCTATTTGATTTCAGTATTTATTATAAAAAGATTTTATATCTTCAAATAAATCTCAAACTAGAATTCTCCTTTCTAAGTCAATTTCTTTATGAATTCCTTCTAATCTAAAAACTAATCTTTCAAAATTATTTAAAATATTTTGTTTTTTATCAGGTGGTAATAATCAAAAAATCTGATTTATTTCATACTTATCTTTTTCAGAAACATGGTATTTCTCAAAAAGTATATCTAGTTTTGTATTCATATTTTTAACTACAAATTAATATTATCATATTTTATTATACTAAGCAAAAATTATTAGCAAATTTTTTTATTTTTAGCTGGACAATTAAGCCTTTTATGTTCCCAGGATAGATAGTATTTCTTCTAAAGAAGTTTCTCATAGAACGACCTTTAATAATCAGTCTTCTTTAATTGAAACCATTCAATCTCAAACAGCTTGAATTTCAAGTTGTAATCTAGATGCATTTTTAAGCATTAATGCTTCTATTTTATCTGTCATTTCCATTACTTCATATAATCATATTCTTCAATTATATCCAGTATGATTACACATATTACATCACTCTTCTTTAGCTTTGTACAAGACTAAATCTTGTTTATTTTTCATATATTTTCAAACCTTTCAGACAATATATTTTTTTATTTTATCACCTGGTTTATATGCCTCCTTACAGTTAATACATAATTTTCTAGCAAGCCTTTGAGATATAATCATTCTCAAACTTGAGCTAATTAAAAGTGGATCAACTCAAAGATTAACTAACCTTTGAATAGTATGACTAGCTGAATTTGTATGTATGGTAGAAAAAACAATATGTCATGTGATAGATGCTTCGATTGCAAGTTTAGCAGTTTCATCATCTCTGATTTCTCAAACCATAATAACGTCAGGATCTTGTCTAAGTAAACTTCTAAGTCACTTAGCAAAAGTAAATTTAATAGCAGGATTAACTTGCGTATGATTAACTCATGGAATTCTATATTCTACTGGATCTTCTAGTGTAGATATATTTTTTTCTTTTGGATTAAATTGACTAAGCAAAGAAAATAAAGTCGTAGATTTACCTGAACCAGTAGGTCAAACAGCCAAAATCATTCAATAATTATCCTTTAAATGTTTTTTTATTCTCACCATGTTATAAGGCAAAATACCAAGATTTTTTAATTCTTGCGGTTTTTCATCTTTTTTTAATAATCTAATTACACATTTTTCTCAATATATAGTAGGAATAACAGATACTCTCATATCTATAGATTTTCCTCAAAATAACTTATAAGCAATTTTTCCATCTTGTGGTAATCTATGTTCATCAATTCTCAAGTAAGACATTATTTTAATCCTAGCTACAATAGAATCTTTGTGTGATAAATCTATAGTTTTGTAATCTATAAAAGTACCATCAACTCTAAATCTAATATTAACATTTTTTTCCCTAGGCTCTATATGAATATCTGAAGCTTTTCTTTTCAATGAACTAAGAAATATATCATTTACAATAGCGATTATTTCACTGTTTTCTTTTTTGTCTCAATATGAGACTATGTTTAAATCTGAATCTATATGTCATTTATCTTTGATTCAATTAGAATTTCAACTAGCAAATAAATCCTCTACTTGAGGCTTTTTAGTAGAAGTTGCTTTTAGTTTTGGATTATTAAAAATATTGGAAATTCCCATCTATATAAAATAATAAAACATTAATTATATTTATTTTAACATACTTCCCTTAAATAAACAAAAAAACTAGCGCTTATTGCTAGTTTTTTATAAATCTTTTTTATCCATCATTGCAATAGCCATTTTTATATCAAAATATGATATATTTTTATAATCATTTTCGGCTAATTTTTCTTTAATAGGTTTAAGAGGATTTGTAACTCCTGATAATTCATTTATGATAACATCTTTTACTTGTTTTAAGTTTGAAAAACTAGTAAATTTCAATAAATCACTTAATCATAATTCTGAAATTTCATATAATTTAACTACATGTCATTCTATTGTTTGTAATCACATATCTCTTTTCTCAGATATTTCTTTTAAGCTTATTCAATTTTTTAATAAAGCTAGAGTCTCATTGTATGTCTCTCATTTTGCAGCTCTTTCTTTTTTAGTTTTTGTAGTCTTAGTTTTTTTCTTTCAACTACTAGATCATAATTTCATTCTAATATAATGTTGTAATTCACTATTATCATCTTTTAAAAAATTATCCTTTACTATAGCTACTCTACCAGTATCAGTAATTCATAAAAGTGGGTATTTTCATTCGGTTTTTAATAAATAATCTTGTGAAATTAATGCTTCAATAACAGCTTGTATTAATTCACTAGTAAGATCCTCTAATACTCAAAAATTCTCTCTTTTATCCATTTTCCATTCAACTAATTTTGCATCACGACTACCCCGTAAAAATTTTGTCATCATAACAACTCATATTTTTGCATCCATTTCTTTAACTACATCTAAAACAAGTGCAAAAACTGATAAATTAACAAAATCCTCCACTTCCATATCAGCAAATTTCTCTTTTTCGAGACAATAATCACAAGTTCAACAATTATCAGGAAGAGTAGCTAAATCCTCTTCATCTCAAAAATATGTTAAAATAAATCTCTTTCTACAAGTTGGATAAAAAAGTAATTTTTTTATTTGTTCCAATTTGAAATATGCTTCTGTTTTTAATAAATCTTGATGATTCCAATCTACCATTAAATTTGAATGTTTCCTTTTTTCTTGAACCAAGGTCATTCATCTTCATCTAAAACCCTCTTCTTGTTCACTTGAATTTACTCATCTTCTAAGTATTCAATATTTTTCTAATATTCTAAGAGCACTTCAAACTTTCATATCACTTCATATTCATGATTCTGAAGATATAGTAAAATATGTTTTTAAAATAGTCTTTCATTTTCATTCTCACTCTTTATTTCAAGCATATAAAAAATCATACAATTTTAATATTTCCTCTTTTGATGGATAAGTATTTTCTATAAAAAACTCTTGAATTTTTGTATCCTGGAATGATGCTATAACTATTCAAAAACTTTGTTTCCCATCCCTTCAAGCTCTTCATACTTCTTGATAGTAATTCTCTATACTACCTGGTAAGTTATAGTGGATAACAAATCTGATATCCTTTTTATCAATTCACATACCAAATGCATTTGTAGCAACCATTACTTTATATTCATCATTCATAAATCTATTTTGTTCTACTTCTCTATTTTCTGGAGTCATAGCTCAAGTATAAATTCATGCTTTTACTCAATTTTGAATTAATACATCATATACTTCTTTAACAGCTTTTCTAGATGCACAATAGATTATTCCAGATCAAGCAGTTTTATCCAAAATCTCTGCTACCTTTTCCATTTTTTCTTCCTTTTTTGATATTTCACGAACTATAATAGTTATATTTTTTCTATCAAATCAAGCTGTAAATGAATTAAAATCATCCAGTCATAATCTCTCTACTATATCTTCTCTAACCTTGTGAGTAGCTGTTGCAGTTAATGCCATTATTGGGAAGGCACTCTCTTTTCTCAAATTATCCAAAAAAGCTCTTATTTTCATATAACTAGGCCTAAAATCATGTCACCAAGCACTAATACAATGCGCTTCATCAATAGCAACTAGAGAAATCTTTATTTTTGAAATAACTCTTACAAATTCTGGGCTATTAAGTCTTTCAGGAGCTATATATAAGAATTTAACATCTGTTGTGGGATTAGATATTTCATTTAAAATAATCTGAATATCATATCTATCAATAGTAGAATTAATTAACTCTGTCTTTATTCATAATTCATTCAATTTATCTACTTGATCTTTCATCAAAGATATAAGTGGAGAAATAACAAGAGTAACACCTTCATGATAAATCCCTGGTAACTGGTAAGTAAGTGATTTTCAACCCCCTGTAGGCATAAAAACAAGAGTATCTTTTCTATCTATAGCACTTTGTACTATCTCTTCTTGCCCATCTCTAAATGATTCTAATTTAAATTGTTTTTGTAATATATCTAGTAGTTTGCTTTGCATAAAAAAATGTTGTTAGTCTTCAATAATATTTCTCAATTGTATATAAAAAGTATATCTTTTCAAGAGAAAAAATAAAAAAGATTTACAAATAAATCTTTTTTATAACAACTCTATATCTCTTGCTACCTTCTTAACATAATCTGGTTTCAATCATTTCCAACTTTTTCATCATCATTTAGTCATAAAATATCTCATAGCTGGGTTACTCCAATATTCTTCTACCCTTGCTTTATTTATATCAGATATTTGTTTTCATCTTTTTTTTAGGAATTCTACGAGATTATTCTTATGCTCTAATTCAGTTAATTCTTTTAGTCATATTTTATTTCACAGAGTTTCAAGAGCTTTTCCTCTAAACTTAGATATAGAAATATTATTATCTCAAAGAAAGCTACTAACATCTTCATATCTCTCACCTATATTATCTTTATTGAATAAATATTCCATTCATCTAGATGAAATCATTTTCAAAGAAAACATACAAATAGCTCACTTTGCTTTTAAAATATTTAATATGTATCTCTTTACTCTCTCTTCATCATATTCAAGAACTTCCGGTATTTCAAATCAAATACGTCTAGCAAATTGTTCTATGTGAGGAATTCTAACATCTGCTTGTTTTTTTATATAAGCTTTAGAGTTCTTTTTTAGTAAAAATCGCATTAAAATTTTTCTACATAATTCATTTTTCCATAATATTCACCTGGCTCTGTTTCATAATGCTTCTAAATCTTCAAAATCTTCTATATTATTTTCTTTTAAGTATTCTATTATTTTTTCATCATCACTTAGTTCTTTATTTTTTTCTTTTAATCATAAATAGTCTCAAAAAGTCTCTTTATCATCTAATTTTAAAAGGTCTATTACTAAGTCATTTTTTTGAGCATAATAAAATAGCAGACTATGCTTTCTAAACAAATCTCTGAAATCCATAACACTTAGCTCATCCAAATCATCTAAATAAGTAATTCATTCATCGGTTAAATTAGTTTTTATTTTATCTAACAATTCATCATCTTCAAGGTATTTAAATCATATTTTTTTTCATAATTTTTCTAAATCATCTATTCACATAGCAGTAACTCATTTCTTGAAAACTCTTTCGAAGAAGTACCTCTTAGTTGAGTCTAATAAAAAGATTAATCTTAAGTCCTTAACTAATAAATACATAAAATCATTCAATGATTCTACTCAATTACTTACAAATTCAGCATTTATTTTCGAGGCTATCTCTGTTAAATATAATTCTTTATATCATAACTCATCAGCTAATATCAACATAACTTTTGTAGAATATATATCTCTCCTATAATTATCTCTTCATATTATTTTTTTTATAAATAACTCTATATTTTTATTTCACTTACATATATTTTTAAAATCAGTTACTTTAAAATATAAAAAATCATAATAAGATTTCAGTCAAAACATCTCAAAATGATTTTTTAGTAATCTGATATTATCAAATGATAAAATATCATCAACATCAATTTTTGAGTCAATTATTTGATTTGATACTTCGAAAGGAATATCTGGTGTTAATACAACTAAAGGAATATCAGTTTCTTCGTTTCATGTATTATTTCATTCATCTACTGACATGTATATATTTTCTTAAAAATTTATGTATTTATTATATCATAAATAAAAAAATCTAGCAAAACTAGATTTTATTTTATAACTCAGCTCATTATTAACTCGTCTCAGTCATACACAGCACATATTTGACCTGAAGCTATAGCCCTTTGTTTTTCTTTGAATTCTACTCTATATTGAGCTTCTTCCTTATAAATAATACATTCCTGATCTGCTTGTCTATACCTAATCTTACAATTAGCATTTAAGGGGAACTTATAACCTGCTTTTCATAGAAAATGAAAGCTATCTACAAATAATTTATCATCATATAATTCTAAATCATCATTTGTTCAAACTATTATTTCATTTTTTTCTATATCCTTTTTAACTATAAAAACAGGTTCTGATTGTCATCATAAATCAAGTCACTTTCTCTGTCATATAGTATAATAATATACTCATTTATGCTCTCATAATATATTTCAAGAAGTATCTAGTATTTTTCATGATTTTGGTTTTATTTTTTTCTCCAAGAAATCACTCATATCAACTTTTCATACAAAACAAATTCATTGAGAGTCTTTTCTTTTTGCATTTGCTAATCAAATTTCTAAGGCAATTTTTCTGACATCAGATTTCTCTAAATCTCAAATCGGAAATAAAGCTTTTGATAATTGATATTGATTCAATCAAGCTAAAAAATATGATTGATCTTTTGTTTGATCTATTCATTTTTTTAATTGATATATTCAGTTATTATCTTCTTGTATTCTTGCATAATGTCACATAGCAATACCATCGAATCAATGATCTAATGCTTCTTCTAAAAATACTTTGAATTTCACTTCACTATTACACATTATATCTGGATTTGGTGTGATTCCTTTTTTATATCAATCGTACATATAATCTAATACTTTCTCAGAATAATCTTTTCTATAATCAAAAGTATAAAAAGGAATCTCTAAAAAAGCTGCTACTTCTTTAGCAACTTCTATATCTTCTTTTGTAGTACAGGTTTCTCATTCTGGAGCGAGATAATTAATCATAAATCAAGCAACAACATCATATCATTGTTTTTTCAATAAATATGCTGAAACAGCTGAATCTACTCAACCAGATAATCAAACTAGGATTTTTTTCATTTTGAACTATTTTTTAGTTTATCATTTTCTATAACTATATCTTTTGCATCTTTTATAATTTGTAATGCAAGATGAGGATTTTCAATAAAATGAAAGGCTCTTACTTGATCTCTTTGTTGTTCAATAACAAGGTTTCAAAATCAAATCATATTAAGAAATATTCCTCTACAAAATATATCCATTTTTGTAATTTTATTTATATCTATTATTTCTATATCATCTCTGAAAAAAAGTGAGGATTTTATAACAATAATTTGTCAGTTATTTATTATAAGTAAGTTATTATAAAATACAATATAATACAAAATTAGCTTAATAAAGGCATAATTTAGTAATAAGAAGATAATTGGAAACAAAAGGTAATAAATAATTTCCTTTCAAAGATACTTTGAAAACTTAATACTTATTAGGAAAAATATTAAGGCAAGTAAAACAAAAAATAAAAATTTTAAATACTTAAAAAATAATATTATTCAATGTTTCCTGATTATCGTATAATCATACTTCGTAAAATAAGTCATTTTTAAAGAATATTAGAATTAAAGTAGTAGACAAAAGAAATAAAATAAACAATATAACTAAAACTCTCCTTCTTATTATCTCATATCACCTTCATAATGATTTTAATCAAGTATTATTCATATGCTTATAACTCAAGTTTTTCATTCTTTTCATTATGAATATATAAATTCATATCAAAACAAAAAAGTATAAAACGATAAATATATAAACCATATAAATTTATTAATGCTAAATTAATACTAAGCATCTTATATTATAAGACTTTTAAATATAAAACAACTTTATTAGATTAAATTATTAGTATATAAACTACACTAGTTTATTAATATAAAATTAATGCTAATTAACTTATATTATAAGTTTTTTAAACTATAAGTCAATATTTTTAGATTAAATTTTAAATCGTATTTTTTATAATATCTATGCCAAAAGTTAAATAGCTAAAAATATTTTTTAAATTTTATTTTTTTGAGTATAATAAAAGAAAAAAACTATAAAATTTAAAATAATTAAAAAAATGAAAATTTGATTAGATTTGAGATTTATAAAAGATAATCTTTATTCTACATTTGTGATAGAATTAACTAAATGATTAATAGAAAAAGCTAATGATAATAGCTTTGTAATCTATAGTAATTCAAATTTAGAATGATATAATTATCCGAATACAGAAATTAAAAATATATGAATAAAAAACGCTAGTATAAAAGAACAAGGGAGTTATTTAAAAATACTTAAAAATGATAAAAATGACTTAATGTTATTTTTTAATCACTACAAACCAATATTCTATGTCTGAAATTATATAACTATATTACATTCTCTAAAAGATGTTTATTATAGTGATTTTTCTAATTATTTTGAAAAATATAGTTTTCTCTATTTACTAGAAAAAAATCTCAAAAAATCATCTAAAATTATTTGTTTTGATAAAAATACAGTAGATGAATTAGTAGAAAAGTTTAACATAGAAGAGAGAAAAACCTATCATTTAAGCTGATTCTTTCCAAATTCTGATAGATTTAATAATATAGAAGATCTAAAAATAGATATTAATATAAAATATAATCTAAAAAATGATTATTTTATATATTCATGATGAGAATGAGTAGAAAAAAACTACGAAAAACTGGTTCATGTTTTTAAAAAATTTAAAGATGCTTGAACTAAATTAGATTTGGTATTTTTATGAGAAACTATATCTAGAAATGTTAACTTAAGAAACCTAGTAATAAATCTAGAAATGCAAGATTCTATTCATTTTATGTGAGTAATAAAGCAGGCTGAAAAAATAATATTTTATAAAAATTCTATCTGAACAATATTCCCTAGTTTTTATGAACCTTTTCCATTTAGGCTTACAGAACCTCTATATTTCAATAATCCTATAATAGCTAGTGATTTAAAAAATATAAAAGAAATTTTTTGAGACAAAATAGAATATTTATCAGCTATTTCTGTAAATAATATTTATGAAAAAGTTAAACAATTTTTAGAAGATAACTTAAAAAAAGAAAACATAGATTATAAAAGCATAAAAGAAAAATATACAAAAGAAAATACAGTAAATGATTTAATAGAAATAATAAAATAATATGAGTCAATTAACATCGAGAAATATAGAAATATTAAAAATAATAGTAGAAGAATATTTACAAACATGAGAAGTTTTGGGTAGTAAATTACTACTTCAAAAATATGATTTATGAGTAAGCCCTGCAACTGTTAGATGAGATATGGCAAAATTGGAGGTTCTAGAATTAGTTTATCAACCATACAATTCAGCTTGAAGACTACCAACATCTAAAGGTCTAAGAGCATTTGTAAACTATTTAATGGAGAGTTCTCCCGAGCATTTCTTACAACAAAACAACATACAATTATGAGAAGAAAAAATAGAGAAATTATCAGATTTTACTCATAAAATTACTTTTGAATTAGCCAAAAATACTGGGGAAATAGCATTTTTTATACTCCCTGAAAAACATATAGTTCAACATTCATGAACATGAGTTTTTTTAGAAAATAATCACAAAAGATTATGAGATTCTATTTTTTCTATCATCAAAATGCTAGAAGATAAATTTAGTTTCAGAGATTTCATAACTTCATTTCCTCTAACAAACTGAATCAATTTATTTATCTGAGAAGAAAACATCCTCCCTTTCCTCAAAAATTATACAATAATACTTAAACAAGTTAATATAAACTGAAATATCTGATATATATGACTAATTTGAAGTTTAAAAATGAATTATAGTTTTAATATAAGTGCTGTAAAAGGAATAATATAATATTTATCAATAAGAATTTATACAAGAAAAAAAGCTTCCTAATATTTAGGAGGCTTTTTTTTATCAATATATTATAAATATTTACCACATACTTCAGCCAATTGATCAGCTTGTTGAACTCATACAAGAGTTTCTACTGCTTCACCATCTTTGAATACGATTAATGTAGGTATAGACATAACTCTAAATTGTCCTGCGATTTCAGCATTTTCATCAACATTTACTTTAGCAACTGTCATTTTTCCATCCATATCTGTAGAAAATTGTTCTAATATTGGAAGCATCATTTGACAAGGGCCACACCATTCTGCCCAAAAATCAACTAATGTTACTCAAGTTTTAATAGTTTCTTCAAAGTTATCTTTGTTTAATACAACTGTCATAATTTCTCTTAATTAATAAATAAATTATTCCACGATTATATTGTTAAAGTTTTAAAATGCAAAAATAATTATAGAGTTTTTAACAAAAAATAATCATCAATAAATATATAAATTTTAATTAACCCAAATAAATAAATCACACCCGGTATTTCTACTATCACATCCAGTCACATATCTACCAGAAGAAGCCCCCCACACTTGCCATCATCTATCAACCCTACCATCGTAAGTATTAATTGATCCTCAAGCATTAAGTCAGCTATCTGATAATCATTGTCTATGCTCGGTATAAGAAGCATCCCTTACAACTGCATCATCCCATGAGAGAGAAAGATAAGAAGTATTTGCAACATGTTCAGATCAAACTCTATCATGAATATAATCATGAGTTTGATAAAATCTTTTGGCTGTACTATATGGAACTTCTATCATATAATTTCCATCTCAAGTAGCTCTAACAGTATTTATTAAAGAATCACTCATTTTTGCAGTAGTAGTCATACCTGCTAAGTCTACAAGATTAACAGTATTTGTATTTTTCCAATCAGTATCATGTCATACTTCATTTCAAACTCAATATGCTACTAGCGTCCATCCTCATCAATCTCTTGTCATATCACAATATGCATCAAATCATGTTCAATTAATTTCTGGATCTATCGTATAAGTACCATCTACAGTTGATGGTTCATTTGTAAGTAATTCTCTACAAGAAGAATATATAGTAGCTGTGACATTATTAGAATTAGATGTTCATCAAGCACTTGAATTATTTAATACAATACTTTCAGATATAGCTAATATATCTTCGTCACTTGTTTTACTTAATACATATTCATATACATCTGATCAAGCTAAATCTGATCAGGTATATGCATTTTGTATTGTTCTCATTACACTTATTTTTTCTGCATCTGTTGAATCTTTATTTATTATTCATGTTGCTGATAATACTATTCATGATATTGCTCATGTTTGTGTTGCTGCATTCCATGCGTCAGGCACATTATCATATCATTCTACTACCATTGAACTTAATATTGTAGAACTTAAATCATCTCAGTCAGTATATTCTAGTGCTGTTATTAGACTTGGTGTTACTACTATATAATTCCCTGTTTTTACGTATAGCCCATTATATATTCCATTTATTTTTGGAATTCTAGTTGTTGCAACTGCATTTGTTTGTGAAATATTTCATAATGCTATATCTCATTCTCATTCTATTAGGTTTAATATTTCGAATTGATTTTTATTTCAACTTACTGAATATATGTATTTTTTATCTGATAAAGGGTCAGTTGGAGCATGATCTAAGCTTCTTGATAGACTTGATATTACTGTATCTCAAAATTCTCACTGTGTCCATACTGTTGCTCATGAATAGACTACAGTTTCTCCACTATCTGGTAGTGGATATTTTCAGGCATCTAGGTGAAACAACTCTAGTGCTGTTTTCATATTTGATACATCACTTATTCTAACACCATCTCTTGCATCTTTTGAATATCATTAAAGTGATATGAAAGCTATAGTTCACAAAATAGCTAATATTGTTATTACTACTATTAGTTCTACTAAAGTAAAGGCTTCTTTTTTTATTTTTTGTTTAGTCATATTTTTTAGTTTTTTAGGTAAAAATTATATTTACTAAATATATTACTTTTATTTAATTTGACAAGAAAAACCACTTTACAATTAGCTAAAGTAGTTTTTTATTTATATTACTGGAAAATATCCTTAAAAACCCTAATAGCTAATTCCTGATTAATAAAAAATGGAGAGCTAGCGATAGTTATAACAGAGGCCTTAGAAGCAGCATCCAAAACTACCTTTTTTTTCAAGTCATAATCTATAAAATCTAAATCTGGTTGAAAAAAATCTAAATCTAAGTTTAGGATAATCCCCTGACCATTCTTTTTAATCCCTCCCCCTCATACTTCGGGTACTCCTTTTGGAAAAGTGAGATTATTTAAATAATCATTTAAATTAGTCTCGTTTCTTATTTGAATAATATCTCAAATAATTCATTCCTCCTGTGCTGGAATTATATAATCCCCTACATTCAAAACTTCATTTGTAAACTGATATACTTTTTCTAAATCCTGAGAATCTTCTTTTGATAAATACTTATTATTATCTCTAGTATCAGCATGTTCATCTATATGAATCAGGGTATTATCATCTCATATAATTCATTCACTACGAGCTAAATACCAAAAATAAAAAGCATGATTATGATTATCAAAAAAATAAATTGGTGCAGTTATTTCTCTCCCCTGGGGAGAGGTTAGGTGAGGTATTATTTTATAAAAATTTTTTAATCACTTATTTGTAGATAATTTTCAATCAAATCAATAATCTTCAAAAGCTACTTCTTCTCATAATTCTATATCATCAAAATTATTAATTTCTATCAAGCTAGGAATATATAGTTGTTTATTTTCTCTTTTTTCATAGGAAAAAACATTATTTCAAATTGGAGATGTTAAATAAAATGGGTTTTTGTACATTTTTTCTTTTTTATAGTTAATTTTTTAGTATTATATAAAAAATATAAAATTAAGAAATATTAATGAATAAAAAAGATATAGATTATTTTTCAAAAACTCTCTATGAGATGTATCCTGACGCAAAAACAGAGCTAGAATATACTAATGATTTTCAGCTTATAATTGCTGTTTTAATGTCAGCCCAAACAACAGACAAACAAGTAAATAAGGTAAATAAAATATTCTTCAAAGAATTAACCTCTCCTGAGGCTTGAGTAAAAATGTGAGTTTCAGAAATAAAAAAATATATTAATACTATCTCTTTTTTCAATAACAAAGCAGTAAATATTTATAAAACTTGTGTTATATTATCAGAGAAAAAATTAGAAACTTTTGATACATTAGAAAAGTTAACAAAACTACATTGAGTATGAATAAAAACAGCTAAAGTATATTTAGCTGTTACACAAGATGCACCATACTTAGCAGTTGATACACATGTACATAGAGTATTAACAAGAACATGAATAATTAAATCAAAAACACCTGAAGAAACAGATAAAAAAGCTGAGAAAATATTTACAACTCAGAACCTGAGAGACCTACATCACTCACTAATCTTGTTTTGAAGATATCACTGTATGGCAACTAGGAAACCAAAATGTAAAACTTGTCCTTTTTTAGAAAAATGTAGTTATAAAGACAAAAATATTTAATTAAAAGTATCATGAAAGAAAAGAAAAAAACCAATATCAAAATAATTTTAATTAAAACTATAAGAATATTAGTTATTTCATACTTAACTATTCTTATATTTCTATTCTTCAAACAAAAGGATATGATTTATTATCCCAATTATCCAGAAGCAAGCTCATTTTATGATTGTAGTAATTTTAAAACAGATGAGCAAAAAGAATATAATTGAACAAGATTTTATGAAAAAAAATGAACTAATAATAATTTAGTAATATTCTTTCATTGAAATGCTGGATCAGCATGTAGTAGATATGAAATGAAAAATATATTAGAAAAATCTTGAAATAATTTTGTCTTTGTAGAGTATTACTGATACTCTGATCTAAGTAATAATAAACCATGAATAGACAAAATATTACAAGACTCTTTAAATATTTGAGAATATATAAAAAGCAAAGAATTTGAAAACATCTATATTATCTGAAGAAGTGTTTGAACATGACCAGCTTCATATTATACTGAAAATTTTAAAACAGACAAAATATTACTTATTTCTCCATACACACAATTATACAAAGTAGCTAGTGATAAATATCCATTCTTCCCTATAAAACTATTATTCAGCGAAAATTATAATAGTGAAGAATATCTAAAAAGATATAAATGAGAATTATTAATTATTCATTGAAATAATGACAAAGTAGTTCCTTTCTTTCTAGGAAAAGAACTATACGATTGAATAAATACTGATAAAAAAGAATTTTTTGAAATAAATAACTGAAACCATAATGATATACTTTATTATGAAGGTATTAGTGAAAAAATTATAAAATTCTTAAATTAATTTTAATTACAATCTCTTAAAATCCATATAAAGTATAGTAGAATAAACGCTAAAAAGTATTCATCCGTAAACTATAAAATCAAAATATAATCAAACTGGAAAACTATTCAAAACATAATGTCAGCATAAAAATACAACAATTCAAATAATTATATTTTTTAGAATAAATAAAATAGGTAGATGAAATTTAATAAGTTTTCTAGTATAATAATATCACATAAAAGTTAATAATATTTGACTCAAAAGTGTAATAATTCATGCTCAGATAAAACTGTATTTTGGTATCAAAATAATATTTCAAACTATATTAAAAATAGTTACAATTATATTGATTTTCAAGAGTCTAGATTGATTTTCTGATGCAACAAGTGAATAGATAAAAACTAATGATAAAAAATTGAATACTATTACTGCAAATACAACTAAAAATGCATCACTTGAATTAAATATATGTGTAGTATTTATATAGTCGCTATTAGCAATTATTTCTATTAAATACTCTCTAAATAAAATTCACAAACTAAGTACCAACATAGAAAATGAGAATAAAACCTTGAAAGAAATTCATATTAAATTATCAAGCATCTTTGTATCTTTTTCTTTAAAAGCTTTTGTCAAACTTGGTAAAAGTGATGTCATATAAAATCATCAAATAACCATTAAAACCTCAACAATTTTCATAGGTAAACTATAAAGCGCAATACTCAAATCTCAAAGTTCAGGTCATTCCATCAGGGAAAGAATAATTATATCAACCTTGAAATATACAACTGATAAAAAAAGAGCTAAACCATAAGGTAACGAAATCTTGAATAAATGCTTTATATATTTCCAGTCAAAATTGAATCAAAACTTAACAATTCCCCTTGCGTAATAATAATTCAAAATAGTATTAACTATTACTCAAACAACTCATGCAGATATAATATATAAAAATGGACTGAAATAACTACTTGATTCTACTAATTCTTTTGGATAAATAACATATGCTATTAGCCCCACAAGTCACAAATTAACAAGTTTTGCTATTATTAGTGATATTGCTGAAAATTCTATTTTCATATTTGCTTGCATTAAGGCAAGTATAGAAGAATTTAAGAGTTGGAAAATAGTAAATACTGAAGCAATAACAATAGCGCTAAGTGCTAAATCAGAATTGTATCCAGGTAAAAAATAAGCTATTCAACTAGCTAAAAATAATATAATTATTCATAACATAAGTCTTAAACTCATCACATTTCAAACAATTTTTTGTGAATTATTCCTATTGTTAGTTATTTCCCTAATCGTAATTGCATATAATCATAAATCAGCTAGAAATACAAAAATTCAAATATAGTTATAAATTTTTGAATACAATCAATAAAGTTCAATTGTTAAATAGTTCGTAAGTAAACTTATCAAAAAAATGGAAATAATTGCTGTAGCAGCCTTTGAAAAAATCTGAGATAATGTATTTGATGCTATTTTCTTGAACATAAATTGTAATTAAGGATTGATTTAAAAACTAGTGTAATATAATTATCACATTTGTAAATGCTTTTAATACTTTTCATCTTTACAAATAGGATTAAAACAATAAAATTTTATTATAAAAAAACACATTATTATTTTAAATTAATAAATGAAAAAAAGATTTACTATAGCTATATTTTTAAGCTTATTAATTGTATGATGAACATTTTGAGCTTTTACTATAAAAGAATTATTGGAAAAACAAACTAATATTGAAATAGTTGTAAAAGAGACTAATACTTGAACAACAGCCAGTTGAGAAATAATAGAAGAAGAGATAGTAATTAGTCCAGAAGAATTAAAAAAACAAAAAATAGAGGCTCTTAGAAAAAAATTAACTCTCAGATGATTAATTATAAAATGAGATGTGAGCCTAAAAAATGGAGAATATACAAGTGCACTTGTTAAATATCTTCAAATACATAAAGAAATTCCTAATGATCTAAGTATTATATCAAAATTATGAGATACATATTATAATCTCAAAAAATATAAACAGGCATATTCTTATTATTCACAAGCTAAAGAATATTCTAGACTAGATAAAAATAAAGTAGCAAAAACACTTATTTTTTCTGTAAGTCTAACTGATGAAAATATAGAATACCTAAACAATGAGTTAAATAATCTATGATTAAGTCCAGACCAACTATTCTATTACCAAAATTCTCTTGTTTGTAAAAGTGATTTTAGTTTATGTAAACAAGCCTATCAAGATTATTTCATAGCTAAAAATGAATATAACGAAAGCCTAGAAACTTGAACATGAGAAATAGTAGAAGAAATTAGTTTTGAGGAATTAGATAATATAGAAACAGCTCTTGAAAATTATGAAAATTTTCAAGTAGATGATTTATTATATAAATGAGCTTTAGTATCTTGAGCATTTTTTGAAAATGGTTTATATCCAATAGCTATTGAAACATCAAAAAAACTATTAGAAGATAAAAGTGATTATAAACCTCTACTTAAAATTGCAGCAAAAAGTTATTATGAGCTATGAGATTATATAAATGCTAAATTATATCTAATAGACTATAATAAATTAGTAAAAAATGATCCTGAAGCAAGTTATTTTTTATGAATAGTTTATGAAAAACTACATGAATATATTTTAAGTTCAATTCATTTTAAGAAAGCTCTTAAAATATGATATGAAAATAGTTTAGATATAAACAGGAGAATTTTATTTAACTATTATGAACTATGAGATATAGATAAAATGCTAGAAGTATTTAAAGAAATATTAACTGAAGATTCAGAAGACCTAACAGCAAATGATTTCAATCTAGCAATATATTACCATATAGTAAATGAAGATATAAAAAATGCCAAAATATTTACTAGGAGAGCATTAGAAATTTATCCTGAATCAGAAATATTTAATTGATATATGTGATGGATATTAATGGATGAAGTAAATTCAAAACCAGAAATAATAAAAGGCATTTTAACTGATAATTGAGAAGAACTAAATTCTGATTTAGTTGAAATAACAGAAAATGCTAATCCATATGAAGAAGCTGAAATATACATAAAAAAAGGACTTGAAGTAAATGCTAAAAGTCCTATGTTAAACTTAGTAATGTGAAAACTAGAAGTGAGTAAATGAGATATTAGAAAGGCATTTATATATTTCAAAAAAACTGTCTCTCTAGATAAAAACTGAGACTTTTGAAAAATAGCAAAACAAGAATTAGAAAATATTGAAATAATAGAAAAATAAATACTAAAAACAATAATAAATAAAAATGAATATAGAAAAAAATAATATAAATCCCTGAGCCTTTGACCAAAAAAAGCTTTTAGATGAGTTAGCTATAGATATAGCTAACAAATTTTGAATAGACAAAGAAAAAGCAAAACTACTAATTCAAAAAGATACCTTAAGTTGAATAGAAAATTTAAAAGCAGAATTAAATAAAGGTAACGAAAAACAAAACAATATTAATGATAAAGAGTTAGAAAAACTATTTTTCACTCTAAAATGAGCTCTTGAATTAATTGAAAAATCATCCAAACTAGAAATAAAAGTATTAAAAGAAGATATAGAAAAATCTATAAATATAGAAGATTTTAAAAATCATATAGAGGATTATCTCCCTCCCCAATTAATAAACAAAGCAAAAAATCCTCAAGTACTACATGAGCATATACTATGATTTGCTCTATGAACAACAAATTCAATAATTACTACTGCTGAGATATTATATAAAATATGAAAGTGAATACTACAAAGTCCCTATCACCTATATATGATACTAAGTTGAAAAGCTAAAACAGATAGTTTTAAAAATATTTAATACATAAAAAATACAAAAATGAAAAAAATAATAATTACATTGGCCCTACTATTATCATTCAATAATATTTACGCTGGCGGTCCTGATGATTTTTTAAATAAAGTTCCTAATAATTTTACTCCTCAATGTTATGAATACTACAATGAAATAGATAAATCTAATTTTGTAAATTATAGTATGCACAAGGTTCAAATAAATAATACTAAGGACCTAGTAATAACTCAATGAGACTATATTTTGCCTTATAAATATTATTCTGACAATAAAGATATATATTCTTATTCTAGTAATTTTTGATTTGATAATGACTTATTAACAGATTATAATAACAAAACTTCAATAGATATAAATTCTAAAACTCAAAATGAAATAATTCTAGATTTTGATGAAAAACTAGAAAAAAATAATTTTAGTTTTATATTTTCTTATGATTCATTTGATTACTGAACTGAATACTATATCAGTCAAGATAGAAAAAATTGGGACAAAGTTAATAGAATAAATATTTCAGAGTTTTCATTTAAATATTTCAAAATAAATTTTGTATCAAAAACAGAGGAAAACTATTTAGAAAATATAAAAATATTTGAACTAAACTTCCCTAAAAAATCAAATACTATTTTAATTAATAGTTTTACATGACAAGATATAAAACTCTATTCAAACTATAATTGTAAAAATAAAAATTATTCTACATATGCTAAAACCTACGATAAATTTTCTATAAGTTCTGAAACTCCTAGTATAAAAGTAGATCTAATAACTAATCCTGAATACAATGTCTTTACTGTACAAGATAAGGACAATGACTGAGTAGAAGATAGTGTAGATAATTGTAAAAGTATTTATAATCCATTTCAAAGAGATATAAATTGAGATTGAAAATGAGATTTATGTTCAGATGATGACAGAGATTGAATAATATGAGAGAAGGATAATTGTATTTATATTTCAAATAGAGATCAAAAAGATATAAATAGAAACTGAATATGAGATGTTTGTGAATTTGATAAAGATAAAGATGGTCTATTTGATTCTCAAGACAACTGTATAAATATTTCAAATGTAGATCAAATGGACGATGATAAAGATGGTATTTGAAACAGCTGTGATAACTGTAAAAATTATAATCCAACTCAAACTGATGAAAATAATAATGGAATATGAGATTTATGTGAAAAACAAGATGAACACTTAAAAGAAAATGATAAAGATTCTGACTGAATAATAGATAATAAAGATAATTGTAAATATATAGCAAATACTAATCAAGCAGATAATGATAAAGATTGAATCTGAGATGTTTGTGATAATTGTACAAATATACAAAACAAAGACCAATTAGATTTCAATAAAAATGAAGTATGAGATATATGTGAAGATAGTGACTGAGATGGAGTTACTTGATTAACAGATAACTGTATAAATATAGTAAATCCTGATCAAATGGATGATGACAATAATGGAGTATGAAACTTATGTGAAGATAAAGATTCAGACAAAATATTATTTGATAATGACAACTGTCCTTTTGATTATAATCCAGAACAAACTGATGTAGATAATGATTGAATATGAGATAAATGTGATGAAGAAGATAATAGGTACATTGAATCAAATAGCGGATTTTTTATATGATTACTTGTAGCCATCATTATTATTTTCTGATTATGAATATATGCAATGCTTAAAAAATTAAAATAACAATCAATATCTTACTTATATAAATACTAATTATGACAAAATTACTTAATCGTTTAGCTTGGTTTATATCACTATTATTTTGATTTTTTATTACATTTTCTCTGACAGCTTTTTTATGAGAACTAAGATATATATGAGATGAAGAAATAATAATTTTTCTATTAATATGTCTATTCTTTTGAACAATATTTAAAAAAATATTTTTATCTAAATGATTTATAAAAACGAGACTAGAGTTTTTTGCAAACTCAATATGAGATAATTTTATAAATAAATCTCCTGCGATAAGAGCTAATCCAGTTAAAGAAACTAAAAAAGAAAAGCTAAATTTAGAAGAAGAAATAAGTCTTGAAAATAATAAGCAAAAAGTAGAAACAAATGACTATAAAGCTTATCAAGTTCCAAGAGTCAAAAAAGCTATTAAACAAGAACCATCAAAACTATCTCTGGCTATTAAGAAATTCTTTTCTGAAAACTTACTTGCAAAGCTTGGTTGAATATTAGTATTTCTATGAGTATTATTTTTATTAGGTTTGGTTATTTCTGCTATATGACCAGTAGGAAGATTAATCATATGATTCGCTATTTGATTTGTAGTATTTTTTGCATGAGTATGGCTTGATAAAAAAGATTTAGAAAATGAATGAAGAATTCTACTTTGAATATGAATTCTTATAAATTATCTTGTAATACTTTCATGAAGATATTTATTATGAGATGATGTAAATAATATTTTAACAGTATGAACTACATTTTTATTCCTAATATTTAATACACTATTTGCAGTCGTAACTTCACTAGTATATAAATCTAGAAATCTATTATTATTTTCTTTTATATTTGCTTTCATAAATCCACTTCTCGTTTGAGGAAGTTCTGATAACTCTTATACACTAGTTTGATATAGTTTAATTGTTGCATTTGGATGATTATTTTTATCTCTAAAACAAAAAGATATACTACTAGCTATTTGAGTATTTATTCTATCAAATATATTATTCTTAATAGCTCCATTTAGTTCTGATATTCATTGGATACTTAAGCTTGTTTGATCAGCTATTATTTCTATAGCAACTATATCAACAGTTTATAAACTAGATATTAAAAAACTCTCATTAATATTTATCTGATCATATATATTCCTAGTTTTATTACTATGAAGCTGAGATTTATATATCAGAGAAACAACTAGTTTTATTTCATATATGATTACTATTCTATTATATTTTGGAATCGGAATATACTACTTCTTGAAAACAAGTTTCAATTCACTAGTATACATTTTACTAGCTCCTATAATGATTATTCTATGACTAAGTTTTAGTTGATGATTGATCTCTATAGTTTTAGCTATGGCTGTTATAGTACTTATATACTTACTATGATTTAATCTAATAAAAAACAAACTTCCAGATTCTCTAAAATATGTTTTCTTTGCTATTTTATGAATATATATTTTCCTTACAAATTCATACCTGAGCATAGACACTGTTAATTTAGATTTAGCTAGCTTTGTTACAGTTTTAATAGTATCATTTGTATTTATATTTACATCTTACTATTTAAGTACAAAAAAGAATTTAGAGTTCCTATATAGTATTTGAACAATTTGATGAATACTTACTCTTGCTCCAATCATAGTAAACAAAGTATCTTCAATTCAAATTCAAACAGATGTAATGATTGTAACTAATTCTGCAAACTTTTATCTATCTATAGCTGCGTTAATTATTTTTGCAATATCTAACTGGGCTCTACCTTTTATAAACCAAAATCTTATAGAAAAAAGAGAAAATCTAAAAAATGTAATTATTTGATCTATAGCTTGATTATTATTTTTAGGATTTGAATTATTCTCTTATTGAAATATATATTTTGAATGAATAAGTCTAGGTTTTGCTTTTGCTTGACTAGCAATAGTTTACTTTATCATGGCATTCATGATGATGAATAAATGATGAATAAAAACTGTTAAAGAACAATCTAATTCAAAAAATATTGTTCTATCATATCTATGAATATCTATATCAGTATTTTCTCTTGCTATTGCTCTTATATTCTCTAGCTATGACGCTATTGTTAGTAGCGTTTGGTTGTTTGAAGCAACTATTATGTTTTATTTCTTTAACAAAACAAAAGATTCCAAAATATTTGTAGCCTGAATAATATTATTTATGGTATGAATATTCAAATTATTTAACTTAATAGATTTAGTATCTACTAGAGATTTTATATTTTTGATACCATTCTCTATAGTATTCATTTCACTAATCTTGAATCTAAAATTCTTAGACTTTGATCAAAATTCTGGAAAAAGAATTCCACATGATATATTACATATTTTATGAATATGAACTTTAGCAATATTGCTTTTAGAAATAATACCAAGTACATGATATGGTTGGAGCATACTATGAATAACAATATTTATAAGTATCTCTAGTATAATATATGCTTACTTTAATTCTAAAATTCTAAAGATATTTTTCATTATTTGATTAGCTTGATTTTTATCACTTCATGTTTGAGAATCAGAATCAATATTTAGAAAAATAGATAGAAACGATTTAGAATATCTAAGAATACTTCAATACATATCTACTGCCCTATTATGATGAGCTGTATTATTCTGGAACAAGATAAATAAACTGAATTATTTAAATACATTTGTAAATCTAATATTCGCATTTTACTTACTTGTTATTACATCTATATATGTATATGATATATTTAACACTACATTCGCAGTAACTATTTACTGGTGAGTATCTGCCTCAATTATGTTATTCTATGGTCTAGCAAAAGATATAATAAAACTAAGAACCATTTGATTGTACCTAGTTAGTCTAACTGCTTTAAAAATATTCTTATACGATATTTGGTATGGTATAGATGACGCAGTTTCAAGAGTAGTGGCTCTAATAGTAATATGAGTATTATTCATAACAATATCAACAAGATATACTAAAAAATATTGAAACAATATAACAAAAGAATTTTCTCCTAGTAATTTGATAAATAAAAAAGAAACTAATCCAACTACCCCTCACCCTTGAATTCCCTCTCCTTCTAAGGAGAAGGAGGCTACAAAAAATTGAGTAATAAATGAAAAAATTGAAGATATAGACGTTTGAAATATTTCATCAGTACAATTTAAGTTTAAATCTGAATCAATAAGCATAAGAGCAGTAAACCTAGTTAAAATAACTAAGTTACTTATAACTAAACTCAACTGAAAAACTGTATTCAAAAAAAATGAATTAAAGAGTATTTACACTTATGTAAAATCTAACTACAAATCAGATTTATCTAAAGCTAATTATGATAAAATAATAAGTATTTTAGAAAGATTTGTAAAAGAATGATGAGAGGTGAAGTTAGTAGAAAAATAAAAAAGAGAGAAAATTAATTTTCTCTCTTTTCATTTTTAATATATTAATTTAAACTTATGGACGAATTACAAATCTAGTAGATCTGCTTTCATTACGATAACCGGTATCTCTACTACCCATATCTGAACATCAATTATATCATGTAAGACGCGCATTACGTCACCAGTGTTCACCAAGAGGACTACCAATAGCTGAAAGCCACATCCATTCTAAAGCAGATTGATCAGAATCAACTAAGTCACCTGCATCACAAGCCACTTGATATTCTCATCTAGATGTAGTTGTTAAAAAGTCTCCATCAGCATCCGACGCACTAGCAAATCAGTTAGAAATATAACTCATTGCACTTGGTAAGTGAGAACCTGATTTTTGAGTCCAAGCTATTAAATACCTCTGTCTATTTTGATAAATAATACAATCTTTATCAGCATTAGCAGTAGAAGTAGTTTCACATCATGTATAAGTTCATGATTGATCACTTGTAGTTTTATCTACATTATAATCTGCATATGTTATAGTAAATTCTGTATTTTCATTATGAGTATAAGTCATTATTGTTCATAAATCTTTAACTCAATCAATACAATCAGCTATAAATAATGCCGGAGTAGAATGACCATTTGGAGGAGTAGCATTTTGTACCCATTCTATATTCTGTAATTCTGATAAGCTACTTTTATTTATAGCTATCCATTCCATTCTTCATGCTAAGTTATCTGTTGTAATATAATCTGTAGCTGAACTTCAAAGTGATTTACATGTATATCATCAATCTGAATCTAAAAATCTAGTTTGTCATATATTAGTATCTGGATTTCATGAATCATCAATAGCAGATGCATCCCATCAATTTGAATTTGCAACAGCGCTATCTCACCACCCATTCCATGAAATACCATTTCAGTCAGAATCTCAAAAATCTCATACCCTTGGTGATATACAAAATCAAGTAGTAGATTGTGTAGATCATATATATATATCATCAGCAGAATCAACCCATAACCATCATGCATTTATACAATCTGTACTCGTTATTAATGGGGCTGCAATTTCACAATTAACTCATGTATATCATCATGTACATATATATCAACATTCAACATCATCTTGTACATAAGCTTGATTAACACTTGTTGGATTTACTGTATATACTTTATTTAAATCATCTACTGGCTTTGTAGAATCATCACATGTATTTGCAACTACAGTTACCTCTGTAGTATCATCTTTTAATACTATTGTATTAAGTGCTCATACTATTTCTTCTGTTCAATTTGTAGCTAATATATATTCATAAATATCACTAGCTGCTAATATTGAACCAGTATATGCCTCTTTTATCTTTTGTATTACTGTTTCTTTCGCAGCGTTTGAATCATTTATTGCTATACTTCATGTATAAACTGATAATACTAATCATGTTAATGCTCATGTATTTGAAATCACATTTCATTGTTCTGGGATATTTTCTCATCAATTAACTACTTGAGATGTTATATTATTAGAATCAAGTGTCATTGTCACATCTCATACTTCTGTATTTATTATACTTGGTACTGGTACTATATAACTAGCTGTTTTTATAAATACTCTGTTATATGTCCCATCTATCTTTGGTGTGACTTCTAAACTTGCAGCATTTGTTTGTGCTAAATTATTTAGAGCTACTCAATCTCATTCTAATAAACTAAGTATTTCAAATTCATTCTTATTATTTGCTACTGAAAATATATATTTTTTATCTGTTAATGGATCTGTTGGTATTTCTGACATAGATCTTGAAAGACTCGAAATAACTGAACTTCAAAATACTCATTGATACCATAGTATTTCTGTTCCATAATCTACTACTTCATTATCATCTGGTAGTGGATATTTTCATGAATTTAGATGAAATAATTCTAGAGAAGTTTTTATGTTAGAAATATCGGAGATTCTAATAGAATCTCTTGCATCTTTTGAATATCATTGTAGTGATATAAAGGCTATTGTTCATAAAATAGCCAGTATTGTAATTACTACTATTAGTTCTACTAGAGTGAAAGCGTTTTTTTGTTTATTCATAGGTTTTATAAAATTATAAATAATTGTATTTATATTATAATTTTTTTTTAAAATAAAGCTAAAAATTTAAAATTTTTAGCTTTACTTATTAATTAAAGTATTTTCTAATAATCAAAATTGACATTATATATTTTTAATCTAAAATAAATCAATAAATACAATTAAATTAAATATGATAAATCAATTATCTTCAATCCCCTCGTATACTGATGTGTTATCAAGTATAGAACAACAATGATTTTACATTAATCAGAGTATAGATTTTTGAACTGAAAAAGAAGAAATAATTGAACAATTTAGAGAATTTTGAATGAGAATATGAAATCTTCTAGAACAATTTCAATGACATGATGATTTTTTAATAGTCTCTCCTGAAGATAATAATACTAAATCAAATCCTTTTGGTTCATGATTCTTTGATTTACATACAGATTGAACTTTTAGATCACAAAATAATCCTATAGATTATACATGACTCCATTGTATTGAACCATGAAAATGATGAAGACATTTTTTTTCTGATTGAATCTTAGCGCTTCAAGATTATAGAAGTACAATATGAAATGATATTGATGAGCTAT
>Ga0233443_1000079_pt1 | contig 116929 bp, 105 predicted proteins | sample SI_123_September_2_FD_182784 | JGI IMG/M metagenome (GOLD analysis project Ga0233443, IMG submission 182784) | Seawater microbial communities from Saanich Inlet, British Columbia, Canada - SI_123_September2016_200_MG | ecosystem: Environmental > Aquatic > Marine > Inlet | place: Canada...
CAGAAAAGCCATGGTCAAAATGTCTGAATTGGAAATCCGCGACTATATGATGGCTTTATTCAAACCAAACATTCCTCGGAAACCGTTGATAGAGTTGGTGTTATGAAAAGAGTCGGGTACTGTGGGCCATTTCATAAACAGCCCGCGTTCCAACCCAGTGATCCGAATATTCGGTCGGCAGGTCAGTCAGCAAATAAGCCGGGTGAAGTTTGGGGTTATAGACACCGATAATCGTGCCCATATCCGCAGCACCGGCACCGATGCCTTTGGCCGCTGCCTTGGCTTTCAGCAGGGCACCGCCCCAGTGAAATTCGATTTTCAGCTCACCATTTGTGCGCTTGGCTACTTCGTCCGCAAACCATCCCATGCTTTCAGCACGGGTTCCGCGGTTGGGGCTGTTGTCAGTAAAGGTCAACACCTGGGCCGCCTGAACGGGCGCGGCCAGAGCCATCGACAAGACACCGGCAGCAAGAGCCATACTGCCAAAGTTGATATGTTTCATATTTTTTTCTCCCTGTTAATCGTCAGTCGTGAGTTAGTGGTTACTTTAAAGTCTCGATGGAACGTGAAGTCTCGATGGAACGTCGACTTGTTTGTCGAACTTATTTTTGAAATTAAACTGTCTTTGTTTCGCTGGAACATTTTTTGCTGACATTGTGGCAAAAAGAAGTTGCCCTAATGCGCTGTTGGGTCCTCCGTATAGCCAAAGACATTTGAAATAGACCGGGCGGACTGGATGGCGACTTCGCGGAAGCGGGCTTCTTCCCGCACACCCCTGGACACAGGCACCCCGATCGCCAGGGCCGCAATCATCTTGCCATCCGAATTGAAAATAGGTGTGGCGAAACCGGCAACATCGACAGAATAGTCACCTAAGGTGACAGATATGCCGGCGTCGCGAATTTGGGCAAGTCGCTTTTCCAGCGCCTCGGGTTTGGTGATTGTTTTGTCTGTCACCTCACGCATATCAACGGCCTTATAATAGGCCTGTCTCATGGTTTCGGTTTGATGTGCCAGGAACAGGCGACCGCAAGATGTGGCGTATAAGGGCCGTCGCGTGCCGATGGCAACCGAATAGCGTACGGATTCAGGTGATTCAACAGAATCGATATAAGTGAAATGCAGCCCATCGGGTTCGAGCACGGCCAATAAGACAGTTTCGCCGCTGTCGGCCATGGCTTCTTCAAGGTGGGGTCGCGAAATCTGTCGGATCGTACGACCGGCCAGAATGACAGATGCCAGAGAATAGGATTCTGATCCCAGGGTGTACATCGATCCGGTTCTGCTTAGGAAACCTTGCTCGGTCAAAGCCTTAAGCGTGGCAGACAAAGAACTTTTTGGTACATCCAGATTCACGGCAACAGAGGACAGATTAAGTCCCACAGGCTCTTCCGCCAGCAATCGCAACAAGGCAAATGCTCGGGGTAGAACCATGGGGCCGTCTGTCCGTGTCGCTGTATTCACCAATTGAAAGCCTGCTTATTTGTTCGCATTTACGTACACATTCCAATTATTCGAAACATTCTAGCAATCAGGCCCTGAATGTCAAACGTTGAATGCTTCTAAAATCACCTTCTACAAACGCATTTATTCCCGGAAATAACTCTAACCGGTCAAAACGTCGTCCAGTCGGCGCGCATCCATATCCAGACTATTGCCGCCATCCACCGAAATCAGGGCACCTGTGACATATGTGGCCAGATCGGAGCCCAAAAACATGCACATATTACCAATATCTTCCCACGTCCCCAGACGCCCCATGGGCACGGAAGCGATTTTGGCGTCCAGTTGTTCTTTTGTTTTATACAAACGATCAATGCCGCCTGAATTGGCAATCGGTCCAGGTGAGACCGAATTCACCCGAATTCCCACGCCCCCCCATTCCAGGGCCAGGGTGCGCATGATCTGATCGACGCCGGCCTTGGCGGCACAAACATGCACCTGGCCCACCAGCGGCACCCAGGATTGCGGCGCGGTAATATTGATCACGGACCCGCCCGGCTTTTTCAGATGGGGATAGGCCGCCGTCAGCACATGGTGTGTACCCAGCAAATCAATTTCCATCACGGCCCGGAAACCATTGGATGACAAATCCTTGCCATAGGCCGGAAAGTTTCCGGCCGCACCTGAGACAACAACATCCAGGTCGCCCCACAGATCAACGCACTGTTGAAAGGCTGCCTTGACCAGATCATGATCGCGCACATCCGTCGTGCAGCCTGCGACCTGGCCACCCTGGCCGCCTTCTTTTTTCAGCAACTCAATTGCAGAATCTACTTTCTCCTGATCGCGGGAGAAGACAAAAACATTTGCCCCGGCCCGGGCATAACATTGGGCCACGCCAAGATTGATGCCATTGGTGCCGCCGGAGACAAGCACGTTTTTACCGGAAAAGTCGAACGTCGTATTCATCACCTGATCCTGCCTGTTTACCTTTGAAGCCTATTTACCTTTGAAGACGGGAGCACGCTTTTCAAGAAAAGCTGTCACGCCTTCGGCCCAGTCATCAGTAGCGGCACAAATGCCAAAGCCTTCGGCCTCCAGGTTTAATTGTTGGGCATAGGAGTTGGCATGGGAGGCATACATCAAACGCTTGATGCTGGCGTATGATTGTGTTGGTCCGTTCGCCAGGCGTTGGGCCAGTTTGTTTGTTTCAGCCTCGATGTCGGCTTCCGGCACCATCCAGTTCAACAATCCCAGGCGATGGGCTTCGGCTGCATCGAACGTGTCACCCAGCATGGCGATTTCCAGGGCTTTGCGCACGCCAACAATGCGCGGCAAGTGATAGGACCCGGACCCGTCCGGGCTGGCCCCGATACCCACATAAGAAAATTTGTAATAGGACGTGTCCGCGCCGATGGCCAGATCGCAGGCTGTCATGAAGGATATACCTGCCCCGGCCGCTGCCCCTTCAACACTGGCAATGACCGGCTTTTCCATACGCTTGAGGGCGAACATCATGGCGTGCAGGCTGTGCACCCGGCGCTCAAAAGATGTGCGGCGCTCAATGGGTTCCATCTCCAGATATTCATTGAAATTTTTGATGTCGCCACCGGCCATAAAATGCCCTCCGGCCCCGCGCAAGACAACGCAGCGGATCGACTTGTCATGTTCAATATCGTCAACGGCTTCAAACATGGCCAGGCGCATATCCATGGACAAGGCATTGCGGGCCTTGGGTCGGTTCATGGTCATGGTGGCGACGCCATCTTCTTTTGTGACGAGCAGGTGATCAGTCATGTTGTTGTCTCCGGGTTGGGATCGCGTAAGCGCGACGTTCAGATTCGTTTAAATTCCGATTGGTGACCTAACGGCCTTTCCAGTCTGGTTTGCGTTTTTCATTGAAAGCAGCAAAGCCTTCGATGGCATCGTCGGTTTGGGCCATGTTCTGGACCATCAGCTGGGCATAGGCATGGGCAGCTTCCTGGGTTTGGTCTTCGATGGTGCGGAACAGCATCTTGCCAAGGCGAATGGCGGTCAGGGATTTGTTGATCGTGCGGGCCAGCAACCAGTCCAGTTTTTCATCCAGCTTGCCGGGTTCAGCCACATAATTCACCAGATCCATGTCCAGGGCGTCGGCGGCTGAAAACATCTCGCCGGTAAGACACAGTTCCATCAACTTGCGACGCGGCAAAACCCGCTGCAGCAAGGGCATGATCATCATCGGATACAAACCGATCTTGCTTTCCGGTGCACCAAACAAAGCGTCAGGGTCGGCCACGGCCATGTCGCAGGCACAGGCCAGACCCAGCCCACCCGCAAGGGCATGACCATTGATCCGGGCAATGGTTGGCAAGGGGCAGTCACGCATGACCTTGAACAGCTCAACGATAAAATTTTCGGGGTGTTCGACGTCAATGTCAAAAGGGGAGCCATCCGCCGATGGTTTCAGATCACCGCCCGCGCAGAAGGCTTTGTCGCCTGCACCAGTGATGACAATGGCGCGCACCAGCTCATCCGCTTCAGCGGCAAGAATACCTGCGATAATCCCGTCGCCGACATCTTCGTTCAAGGCGTTGCGACGGCCCGGGCGGTTGATGGTAATCCACATCGCCTGGTCGCGAACTTCATGCAGGACTAGATCAGTCATATTGGCATCCCCGATCTAAACCGGTTCCCAGTTGAAATAGGACGGCGACGTTTCCAGCGGCGTGAGATTTGACGACATAGCCGGAAAGGCAGTTTCCAGAATTGACGTTGGCGTCCAGCCTTCAGCCGTATGCATGGTGCGCACAGGGCGCGATTGATTAAAGAGATAAAGCTCGTTCGAGCGGGCACCCAAAATTTGTGCGTTAACCGCTTCCGACTGATCGCTGAGCAAAGCCACAGCCAGCGGAGCCACGCGATCCGCCCCCAGCTTTTTGATCTTGGCCATGCGTTCCTGATACAAAGGATTATCTTTGGGAATGCTGTCCGTCATACGCGTGAAAGCCCAGGGGGCGATACAGTTTGAGCGCACACGATAGCGCTCCATATCCAGGGCGATGGATTTTGACAAACCGACAATGCCCAGCTTGGCTGCGGCGTAGTTCGCCTGGCCCACATTACCGACAACACCAGACGTGGATGTCATATGAACGAAGGTGCCGGACATTTCCTTGCGAAAGATATCCGCCGCCGCACGGGAAACGTAAAAATATCCGTTCAAATGGACCTGAACTACGGATTCGAAGTCATCTTTTGTCATCTTGTGGAAGATCTTGTCGCGCAGGATACCGGCATTGTTCACCACGCCATGCAAGCCACCAAATGTGTCCATGGCATTTTCAACGATACGATGGGCGTCATCCCAGTCGGCAATGGAATGTGTGTCGGCAACAGCCTCGCCTCCGGCATCACGGATTTCCTGCGCCACTTCTTCCGCCGGACCCACAACGGCATCTTCGACTTCAAGATCATGCACACCAACGCCCAGGTCATTGACCACAACCTTGGCCCCCTCACGGGCGGCTTCCAGCGCGATATATTTACCGACCCCCCGGCCAGCCCCGGTTACGATAACAACTTTGCCTTCAAGAACACCCACAATATTTCCCCTTATGTCTCACGTCTGTCGAATTGTTTTCAGTTGCCCATCAGGCTGGCAGAACCACGGTCCAGGACAACTTCATCCCGGTCTTCAGCGATGACGCGGAAACTGGCCCCGCCGTCCCGGTTCCAGATTTCTGTGCGCAAGGTATCCCCCGGAAAGACCGGACGACTAAAGCGACAGGCATAGCCCCCGAATTTCGCCGGATCACCACCGGCCATTTCCTGCAACAGCACATGACCGGCGACGCCCATGGTGCAAAGACCGTGCAAAATCGGGCGGTCATAACCTGCCTTGGCGGCAATGGCGGGTGAAATATGAATGGGGTTGTAGTCACCACTAAGGCGATAGATCAGGGCCGCACGTTTGTCGACGACGCTGCGCACAACGATATCCGCCTCTCCATCCGGAACTGAGGTCAGGGGGTCCGGCACTTCGCCATGATCCCCACAGCCACCATCACCGCGACAGAACACACCAGTAACAACGCGGCATATTTCGTCATTTGAATCCACGTCCCGCAAGGTTTTTTCGTAATAGAGAATGGCACCGCGCCCGTCGCCCTTGTCAGTGATCCCCATCACACGATAGCTGGCCCGCACCGTACCGGAAGCCGCCAGTGGCCGCGACATGGTGACAAACTGTTCGGCGTGCAGAACCTTGACCCAGTCAATATCCAGCTTCGGATCCTGTAACCAAAAGCCGGGATGAGCCAACACATTGGAAAATCCTGGCAAGGCCGTCAGGTCCTGTTCAAACAAAAACTTCAGGTCACCTTCGTCACTTGGGTCCAGCCCCAGATTGACACCCAGGGCATACAGGATCGTATCCCGTTCGGTATAGGACCGGTCTGCATCGGCAATTTCAAACCCAAGGGTTTCTTCGACATTCATTTGTCAGGCTCTCTAATAAGGTTTTTGATATCTAGTAAGATTTGGGCAAACCAAGCACACGCTCGGCAATGAACGAGGCAATCAGTTGTTCGGATACGGGTGCTATGCGCGTGATCATGACTTCCCGCATCAAGCGTTCCACATGATATTCCTTGGCATAACCCATACCGCCATGGGTCATGACAGCTTGCATGGCAGCGTTATATCCGGCCTTCGCCCCCAAAAACTTGGCGGCATTGGCTTCTGCGCCACAGGGCTGTTCATTATCGAATAATTCAGCGCCCTTCAGACACATCAGCCAGGCCGCTTCCAGTTCCATCCAGTTTTCCGCCAGGGGATGCTGGATACCCTGGTTCATGCCAATAGGCCGACCAAAAACTTCCCGCTCCAGGGCGTATTTCGAGGCCCTTTGCAGGGCGTCCTGGCCAATACCCACACCTTCGGCCCCGACCAGTACCCGTTCCGGGTTCATGGCATGCAGGATGTAACGAAAGCCCATGCCTTCTTCGCCGATCAGGTCTTCGTCCGGGATAAACAGGTTGTCGAAAAAGATCATGTTACTGTCGACAGCCTTGCGACCCATCTTGTGGATCAGCTGGACTTCAATTTTTTCCCGGTCAAAGTCCGTATAAAAAATACTGATGCCCTTGGTCGGGTCTTTGTTCTCTTCTCGTTTTTGCGTGCGGGCCAACAACATGATCTTTGTTGCTTGTTGGGCCGTTGAATTCCAGATCTTGCGACCGTCGACGATGTACCCACCGTCCACCTTTTTGGCAAAAGTGGTGATGTTGGTCGTGTCCAGACCCACATTTGGTTCGGTCACCCCGAAAGATACCTTGGCGTCACCCCGCACCAGCGGCGGGATATGTTTCTGTTTCTGTTCTTCCGTGCCAAAGATCAAAATAGGGTGCGGGCCAAACATGTTGATGTGGATCGACGATGCCGCGGTCATAGCCCCGCAAGCGGCGACCGTGTTCATCATCACAGCGGCTTCAGCAACACCCAGGCCCGCACCGCCAAATTCTTCCGGCATGGTGATGCCCAGCCAGCCAGCCTCGGCCATGGCCCCGTGAAATTCATGGGGGAAGACGCCGTCGGTATCACGTGCCAGCCAGTAATCATCGCCAAAGTTATTACACACCGCCTGCACGCCTTCGCGCACGACACGGAGATTCTCGGTTAAAACTCGTTCCATAGGGGGTCCTGCCTTTAAGGCCGTTTAGCGGGCGTCGGAAAAACGACGAAGATGGTAATCAACATTGCCAAACAGCTTGTCGATGGTTTGCAGTCGCTTGTAATAATGGCCGATGGCATATTCATCCGTCATGCCGATACCACCATGTAACTGGATGCCCTGCTCACCCACAAATTTGGCTGCTTCACCTATGCGGGCCTTGGTGGCAGACGCTGTTTGCACTTGATCATCGCTTCTGGTTTCTTTGGCCATATCTGCCCGCATGGCGGCCATATCAGACATGGCTTTGGACTGCTCTTCTTCGATCAGCATATCGGCCAGGCGGTGCTTGATGACCTGGTTCGAGCCAATGGGTGACCCGAACTGCTGGCGGGTTTTGACGTATTCGATGGTCATTTGATTGACCCGGCGCATGGCACCCACGGCCTCTGCACTGGCAGCGCCAATGGCCAGGTCTGTGACCTTTTCGACGATGGGGAACGCCTGACCTTCAGCGCCCAGCATGGCGTCTCTGCCAACTTCAACACCATCAAGAATGACTTCGCTGGCCCGTTGCCCATCCAGGGTGCGGTAGCTCTTCAGACTCAAACCTTTAGTGTTTGCATCCACAATGAACAAAGATATGCCCGCCTTGTCCCGCTGACCCCCTGGGGACCGTGCGGTGACAATAATCTTGTCTGCACTGCCAGCATGATAGACCAGGCCCTTGTGACCGTTGAGCACATAACCATCGCCAGAGGCCGTCGCAGTCGTGGTCACATCAAACAGGTCAAAGCGTGATTGCGGTTCAGAATAACCAAAGGCCAGCTGCATCTTGCCTTCGATTACGGCCGCCAGAATAGTTTCTTTTTGATCGGCAGTGCCTGCCATTTCCACAAGGCGACCGCCCAACAGAACAGTAGCCATATAGGGTTCCACCACCAGGCCCTCGCCGAAGCTTTCCATCAGGATGGAGACGTCCACATTGGAGCCACCATAACCACCGCTTTCTTCGGAAAAAGGCAGGCCCAGCCAACCCATTTCGGCAAATAAATCCCAATTGTCTTTGGAAAAACCTAAGTCACTGGCCACCAGGGCACGCCGGGCCGCGAGCTCATAATTATCTTTTACGAACCGGTCCACGGAATCTTTCAGCAGCGTTTGTTCACTTGAGAGTTCAAAATCCATCAATCGGCTCCTATAGGCCAAGCATCATTTTGGCGACAATGTTGCGTTGAACCTCGTTCGAGCCGCCATAGATTGTGGCCGCCCGTTGATAGAGATTATCGGCTTGATTGCCGTGGGCATGATCTGGCCCGATAGGGCCGTCGTTGCGCGCTGCTGTCTCGACGTCCGTCTCATAAGGCGTGCCGTAAATACCAAGGGCTTCAACCAGCAAACCCTTCAGGGTCTGGGCAATTTCAGCTCCCTTGATTTTCAGCATGGAAGGTTCCGCCGTCAGCTTGCGACCGGCCATGTCCTGGGACAAATATCTCAGTTCGGAATATTCCAGCGCCATCAGATCGATTTCCAGTTTGGCAATCTTGCGCTTGAAATCCGGGTCATCCAGCAAGCACCCGCCATAGGCGATTTCTTTGCCGGCTATCTCGATCAGGCGCGTGAGCTGATATTTTGAGCGCGCGACACGGGCCACCAGATTACGCTCGTTGCCCAGCAGGAACTTGGCATAGGTCCAGCCCTTGTCTTCCTCGCCAACACGATTGGCGATGGGCACCCGCACATCATCAAAAAAGACTTCGTTCAGACTGTGTTCCAGATCAATACCAATAATCGGGCGCACCGTAATACCCGGGCTGTCCATGGGAATCAGGACAAAGGAAATACCTTCCTGATTTTTCACTTCCGTATTTGTGCGCACCAGACAGAACATCATGTCGGCAAGATGGGCCCAGCTGGTCCAGATTTTCTGGCCGTTGATGACATAATCATCGCCATCTCGCACCGCGCGGGTTTTGAGGGACGCGAGATCCGATCCTGATCCAGGTTCGGAATATCCCTGGCACCACAAAGCATCCGTATTAAGGATATCTGGCAGGTATTTGGCTTTTTGCTCGTCGCTGCCGAAGGTGTAGATCACCGGCCCGACCATGCTCACACCAAAGGGGCTGACACCGGGTGCACCGGACAAGGCATATTCGGAATTATAGATAAACTTCTTGCTCAGGGACCAGCCAGGACCACCATGTTCTTGTGGCCAGTTCGGCGCAATCCAGCCTTTCGCGGCCAGCTTTTTCTGCCACAGGATCATATGCTCGCGGGTTATGTGCAGGCCCCGGTCCGAACGGTCCTTGATGTCCGCAGGCAGGTTTTCTGTCAGAAAGCTGCGCACCTCCTGTTGAAAAGCAAGGTCTTCTTCGCTGAAAGATAAATCCATATTTCGTCACCGATGTTATTAAATTTAGGATCGATTATTCGAACCCTGAGAAGGAAGTAAAATCGTCGATTTCCTGGCGGGTTGTGCGCCAGTTATTGATAGGGTGCTTTTCATCCATGTACCCAAGACCCATGCCGCAAAAGATCATGCGACTGTCGGGGATCTTCAGATATTCGGTCACCGTCTTGTGCCACATGGCCCAGACTTGCTGCGGGCAAGTGTGCAGCCCTTCCGAGCGCGCCACCAGCATGATGGTTTGCAACAACATGCCCATGTCCGCCCAATGCCCCTGGCCCATGGTCCGATCAATAGAAAACATGAAGCCCACCGGCGCGCCGAAGAATTCCAGGTTCTTGGCATATTGACCGATTCGGGCATCCCGGTCTTCGCGGGTAATATTGACAGAGGCATACATGTCCGCAGCGCATTCAGTGCGCCGCGTCATGTAAGGCTCTTTCATCTTGGGCGGATGGATCGGGTATTCTGTGCCTTCGCCAAAGGGAAACAGATGATCCTGGGCCATTACCCGGTCAACCAGCCCCTGCAACACACCGCCCGTCATCACATCAATATGCCAGGGCTGAACGTTGCTGCCAGATGGCGACCAGCGTGCGGTTTCCAAAACTTTCCGCACCAACTCCAGTGAGACAGGTTTGTCACTGAACTGGCGACAGGATTGCCGGGATTTAATGGCTTGTGCAACATCCATTTTGGTCACCAACCTTCTATGCCGGACGCTTTTTCATCAGGCCGGTACGTTTGCAGTTGGCCACCAGTTCATCATTCTGATTAAAGGCTTCGTGATAAAAGACAACGATGCCATTTGTCGGACGCGACTTGCTTTCGCGGGTTTCCAGAATTGTCGTGCGCGAATGAATGGAATCCCCGTGATAGACAGGCCTTGGGAAATTCATATCTGTCATGGCGAGGTTGCCGACAGTGGTCCCAAGCGTTGTATCCGTCACGGATACACCAATCATCAGACCCAGCGTAAAAACCGAGTTCACCAGGGGTTTGCCAAATTCCGAATTCTCGGCAGCCCAGTGAAAATCGATGTGAAGGGGCTGGGTATTATATGTGGCATTACAAAACCACATGTTATCCGCTTCGGTAATCGTGCGGGTAATGGCGTGGTCAAAAACCATGCCTTCCTTGAATTCTTCAAACCAGAGACCTGACATTGTACTTCCCCTTAATTCTCTTCTTTAATTGTTTGACTTTTAGGCAAAATATCTGCGGTCCTGAACATTCTTGTCAGAATTTGAAACACAGATGTTTGCGTATTTCCGTATAAAGTTCTATTATTCGAATAATATCGAGCGTCTTTCGGCACGTCAATGTGTGCTTTGATCGCTTGGTCAGATAAATATTTTAAGGGCGGAACCAGCACTGTGAATGACACTCGAAACGATGGCTGGCAGCCACTCAAGGGTTTGAAAATAATAGATTTTTCCATGTTGTTGCCGGGACCATTGGCAACGTTGATCATGGCGGATCTGGGGGCAGAAGTGATCAAAGTTGAGCCCCCTGGCGGCGATTATGCCCGCCACATGAAAAGTTTTTTGTTCGAAGGGTCCAACCGCAACAAGTCCAGTATCGTGGTTGATCTGAAGGCACCGGACGCCAAAGATATCATCAAACGCCTTGCTGAATATGGCGACGTGGCCATCGAAGGTTTCCGTCCAGGTGTTGCCGACCGCCTGGGTATTGGACCTGATCAATTACAGGCCATCAACCCGGCCCTGATCTATTGTTCGCTTTCCGGTTTTGGCCAAACCGGCCCCATCAGCACCAAGGCCGGACACGACCTGGCCTACATCGCCATGGGTGGTGGGCTGGCCCAAAAAGGTCAGCTACGCCAGGCACCCAGCCGCTCGTCCTTGCCTGTCGCTGACATCGCTGGCGGATCGTTTGCCGCCATATCTATCCTCGCCGCCATGCATGCACGCAAGCCAGATGAAAAAGGTGCTGTGCTGGATATCAGCCTTTATGAATCGGTCCTCTATTCCAGCGCCATCCGTTTCGGGTTCGAGACATCTGCCGAGGAAAATAATCACCTTTATCCGGCCAACGATCTGTTTACCTGCGGCGATGGTCGCCAAATCGCCTTGACCATTGTTGAAGTCAAATTCTGGGATAACTTTGTCCGCGTGACAAAAGATATCCAGCCAGAATTCGGGCACGATGATTTCGCCTCGGAAGAAGGCAGGTTGGTGAATGCCGACCGCCTGATGGCCTTGCTGGATGATTTGTTTGCCTCAAAACCGGCGGCCCACTGGATTGAATTTTTGGACCCGGCCGACGTGCCCGCAACGATCTGTGTGACCAATCAGGAAACCGTCACCAGTGAACATGCCCTGCATCGCGCCATGCATATGAAAAGTGGTGAAACAACTGTTATGCCCTTTCCCGTCATTGCCAGTGGCCAGCATGTGACCTCAAAACAAACGACCGCCCCGGCCCGAAGCATTGACGCCGCCCGCATCCTGGACAAACTTGGATACTCCGCTGATCAAATTTCTGACTTTGCGGCCCGGTCAATTGTTGAGGTACCCGAGACATGATCAAGATTATTGACGCCCGAAACCTGAACCTGGCTGATCACATTCGCCCTGGAGATGCCATCATTTGGGGGCAGGCCTCGGCGGAACCATTGGACCTGATTGATCTGTTGATCGCCCAGCGGGCCAGTATCGGCAAGGTTAACGCCTTTGTCGGCCTCGCCCTGACTCCCACATTACTGCCGGAACATACAGACTTTATTTCCCTGACAAGTTATGGCGCACTTGGCACCAGTGTAAAACTGGCAGCGGCGGGTGTGCTGAAACTGGTGCCTTGCCATTATTCGTCTGTGCCCAATTTGATCGACAGCGGTCGTCTGCCCGTTGATGTTGCCTTTGTGCAGATCAGCGAACCAGGTCCCGACGGCAGCCACAGCTTAGGCTATTGCAATGACTATATGAAGAACGCCATCAACCAGGCCCGTTTAGTCATTGCCGAAATTAATGCCCATGTACCCTGGACCCATATGGATGCGCCGCTGGACGAAGATAAAATTGACTTCGCCATCCGATCCGACCGGCAACCCCCAGGTGTACAGGTGCCGGAACCAGGCGACGTCGATCTTAAGATCGCAGCCCTGGTGGCCAGCGTTATCGAAGATGGAGCGACCCTGCAATACGGTGTCGGCGCAATCCCGGCGGCCATTCTGAACGCTTTGGGCGGACACAAGGATCTGGGCCTGCATTCCGGTTTGATCACAGACGAAATCATTGATCTGGTGGAAAATGGTGTCATTACCAATGCCCGCAAGGCCGTGCATACCGGGATCAGTGTGGGGGCCATCGCCATTGCCGGACCGCGCCTGAAAGACTTTTTGCACCTGAACGCAGATTTTCAAATGCACCCGTCATCGACGACCCATGGCCCGGCAACCCTGTCGCAAATTGACAATCTGGTGGCCATGAATTCAGCTTTGGAAGTCGATATTTATGGCCAGGTTAATGCGGAACAGGTGGGGGATCGCTACCTTGGGGCCATTGGCGGCCAGGTCGATTTCATGCACGCTGCCACCACAGCCGCCAAGGGTATTTCCATGATTGCCATGCCAGCCTCGTTGGGAAAATCCGGTGGCAGTCGAATAACCGCAAAGCTGGGCGGCCCGTTCGTGACCACGGCTCGCACGGATGTGGATATGGTAATCACTGAATACGGCATTGCTGATTTACGCGGCAAAACACTTGAAGACCGGGCCCGAAGCATTATTGATATTGCCTTGCCGGAACACCGTGAAGAATTAGCCACGCATATTTAGTTTCCAGCTTGCGATCTGGTTTTCAGGTTGGTTTCAATAGGGGGGATTATGACCGACACATCTATCACCACGCTCGAACAGATGCTGTCACCGCGATCGGTTGCCATTGTCGGTGCGTCGGATAATCCCGGCCGTATTGGTGGTCGTCCCCTGGCCTATCTGATTGATCATAAATTCACCGGTGATATCTACCCGGTTAACCCGACCCGCGACACGGTTCAGGGCCTGAAGGCCTGGCCATCCATTCTGGATATTGATGGCCACATTGATACGGTCGTCATCGCCGTACCCGCACCGCATGTTGTGCAAACTGTCAGGGATTGCGTCACTAAAGGCGTGAAGGGCTGCATAATCTTGTCGGCCGGTTTTGCCGAAATGGGTGAAGAAGGCGCACAAGCTCAGGAAGAACTCACGAAAATTTCCAAGGAAACCGGTATTCGTTTGCTGGGGCCAAATTGCTTGGGATCGATGAATGTGCATGAAAACTTCCTGCCGACCTTTTCCGGTGCGCCCAGCCTGCAATTGCCAATCAAAGGCGGCTTGTCGATTATTACCCAGTCCGGTGCTTTCGGGGCGCACCTTTATTATCTGTCGACCCAGACGCGCCTGGGGGTTCGTTATGTCATCACCACCGGCAACGAAAGTGACGTCCAGGTTGCCGATGCCATTTTGATGTGCGCCAACGATCCGGAAACAAAAGTTATTATGGCTTATTCGGAAGGCATCAAAAATGGTGACCGCCTGATCGAAGCTCTTGAAGCGGCGGCTGCCGCGGAAAAACCGGTTGTCTTCATGAAGGTGGGCCGATCTGAAGTCGGTGCCCTGGCGGCGACGTCTCATACGGCGTCGCTGACCGGTGAGGACGCCGTCATTGATGCGATCTTCCGGCAATATGGTGTGCATCGCGCGGTAACCACGGAAGACCTGGTGGATATCGCCTATGCCGCCATTAAAGGTCGCAAGCCCACCGGTCGTCGCTTGGGTCTGGTGACCATTTCAGGCGGCGTGGGGGTCCTGATGGCAGATGCTGCCGAAGATTGCGGCCTCGATGTGGCCCCCATGCCGGCAAAAGCTCAAGCTTCGTTAACGGACCTGATCCCTTTTGCAGCACCTCGCAATCCTGTCGATGTCACCGCCCAGATTCTGAACGAACTGGACAAGCTTCCACAATTCTTTTCAACCCTGATTGTCGAAGGTAAATACGATACGGTCCTTGCCTTCTTCACCAGCGGTGCCTCCACCAAAACCTCGGCGGCAAAATTTTTGGCGGCCATTCAACAAATGCGCCAGGAACATCCGGAACAGTTTATCGTTCTGTCTTTGCTGGCAAATGAAGACGAAGTCAAATCCTATGAAGAACTGGGTTTCCCGGTTTTCCCTGACGCCAGCCGGGCCGTCGCCGCCATTGCAGCTGTCATCCGCTTTGTTGAAGCCCATGACCGTCTGGCCAGTCGCGAACAGCTGACATTGCCCGACGCCAGGGGATTGCCGGAAGGGCCCCTGTCAGAAGCCGGTGCCAAAAAAATCCTGCAACAAGCCGGTCTGCCGGTCCTGGCGGAAACCCTGGCAACATCCGCTCAGGAAGCCGCACGTGCAGCGGGTGATAAACCGGTTGCCATGAAGATCGTCTCACCCGATGTACTGCACAAAACAGAGATCGGCGGCGTCTTGCTGAACGTCACAGGTGCCGATGATGTTGCTGCCGCTTACACCACCCTGGAGGGTCGCCTGCGGACGCATCATCCAGACGCGCAATTTGACGGGATCCTGGTATCCCCAATGATTGAAGGCGGCGTCGAGATCATCATGGGCACCAGCCAGGATCCGGTCTTTGGCCCCATTGTCATGGTCGGTCTGGGTGGCGTGCTGGTCGAAGTCCTGAAAGATGTCAGTTTCCGCAAAGCCCCCTTTGATATCGCCGATGCCCACATGATGATCAATGAATTACGCGGCTCGGCCATACTGGATGGTGTGCGCGGTGCCGCCCCGGCAGACCGGCAGGCGCTGGCCAGTGCGCTCAGCCAGCTGTCCCTGTTTGCGGCGGCGGAAAAAGACAGCATCGAAAGTATCGATATCAATCCCTTTGTGGTTTTTGAAGAAGGCCAGGGTGCGGTTGCCCTTGATGCCTTGATTGTTGCCCGCAAGGCATGATCCACCCTTCCCCTTTGCGCCGGATCACTTCCAGCTTGCTAATTATTACCTTCCTGGTTTCAGCCGGGCGGGAGTTGGGCGCTGGCAGCTGGACGACCGCCGTTGGAGGAGCCGCCTTAACGCTGTTCATCCTGCTGGAATGGCCAGGATTGGCGCTCATATCCAGGCTGACATTTTCTGTTGCTATCGCAACCCTTGCCGCCTTCACCGTCCTTGATCTGGTGTCTCTGGAGCTGATTGAAAAAGCCTTTGCACGGGCCACATTTTTTGCTTTTTTTGTGACCGCACTTGATATCCTGCGGTCGGCGGCACAAACCTCGCCCATGATTCGCACATGCGGCAAGCTGATTGTCGATCAACCACCGGGCAGGCGTTATGGCGTGCTGACATTTGGTGGCCATCTGTTTGGTATTCTGCTGAACATGGGCAGTCTGAACCTGCTGGGCACCATGGTACGTCGCTCTATCGACACAGATCAGACAGGTGTTGAGCAACGCATTCGGGACATTCGCCTGCAACGCATGACCATGGCCCTGATGCGCGGCTTTTGTGCCATTCCCCTGTGGGCACCCACATCTGTTTCAGTAATTATCGTGCTCACAGGTTTGCCGGACGTATCCTGGTTTGATGCCGCCCCCTATGCCATGACGACGGCTTTCACATTTATTATGTTGGGCTGGCTTGTAGACAGAATGTCTTTTCCCAGGCCCGCCATCAAGGAAGCGCCAGGCAGCCTGATAACGGTTTTGCTGGCCCTGTTGCCCTTGCTGTTACTGAATATCATTGTCCTGGGAACAGCCTTTACGATTTCTCAGATCACATCCTTGCGTCTGATTGCTGCCCTGCTGATCTGCATCCCGGTTTTTGGGATGGGCTGGATCGTTCTGCAATATGCCAGAGCCGGTGGCCTGCGAGCCTTGCAGCTAACACAACGAAGATTATGGAACCGGATTTTTCCAGCCTTCAGTGATGTGCGATCAGAAATTGGCATCCTCGCCAGTTCCGCCTTCCTCAGCGTCATCCTGTTGCCGCAAATAGATGTCGCGGCCTTGAGTAACTTTATCGCCCTGCACGACCTGGGCCAGAGCACCGTCCTGATCCTGACCTTCTGGACGATTGTCTTGTTGGCCCCCATGGGAATTAACCCGATCATCACTGTGCTTTTGGCCGTGGATATTCTGGCCACTCTGCCAGGGCAAGAGATTTCGCCCTATCTCATCCTGTTTGTCTGCACCATGGGCTGGACCCTGGTTACTGGTTTTTCACCCTTCGCTGCCGCTTTGCGCCTGGTCTGTCGTTGCATCAATATTTCACCCTTGCGGGTGGGACTTGTCTGGAACCGGGTCTTCAGCCTGTGTGTATTCGCCGGGGCCAGCCTGTATCTGTTGATTATCGCCTGAATGGATCGTTTTCTGCTGGACATATAGTTCGCTAGCTAACTATCATATCCTTTAATTGAAACTCTTCATTTCAGGATGTTCTTCACATGTCCCCCAACACAGATACGGATACGGATACGAATTCAAAAACTATTTCCATTGGGGGTGCTTGTGGTTATTGGGGCGAAAGCGCCATGGCGACACCGCAGTTGTTGGCTGCTGCGAAACAAGAAAATCGCCCGCTGGATTATCTGGTCTATGACTACCTGGCCGAAGTCTCCATGTCGATCATGGCCCGGGCCCGCGCCAAAGATGCAAATGCCGGATATGCGGCTGACTTTGTGGCCGTTGTCCTGAAGAAAAACCTGAAGCAAATCGCCGAACAGGGCGTGAAAGTTATTTCCAATGCAGGTGGTGTAAACCCTCAGGCTTGCGGTGCAGCAATCCGCGCCCTGGTGTCCGATCTTGGCCTCAACCTGAAAGTTGCCGTAATCACCGGCGATGACTTGATCGACAAACCAGAAGACCTGGTCACCCTGGCACCAACCGAAATGTATTCCGGCATCGACTTCCCCGATCCGTCGAAACTGGCCAGCGCCAATGCCTATCTGGGGGCCTTTCCCATTGCACAAGCCCTGGACCTGGGGGCCGACATCGTTATTACCGGGCGCTGTGTCGACAGCGCCGTCACCCTGGGCGCCTGTATCCATGAATTTGGCTGGGCGGCGGATGATTGGGACAAATTGTCTTGCGGTACCCTGGCCGGACACATCCTGGAATGCGGCCCGCAAGCCACGGGTGGAAATTTCACGGACTGGGAACAGATCGTCGCCGATGGCATCGACGGCATCGTCGACATCGGCTACCCCATCGCGGATATGTCGGCGGACGGTAGTTTTGTTTTAGGCAAGCCAGAGGATACTGGCGGGCTGGTCAGCGTCGGTACCGTGTCCGAACAGATGTTGTATGAAATTGGTGACCCGCAAGCCTATATCGTGCCCGACGTGGTTTGTGATTTTTCCACTGTCGAAATTGTTCAGGCAGGGCCAGACCGGGTGTGTGTTTCCGGGGCCACGGGTTATCCCGCCACTGATACCTACAAAGTCAGCGTAACCTATGCCGATGGATTTCGCGGCGGCATATTGCGTACGCTCTATGGCATTGATGCCGACAAAAAAGCCCAGGTTTATGTCGACGCCACCCTTGCCCGCGCCCGCAATACCTTGCGCGGTTCGAACCTGGGTGACTTCAGCGAAACCAGTATCGAAATACTTGGGGCAGAGAGTCAGTATGGCAGCCACAGCCAGGGGTCAGGCTCACGTGAAGTTGTGGTCAAGCTGGCCGCCAAACATGAAGACCAGAAAGCCATTGGCATTTTGTTGCGTGAAGCCAGCGGCATTGGCCTTGCCACCCCGCCCAGTGGTTCCGGCTTCCAGGGTGGGCGATCAAAACCGTCACCGGTGATCCGCCTGTTTTCCTTTTTAATCGCCAAGAACCTGCTGCCAGTTAATATCGAGATTGACGGCCAGGTCACGTCGTTTGTTCTGGCTGCAACCAAGACTTTCAGCGATGGCATGATCGAGCGTCCGCCAGAACCTGCAGCACCTGACCTGAGCGGCGAGACAACAACCGTGCCCCTGGTCAAACTGGTTTGGGGTCGCAGTGGTGACAAGGGTGACAAAGCCAATATCGGCCTGATTGCCCGCAAGCCTGAATATCTTCCCTTTGTCTGGGCCGGGCTGACAACGGGCGTTGTGGCGGACCGTTTTGCCCATTTCACACAAGGCAAAACCGAACGCTTTTTAATGCCCGCCCCCAACGCCATTAACTTTTTACTGCATGAAGCGCTTGGTGGTGGCGGTGTCGCCAGCCTGCGCAATGATGCCCAGGGCAAGGGCTTTGCATCCTTGTTGTTGGACCAGCCCGTTGAAGTCCCCATCACGTTGGCGGAGAAACTCTGATGACGGTTTTTGTTTCCAAAACCAACACGGCATCTGACGCATATGCGGCCAACCGGGCTGATATGCTGGCCCTTGTCGACGATTTGCATGACCTGAAAGACCGGGCCAAACAATTGTCCGAGCGTCGCCGGGCCCGCTTTGATGAGCGCGGCCAACTGACCCCTCGCGAACGCGTTGCCCGCATCCTCGACCCCGGCCTGCCCTTTCTGGACCTGTATGGCCTGGCCAATTATATGGTTGATACGGACGACCGCGAAAAAAGTATTCCTGGTGCAAGTGCCATCTCCGGTATCGGCTTTATTAATGGCGTGCGCTGTATGATCTATGCCAGTGACAGCGGCATCAATGCCGGGGCCATGACGCAAAAGTCAGGCGAAAAGCTGCGCGGCTGTCTGGATATGGCCCTGCTACAAAAACTGCCCTTTGTGCACCTGGTGGAAAGTGCCGGGGCCAACCTGATGAAATACCAGGTCGAAGCCTGGGCCCATGGCGGCGGGGCCTTTGCCCGTCTCGCCAGAATGAGCGCCGCCGGTATCCCCACTTTTGTTGTGCTGCATGGTCCATCGACCGCTGGCGGGGCCTATTTTCCGGGCATGAGTGATTATGTCATCGGCATCAAGGGGCGCGGTCGTATGTCTTTGGGCGGTGCCGCCCTGGTCAAAGCCGCCACCGGCGAAGAAGCCGACGACGAAGAATTGGCCGGATCAGAAATGCATGCCTCTGTCACCGGCACCGTGGAATATCTGGCTGAAGACGATGCCCATGGCCTGATTGTTGCCCGCGACACCATCGGCCGTCTTGGCTGGAATGATCGCTGTACAGTTCCCGCACGCCCGGCCTTTATCGAACCGCTTTATGATCCGGATGAAATCGCTGGCGTGGTGCCGGTGGATTATCGCAAACCTTATGATGTGCGCGAAGTTGCCGCCCGCCTGGTGGATGGCTCAGACTTTGAAGATTTCAAACCTCGCTACGGTGTTAACATTGCCTGTTTGCAGGCCAGGATATTCGGCCAGGCTGTTGGTGTCGTTGGCAACAATGGCCCCATGGACCCGGCGGAAGCCACCAAGGCGGCACAGTTTTTCCAGCTTTGTGACCAGGCCGATATGCCCCTGATCATGCTGAACAACATCACCGGCTATATGGTTGGTAAGAAATATGAACAGGGCGGCATGATCAAACACGGGGCCAAGATGATCCAGGCCATCACCAATGTGCGCGTGCCCAAGATTACGTTTTATATCGGGGCCAGTTTCGGCGCCGGGAACTATGGCATGGCCGGGCTGGCCTATGATCCTGATTTTCTGTTTGCCTGGCCCAATGCCACCACGGGCGTCATGGGCGGGGAACAAGCCGCCACCACCATGGACCAGGTCGCCCGCGCCGGGGCGGAACGCAAAGGGCTACCCATCGACGAAGCAGCGTTGGCAACCCAAAAGCAACAGTTGATCGATCATTTCGACAGCCAGGCTGATGCCTTTTATACCTCAGGCCGCTTGCTGGATCAGGGCGTGATTGACCCTAGAGATACCCGCAAGGTTATTGGCTTTGCCCTGGAAACTATCAGGGAAGCCAAACACAGACCCCTGCAAGCCAACGCCTTTGGCGTGGCACGGATGTAGGAGCCAGATCATGCGCACATTCAAAAGTATTCTAATTGCCAACCGTGGTGAAATTGCCGTCCGCGTCATGCGCACGGCCCAGGCCTTAGGCTATCGTACCATCGCGGTTTATTCCGAAGCCGACGAGCACGCCCCCCATGTGCAAATGGCCGATGATGCTGTCTTGCTAGGACCCGCCCCTGTGGGCCAGTCTTATCTGGATATGGACCGGGTACTGGCCGCAGCAATCGAGACCGGGGCCGAGGCCATTCATCCGGGCTATGGTTTTTTGTCAGAAAATGCAGACTTTGCCCGCGCCGTTGAAGCGGCTGGTCTGGTGTTTATCGGCCCTTCTGCTGAGTCCATCGATTTGATGGGCAACAAAGCCGCCGCCAAGCGACGCATGATCGATGCCAAGGTGCCTTGTGTGCCGGGCTATGAAGACACCGACCAGGCGGATGCAACACTGATATCAGCTGCCAATGACATTGGTTTTCCGATCATGGTCAAGGCGGCCGCTGGTGGTGGTGGACGCGGTATGCGTCTTGTGCACGACGCACATGACTTGCCCGACGCCCTGAATTCCGCCCGGTCGGAAGCGCTGAATGCTTTTGGCTCGGATGAACTGATCCTTGAGAAAGCCGTCATGCGTCCCCGCCATGTTGAAGTGCAGGTTTTTGCCGACACCCATGGTAATGTCGTGCACCTGTTTGAGCGGGATTGTTCCGTTCAACGTCGTCACCAAAAAGTGGTTGAAGAAGGCCCCTGCCCGGTCATGACGCCTGGTTTGCGCACCCGCATGGGGGCCGCCGCCGTGGAGGCCGCCGGCAGCATCAATTATCGCGGCGCGGGTACGGTTGAATTTTTGCTGGATGACGCGGGCGAATTTTATTTTTTGGAAATGAACACCCGCTTACAAGTCGAACACCCGGTCACGGAAATGATCACCGGACTGGATCTGGTGGCTCTGCAAATCCAGGTCGCCGAGGGACATCCCTTAGGCTTGAGCCAGGAGGATATCAAGCTTGAGGGCCATGCCATTGAGGTCCGGCTTTATGCGGAAGACACCAGCCAGGATTTTTTGCCCTGCACCGGTACTGTTGATCTGTGGCAGCCGTCATCCGGGGACGGCTTGCGTTTTGATAGCGGCATTGAAACCGGGCAAGATATTTCGCCCTTTTATGATCCCATGATCGCCAAGGTCGTGGCCTGGGGTGAAACCCGCGAGGTTGCCCGCCATCGCCTGATCGAAGGTTTGAAGGACACCGTGCTGTTTGGCCTGACGACCAATCGGGGTTTTCTGATTGATGTGTTGGGCCGGGAAACCTTCGCCAAGGGTGAAGCCACGACGGCATTTATCGGCGATGAATTTACCGACGACGATCTGGCCGCGACCACGCCTGACCTGATGCAATCGGCCATGGCATCGGTCTTGCAATATCACGAGGAACGCGAAAGTGCCTTTGTCAAATGTGTTAATGTCTCACCGACTTTGGTGAACTGGTCCAGTGGACAGGGCCTGGTCACACGCTATGTCTTCGCCTGGGGTGAGATCGAATTTGATCTGACAGTAACACCGCAAGACCGGCATTGTTATCTGGTGCAGTCCGGCGAAACATCTCTGACCATTGATCTGCTGGAAGCCGGTGACAATACGGCCCGCCTGCGCATCAATGGCCGTCGTCAACTGGTTCATTACCACATCCCCACACCCGGTCACATCTGGCTCTCGGTTGAAGGTAAAACCACCAGCTTCCGCAATCACATCGCCTTTGCCGGTGCGCCGGAAGAGGTTGCGGGCAGTGGCCGCATTCTGGCCCCCATGCATGGTACCTTGCTGGAGGTTTGTGTAAAATCGGGGGATACGGTCAAAAGCGGTGATCGGCTTGCCGTATTGGAAGCCATGAAGATGCAGCATGAAATTCTGTCAGAAGTGAACGGCACAGTGATGGAAGTTCATGCCATACCCGGCAGCCAAACCGCCGCTGATACATTGTTGATTGAAATCGAAGAAGCCGAATAACCTGACAGGAGCCCCCATGCAACAAGCCCATGATTTTGGTGACGAAAGCGATGCCTTGTACGAATTACTGGCACCGTTGAATGATACAGATTTTGGCAGGCAAACCCTGTTCAAGGACTGGACAATCAATGACATCCTGGCCCACCTGCATATCTTTAATCACCTGGCTGACTTATCGCTGCTGGACCCCGACCGGTTTGCCAAAGAATATGGCGACATGAAAGATCTGCGCGAAGAAGGTCTGAACATGCGCGAAGCCACAGACCAGCTTTTGAACAATGTCAAAGGGCGGGCCTTGCTGAATCTCTGGCATGACTATTACCCCAAATCAACTGCCGCCTTTGCCGCCGCTGATCCCAAACAACGTGTCAAATGGGCAGGTCCCGACATGAGCGCCCGGTCCAGCATTTCCGCCCGGCTAATGGAAACCTGGTCTCACGCCCAGGCCATCTACGATTTGTTGGGTGTCAAACGTACAAACGGCGACCGTATCAAAAACATTGTCATCATGGGCATGAATACCTTTGGCTGGACCTTCATCAATCGCGGCGAAGAGGTGCCGGAGGATGTGCCTTATGTGCGCTTGCTTGCCCCATCGGGTGAAATATGGGAATGGAATGAACCATCAGACGACAATTGCATCACAGGCCAGGCCGAAGATTTCTGCCAGGTTGTCACCCAGTGTCGTGGTATCGGCGATACCGACCTGAAAGTTACGGGTGAAACCGCAACGCGCTGGATGGCCGTGGCGCAATGTTTTGCCGGACCGCCGGAAACACCGCCGGCTGTCGGCACCCGACGCGTTTGAAAATTCAAAAACTTACGAAGGCCCCCTCAAATGTCTGCTCTCGAAAAATACCCCAACCTGTTTTCGCCGCTTGATCTGGGTTTCACCACCATAAAGAACCGAGCCCTGATGGGCTCCATGCATACAGGTCTGGAAGAAGAACCGGGTGGCTTTGAACGCATGGCCCCCTATTTCGCCGAACGTGCCCGTGGGGGTGTTGGTATGATCATTACCGGTGGCATTTCCCCGAATATAGAAGCTGGCATGGGCGCCAAATTGTCGACGTCAGAAGAAGCCTTGCAGCACAAGCTGATTACCGATGCCGTTCACGCTGCCGACGAAGATGTCAAAATCTGTATGCAAATTCTGCATTCCGGTCCCCTCGCCCGCAACGCTGATGCCGTAGCCCCCTCGGCTGTTAAATCCCGTATCGCCCCGCATACGCCCGTGGAACTGGATGCGGCTGGTATCGAGAAGCAGATATCTGACATCGTGAACTGCGCTGCCAAGGCCCAGGAGGCCGGTTATGATGGCGTGGAAGTCATCGGTTCCGCCGGTTATTTGCTGAGCACATTCCTGGTGGAAAAGACCAACCAGCGCACCGATGAATGGGGTGGCAGTTACGAGAACCGTATGCGCTTCCCGCTGGAAGTCATGCGCCGTACCCGCGAAGCCGTCGGCCCCAACTTCATCCTTATCTTCCGTATTGCCGCCATGGACATGTTGCAAGGTGGCATGTCCTGGGACGAAATTGTGACCCTGGCCAAAAAGATGGAAAGCGTTGGCGTCAGCATCATCAGCACACATTTTACCTGGCATGAAAGCACCGTGCCAACCATTGCCACCATGGTACCACGTGCTGCCTTTGCCGGTGTTACGGGTCGGTTGCGCAAAGAACTTAACATCCCTGTTATCACCAGCAACCGTATCAATATGCCCCAGGTCGCCGAAGATGTTCTGATACGCGGTGATGCGGACATTATTTCCATGGCGCGTCCCATGCTGGCCGACCCTGACCTGATACGGAAAACCCTGGAAGGCCGTGAAGACGAGATCAACACCTGTATCGCCTGCAACCAGGCCTGCCTGGATCACATTTTCTCCGGCAAGATCTGTTCCTGTCTGGTAAATCCGCGCGCTTGTCATGAAACAGAGCTGAACTACACACCCACCGACAATCCCAAATCCATCGCTGTCGTCGGGGCGGGACCCGCCGGACTGGCTTATGCTGATGTGGCAGCCAGGCGTGGTCACAAAGTTAGCTTGTATGATTCAGCCTCGGAAATTGGTGGACAGTTCAATCTGGCCAAACAAATCCCTGGCAAAGAAGAGTTTTTTGAGACCTTGCGCTATTTCAAACGGCGCATCGAGGTTGAAGGTATTGTCCTGCACCTGGACACGCGCGTTTCTGCCGACAGTCTGAAGGACAAAGGCTTTGACGAGGTTATCGTCGCCACCGGCATCGCCCCCCGCACACCAGACCTGGAGGGTATCGATCATCATAAAGTCGTCAGCTACATCGATGCCATCAAGGGCGTCAAACCCATTGGCAAAAAGGTCGCCATTATGGGCGCCGGTGGCATTGGCTTTGACGTAGCCGAATTGATCATGCACAAGGGCCTTTCCGGTTCCATGGATATCGACACCTTTGCCCGCGAGTGGGGCATCGATTTTGAAAACCATCCGCGCGGCGGCGTCACAGACGTTGAACCGGTGGTCGAAAGTGCGGATCGGGAAGTTTACCTGTTGCAACGCAAGTCGACGCCGGTCGGTCGGGGTCTGGGCAAAACCACGGGCTGGACCCATCGCATTGCCCTGTCACGTCGTGGGGTCAAGATGATCAATGGCGTCGAGTATCTGAAGATCGACGACGACGGCTTGCATGTCATGATCGACAATGAACCCCAGGTTCTGGGTGTCGATACGGTTATCGTCTGCGCCGGGCAAAGTCCCCTGCGTGAATTACATGACGATCTGGTTAAGGCTGGTTTAAACTCAACCCTGGTCGGTGGTGCCTTTGAGGCTGCCGAACTCGACGCCAAACGGGCGATCAAACAGGCTTGCGAGCTGGCCGCAGTTGTTTAGAAATCTGATTTTGGAGAGAATTGAATGGTTAACGTAAGTGATGTGTTGGGCACCTGGGTGCTGGTGAACTGGACGTCTTTGAAAAACGGTGAGCCCGCCGGGTTCCCAATGGGCGAAGATGCCCACGGTCAAATTATTTATTCAGCCGAAGGCCGCATGGCGGCGTCCCTGATGATGCAGAATTTCAAGGACAATCCCTCGACCACCAACCCCACGCCCGACGTTTGTCTGGCCTATGGCGGCACCTTTCAGATCGACGGTGACGAGGTCGTGCATGATGTTATTTTCGCCACCCTCCCCCACTGGATCGGGCACCCCTTGCGGCGCACCATGAGCTGGAAAGAGGGCGACCTGTGTCTTAATACAGCACCAGAGACCAGTAAATCCGGCAATACCTATCAGCATGAATTGCGTTGGCGGAAGCTGTGAGGAAATTTAGCACCTCGTCACCCCGCACTTGATGCGGGGTCTACGCCTGGGAAATTAAGGCATCCCTCGTGATGTAAGCATGGACCCCGCATCAAGTGCGGGGTGACGTTACCTTTTTGTCAACTCACAAACCCTTGCAACCGTGCCGCCTCGGCCCGCAACTTCTCCGGCCCACCTAAAAAGGCCCGGTTAAAGCCGATACGCTTGAACCAGAAATGCAGGCCCTGCAAATCAGTGTAACCCATGCCGCCATGCACTTCGGTCGCGGTGCGCGCCACCATGCGACCCACCTCGTCCGTATGGGATTTGGCCAGCGCGGTACTTAGCGACACCTCCCCAGGCAAATGGTCGAAGGCATAAGCCGCATACCAGATCAGCCCCCGGCAGGGTTGTAACTCGGCGGCCATTTCTGCACACATATGTTTCACGGCCTGGAACGATCCAATCAAGCGGTCAAACTGTTTGCGTTGCAGGGCATATTCAACCGACTGGACCAGCATGGCATCCCCTGCCCCCAAGGTTTCCGCCGCCATAATAATACGCTCGGCATCGATAACGCGTTGTAAGGTGTCTTCGTCGCCATCGACCAGCTTTTCCGCGTGGACATTATTCAGCGTTAGTTGAGCAACAGATCGCGTGCCATCAATGGTCGGGAAGCATTCCTGCGACAGGCCATCGGCGTCTGATTTGATGATGAACAGTTGTCCGATATCGTCGGCAATGACATAAGCATCCGCATCACCACAATCGATTACGAACATGGCCTTGCCGTTTAAGGTTTGATCCTGTGCGGTAACGGTGGCATCACGACGTGTGCCACTGGCCGCGGCTGAAACAGCGACGCCCAAGCGCAGCTCGCCCCCAGCAAGGCCCGGCAGCCAGGCTTGTTTTTGAGCCTCGTTCCCCGCCAGCATGATTGCCAATGGGGCCATGACTGCTGTGCCCACATAGGGCACCGGTGCCATGCTGCGACCCAGTTCTTCCGCCACCACGGCAGCTTCCAGCAATCCAAGGCCTGCGCCGCCATGGGCTTCCGGGATTAGCAAACCAGCCATGCCAAGCTGGACCAATTCCTGCCAGATATCAGCATCCAGGGCCTGTTTGCCATTCGAGATGGCGCGAATTTGATCGGTGTCGGATACACGTTCCAGGGTACGTCGGAAACTATCCTGGATCATGATCTGTTCTTCGGAGAGGGCAAAGTCCATGATCTTATACCTGCACCGCTTTGGGCTCACGCGGCATGCCAAGGCCCCGCTCGGCAATGATGTTCTTCTGGATTTGTGCCGTGCCGCCGCCGATGATCAGACCGAGGTCATACATGTAAAGTTGTTGCCAAATGCCATCGCTTTGCATTGACGGAATGCCGTCATAGAACACACCCAGTTCGCCAAAGGCATCTATGGCCAACGCGTCCAGCTGGTGGTTCAGCTCGCAGCCCAACAACTTGCATACCATGTCGCCGAGGCCCGGCCCTTCACCCTTTTGGGCCGCACTGATCAGTCGCATTTCGTGCAGGCGCATAGATTGCACACGGGCCTGCAGGGCAATGAACCGATCACACATGACCGGGTTATGCATCAAGGTCTCGCCAGCCACGGTCTCGCGCATCATCAAGGCCTGAATGCGGTTCAATCGATCCAGCGAGCCATTGGCATTCGACAGCATGCCACGCTCATGTTTCAGGGTGCTGTTGGCCACAGTCCAACCCTTTCCCCGACCACCAACAACCTGGCTTTTGGGCACGCGCACGTCCGTGAAGAAGACTTCATTAAAAGACGGATGCCCGGTCATGGTTTGCAGGGGACGCACATCAATACCAGGGGTGTCCATGGAAAAAATCAGGTAACTTATGCCGGCATATTTTGAAGCCTCAGGTTCTGTGCGCACGAGGCAAAATATCATCTGGGCGATATGGGCTGATGAAGTCCAGATCTTTTGGCCGTTGATAACAAAATCATCGCCATCTTCCACGGCGTGTGTGGTCAAACTGGCAAGGTCCGAGCCCGCCCCCGGTTCGGAATAGCCCTGACACCAGAAGACATCGCCCTGCAAGGTGGGCCTGATCCACTGCTGCTTTTGTTCTTCTGTGCCATGTTCCAGCAAGGTTGGCATCAGCATGGAAATACCCTGGCTGATCAGACCTTGCGGAATATCGGCAGCAAAAAATTCATCGGCAATGATGCGTGATTTCAGAATGTCCGGCTCGGCCCCAAAGCCACCATATTCTTTCGGGATTGTGCGATTGGCATAGCCCCGCTCGACCAGCAATTGCTGCCAGGCCCGCACTTGCAGTGAATAGGGTTTGGGTAACAAACGATAGGACATGGCGGTCTCAATCGGGGCCTCCGCACCATGTTCCGTCAGAAAGGCCCGCACGTCTTCACGAAAGGCCTTGTGCGCGGCACTGTCATGCAGATCCATGGACTTACTTTCTGGTCGATGGAGAAATATTCATCAATTTGGCAATCACCTGCAGCATAATTTCGTCGGCACCACCGCCGATGGAGGTAATGCGAAAATCGCGAAACCGGCGAGAGACCGAGGCTTCCCAGACATAGCCATGTCCGCCCCAATATTGCAGGCAGCTGTCAGCAACTTCACGCTGCAAACGCCCGGTTTTGAGCTTGGCCATAGACGCCAGCATTGTGACGTCTTCGCCTGCCATGTATTTTTCGATGGCAGCCCAGGTCAGAGCCTTCAGGGCTTCGACTTCGGTTTGCAATTCCGCCAGGCGAAAATGCACGACCTGATTATCGAGGATGGATTTACCAAAGGCTTTCCGTTCTCGCGTGTAGTCAATGGTCTGGTTAATGACGTCTTCCATCATGGCCGGCCCCCGGGCGGCGATGAACAAACGTTCTTCCTGGAATTGCTGCATCTGATAGATAAAGCCCTGGCCTTCTTCGCCGATGCGATTGCGCTGCGGCACCCGCACATCATCAAAAAAGATCTGTGCTGTGTCCGACGCCATCAAACCGATCTTCCTGATTTTATGTCGGGTGATGCCAGGTGTATCCATGGGGATCATGATCAAGGATTTGTTTTTATGGATGCCGTCGTCGCTGGTATTGCACAGACAACACATCCAGTCGGCCTGTAAGCCGTTGGTAATAAACATTTTTGAGCCGTTGATGATATAATCATCACCGTCTTTGCGGGCCGTTGTTTTCAGGCTGGCCACGTCAGACCCGGCCCCGCTTTCGGTTACGCCAACACAGCCCACGAATTCACCTGCAATGGTCGGCACAAGGAATTCCTTGCGCAGCTCGTCCGAGCCATGGCGGGTCAGGGCCGGCGTGCACATGTTGGTTTGCACCCCAATGGCAGCGGCCACGCCCAGACTGGTGATGCGGCCGGAAGCAAAGGCACCGATGGCTTCGTATGAATAGTCCAGGCCACTGCCGCCAAATTCCTCCGGCTTGCCAATCCCCAAAAACCCGAGACCGCCCATCTTCTTGAAAAGCTCGTGGGCCGGATAGATCTCCTGTTCTTCCCATTCATCAACGTGTGGATTGATTTCCGCATCAATGAATTTTTCGAGGCTGTTCTGAAGTTCAATATGTTCTGGTGTCAGTTGCATGAGAGATATCCGTTATTTGTTAGGCGGGTGAAATACCCATGATTTTCGATATAACCTGAAGCATGACTTCGTCGGCACCGCCACCGATTGAGGTCAAGCGATAATCCCGAAAGCGCCGGGAAATCGAAGCTTCCCAGACATAACCATGTCCGCCCCAATATTGCAGGCAGTTGTCCATCACCAGGCGCTGGGTACGGCCTACTTTCAGTTTGGCCATGGAAGCCAGCATCGTGACGTCTTCGCCGCTGATATATTTTTCAACAGCTGACCAGAGCAAGGCTTTTAAGGCCTCCACTTCGGTTTGCAATTCAGCCAACTTAAAGTGCACGACCTGATTATCCAGAATGGATTTGCCAAAGGCTTTTCGCTCGCGCGTATAATCGATAGTTTCTTCGATGGCCCGTGTCATCACACCAATCCCCCGGGCAGCCGCAAACATGCGCTCTTCCTGGAATTGTTTCATCTGGTGAATGAAACCGAGATTTTCCTCACCGATCAAATTCCGTTGCGGCACGCGGACGTCATCAAAAAACACCTGGGCCGTGTCGGACGACATCATGCCCATCTTGCGGATTTTGGTTTTGCTGATGCCCGGACTGTCCATGGGCACAAGGATCAGGGATTTGTTTTTGTGCACCGGGCCATCACTGGTATTACAAAGGCAACACATCCAGTCAGCTTGCAAACCGTTTGTGATGAACATCTTCGAGCCATCGATTACATAATCATCGCCGTCTTTGCGGGCGGCTGTCTTCAGGCTGGCAACATCCGACCCGGCAGCGGCCTCCGTCACACCGATGCAGCGGACGGAGTCACCGGCGATGGCAGGCACCAGATAGTCCCGACACAACTCGTCAGTTCCGAACCGGGCCAGGGCGGGGGTCGACATGCTGGTCTGCACACCGATTGCCATGGCCACGCCACCACAGTTGATATTTCCCAATGCCACCGAGGCCATGGATTCATAGGAATAATCCAGACCAGAGCCACCATATTCTTCAGGTTTACCGATTCCGAGAAATCCGTGCTTTGCCATTTTTTTGAACAGCTCGTGCGCCGGGAAGGCTTCCGCCTCCTCCCATTCATCCACGTGAGGATTGATTTCGGCCTCGATGAACTTGTTCAAGCTGGCGGCAATTTCATTGTGTTCCTGGGTGAAAAGCATTTGCACATCCGGCCAATTAGAGTTTGCGTCTTTAAAAAATTCAAGCTAAAACTATCATTCATGAATGAATGTATCAATAGATTATTTCATCACAGGAACAGGAAAACGCCGTGACGACCGGGACGGAAAATGCAGTCAGGAATCAAGCCCCCAGAGTGTCCCCAGCAGGCCATAAAAAACGGCGCACCCAGGAAGAGCGCCGGGCGGAAACACGTGCCAGGCTGATCGATGCAACTATATTGCTGTTGCACAAAAAGGGTGCCGCGCACATGACAACCGTTGAGGTCGCCAAGGCCGCGGGTGTCACCCGTGGGGCAATCCAGTATCATTTTTCTTCACCACAAGATTTACTGAAAGCCACGGTGTTTGAGGTTTCCAACCGCCTGAGCAAACATATGGATGTGGGCAAGTTGAAGAAACTACCCCTGCCCGACCGTATCGACAGGGTCGTCGATCAATACTGGACCGGCTTCGGCAGCAACACCTACACGGCCTTTGTTGAAATGGCCGTGGGCAACCGCCTGGATCGGGAACTGGGCACGGCCATTCGGGAAACCCTGGTAGAGTTGGAAGAAAAACGCAGCGCCATGTGGCTGGATATGTTTGCTGACAGCCCGCGCAGCGATCAAGACATTCTGGTCTGGCGATCCACTTTGCTGATGGCTTTGCGTGGACTATCGCTGACCAAAATGATGTCCGGTGCTGACGCCGCCGGCGACGCCCAAATCGATCAATTCAAGGAAATGTTCAGGCTGTATCTGAACTCTAAATAACGGAGAGACTGATGTCTGAAATACCCCAATGTGAATTCTTGCTGCTGGAACTGGACGGTGGTCGCTTGAACCTGAACTTTAATCGCCCGGAAAGCCGCAACGCCATTAACAATCAAATGGGTGAGGAACTTGCGGCTGTTGTGAACTGGCTGGAAGGCAATGACGATGTACGGGTTGTTGTGGTGCGCGGCGTGGGCGGACATTTTTGCGCCGGGGGCGATATCAAGGAGCGGCGTAACATGGCCGACGAAGATACCAGCGGCGGCAAGGACCCGATTATGGAACGCAATCGCACCGCTGGCCTCGCCTTCCTGAAGTTTGAAAACCTGCCGCAAACAACCATATCAATGGTCGAAGGCTCAGCCTTTGGTGGGGGCATGGGTTATGCCTGCCTGACAGACATCACGATCCTGACGAAAGGTGCCCGTATGGGCATGCCGGAAACCACCCTGGGCGTGGCGCCTGCCCAAATCGCGCCCTATGTGGTCAAACGCCTTGGCCTGACCCGGGCCCGGCAACTGGCTTTAACAGCAGAACGATTTGATGGCACAACGGCTTATGAATATGGCGTCGGGCAATATCTTTGCGAGGACGTCGACGCCGACAAAATCCTGGACGAGGTTGTCGGCAAAATTCTGAACTGCGGCCCCAGGGCCAATGCCGCCACCAAGGCCATCATGTTGCGGGTGGGCACAGTTGCTGTTGAAGACGTCATCGGATTTTCGGCCCAGACTTTTTCCGAACTGAACCGGTCGGATGAAGGCCTCGAAGGCCAGACCGCATTCGCCGAGAAACGCAAACCGGCCTGGCAGGTATAGCAAGTTACGACTGGCCATCCACATCTCGTTCCGTCCAACTTCAACCAAAAAATTTAATTCGCTTGCTCATTATTCTGGAATTAACCATTATTCCCTGAAGGGTTCGTCGTCGATTGTTTGACAACAAGGGGTGCTATGAAAATCAAGGAACGTAAATATGGGCTGTTGTTCAACGATATTGCCCGTTTTCGCGGCATTATGTTCGACCAGATGCTGGCCGATGACGGCCTGACCCATGTGCAAGCCTTTGTGATTAATCATCTTTACAACACTGACGGCCTGACCCAGACCGAATTGTCAGAGCGCATGGATGTGGGCACAGTCACGGTCAGTGGCCTGGTGGATCGCCTGGAAGCCCATGGCTGGGTTGAACGCCGGGTCGACGAAAAGGACCGACGGGCCAAACGCATCTGGCTGACATCCAAGGTCGGCAGCATTCGCCAGAAGATGTTTGACGGCATTGATCAGGTCAATGACGTCGCCTTTGAAGGCCTGTCGGAAGAGGACGTCGAACACTTTGTCCGCATGCTGAAAAATGCCAAGGCAAAACTGTCCGCCAAACTGGGTGACATGGCGCAAGATCAAGCAAAAATTGGTTAACGCCTCTATTCCCCGCGAAAGGCAGATGGTCGTTTTTCCAGGAAGGCATTTACGCCATCTATGCCATCAAACGTTTCCCGCATCACACCGTTAACTTCCAGCTCACGGCGGAACTGGGCGGCAAAGTCGTTGTCATTTCCCTCGTCGACCGTGGCGCGGGTCGCAACCAGGGTCCGGGTTGGGCCCTTCGCCAGACGCAAGGCCAGCTCCCGTGCATGGGGTATTAACTGATCATCATCAACACAATCCGTGATCATGCCCCATTCCAGAGCTGTTTCTGCCATCAGTGTCTCGTTGGTCATCATGATTTTCAGCGCCCGGGTGCGGCCAATGGCGCGCGGCAATAACCAGGTCGAACCCAGATCAGGGATCAGGCCAATGCGGCTGAAGACCTGGATGAATTTGGCGGAACGGGCCGCCATGATGATGTCGCCATTGAGGGCGAGGGAAAATCCACCACCTGCGGCAATGCCATTTACCGCCATAATCACCGGCACCCGACAAGCCTGGATATCCTTGAACACACCCAGATAGACATCACAATAAAGTTCGACGATGTCGGTCCCTGGGGCGGGCCGGTTTTTCAGGTCCTGGCCAGAGCAAAAACCCCGTCCGGCCGACGTAAAGATCAAGGCCCGGATGTTGCTGTCAGCCTCAATTTCAGCCATGGCAAGCCGAACCTCGGCCATCATTTCAATGGTTAAGGCATTCAGGGCATCCGGACGGTTCAGGGTCAGGGTTGCGACCTGGTCCTCAACGTCAAAAAGAATGAACTCGTACTTGCTCATGATATTTTCTTTCTTACTCTGCCTGTCCGGCAAACTGTTTTGAGACACCTGATGCCATCAGGGCATCGATCTCGGCATCGGAATAACCGGCCTCGGCCAGCACTTCACGACTGTGTTCGCCCAATCGTGGCTGCAAGCGGCGCACCGACGACGGTGTTTTGGAAAACTGCACTGGCGGCGAGGGATAGCGCATGGTGCCCTCCGTCGGGTGCTCTTTCTTTTGCCAAAATCCAGTGGCCGTTAATTGTTCGTGATCCAGCAATTCTTCTTTGGTGACCACCACCTGGACCGGCACATGGCGGGCATCCAGCGCCGACTGCCATTCGGCAGATGTTTTGGTGGCAACGATCTGGCCCAGGATATCGTAGACTTCCTGGCTGTGTTTGGTGCGCTGCGAAATGTCAGAAAACCGGATATCGGTTTTCAGATCATCGCGCCCGGCAACATCAAACAGGTCCTGCCAGTTTTGATCGCTGTAGGGCAAGACCGCAAGGTACCCGTCTTTTGTGGCGTAAGGCCGGCGTGATGTATTGAGCAAACGGGTGTAGCCCATATCACCAATGGGGGGCTCAAATGTTTCGCCGAACAAATGCTCAACCATGACAAAATCAACCAAACCTTCAAACATGGGAACTTCGATGGCCTGGCCCGTCCCGCCGCGTTCACGATGCAACAAGCCCGCCATAATCGCCGACACCACATGAAAGGATGATGTTTTGTCGGCCATGATCGTCGGCACAAAGCGCGGCTCACCACCGATGACGGACAATAAATCAGTCATGCCGCTGGCGGCCTGAATGATGTCATCATAGGCCGGACGGTCGGCCATAGGGCCTTCACTGTTAAAACCAAAGGCCGCGCAATAGATCAGATCGGGATTGGCCTCGGCAAATTTTTCATATTCCAGTCCCAGTTTTTTGCAGACCTTGGGGCGGAAGTTATGCATGAACACATCTGCAGTCCCCACCAGCTTGAACAAGGCTTCCTTGCCTTCTTCGGTGGTCAGGTCGATGACAACACTGCGTTTGTTACGGTTGGCACCTAAATAAAAGGCCCCCATATCATCGCTGCGACGGGGACCATTATAGCGGGTCATGTCGCCCATGGGTGTTTCCACCTTGATCACATCGGCACCCATGTCGCCCAGCATTTGTGCGGCCCAGGGGCCAAGAATTACGGTGGTCAGATCAATGATCCGGATACCGTCCAGTGCACCAGTCATCTAGTTCAATTCCCCGATTTGCGCCATCATGTCCAGCACATTACGTGCCTGTTTCAGATGCGGCATGTCATACATCTTGCCGTCCAGACCGACTGTGCCCATACCGGGGTTTTGTTCAAACACTTCGATGATCTTGCGGGCGTGTTCAATGTCTTCTGCTGAAGGCGTAAAGGCCCGGTTGATGACTTCCGACTGGGCCGGATGAATAGCGATCTTGCCGATGAAACCGGCCTTGCGATCCTTCAGGCAGTCGGCTTCCAGACCGTCCAGGTCCTTGTAGTTGACCCAGACGACGCCCACGGGTTGGGCCTCGATGGCGCGCGATGTGGCCAGGCACATGGTGCGGGCAAATTCAAAGGGCGCATCATATTCGCCGGTGACGGGATGTTTGTTATCACTGGCCCCCAGCGCTGCCGCCAGGTCTTCCCCGCCCCAGGTCATGGCCACCAGACGGTCAGTAATGCCATCCAGATAGGTGTGGAAGGTCAGCAGGGAGGCCGCCGTTTCTGTGGCCACGCAATGAATTTTGGTTGAACCTTTTTCCAGGCCATGACTGACTTCAAGAATATCCAGATAATCGGCCAGCAGGTTCACTTCTTCTGAAGAATAAACCTTGGGCAGAACGATACCATCCGGTGCCCCCGGCATCACGGCTGCCAGGTCGGGCAAAGACAAAGGATTATCCAGCGGATTGATACGCACCCAGAGCTGTTGTTTTGACCGGTCCGGCCGGTCTTTCAGATAGGCACAGGTCATTTCGCGAGCAATTTCCTGACGCTCGTCGGCGACGCTGTCTTCCAGATCCAGGATCAGGGCATCTGCCGGATTTTCACGGGATTTTTCCAGCTTGCGTTCACTGTCGCCGGGTACAAATAGCCAGGATCGGATAATAGTCATGTCATGTTCCTCAAAATGTCGTCTAAATTATTGGGCAGCAGGTGCCGCCGTCGCACCGCTCTCCATCAAGTCAGAAATTTGCTCATCGCTGTAACCAACTTCACGAAGTATTTCAGCACTGTGCTCACCCAGCAAGGGCACGGGACGTGTTGAGCCCGGCTGGGTTTCAGACCAGGTGCTGGGCGATGCCATTTCGCGAATGCGGCCTTCAGTGGGATGGTCGCTGAAGGTGAAAAAATCCGTGGCCTGCAAATGGGGATCGTCAATCAGACTTTGCGGTGTATGCAAAGGCATGGCCGGAATATCTGTCTCATCAAAAAAGGTCAGCCATTCAGCAGTTGTGCGGCTGGTCAGCAGGTCGGCCAGGTCACTGTAAATGGTATCAATATTTTCAACGCGGGTCGTCATGCTGGTGTAACGAGGATCGGAATCAAATTCAGCTTCGCGCCCCAAGGCTCTGAAAAAATGTCGCCAGTGGGTATCTGTGTAAATCAGAACGCAGACATAACCATCACTGGTGGGATAGGGTTTGCGGTTTGGCGTCAACATGCGTTTGTAGCCAGGTGGCCCGAGCGGTGGCTCAAAAGTATAGCCCGCCATATGATCGCCCAGCACAAAGCCCGCCATCATTTCAAACATGGGCGTGTCGACGATTTGTCCCTGCCCTGTCTTCAACTGATGATAAAGTGCCGCATTGATCTGGCCCACGGCATACAGGGCGACCCCACGATCGACGATTGCAGTTGGCGTATAAACCGGATCAAGACCGTTGGCCATCTGCCCCAGAGCCGGAATGGCAACCGCCCCCTGAATCAAATCATCAAAGGCGGGCTTGCCAGCATAGGGACCATCTTCGCCATAACCATAAAGCCCGGCATAGATCAGACGGGGATTAATCTTCGACAGTTTTTCATAGGACAAATCCAGACGATCCATCACCTGCGGGCGGCGATTATAGATCAGGATATCGGCATCTTTCAGCAGCTCAAGAATAGCTGCATGGCCCTCTGGTTTTTTCAGGTCCAGAACAATGCTGCGCTTGCTGCGATTGATGTTCATGAAAATGGCGCCCATGCCGGGATTACGGTACGGACCAATGCCTCGGATGGGGTCGCCAATGGGGGGCTCAACCTTGATGATGTCCGCCCCCATATCACCCAAAATCTGGGTGGCATAAGGGGCCATCAGCATGTTCGATAAATCGATAACTTTGACACCATCAAGGGGTTTTGTCATAGCGGACCTTTATGCAACAGGGCGAAACAAGGGCAAGGCCTGATCGCCTTGTGTGGCACGGAAGACAACTTCAACATCTTGATCGATGGACAGGTTGTCGAAATCGCACTCCACGATATTCGTTAACAAAGAGACGCCTTCATCCAGCGTGACATAGGCCATGACATAGGGAATCTCCACCCGGCGCATGACAGAAAAAGAATAGATTTTGCCCTTGCCTGAGCCTTCGTACCAGCAGGTATTGCTGCTGGAACAATGGGGACAAATGGCCCGCGGGTACCAGTGGGTTTCGCCACAGTCGTCACATTTTTTCAACAATAACTTGTTCTGCTTCGTGGCCTCCCAATAGGCTTCAGTTTCCATATTGATGGAGGGATCGGCGTAAACTCGCTCTGGATTTGTCATGCGTCGTTCCTTCCCATAATAACTGTCGCAGCACCCGTTCGTTGGGCAATGGAGCCGCCGGTACCGTGGGCCAAAGCAAGTGTGCAATCCGGCACTTGAACCTTTGCATGGGCTTCACCACGCAACTGTCGCACAGCTTCGATAACCTTGGTCATGCCGCCGCGATTGCCGGGGTGGTTGTTACACAATCCTCCGCCGTCAGTGTTGAAAGGCAGCTTGCCGGTACCTGAGATCAGATTGCCATCGGCGACAAATTTGCCGCCTTCCCCTTTGGCGCAAAAACCCAGGTCCTCCAGGGTTTCCAGCACCGTGATGGTGAAACTGTCATAGATCGAGACATAGTCCATATCTGCCGGTGTCAGGCCTGCCTCGGCAAAGGCAACGGGGCCGGACTTGACGGCACCTGTGTAAGTCAGATCGATGCGGCCACTATTCAGGTGTTTGATGCCTTCGCCCTGGCCCAACAATTTGACGCAGCGGTCGCCCAAAGTTTTGGCGATCTCAGGACTGACCACAACAAGTGCCCCGCCGCCGTCACTGATCACACAGCAATCCAGACGATGCAAAGGATCGGAAATCATCGGCGAATTGACCACATCATCAACCGTCACCACATCACGCAACACGGCGTTTTCATTGTACTGCGCATGATGGGAAGCCGCGACCTTGATCCAGGCCAGCTGTTCACTGGTCGTGCCAAATTCATGCATGTGCCGTTTGGCCGCCATGCCATACATATTGGTTATCACCGGTGCGTAAGGTATCTCAAAGCCACGCTCAGGCAGATCATCGCCATAATCCTTGGCAGCAAGGGACTTGACCCCTTCCGAGCGCGGACGACCGGCCAGGGTGATCAGCGCCACCTTGCATTTGCCTGCGGCAATGGCCGTCATGGCGTGACCTACATGTACCAGATAGGACGAGCCACCGGTTTCCGTACTGTCGGTGTAGGTAATATCCAGGCCCATATATTCCGCCATAGACATGCCACCCAAGCCAGGGGTGGCACCATCACAGAAGTAGCCATCAACATCGTCCTTGGTCAGACCGGCATCTTTCAGGGCGCCGATGGCAACTTCGGCATGTAACTGGGCGATGGTTTTGTCTACGGCCTTGCGGGTGGGATGTTCAAAAACTCCCGCAATATACGCTTTGCAACTTCGGCTCATTTTATCTGCCTGTCTTTGTCAGTAGGATTTTGGTTAGTAGGATTTAGGAAGACCAAGGGCGCGCTCGGCGATATAGCTCAGCATCAATTGCGGGCTGATGGGGGCCAGACGATGGATCATGCATTCGCGCATATAACGCTCCACATGAAATTCCTTGGCATAACCCATGCCGCCATGGGTCATCACCGCTGTGGTGCAAGCCTTGAAGGTCGCTTCTCCTGCCAGATACTTGGCCGCATTGGCTTCCCGCCCGCATTCATCGCCGCGGTCGTAAAGTTCTGCTGCCCGAAAGGCCATGAGATTGACGGCTTCCAGTTCCGCCCAGGATTCTGCCAGGGGATGCTGGATGCCCTGGTTCATGCCAATGGGCCGATTAAAGACGATGCGTTCACGGGCATAATTCGCGGCCTTGCCCAAAGCAAGACGGCCGATTCCGACAAGTGATGCTGAAATCAAAATACGTTCGGCGTTCAAGCCATGCAGGAGGTAGCGAAAGCCCATGCCCTCTTCACCGATTAAATCTTCTTTCGGAATTTTCAGGCCATCGAATATGACGGTGTTCGAATCCACACATTTGCGACCCATTTTGTCGATGGGCCGGATATCACAATAGTCACGATCCAGATCAGTATAAAACAGCGACAAGCCATCGATGGGCTTTTCGGTGTCTTGATTGGTCCGGGCAATCAGTAAAATCTTGTTGGCTTGCTGGGCGGTTGAGGTCCACATCTTTTCGCCGGTGACAACATAGTTCTCGCCGTCCCACACAGCGCGGGTTTTCAGACGCGTGGTATCAAGGCCGGTGTCGGCTTCGGTCACGCCAAAGCAGGCAACGTCTTCACGCTTTATGATCGGCGGCAACCAGCGGCGCTTTTGCTCGTCTGTGCCGAAAACTACAACCGGGTTCAGGCCAAAGATGTTGATGGCGATGGCGGCAAACCCGGCGTTGGCCGCACCTGATTCGGTGATGGCCTGAACCATCGTGGCAGCTTCGGTTATGCCAAGGCCACTGCCGCCATATTCTTCCGGCATGGCGATGCCCATAAAGCCTTCGTCCACGATGGCCTTGCAGAATTCATGGGGAAAGACACCGTCATTATCCCGGTCCAGCCAATATTGATCGTCAAAAGGCTCACACAGTTTCAAAATGCTATCGCGGATCAACTGTTGTTCAGGGGTGAAATCGACACTCATTTTTCTAACTCTCCGGATTTTCAGGTGTGCCGCCCGCAAGGCGCGTGCACTTGTCGGCGGCTTTTCTTAATTTTATTTCGTGGGCGGCGGCATTTGCTTGCATGCGCTCAGTCGGTCCGGCCACCAGCAGGGTTGCGACGACCGCGCCATCTCCGGCAAAGATTGGGGCGGCGATGGCACAGGCCCCGGTGACGCGTTCACCATAGGATCGGGCCAGGCCGTCTTGGCGAATTTGCGCCAGCTCAGCCAACAATTCCCGCGTGCCGGTAATGGTTTGATCTGTGAATTGGGTTCGTTGAGTGGCTTTCAGATAGGCGTCCAGGCGATCTTCATCGAACCAGGCCAGCAGGGACTTGCCAACGGCGGTGCAATATAGTTCCCGCCGCTCACCCACTGTAACCGCATAGCGTATGGGATTACTGCTTTCGATCTTGTCCAGATAAGTGGCCTCATCAGCATCCGGTGCCAAGGCACCCAATACGACCGTCTCGCCGGTGGCCGCCACCAAATCAACCAATATGGGCCGCACCAGGGTACTCAACTCTCGCCCGGCTACCGCCCGCATGGCCAGGGACAAAAAACGGGACCCAAGAAAATAGCGCCCGCCTTCATCCCGCGTTAAACAACCTTCTTCTGTCAGGCCCGCGAGCAAACCCACAAGACTTGTTTTCGGCGCACCCGTGCTGTCGGACAGTTCTGTCAGGGTTGCCCCATGACTGACATTGGCGAGAGATTCCAGAATCGTCAGAATACGTCCAACGGATTGCGGTCCACCACGGGCGACAGGTTTGGGCACCGGACTTCCTTTAAACGCCGATGGTGTAGCCACCGTTCACCGACAGATGCTGACCGGTGATATAGCTGGCGGCTTGCGACAACAAAAAGCATACAGGCTGTGAGACTTCTTCCGGATCAGAAAAACGCCCCATGGGTACCTGGGCCATAACGCCCTCGCGGAACTTGTCGGACCGGATCGTTTCGGTCATTTCCGTTTCCACCACGCCAAAACAAATGGTGTTGATGCGCACACCCTTGCCGGACCATTCACGCGCGGCACTCATTGTCAGCCCCATAACACCGGACTTGGCCGCGCCATAGTTGATCTGGCCGATGGTGCCACGACGACCTGCATCTGAGGAAATATTGACGATGGATGCCGGGCTGGTATCACCATCCTTGTAGCGATCCAGCATGTGACGCCCGACAGCTTGCAGGCAATAAAACACGCCGGATAGATTTACGTCGATAACCTGCTGCCAGGTGTCGATGGGCATTTTATGCGCCATGGCGGCGCGCACGATACCCGCATTATTGACCAGGCCATGCACAGCGCCATTTTTGGCAACGGCCTGGTTAACCATTTCTTGCACAAAGCCAGGCTCGGCCACAGACCCCACATAAGCCTCGGCCTTGTCCGCGCCCAGTTCGTCGGCCAGGGCGTTGATTTTGTCCCCTTGTAGATCGACCAGGATAGCGCGCCCGCCCAGATCAACGACCAGCCGCGAGACCGCTTCGCCAATGCCCTGTCCGGCCCCTGTAACAATAATGTTGTTGCCTTCAAGGCTCATCGGATTTTTCATGACTTGGGTCCCTGCTGTTGTTGCCGCCGGAAGAGGCGAAAGAGGAGATCACCGCAAATTCATTCATACGAATATGCGAATGTTGTTCGTTTATGTATATATCCCGCGTAAATAGCGGTCAACTGATATTGCGTCGATTCAACGCCTGCCGGATAGTACCAGGGCAAAGAACCAATAACAAAACCTGACTTTTGAGCAGGTTCAGGGAGAGACACGTGGCATTTGAAATATCGGTAGACGCAGCACATTTAAGGGATCGGGTCCGGGTTTTTATGGCCGATCATGTTTTTCCCATGGAAGAAGAATGGGATGGCTTGTTGGAAGCCGGTGGTGATCGCTGGCAACCCGTAGCCAAAATGGAAGAGCTGAAAGGGCTGGCCAAAGAAGAGGGGTTATGGAACCTGTTTTCCCCGGACGATCAGTATGGTGCCGGTCTCAGTAATGTTGATTATGCTTATATCTGCGAGGAAATGGGTCGATCCTTTATCGGCCCTGAAGTCTTTAATTGTTCGGCCCCCGATACGGGTAATATGGAAGTCCTGGCCCAATACGGCACAGACGCCCACAAGGACAAATGGCTGACGCCTTTGTTGGCCGGTGACATCCGCTCCGCTTTTTCCATGACGGAACCGGATGTGGCCTCATCTGATGCCACAAATATCGCCACGACGATCAAACGCGACGGCGACGACTATGTCATCAATGGCCGCAAATGGTGGACCTCAGGCGTCGCCGATCAACGCTGCAAGATCATTATCCTGATGGGCCGCAGCTTTGGGGCAACTGAAGCTTCACGTCATCAACAACATTCCATGATCCTGGTCCCAAAAGACACTGCCGGTCTGGAAATCGTACGCAACCTGACGGTCTTTGGTTATGACCATGCCCCGAACGGTCACTCCGAATTGCGCTTGAACGACGTCCGGGTACCTAAGGAAAACATGTTGCTGGGGGAAGGCCGTGGCTTTGAAATCGCCCAGGGTCGTCTGGGGCCGGGCCGGGTGCATCATTGCATGCGGGCCATCGGGGCCGCCGAACGTGCGCTGGAAATCATGTGCGCCCGCGCGGCTAATCGCGTGGCCTTTGGCAAACCCCTGCATCAACACGGCATGGTGCGCCACGATATTTCTCTGTCGCGCATTGAAATTGATCAAGCCAGATTATTGACCCTGCATGCGGCCCACATGATGGACACTGTTGGCAACCAGGCGGCGCGCAAGGAAATTTCCATGATCAAGGTCGCAGCCATGTCCATGGCCTGCAAGGTCATCGACCGGGCCATTCAGGTTCATGGGGCGGCCGGGGTCAGCCAGGATACGTTCCTCGCCCACGCCTGGTCGTGGAACCGGGCCATTCGCATGGGTGATGGCCCGGATGAAGTCCACCTGGATTCAATTGCCCGCCAGGAAATGAAATCCTTTTTACAAGACGGAAAGAAACAGTGACAGAATTCAAAGACAAGGTCGTCTGCATCACCGGTGCAGGCAGTGGCATTGGTCGCCAGACTGCCCTGCAATTCGCCCAGGCCGGGGCCAAAATCATGGCAGCGGATTTTAACGCCGAAGGACTTGAAGAAACAGTCCGCCAAATTTCAGATTCAGGCGGAAACATACAATCCATGTCAGCTGACGTCTCCAAACCAGAGCAGGTCGAGGCGCTGGTGGGAAGATGTCTTGAGGAGTTTGACGGTCTGGATGTATTTTTTGCCAATGCCGGCATCACCGGTCCGGTCCTGCCCCTGAACAAAGCCGACAATGAAGGCATTGCCCGCGTAATTGAGGTCAACATTCTTGGCCCCATCTATGCCGTCAAATATGCCGGACCTGTCATGCTGAAGCAGGGCCACGGCAGCATTGTGTTGACGGCGTCCATTGCCGGGATGGCCGCCAATGCCGGGCCCATTCCTTATTCGGCCTCGAAAGCAGCCGTTATAAGCCTGGCCAAAACGGCCGCCCAGGAATTGGCCGGATCCGGGGTTCGGGTCAATGCTGTTTGTCCCGGCCTTGTGGAAACATCCATGACCCAGTCCGTGTTCGATTACGCCCGCCACAAAGACAATGAAAAAATGATCGGGCAGTTGAATCCAAGCCACCGCGCCGGTTCAACGGAAGATATCGCCAATGCGGTCATGTTCCTGGCCAGCGACAAGGCTGCCTTTGTCAATGGTCAGGCCCTGGCCGTCGATGGTGGTTTGTCGTCATCGCATCCCCATGCGCCTAAATTCGCGCTGGTCATGACCTGATCATGGAAGCAACTGCCATCGACGCCCTGCTCAACGCTGCCGTTCGAAAGAATTTTGGCAGTTCGGCGTCGGTCGCAAATTTGACACGTCTGACGGCAGGGGCAAGTTGCGAATCCTGGCGCTTTGACGTGACCCATGGGGGACTTGTCGATCCAGACACTATGGTCCTGAGACGCCCACCATTGGTGGCCAGGAGCAACCGGGAAGAATATTTTGCCCAACGTCTGGCCCCCGGTCGGCAACATGAAGCGGCCATTCTCGCCGTGCTTGAAGCAGCGGATATGGCTGTGCCCAAGGTTTTGTTTGAATTGCATGAGGATGACGGCCTGGGCCTGGGTTATGTGATGAATTTCCTGGCCGGTGAGGCCCTGCCGCCACGCATTCTGAAGGCAGATGATTTTGCGGCTGCCCGTGCTGCCCTGCCTGGTCAAATCACCTCTTTTCGTTATCAGCTGAATGCCGTTGATATCGCCAGTCTGGCCTTCCTGCCTGAAGATACTGCGGCGAGCCAAATTGAACTTTTTGAGGAAATACTCGACTGGCAGAACCTTCGCCATCCAGGGCTCGAGCTGGGCCTGTCCTGGCTGAAGGATCATTTGCCGGATCCGGCGCCTGCGAAATTGGTACATGGTGATTACCGCCTGTCCAACTTTTTGATCACAAACGACGGGCTGAACGCCGTCATCGACTGGGAACTGGCCCATTTGGGCAACCCGCTTGAAGACCTGGCTTGGCTCTGTGTCCGTTCCTGGCGCTTTTCAAGACCAGACCTTGCCGCATCCGGCTTGACCGACAGACGAGGTCTGTTGGCGAACTGGTGTGCTGTCAGTGGTGAAGTTCTTCCCTTGCACGATCTGATTTTCTGGGAAGTTCTGGGTAACGTCAAATGGGCAATTTTGTGCCTGTTGATGGGCCAAAAATATCTCAGTGGTACTGACAAGAGCATCGAATTGGCTGTCGTGGGCCGGCGGGTGGAAGAACCCGTTTACGATCTGATACGATTGATTGACGGCCGGGACGGCCAGATGTCAGAAGAAAATTTGTCAGAAGATGGAACATCATGAGCGACGATCCCCTGCCCGTCACCACCGACGACATGCTGGAAGCCCTGGAGATTTTTCTGCGCGACGAGGTTTCGCCACAGATGAAGGGTTATGGCGAATTTCGCAGCCGCGTCGCCCTGAACATTCTTGGCATGCTGCGACGAGAACAACAGGCTGAACCAGGCGTTGTGAACGAGGAGATGACGCAGCTCGCGACAGATTTGCGCACGGGTAATGTTTCCTGGCAGAACCAGAAAACCCTTGACCGGATCAAGGCCAGCAATATGAAAAGGTTGCGGATCAACAATCCAAAGTGGATATTGGAAGATTAGGCTTCGCGGCCCCATCGCCTGGGCACAGTTCTAAAAACACCGTCATGCGCTTCACCCTAATGCCGGAATGCCCCTTGGCGCAGGAACAGGCCGGTCTGGTCGATGACATCCTTGTCGTCACAAATAAAAGTGTGGTGGGCGTCAATGACCAAACTGTCTTTTGCTTCATCCAAACGCGTATTGGCCAGTTCCACCGTGCCATCATGTTCTTCGCCCGAGCGATGAAACAGGTTGACCCATGACACAGGATTGATCAGGTGGAAGTGCTGCACGCCGGCGATGATACCAATTTCTGCATCCGGCACACCAAGGGCCTTGAGGGCTGGGGAATCTTCAGCGAGGTCTTCCAACGGCAATCCGAAAAACAGCTGCGACAAGGGCCAGCTGCCAAAATGCGATACGATGCCCGCCCCCTGGTTGGGCACCGCGATCATGACAATCCGGCCCACCGTCACCGGCGGGTCAGTCGCCAAGGCACCGCGAATAATTATTCCGCCCAGCGAATGGCCGACAAAATGCACCGGCCCATCGAAGGCCTGCTCCGTCAGCCACGACCGCAGAGCATCGATATGCCCCGCCAGGCGACGTCGACGGCTGGGATAGCCCCAGGAGACAGCCTCAAACCCCTGGCCTTCCAGGTCGCGTTTCAATTTGGCCATACTAGCCGATCTACGGCCCAGGCCATGTAACAAAACGACTGTTTCTTTCACGCGTTACTCGTTTCGAAATAGTGGGCGATGGCATTGGCGTAATATTGTATCAACGGCAATTCGCCATCCTTGATCGAATAAAGCCCGTCTTTTTCCTCGATCAAATGGCGCAAAGTCAACATACGCAAACCAACCGACAGGGCATAATCTGCATCGGCATGAGGCACATAGATCTGCGTTCCTTGGGTTTCCAGCCGGGTCTTGATGGCATAGGCTGCCGCTTTCAAATCCAGCTCGCTAATACGTTCATCCGGGCGATTGGCAAACACGGTTGCGATCAGCGATACCGGCAGCACCGGCACGACCTGGCCAACGCGCGTCATCAAATGCTGCCCTAATTCTTCAATACTTTCGCGCTGAGCTTCTTCGTCCAGGGCTTCGTGGTTTGCCATCCAGTCGCGGGCGGAAACCGGTGCACCAAAATTCACACAGGCATAACCAAATCGGTACCATTTTCCCGTCGCCATCAAACGAAAATTATGCCCGATAAAACCAAATGTCTTTTTCAGGGCAAATCCAGTGGTCCGGCGTTCTGCTTCTTTGTCCAGGCTGCGAACCAGCGAGCGGTCTTCAAACACACGATCATAATTAATGCCCACGGGCACAAAGACGACATCCTTTGCGCCATCTTTTTCCAGCGCCTTTAACATGTAATTCAGCAACCCAAGGCGTGGCGGGCGCAAGTGTCCATCCTTGCTGAGGCCGCCTTCCGGATATACGGCCTGCACCACGCCAGCGGCGGTAGCCATGGCCACATAACGTTCCAACACCCGGCGATAAAGGGCATCACCTGAATTACGGCGAACAAAATAGGCCCCCAACGACCGGATCAGGGTTTGCAGGGGCCAGATACGGGCCCACTCCCCCACGGCATAACTTAGCGCCGTACGCGACGCCGCCAGATAAGCCACCAACACATAGTCCATGTTGGAGCGATGGTTCATCACAAAAACAACGCTTGCTTCGGGATCGACGGACGCAAGGCCATCTTCATTGGCATGACCCAGGCGCACACGATAGAGCCATTCTGCGACCCGCCGGGCCGCCCATGCCCCGACACGAAAATAGATATAGGCGTTAAAGGCGGGCACGATTTCACGCGCGTAACGGGCAACATCCGCCATCACAATTTCACGGGGGATATTTTCTGCCGCGGCTTTTTCTTCCACAGCCGCCATGACATCGGCATCATAAGTCAGACGATCTATCAGCACTTCCCGCCGGGTTAATTTGAAAGACTGGATTTTGAGATCAAGCCGGGTGTTGATTTCCTCGACAACCCGCGTCACCCGGCGACGCAAAAACCAGCGCGCCCCCGGCAACAAGAACCGGTCCAGTACCGACAATGCCGCCAACACGACGACCAGTCCCGCCAGCCATATCGGAATAGATACCGTCTCGCCCATTCACGCCTCCCCCGGATAAGATGAAAGCGTAGTCGTTCAGGCGGTAGGGATCAACGTGTCGATATTTATTGAAGTCTATTTGCACTAATACTGGCGTTAGTCGTCATCGAGCCGCCATCACACTCGCGCGATAATCCTCGATACGTTTTTTGAGGCCAGGTACGCTGGCTGAACGGACAAGGTTGGCAAGGTCATTGTCCAAAGCCGCAATGTCCGGATTCAAAGCCTGACTGATTTGCCGGCGTGTGACTTCGTTCAGACGTCTGGCTGTGACCGTCTCGGTCTCGATCAGGGCTTCGATTTCGTCAGGGAGGCTGACAAGATCATGCAGTAATCCCGCTTTCAAACTGTCTATGTCCGACAGGAAACCGCCGGACAGGATCAGATTTTGGGCGGTATCGCGGCCAATCCGTTCCCCCAGACGTCGGGTGCCAAGCACCAGGCCAAAAGCGGCACCCGGGAAACTGAAACTGGCACCGGTTTGTGCAAAGCGCCGGTCACAGGAAGCAACAAGATCAGCCCCGGCCCCGAACGTCCGGCCCTTCGCAAGGGCCAATGTCAAAAAAGGTGCCGACCAGATGCGCGCCAACAGCAGTTCAATCTGGATGATGCGCGACAACAAGATATCGTCATCCACATCCGCCAGGTCAGAAAGGTCGAACCCAGTGCAAAAATGTTTGCCCGCACCCTGGAAGACAACCAGCGCCTGGCTTTTGGCCTCGGCCCTGTCCAAGGCCTGATTTATTTCCTGAACCATGCTCGGCGACAAGGCATTGCCCCGGTCCGGGTTGTTCAGGGTGATCGTCATCACGGATGACTTTCGGGAAACTTCGATGGCGTTCATCTGAGGTCCGTTAGCGCAAGTAGGGGTCAGGTCAGGATCGGTGCCACAGGTTCATACCCTGAAACAAAATCGCGCGCCATACCTGTATCAGGATCAAAAACATGGCGCTGCACTTTGCCGATGTTGCCGCCATAGGTATGGATGCTGATGGCATAGTCATCGGCAGATTCGTTACCGACCCAATGAATATCACCGATTGAGGGCGATACGGCAAGAATATCACCTGGCAAACAAACAGAACGACGGGATTCCACAAGCCCGGTATCCCCCTGAACAAAATCTTTGGATGTTTCCTCGCCGCGCAGAACACCGACCACGCCCCAAACACAATGGTCGTGCACCGGTGTGTTCTGCAATGGCCCCCAGACGAAGCTCACGATGCTCAGGCGATCATCCGGGTCGATGTATAAGGGAAACTGGCCATAGCCATCTGGCTTGGGTGTCGCATGACTGGCTGGCAGCCAGCTATCCGAGGCCAACAAAGGGATCAGGGCCTGTTGAACGGCGTCAATTACCTGTCCTTCCGTCGTCAATTCCAGGGCTGAATGACAAGCGGCGACATAGTCTGTGAAAACGTTATTCATTTTTTTGGCCCCGTCAGCAGGTCGTTATCCTGACCAAGTGCCGGCGGTCCACGCCGGATCGGCAAGGCCTTGTTGCCAAGACGAATGGTTGGCCCCACGGTCAAAGTCTCCTGCCCGTTACCCAGGGTAAGCGGTTGCACCAGGTTCATGGCCTGTGTTTGCTCATCTTCCAGGGCTTCCTGATAATTATTGATCAGCACGGCGGGCACACCTTCCGCGCTGAAGGCCGCGACCCAATGGGCGGCTGGCTGGGAGACAAAAACGGCTTCCAGCTGTGCCTTCAGGGCCACCTGATTTGTCGCCCGATCACTGTTGGTTTTGAACATCGGTTCTTCTAACAGGCCAGGCAAATCGACAACGCCACAAACTTTTTGCCAAAGATTGTCATTGCCTGCCGCCATGACAAAAGGCCGGTCGGCAGACTCAAAGCCTTGATAAGGGGCATTACGCGGATGGGCCGACCCCAGGGCCTTGGGCAATTTGCCCGATCCAAACCACTCGCTGGTCTGCAGGGCCGCAACACCAAGAGACGACGCCAACATGGAAATATCCACGACACTGCCCACGCCGGTCGCCCGTGCTTTCATCAGGGCAGCAAGACAAGCCGTTGTGGCATAGAGGCCCGACGCCATATCTGACATGGGCACGCCCGCCTTGACCGGTGCACCATCGGGCTCGCCCGTCACGCTCATGATGCCGGATACCGCCTGAATGGTGACATCAAAGCCCCCCTGGGTAGCACGAGGACCACTTTGGCCGAAGGCTGAAATGGAGCAATAGACCAGGGCCGGATTGCGGGCCATGGCTTGGTCCGGTCCAAGGCCCAGCCGGTTCATGACACCAGGGCGATTGTTTTCCAGCAAAATGTCGGCGCTCTCAATCATGTCCAGCACCTTGTCACGCTCGCCCGGGTCTTTCAGATTGGCCGAGATCGAATATTTATTGCGGTTAATGGAAGCGAAGTTTTCGCTGAAACCTTCGTTAATGGGCGGCCATTGACGCATGCCATCACCGCCGGGACTTTCGATCTTGATGACCTCAGCCCCGAGATCTGCCAGGGTCATGGCGGCAAAGGGACCGGCTGCGATATGGCAAAATTCCAGCACCCGCACGCCCTTCAGCGGCAATTCATCTATGGACAAAAAGTCCGCTGCTTGATTATCGTCGACCATTGTTGATGCCACCTTTTGCTTATCCCTTGGGGCAAAGAATAATCCAGCGACCGCCGCAAGGATATCCCGTCCGTCAAATTCTCTCGCTAGTTAGATTCTCTCGCTAGTTAGATTCTCTCGGGCGGGTCCTGCGAGGCGGCGATAGCTTCGATCTCAGCCATGGTAAAGCGCGGCGTGATATGTTGCGGGCAGTTCCAGTCCGCAGCTTCGACGGTCAAAACCACGGCCCGCTCGACACGAGCCTTGTAGTCCGGCACTTCCAATTGCGCCAACAGCTCCGGGTTTTGCTGCGTGTGTACGATACGGGCACGGGCCCAGATTTTCAGCCGTCGGCGATTGGCGTAATCCATCAGGATCAGGGAAACCCGGTCATTGGCGTTCATGTTGCCGACGCTGAGATACTGAATGTTGCCGCGAAAATCGGCATAGCCAATGGTCTTTGCATCCAAAACCTTCAAAAACCCGGCTGGTCCACCGCGAAACTGAACATAGGGCCAGCCTTCTTCATTGACCGTGGCCTGATAAAAGCCATCCCGTGCTTCAATGAACCGGGCTTCAGCTTCGCCCAGGGGGTCGCCATCTTCTTCAATGACTTCAAACCGCTGGTTTGAAGTCCGGCTGCCATAAAGGGTTTGAGCCGCAACAACTGACGGCGTGAAGGTAATCTCTGCAAATCGTCGAGCCATGATCTTTCCTGTCCTGATTAGCGTGGCGTTGGACAAAAAATAGTTTGTTTCATAATTTTTATGAATATGATATTTTTACAACTTACTATTATCATATATGAAATAATATGGATCGCTTTCAGGCCCTTCAAATATTTGTCAAAGTCGCTGAACTGGGCGGATTTGCGGCCGCTTCACGCGACCTGGGCCTGTCACCCCCTGGTGTCACGCGGGCCATTGCCGGGTTGGAAGACCGCTTGGGTGCACGCCTGTTTGTACGCACGACCCGGTCGGTCAGGTTAACCGAAACGGGGATGCGTTTCCTGGGTGATGCAAAGCGCATCTTGACGGACCTGGCGGAAGCCGAAGAGGCAGCCGTCGGATCGCACGCGGCACCGCGCGGAGAGTTGCGTATCACCGCACCGGTCCTGTTCGGGCGACTATATGTGACGCCGATCCTTGGTGATTATCTGAATCAGTATGCCCAGGTGAACGCTGAAACCATGTTTGTAGATCGGGTGGTCAACTTGATGGACGAAGGCCTGGATGTGGCCATTCGCATTGGCGATTTACCGGACTCATCCCTGTCTGCCATTCGGGTCGGTGTTGTCCGACGGGTGATGTTTGCGGCGCCCGAATACCTGGCACGTTATGGAATCCCGCAACGGCCCCGCGACCTGACGGACCATCGCCTGATCCATTCCCTGGCCATCGGTGCAGGTGGCGACTGGGCATTCCAGGACAAGGGCAAACCGCTGTCCGTCAAGATTGATCAGCGCTTGCGCATGAATACCAATGATGCGGTTATAGAACTGGCTTTACGTGGATGGGGCTTGTCGCGCCTGATGTCTTATCAAGTCGCGGCCCATCTGGCCGAAGGGCAATTACAAACAGTGTTGGAAGAATTTGAGACCGAACCGCTGCCGATCCACGTCCTGCACGGACAAGGCCGCCGGGTATCGGCAAAAATCCGGTCTTTTGTGGACTATATGGTCGAAAGACTGCGGGCAGACGCGACGATAAATTTCTGAGACAACGCTGGCTCTAATAAATCATCTCGTCTTCGCCCTTGGCGTCGGCAATGACGATTTCGCCGCTGGTGGCCAGTTCTTTGGCCTTTGTGACCATGCCCATCTGGGCTTCGTCGACTTCCGAGAGGCGTACAGGGCCCATGTTCTCCATATCTTCGCGCAGGATCTTGCCCTGACGTTCCGACATATTGCTGAAGAACATATCCTTGATTTCGTCCCCGGCCCCCTTCAGGGCGATCGCCAGCTTGGCTTTTTCGATGTGGCGCAGCAAGGTCTGAACACCGTTGGCATCCAGCTTGGCGAGGTCATCAAAGGTGAACATCAGCGAGCGAATTTTTTCCGCTGAATCCCGGCTGCGTTCTTCCAGCGAATTCATAAAGCGCTCTTCCGAAGCGCGATCCAGGTTGTTGAAAATGTCCGCCATGACTTCATGACTGTCGCGCTGGTTGGTGCGGGCCAGGTTGCTCATGAATTCCTGTCGCAGGGTTTGCTCAACACCTTCGAGGATTTCCTTGCGCACAACCTCCATGCTCAGCATGCGCATAATAACTTCAGCCGAAAATTCATCCGGCAAGGCCACCAAAACGGAAGCAGCCTGTTCGGCCTTCAGCTTGCCCAACACCACGGCAACGGTTTGTGGATATTCGTTTTTCAGATAACTGGCGAGAACGTCTTCGTTCACATTGCCCAGCTTGTCCCACATGGTTCGACCAGCCGGACCACGGATATCTTCCATGATCGACGAGACCTGTTCCTTGGTCAAAGTTTTGCTCAACAGGCGTTCTGTACTTTGCAGGGAGCCCACTAATGAACCTGTCCCCGACAATTGCGCCGCAAAATCCTGGAACAAACGCTCAACGACATTGGCATCAATGGCACCCAGATTGGCCATGGCTTGAGAAAGTTCTTTGATCTCTTCCTCGTCCATCATGCCAAACATGCGCGCAGAACGATCCTCACCGATCGCCAACATCATGATGGCGGCCTTTTGTGGACCGGAGATATTATTCAGGGCGTCTTTGCCAGGCGCTTTAGCCATAAGTCTTCAATCCTGCCAGATCAGGTTGGAACAACAAGCGTTTCCGGCAACGTCACAGCATGGCATCCAGCCTGTGAGGTCACCAGGAATAAGCTTTAAATATAGCCCCCAACTGCGAGTTCTATAAAGAAATATCTGACGAATATGGCCTTAACAGGGTTAACAAATTATTTATTTTGTTGCCTTGAGCGCTTGTCAGGCCGCCATTCCCGTTGGTCGGCGACCCCTTTGTGGGCGACGACGACGCTGACCCGGCTTTTGACCCTGACTATTTCCAGGGCTGTTTCCAGGCTTTTGGCCGGAATTATTATTTTGGGCCTGACCGGTATGCTTCTTCGGTTGCCCCTGCCTTTTGGGCTGGCCCCCCCGACCGCCGCGACCACCACGACCGCCTGGTGCAGGCGGCTTGGCGGTAGAGGTCGCAACGTCCGCTGCATGCCAAGGGTGATCTTCGACCAGGGTCACGGTCTGGCGGATGGTTTTTTCGATGTCGCGCAAATAACCACGTTCTTCGTGATCACAAAACGAGATGGCGATGCCGTCCGCGCCGGCACGGGCCGTGCGGCCAATACGATGCACGTAGCTTTCAGGTTCATTCGGCAATTCGAAGTTAATCACGTGGGTCACGCCATCAACATCAATGCCACGGGCGGCAATATCTGTAGCAACCAGCACCCGGATGCTACCCTTTTTAAAGCCATCAAGTGCCCTTTGACGGGCATTCTGAGCCTTGTTGCCGTGGATCGCGTCTGCCGAGATGCCTGAATCTACCAGATGTTTGGCAACCCGGTTGGCACGGTGTTTGGTGCGGGTAAAAACCAGCACACGTTCAACGCTTTGATCTTTCAGCAAATGACTTAGCAAGTTTCGCTTGTTGTCGCTGGCCACAAACAAAACCTGCTGTTCAACTTTTTCGGCTGTCGTCGCAGCCGGAGCCGCTTCAACCCGAACGGGATCATCAAGCAGGTTATTGGCCAGGCCCTGAACTAATTTTGGCATGGTGGCCGAAAACAGCATGGTCTGGCGACGCGCTGGTACCTTGGCAGCGATTTTCTTGACGTCGTGCTGGAAGCCCATGTCGAGCATACGGTCGGCTTCATCGAGAATGAAATATTCGACCTTGTCCAGTTGCACAAAACCCTGGTTCATCAGATCAAGCAAACGACCCGGTGTCGCCACCAGAATATGCACACCGGAATTCATGGTCTTGATTTGTGGTTTGGCGGAAACACCACCAAAAATCACTGCCGTACGAATTTGCATGTGGCGACTGTAGGTTTTCAGGCTGTCAACGATCTGACCGGCCAGCTCGCGCGTGGGAGCCAGGATCAGCGCCCGGGGCTGGCGCGACAGCGGGCGGCCTGCATCGCCTTCGTCACCGCCACACAGGCGATGCAACAAGGGTAAGGAAAAAGCGGCGGTTTTGCCGGTACCGGTCTGGGCAACGCCCAACAAATCACGCCCCAACATCAGGGGTGGAATAGCTTTGCCCTGGATGGGGCTGGGTGTTGTATAACCTTCGCCCTCTATGGCACGAAGCAGGGGTTGGGCCAGTTCAAGGCCCGTAAAATCAGTCATGTTGTCTTAATTCTTTCAATTCATTTCATGATGCGCGTTACAACCGGCCTGCCATTTATGGCAGCAACCCGTCATTGTCTTCGTGAGCGGCCAGTCCGGTAAGGGACCTGCAACAAGCACACGGTGCGCAGAAATCGACTCAGTTCGACTGGCAAGGCCAGGCAGTTGCGGAACTGGTCTGTCGAAACACCCAAATATGTCAAAAGGAAACGGCGTCTGGCCTTTGATCATTCTGTTTTTTTCAGAACAACGAGGCTGACAAGCGATCAGAAATCTAACTGAAGGGAGTGTCGCTGGCCGCTATAAGCCTGCCAAAGCCTGAGAAGTCAAGTCAATTGTTCAGGGCTCCTTGAAGCTTGAATCAAAGGCCCGCACCAGTGGATAGATAAAGTAGGTGATGATCCGGCGTTTGCCGACGGTGATATCAGCACTGCCCGTCAGACCCGGTGTCAGTCGGAAACTGTCCGGCACTTCACGCAGATCACGGTTCAAAAGTTCCACACGGGCACGATAGACACTGCGAGCCTCACGGCCTTCGGTCTGAACAGCGTCTTCACTTATGAAACGGACCCGGCCCTTGATAATGCCATGTTTTTGAAACGGCAGGGCATCCAGTTTGACACGCACAACATCACCGACCTGGATCAAGCCAATGTCTTTGGGCTGCACATCGACTTCCATTTCCACGGGCACATTTGCCGGTACAATGGTAAACATCATTTCGGCCTGCTGGATAACGGAGCCGACAGAGCGTTCCGCTACTTTAAGCACAACACCGGGTGCCGGGGCGGTCAGTTTGACCAAAGCTTCCCGATAGTCGCTTTTGATCAATTGCTCGCTCAGGCGTTCGCGTTCGCGGCGGGTATCGACCAGTTCCTGGGCGACCCTGGATTGCGATTCAGCCAACGCAGCCTGGCGATCGGCCTGCAGACCTTTCAGTTGATGTTCCATACTTCTGCGCGTACTCAGCAAGCGACGCTTCTCGCGGTCAACGGCCAAGCGCTGGTGTTTTGAGCTGAGGTAATTCACCCGGCTGCCCACACCCTTTTTCATCAAACCCGCCCGCATGGCTTCAATTTCTTTCAACACATCTGCCTGTTCACCCAGATCCTTTGCGTCCTGGACATTCGACGAGATATCAGATTTGATCTGCTCAATTTGCTCAACGTATGAAGCTTGCTGTTGTTCGAGGCGGGTTCTACGGCGATCAAAAATTTCCTGCTGCAAACTGTTTACGGCGGCATCTTTGGAAAAGCCGCCCGGCATAACAATGCCGCTGTTCTCAGCCACCAATCGACGTTCCTGGGCACGGATCTGCAATAATGATGTTCGGCTGACATTGGCGTCAGACTGGGCATTTGTGGCATCAAGTGTCGCCAGCAACTGGCCTTTTTTGACAATGTCACCGGCCCGCACATGGATCGTCATGATTTTCGCCGTCTCGGACGGCTGCACAATGATGTTCGGCACCTTGGTCGTCATACGGCCGAAAGCAGCCACAGCCGTATCGATGGTCGAATAATTCGCCCAGACAAACAGGCCGGTAATGAAGAAAATAATCACATAGAGCATGACCTTGGCCACCGCCGGAAATTTCTGGCGGTCGATTTCCACAGCATCCGGCTGGAATTCAATCAAGTCCTGTTCAGCATCAAAGAAATAGCGCAACCTGGAAAGAGGCCCCATGCTGACGGGCTCTATATATTCCGCCGTCTCGGCGGCACGCTGCAAAGTCAAATGGCGCTCGTGGGCCAGGCGGTCACTTGTATTGCGCAATTGGGCAACAAGTTGCCCCAGTACGGGCGCAGCGAAGTCGCCCTCCTGACCAAGTTTGCGCATCAATTCTTCGCGGTCGATTCTCATCAGCACGGTATTGCCCAGGCTCGTCGCCGTGGCACTGCGCAGGCTGCCATCGATCAAACCCATTTCACCGAACAGATCACCCGGCCCAATTTCGGCCAGGAAAACTTCCGAGCCACTCATATCCTTGGTCAGCTCGATCCCGCCTTCAACGACGATATAGGCATAATCACTGGCAGCGCCTTCTTTGAAGATCTCGGTATCGGTTTCAAAGGTCAGGGTTTCGCCGGCTGTGGTCAGGGCATAGGCAGGTACATCTGCCGTTGTCGTGAGGTCGCCAGGCTGGCTTGAGGCTTGGGGCTCTGTCGTCAAGTCCCCGGAACTATTCTGCTGCACGGTTCTGCTCCGGGTTCTGGGTATACCAAAGTTGGCGATAAATTTCACTGTTGTTCAGAAGTTCGCTATGGCTGCCTTGCTCGGCGATCCGGCCTTCTTCAACCACCATGATGGTATCGGCATCAACCAGGGTCGACAGGCGGTGCGAGACGATCAGTACGGTCCGCCCGGCGGCAATCTGTTGCAGGTTGGCCTGGACAATTGCTTCACTTTCCGGATCCAGGGCGCTGGTCGCTTCATCCAGAACCAGGAACCGGGGCTGGCGCATCAGCGAGCGGGCAATAGCGAGGCGCTGCTTCTGCCCACCGGATAGGTTCGAAGCCCCTTCTTCAAGTACCGTGTCATACCCTTGTGGTAATCGTTGGATGAACTCGTCGGCACCAGCCATTTTTGCCGCCGCCACGATATCAGCGAAGGCTGATTCCGGACGGGTAACCGCGATGTTATCTCGTACGGTGCCCCGGAACAAAAAGCTTTCCTGCAAGACCACACCCGTATTCATGCGTAAATGTGCCAGATCAATTTCCCGCACATCCACACCATCAATGCGGATCAGACCTGAAGTTGGGCGATACAGTCCCTGAAAGATGCGCAGCACGGAACTCTTTCCGGAACCAGAGCGCCCGACGATGCCAACCACCTGACCGGCGTCAATTTTGAAAGACATGTTGCTCAACGCGGGCGGGCCATCCTTGCCATAACGAAAGGTGACGTTATCAAATTCAATATCGCCGCGAATTTTTGGTGTCAGACCACCGGTAGAGGCACGCTCGGGTTTTTGGTTCATGACTTCGCCCAGCATCTTGACCGAGAGCGAAGACTGTTCGAATTCGTTGATCAAACCAACGGCCTGGATCAAAGGGCCGCTGACCCGACCGGCCAGCATATTAAAGGCAATCAAGGCGCCAACGCTGACGTCGCCAGAGAATACCATCTGGGCACCAACAAAGATGATCATCATGGTCATCAACTGGCCGAGATACTTTGTCAGGCCCTTGACCAGATGAGAGATTTTGCCGACCGACAATTGCATGGCAACGGCCTGAGCAGATGTATCGGCCCAGACTTTTTCCTTGATGGGTTCAATCGCCAGGGCCTTGACCGTTTCCATGCCGCCGATGGTTTCTACCAGCATGGATTGGCGCGCACCTTCTGCCCGATAGAGGGCCAACAGACGACGGCGATAAGGTCCCTTGATGACAAAGCTGATGGCGGAGATCGCACCGGTAAAGCCCAGGACAACCCAGGTCAACGCAGATGAATAAAAGAACAGGATCGGCAGATAGACAAAAACGGCTGTCATATCGAGGAATGTCAGGAACAAGCGCCCGGTGAGAAATTCGCGCACACTGCCGGTCTGCTGCATATGTTTGGTCAGGGTACCGGCCGAGGTGCCGCGGAAAAAATCGATGGGCAAACTCATGAGCTTGCCAAAAGTGCGCGTCGCCACCCGTACATCCATTTTGCCGGTGGCGTGCAGCAGCAAAAGACTTCTGAGGTATTCCAGGATGGCATTGAAAGTGAAAGCGACAAAAACGCCACCTGCCAACACATACAAGGTATCGATGGCCTGATTGCCAATGACTTTATCCAGCGTGATCTGAAAGAACACAGGTGAGGCCAGGGCCAGGACATGCATGAACAGGGCTGCAATGCCGATTTCGACAAAGAGGGATTTGTGGCGCAAGATTTCCGGCACAAACCAGCGAAAACCAAAAGGTTGATCTTCGTCCGTGATCTGACTGGCCCGCTTGAGGAAAACCACTTCACCTGTCCAGGCTTTTTCAAGCATCTCCTGGTCAACCCGGATCAGGCCGCCACCCTCGCTCATGGGATCCAGGATCAGGGCTGCCGGAGCCTGGTCTGCGGTCCCCGCATCCAACGACGCCAGAACCACCCAGTTGCCATTTTTCAGGGGGCACAACAATGGGAAGGCTTTGCCGACGCGGGCTAATGTTTCCCATTTGATTTTGCGCGAACGACCCTTCAGGCCCAGATCCTGGGCAATGCGAACAACGCGGGCTGCAGTGGGTTCATCCTGGATGGCATAATCATGAACAACACGTTCGACAGTCGTATGCACACCGTGTCGGCGGGCCGTCAGGACAAAACAGGTGATGGCGGTATGCATGGTCTTTTCCTAATCTGTCACAAGGTCGGCTGCGAGTGTCAGGCCGTCGAGTATTGCGTTGCGTGTTTCGTGCTCCAGTAAATCATTGCGGCCGGATAAAATGGCCCGGATGCAATCGACATGCAGGCGAATGACTGAAAGCTGGGCGGGGTCAGAGGCATCCAGCAGGCTTATGAAACCGGTCAATTGATTAGAGACTTTCGCGGCCAGGTTCCGGTTTTCCAGAACCGTGATGGCCTCATCATTTTTTTGTTCAACACCACCCGCCTGGTCCACCGGCTGGGCAAGAACACCGTGCAGCCAGTTCGAAACCTCGTCCAGTTCGGGATTGGCGGGGCGCTGTTTCGATTGATCGAAGAACAGCCCTTCTGCACTTTCCACCCGGGACATCAAGGCAAGTTGAATAACTTCACGCAGTTTGTTCAGGGAAAAAGGTTTAATCAGATAACCATCGACCCCCGCATCTGTTGCCTGGTGAACCCGCTCAACGGTTTCATTGTTGGTGATCATAACAAAGGCAATTGAGGGCCAGTGACGGCGCACCGATGTGACCAGGCCAATGCCATCCAGGGGCCGCATATTCCAGTCAGAAATGATCAGATCAAAGGTTTTGTTGCGCTCCAGAATATCCAGCGCATCCGTGCCATCGCTGGCAATGGTGATGCGTGAAATGCCAAGATGCTGCAAGGCTGTCAATTCCATTTCGCGGGCGAAGGTGTCGTCTTCTACCAACAAGACCCGCAAAACACTAAAGTCGAAAACTAGGCGCGCCACGTCACGTCTCCCCGGTAATCTGGGCGCCTTGTTGGCGAAGTGTTGCCAGCGCGTGTTCAAGTTGATCCGGCAACAAGGCCGTCAATGAGGCCGCGTCTTCAATGCGGTCTTCGTCAAAGGCCCGTTCAATGTCGCGGCAAATGGTGCCCAGACGTACCAGGCCTACCGACCGGGCACTGCCCTTCAGGTCATGAACCGCGAAACGCCATTCATTCACATCACCTGTCGCGGCACGGTCCTGAACATATTCACACTGACCTGGCGCCAGTTCAGCGAAGCGATTGATGAACCCTGTTGTCTCCGTCGCACCATAATCCCGTAACAATTGCTGGAGCTGCGCTGGATTGAGAACAGGGGAATCTTCGATCGATATAACTGGTTCGGCAGATGTGTTCGGCGAAATCGAAGGCGGGGTGCCATTATGATTCTCGCGGATGGATGAACCCGACAGTTTGTGCATGGCATCACGCAAGTCCTGGGCGGCGACAGGTTTATGCAAAAAGACTTTGGCACCGGCCCGCAGGCTTTCAATCACAGCTTCTTCCCGGTCACTGCCTGAAACCATGACAACGTTAATATCGCTTGTCTTCTCGTCGGCCTTCAGCGCTTTGAGGACTTCAATCCCATCGATACCTGTCAGATGCAAATCCAGGAACATGACGTCAACAGGATGATTAACTACATAGTCGAGGGCTTCTTCACCACTGGTAACGCAGGTTACCTGATGGCCATCCTTGACCAGGCGATGTTCCAGCATCTTGCGGGACATGGCGTTGTCATCAACAACCAGAGCGCGGAATGCGCCGTTCGTATCTGTGGTTTGGTCTGTCATTTTCAAATAACCTGCATTTGCTGTTTTGCTGAATATCGTTCCGTGTGATAACGCAACGATTGATCATGCAATAACATCAAAAATTCGGCGATACCTTTTTTTCCTTTTTCTTCTTGCCAGAGCTTGTGACCGATGGCTGTTCAGCGGCTGCTTCAGGCTGGTCAGATGCGGGACTAGTCAGCAAGCCCTTGTCATGCATCTGTTTGACAGTGTCACCCAGGGCCGAAACCATGCGCAAAAAGGCGGCTGGTGACATGACCAGTTGATCAACAAACTGTGGGACAGGATTACCTTCCTGGTCACGGCGTGTTGGTGACAAGGCCAACAAATCCATGCGGATGATGCCGTCACGCAAACGGATATCGCCAACGCCATCGATAAATGATTGTTCTGAAATACTGGGCATTTTGTTATTCCCTGTTGGGCTGAATTATTGATTATTGATTAGAGAAAAGAAGGTGGGGCGGCCTGATCGCCTGTCCCCACCATTTTCATTCAGGCTTCTGCTGCAGCTTCTTCGCCAGCTTCAGCGGCGCTGCCAAGCATGCCTTTTTCCTGCATCTGGCGAACGGTATCGCCAAGGGCAGAAACCATGCGCAGAAATGCACGAGGTGACATCACCAGCTGATCAACAAACTGCGGAACTGGGCTGCCTTCCTGGTCACGGCGGGTTGGTGACAGGGCCAGCAGGTCCATGCGTACCACGCCATCGCGCAACCGAATGTCACCGACGCCGTCAACAAAAGTATGATTTCCGATATTCGCCATTGTCTTTTTCCTTGCTTACTGAAGTTTGGTTAAGTGTATGTTCCGTCATTGGATGAACTACTTTTAGGCCAAAGCTTCAGGAAAAAGGTTTCTGAAATGTGTCTGATTGAAAAAAATCTAAGCTATTGATATTGTTGTATATTAACCCAAAACATCAAGCTTGACTGACAGGTCAGCCACATTTGTAGCCGCTGTTGGGTACAGTCAGAATGGCTTCCTTGTCGAGTTTCTTGCGCACCCGGCTGACCAGAATATCAACGGCACGAAAGGATGCCGGGCCATCACCTGTTGAAACCGCGTCCACCAGGATATCGCGGCTAAGGACTTTACCCTCAGCCTGGGCCAAAACCCACATGAGATTGAATTCGGCGGGGGTCACGTCCACCAGTGTTTGATCTTCGCGGCTGACTTCCCGTTTTTCATGGTCCAGTAAATATGAGCCCAGCTTGATCTTGTCGGCCGCGTCCGCGCCGTAAGTTGTTGATCGGCTGCGCACAGCTTTGATGCGCATCACAATTTCGCGGGGGTCAACGGGCTTGGTGACATAATCATCCGCACCAACTTCAAAACTGGCCAGCTTGTCATCAATCCCGTCGCGCCCGGTCAGGACGATCAAGGGGCCAATGGCGCGGGCCCGAAGTTTGCGCACCAGAACAATGCCGTCTTCATCCGGCAAGGTTAAGTCAACGATCAGACAATCGTAGGTTTTGTCTTCCAGTTTCTGAAACATTTCTGCCGCGGTAGGTACTGTTTCGGCATCGTACCCCTGTTTCTTCAGAAAAGTGACCAATAGCCTGGCAAAGGCAAGATCATCCTCAATAACGAGAATGCTTTCCGGCCCCAGGACCCCACTTTGTTCGGCCATTTGACTCACGCCTACGATCTCCCCTGTTCAACCATGCCATAGTCAGCCATCAGAAGAAGCAGGTCAACGGTCGCGCGATTTAAGGCGCCTTTTATTCGCCAGCGGGGTCGGCTTAAAGCTTTCAGTTTCCCTTCAGGGAAACCGAGGCCCGTGTCCCTCCTTCAGGACTGTCGGCAAGGCCCAGGCTGCTGCCAGCCAAAGCAGCCAGACCGGCGGCCACGGCAAAGCGCAGGTTTTGCACAGATGTCCCATCCGACCCTTGCCACACGCTGCCATAGGGATCGTTAATCTGGGCCGCGACTTCCAGTCCAATTCCGGATCCTTGATCGCTGACGACCAGAACGGTTTCCGGGCCAGCAGTATCCAGATGGACCCTGACTTCGCTTGCTGCGGCACTGGTGGACGTCGCATTGAGAAGCAAAAGAGTCAGCATCTTTCGAAAGGCCGCCGGATCGCCATAAGCCTGTACAGAGTCTGCCAGCGGCTGAAAATCAATCCGGATTTGATCTGCCGCTTGGGCATCTTCGTTGCCCTGGCTGTCCGATACCGCAATACAATCCTGCACGGCATGGTTCAAATCAAATGATTGCGCCTTGTAGGGCCACGTTCCCGCCTGCAGCTGGATCAGGTCAAACATACATTCGCTCATGCCCTGCATGCGGTCACCACCGCGGCGAATTTCCGCGGCATACCCCGCCACCGTTTCCGGTGAATGGTTGGCGTCCCTGTCCTCTTGCAGCAAGGCAACATAGCCCGTCACATTGTTCATGACATTTCGCAAATCATGACCCATTTTCGCCAGGAACAAGGCTTGTGCATCAGCCGGTTCGGTGCCCATAACATCGTCACGCTCAAGCGTTACCAGTGCGCGCAAAGCTTGCGCCAGCGCCACGGGCAAGGCCTCGCCCATTTTGCAGGCCTCTTCCATCCGGCCATCATCTGATGCCATTTCAATATCACGACACAAGCCAGACAAACGCATCAGGCCAACATTGGCAGCGCTACTTTTCAGGTCGTGAGAAAAATGTGTCATCTGACCGACGTCCCCGGCCACAACCGCTGCCTGAAAACCACTTATGGCTTCGGGGGCAATTTCCCGGAACATATCAAAAAACTCCGCGGCTGAATCTTCACCATAATCCTTGTTCAGGGCATCGATGACGCCAAGGTCCAGTACCGCTGCATCCGCGCTGTGGGTGTCGTCCGTCAACACATCCTGGTCCGGCACATGTTCATCTGACAAGGATATCCGCTTCAGGGCGATATCCAGCAGTCTGGGATCAATGGGCTTGGTCACAACATCATTCATACCGGCTTCAAGACAGGTTTCGACCTCGCGCTGGGTTGCCGCTGCCGTCACGGCAATAATAGGTATAGTCCCTTCAATGCCCTCCATGGCACGGATCCGCCGTGTGGCCTCAATGCCATCCATAACCGGCATGTGTCGGTCCATAAGGACCACATCAAAGGGATCTTCCGTGGCAATTTTTTCCAACGCCTCCTGGCCGTTTTCCGCCGCAACAAGTTTGTGGCCCAGTTTGCCGATCATGCCTTCGGCGACTTTGCGGTTAATGCGGTTGTCTTCCACCAGCAAGATCCGCAAACCCCGACCAAAACTTTTGTCCGTCCAGTGCGTGTTGTCTCGTGCCTCTGTGGGTATGGATTCAGTGGTTTCAAAGGGAACGGTCAAGGTAAAGGTGCTCCCCTTGCCAACTTCGCTTTGCAGCGTGAGATAACCACCCATCAAGCCGGCAAGGCGACGGCTGATCGACAGACCAAGGCCTGTACCACCATACCTGCGGGCAATATCAACATTGGCCTGAACATAAGGTGCAAACAATTTGTCCGCCGACTCAGGATCAATACCGGCGCCAGTGTCTGTTACACTGACAATCAATTCAACGGTATCCTCGCCGGTTTCCTGTGCCTCCACGGCGATTTCAACTTCGCCCCGGTCCGTAAACTTGATGGCATTGCTGAGCAAATTAAACACGATCTGGCGCAACCGGTTGGCATCACCGATGACGGCAAGGGGAACATTATCTCCAACGCGGAACTGTGTTTTCAATCCCTTTTCAACGGCCCTCGGTCGCATGACATTACCTGTATCTGCAATCAAGCGACGTGGCGCAAAAGCAAAGGCTTCGATCTCAAGTTTCCCGGCTTCCAGTTTCGAGATATCCAACAGATCATTGAGAATCGTCAGCAAGGCCTCTCCGGAATCCACTATCGTCTGGGCATATTCAACCTGTTCACCGATAAGCGGCGTTTCCAGCATCAGGCGGGCCATACCCAGCACCCCGTTCATGGGGGTGCGAACTTCGTGACTGACAACCGCGATAAAATCAGATTTGGCCTGGGCAGAGGCTTCGGCATCGTCTTTGGCCTTGCGCAGGATTTCTTCATATTGCTTGCGCTCGGTAATATCCGAGGCAACAGCAACCATGCCACCATCAGCCGCCGGGGTCTGGCGAAATTCCAGTATTTTGTCAGGTGTCGTGACTTCGACGCTGATCGGATCAGGCAAGATGAATTCTCTCAGGCGTTTTTGCACCAGAGTTTCGATTTCACCCTCACCATAATCTCCACGCTGGGCCAGGTGACGCACGACACGCTCGACCGGCATGCCAACCTGCACAAGGTTTTGTGGCACATCAACCAACTCCACGTATCGATCATTAAACAAGGTATAGCGCAACTGGTTATCCAGTTGATAAATGCCGTCCGACATCTGCGCCAATGCCAGTCGCAGCAAAGCTTCCTTTTCGGTCAACTCAGTTTCCGTGGCTTCGCGACGGCCAATTTCCTGTCGTAATCGCCGGTTCCAGAACACGATCAGCAGCAAGATAACAACGGCAACGGCACCGACCTGCAAGGCAACCTTGACCAACGCTTCTGTGTCCGCGACATGTTCATAGCGAACCGAAATCCACCGGTTGCGAATTTGGGCTTCCTCTTCCGGCGTAATCGATGCCAGGGCCTTGTTGAGAATTCCCACCAATTCTGGCCAGTCCTTGCGCACAGCAAAGGCCAGACCCTTGATATCCAACCCGGCAGGGGCTGCAACCTTGATGTTGATCAGATTGTTTGTGCGGATAAAGTTTGTCGCTACTGCCAGATTGATCACAGCGGCCTCGGCATCCCCAACGGACACAGCCTGAAGCGCAGCCAAGGGGGTATCGACCATGTGTGGAACCACTTGCGGGAAGTTCTTGCGGATCAGATCGGTGACGGAAAAATCGCGCACCAGGGCAATTTTTTTACCCGTGAGATCATCCAGGTTCGCCACAAAGGGATAATCATCGCGGGTCAGGATGACGACAGGAAATTCAAGATGTGGCTTGCTGAACAACAGAAACTTTTCGCGCACAGGGGACCGCAGAGCCGCCGACAATATATCCACTGACCCTGCCTCAACACCGGCGATAACTTCCGGCCATTTCAGACCAGGTACGACCTTGATATCTGTACCCAAACGTTTGTTGATCAGCCTGAGATAGTCGGCGGAAATACCCGACAATTTGCCATCTTCGGATTCAAACTCGAAGGGTGGGTAATCGGGATCAATGCCAAGACGAATAACCGGATGCTGCACCAGCCAGTCCTTTTGCGCACTGGTCAACGCCATGGACCGCGCAGGGTCTTGACTGACACGTGTCTCACCCAGCCATTTGCGCTGGATGGCCCTGATCTGTTCGATCGTGATGGATTTGATACCCTTGTCCAGAATGGACGCCAACAATGGCGTGTCTGTCCGGGTGGCCATATTCAGCAAGGCATATTCGGGGTTGCCCATTTTCACTTCGCCGGAAACGCCAAGACCGGTCATTAAATGGGCACCCAGCAAGTGATTGAATACAGCCAGTTCTCCCAAAGCCGCATCCGCCTTACCGAAAGTCACAGCCTTCATGGTCTCCAGCGTGTCCTTGACCAGATGAAGTTTTATTTTGGGATATTCGCGTTTGAGGATTTCTTCATAGAAAAACCCCTTGGGCACGGAAATGGTTTTACCAAACAATTGTTCAAGACTGTCATAGGGCGCATCGCGACGACTGAGAATGGTGTTGGGATTATCGGCATAGGGACGGGTATATAAAAGGTACTTCTGGCGTGCTGGCGTTTTGACGATGTTCAGCATGACATCCAGCTTGCCGCTTTTCATCAATTCCAGAAACTCACCCCATGTGGGGCCGGTTACATAATCGACCTGTAGTCCGGTGCTGCTGGCCACAAGATTCATGAAATCAATAGAATAACCCTGGGCCTGGTCCTCTCTGGCGAAATTAAAGGGCGGCCAATCCATCTCGTTGTGGACACGAATGCGCGGATTGGCTTTGATCCAGGCGCGTTCGGCATCTGTGAGTGAGATCGTGCTGTCAGCAGCTGAGGCAGAAACTGTCACAGCTGACATAACGATAATCATAAGCCCCAGGAAAATACCGCGCTTTATGTTATTCAGATATCGCACCAGAGCGTCCTCAATATATTAAAACCCGTTCGGGAAATTTTTCACAACGCGCCGTTCAATCCGGTGCGCACATTTGCTGAGTGCCATACTGCGTCATTCCAGCGCCATTGCCTAACCCTGGATTGGGTCAGACACATTTCGGAAACATTCTGAATGTTGACGAAACCGATGGTCCGGCGGCATGTTGTGTCTGCAAGTTCCCAAAAATGCTCAGCCCAAAAGAACTTACTCCAAAAGAACTCACGATGAAAAAGACAACGCATAATTTGAACAATCAAAATCGGCACGGCGAGACACCTGTATATGGTGAGGCTGAACTGCGCGCGAAGATTGTTGTCTTCGATTTAACCTCTTTGTCTGTCTCTTGCCATTATCGGAACGGCGCAAAAGCGATCCCGGATCTTTCCGGGCCAAAGGTGTTATTGGAGGAGGTCATGTTATCGGCAGAAGTCCTGGCGATTGTCTCCAGCCGAAACAAATTTGCCCGCCAAGCTCTGATCGACAGTCTTGCTGCCAGCGGCGCCCACACAGCGGCGGCGCTTAATTTGTCTTCCGCCGGGGCGCTTGTTGAGCAAGAATACGGTCTATCCACGGCACTGAAGGTCATCATCCATATGCCCGCCGGTAACGAGCGTATTGAAGATGAAGTGATCCAGGGCCTGAAAGACTCTGGTGCTGAAATGGTTGTGATTTGCGAAATGCGAACCGACACACGGGAAGATTTCAAAGATGTCATTGACCTTCTGGCTCAACGACTTGAAACCGGCCAAAATCCGGACGCGTCATCCTCTCAGGTCCGCGTCCTGGTCGTTGATGACAACCTCATGAACCGGGAACTGGCTGCCAGGCAGTTGGCCAAACTGGGAGTTTATTGTGGCATAGCAACAGACGGACAAGACGCCCTGAACCAGGTCAACAAGGCAAACTCGGACTGGGATCTGGCCCTTGTGGATTGTCTGATGCCGGGCATGGACGGTTTCGACTTTACCCGGCAGCTTCGCGAACAAGAAAGTCAGAGCCTGACACGATTGCCGGTCATCGGCTGGACGGCTCGTGAAACATCGACCATCCTGGAAACCTGCATGGACGCCGGTATGGATGGCGTGTTGTTCAAACCATTGGTTCTGGCTGGTCTGGCCCGCATGCTGGATGAGAAACTGGACGGTCGCGATATTACTTTCAAACAATTGACCACCAATGGCGGCGACCAGAACAAACTGCCGTCCGGCATATCGTCCCCGGTCAATCTGGAAAAAATTGCAGATATTTTGGGCGATAAAAGTGATGTCGCGCGAGATCAGTTGCTGGCACGCTTCGAAGCCATTTTTCCCGCTAACCTGAACCGTCTGGTATCGGCAGTGGAACAGGTTGATGAGAATGATTTGACAGAAATTGAAGATGCTGCTCATGCCGCCAAGGGCGTCGCAGCCAATGCAGGTGCTTTGGGTTTGGCCAAATTGGCGGCGAAACTTGAAGCCGGCGCGTCTTATGTTGATCCGGCAGTTACGAAATCGCTGGTGGGTGATATGCAGGCAGAGTTTCAACGTATAGTCTTGTACGTATCAACATTAAGAAGGGATGGGGTAATCAAATGAACGGCAAAGATATCAAGGACGGTATTTTTCTTGTCGTTGACGACGAGGAATTCATCCGCTCACTCGTGAAGCAGTTGCTGATTGAAATGGGTGCCAAAGAGGTCCTGATTGCCGAGGACGGCCAGAAGGCCATTGATGTCCTTACGCAAAGGGGCGAGGGCATCGACTGCATCATTTCCGACTTCAAAATGCCCAACATGACCGGGGTGGAGCTGTTGCAGGCTGTGCGCGCCGGAACAGCCCATGTTGATCGTGACCTGCCCTTTGCCATGTTGACCGGCTATTCAGACAAGTTTGTCCTTGGCTTGGCCATGGCCCTGGATGTCGACGCCTTTATCGCCAAGCCGGTATCAAAAACAATGCTGTTATCCAGGATCGCGCCTTTGTTGACGGGTGATCGCCAGGAACTTTTGCCGGCTAAAAATTATGCCAAACTGGGGCTGTCGGAAACGGTTAATGACCTGGAAAACCGCGTCGCCATGCTGGAAAAAATTATCCGGGAATATGTCAAGGTGGACCAACTGCAGCCAGACCCGGACAAGGCGGCACGGGCAGCGGTCTGGACCACAAAACCGACAGGCCCCGCCGAAGCGCCTGAACCGGCCAGCCAGGCGGCAATGCAAGAAAATGAAGACGGGCCTGAAGCGCAATCCCCGGCGGCCTATGAAAAGGCGAAGGTTACCGCTGTTGCCGTCACGCTTGATACGGTACCGGAAGGCTCAAAACTGGCAACTGACGTGCGTACCAAGGAAGGCAACCTTGTGCTGGCTGCCGGCACCCGGTTGAACGAACGTATCCTCGACAAACTGCACCACATCAACGACATGGGCGAAGACTTCGGCATCCTGCATATTGTTGAGTAGCGGCCTTATTCGGTTGCTTGTTCGACAACGCTATTCGGCAGCCTTTTGGTCAACCTGGGGATTGACTGCCCTGATGACAGGACCTCTGTGTTCAACGCCAGGGTAGAAATCAACCGGCACCGTTTCGTAGTCCAGACCCAGAATATTCAGGAACATGCGAATTTTGCAACAATTACCGGAAGCTGGATAGTCATACAATTTGATCATTTGATTGCTTCCTTCAAGCCGCGCGGATGTTCTGGCTATTGGCATCGATCGGATTTTTTTGTGAACACGGAAGTCGCATGAAGACCCTGGCACCCGTATTGCCAGAGTGGAAATCAGATCCGGTGGCGGTGTTTGCCCTGTACCCCAAACACCGTCACGGCAGCCGCAAGGTAAATGCTTTCATAGACCTGTGGCTGCAAAAGATCGGTCAGATCGAACAGATTGCACCTTATACGCTGGTTCAGTCCGGCAATCCTGGACAAACCTGAACGACGTTGCATATCATTAGTTACCGTTCGTCAGTAAAGCATTGTTTGTCAGTAAAAGTTTTGCAAAATCAACTTGTCGAACGAGGAATTTACCTTGAGAACTCTCCTTGCTGCCCTTGCCCTGTATTGCCTGTTGACGCCCGCATCATTGGTGCAGGCCGCAAGCGATGAAAAAATCACCCTGATTGGCAGTGTTATGCCCCCCTTTGTCGTCAAAAAGGGCGGCAAGATCACTGGCTTCATTCCAGATCTTTTGCAAGAGGCCATGCGGCGCGCGAAGGTCAAACATGTTGTCAAGGTACAGCCCTGGGCGCAGGCCTATCAACGTGCCTTGAAAGGAGGCCAGGTCGCGTTAATGGGTACCGCCAGAACCGACCGCAGCGAAAAACTGTTCCAGTGGGTCTATCCCCTGCTTCGCGCGAACACCTATTTCATCAGTATCAAGAACAGGAACAAAAAACCCAAATTCAAAAAGGATACGACCCGTATTTGCGTGCTCGCCCGATCGGCCATGCTGGGGCATTTAAAACGCAAGGGTTATCGACGCCTGATCAAGGCACCCGATAATTCGTCCTGCGCCCGCTTGCTTGAAGGCAAAAAAGTAGATGCCATTTTTGGCGGTTGGCACACAACACTGCATGAATTTCAGGCATTGAAGTTGCCGATAAAAAACTTGCAAAAGAGCAAGTCAATTTTATCCGTTGATGTCTGGTTGGCTATGTCCACTGACGTGCCGTCATACAAAATAAAGACGTTGCAAAAGAAGATGCGCGACATGACGAAGGACGGCACCTACAAGGACTTTCTGGCACGATATCAAATGCAGGATTTACCCCGGCCCAAATCCTGACTGACAAGTCATGAAAGACATAAGACGACAGGGGAAATTCCGAACTGAATTCAGCCCCTGCCAACAAATGGCATTTTGGTCGCCATCACCGTCAGATTTTGCACGTTTGCTTCCAGCGGCAAGTTCGCCATGTGAACCACCGCATTGGCCACGTGATCCAGATGCATCAGGGGTTCCGCCTTGATCGAGCCATCAGCCTGCGGCACGCCATCGGCCATGCGCTTGGCCATTTCAGTTTCGGCATTGCCAATATCAATTTGACAACAAACGATGTCGTGGACACGGCCGTCCAGAATAGTGGTTTTGGTGAGACCGGAAATGGCGTGTTTTGTGGCTGTGTAGGGGGCTGAAAAAGGCCGCGGAGAATGGGCTGAAATCGAACCATTATTGATGATACGCCCACCTTTGGGGGTCTGTGATTTCATCAGCCGGAAGGCTTCCTGGGTGCACAAAAACGGCCCGGTCAGATTGATATCAACAACCGATTGCCACTGCTCATAGCTTAATTCATCCATGGGAATACCGGGTGCATTTATACCCGCATTGTTAAACAGCACGTCCAGTCGGCCAAAGGCCTCTTTTGTTTTGGCAAAAAGGGCTGCCACATCGCCTGGCTTGCTGACATCCGTTGGCACCACCAGCGCACGACTGGCGGCATCGCCTGCCATCCGGGCAGTTTCTGCCAAAGGCTCTTCCCGGCGCCCGGCCAAAACAACTGAGTATCCGGCCTGCAACAAAGCGACGGCACAAGCCCGCCCGACGCCTGAGCCTGCACCAGTGACGATGGCGATTTTATTTTGTCCGGTCATTTCAATATCCTGTTTGTGTCAGTCGAGGTACAGTTTGACTGCATCTTAATCAGGTTACCAGGATCAGGAAAGCCGCCACAAGAAATCGGCACGCCGAAAACGACACGCCGCAAAAAGCGCCCTGGTCCCTGCATAACCTGGAAAGAAGGAGAACTAAATGAACAATAAAATGACTAAACTGTTTGCCGGACTTGCCTTTGCCTTGATGACCGTGATCTTGCCGGGCGCCGTCCATGCAGATGACAGGGAGGACAAAGCCGTTAACGCCGCACAAACCTGGTTGAACCCGGTCGACCAGGGAAACTACAGTCAAAGCTGGCAACAAAGCGCCGACTTTTTCAAAACATTGGTGAGTAAAGACAAATGGGTCAATGCCTTGCAAAGGGTGCGCACCCCATTGGGTCAGATCAAATCCCGCGTTCTCATGTCCGCCGACTACAAAACGGAAGTCCCCGGTGCACCTGATGGACATTATGTAATCATCAAATTCGCCACCAGTTTTGAGAACAAACAAAACAGCACGGAGACTGTTACGCCTGTGCTGGACAAGGATGGAAAATGGCGCGTTGCGGGATATTTCATAAGATAGCCTGCCTTGCGGTCTGACCGGGACGAAATTCAGCTACCTGAAGCATCATGACAGACGGGTAATGGTTGCTGTTCTGTCGGGGCAACCGCATACTCGGCACCAGCCTTCAGGAACAACGCCGAAAGATCATGAGCACATCTGAAATTTCCGCTGACGCCATATTACGTGACTTGCTTGAAGCCAGTCCCATCGGCGTTGCGGTGCTGGATCCGGAAACGGGTGAACGTCTGTTTGTGAATTCCGCCCTGGCCCGCATGTTTGGTGCGGCCAGTCTGGACGACCTGATTGGTCATGACATTGGCAATAGCTGGGTCGATAAGCATGAGCTTGAAAAAGCCATGGCTGTTTTTCGCAACAAAGAAGTTTTGAACAATTTTGAAGCCGAGCGCACCCGCATCGACGGCAGTCGTTGGTGGGTTTTAATGAATACCCAACCCGTTATCTTTGAAGGGCAGGATGCCGGGATTATCTGGCATGTGGATATCAGCGAACGAAAACTGGTCGAGGAGGAATTGCGGTCAAGACAGGAGATCATCAACGAAGCCGTAAAGATCGCCAATCTGGGACACTGGACCTGGGATCTGCTTCTCGACAAATGCACATACTGTTCCGAAGAATATGCCAGAATTTACGGTTATTCGACTGAGGAATATCTCAACAGACTGTCTTCCGGAGATCTTGATTATCTCAATGCCCATCCGGACGACAAAGACCTGCATCTGGAAATTGTCCTTGAGGCAAACCACAATGGAACGGCTTGGGATCACACTTATCGCATCATTAGTCGCAACGGCGAAACAAGATATGTGCGCGAAATCGGTAATCCTGTCGTCGATGACAACGGCCACCTGATCCAGTCGATCGGCACCATTCAGGATATTACCGAGCGAAAACAAGCGGAAACAGACGCGGAAAATGCGCGTTTGGCGGCAGCGACAGCTGAAGCCCGGTTGCGTGATATTCTGGAAGCCCTGCCCATCGGGGTTCTTGAATTTGATTCAGACAAGCAAATCCGTTTTTGGAATCAGGCCTTTCTGGATATTACAGGCCTCAGCATTGAAGTCCTGAATGACAATTCAGACTACCTGGAATTGGCCCATTACATTTACGACAATTTTGTCGGTTATCAGGAAGACACATTCGACGTATTTTGTGAAAACTGGGTCAAAAATGCCCTACCTGATCAGCGCCGAATGACAGATCAGATTTTCACCGAACCCTATCACGATTTGCAACATTATGCGGCACCGCTGCCCACTGGCGGTTACGTCAACGCCTATGTTGATGTTACGCCGCAAAAAACTGCGGAACGCGAAGCCCTGGAAGCCCGCGATCAGGCCCAGGCCGCCGCCATTGCCAAATCATCTTTTCTGGCAACCATGAGCCACGAAATTCGCACACCCATGAACGGTGTCATCGGTATGTTGGACCTGTTAACCCGATCAAAACTTGATCGCTCGCAAAGAGAAATGGCAGAAACCGTTCGCACGTCAGCCTTTTCCCTGCTGCGGATCATCGATGACATTCTTGATTTTTCCAAGATTGAAGCCGGGCAACTCAAGTTTGAACGATATCCTTTTTCACTTTGTCAGGCGGTCGAGGCCGTTGGCGAAACCCTGGTACCAGGTGCCCGCGAAAAAGGCCTGGCCATCTCCCTGTTTATTGATCCGGCCATCCCCGAACCCCTGCTGGGTGACCCCGTGCGTTTGCGCCAGGTTCTGTTCAATCTGATCGGAAATGCCATCAAATTCACAAAGTCCGGCTTCGTCACAGTGCGGGCGGAATTACAAAAACAGCCGGAAGGCTCAAGTACCAGCCGTCGCCAGAACATCAATTTTTCGGTTGAAGATTCTGGCATCGGCATTCCGCAACATGCCCAGGAGGGTCTGTTCGACGCCTTTGTCCAGGCAGAAAGCTCGACCAACAGACGCTTTGGCGGCACCGGACTCGGGCTTTCAATCTGTGCCCATCTGATCGAATTGCAAGGCGGCAAGATTGATGTGATCAGCCAACCGGGCAAGGGCTCCAACTTTATCTTTAACCTGGCCTATGACCTGGCAGCGGATGAAAAACCCCTGCGTGATATTGCGGACAACGATCTTGCCGACCTGAACGTCTTGTTGGTGATGTGGCTGGAAACCAACAATGTTAACCTCAGTCATTATTTGCAGCACTGGAAGGCCGACGTCGACACAATCTGCGACATCGGAAAGGCAACGGAAACAGCGCTGGCGAAGGCGAAGTCGGGCCGGAAATACGACATTGTTGTGTTGGGCGCCCATTGGTCGATGACCTATCAATATGAAATCTGCGACCAGATCAGGGCGATGCCTGAACTGGCTGGCACCCGTTTTGTGCTGTTCACTTTTGATCGCATGTGGTCCGGCGACACCGGTATGGATGACACCGTTGTGGTGAGCGTGGCCCCCCTTCACCGGGCTGATTTTCTGACCGCCGTAGCTGTTGCTGCGGGCCGGATCAGCCCTGAAGTTCGCCACATTGAAGAGCTGGAATACCACGATGAAATTGAGCCTTTGTCCATCGAAGACGCCGAACAGACCGGCAGCCTGGTATTGGTTGCGGAAGATAATCTGGTAAACCAGCGCGTCATCCTGCGTCAGCTTAATCGTTTGGGGTATACAGCGATCATGGCTGAAGACGGTCGCGAAGCCATGGAGAAATTTTCCCTGCACAAATATGGTTTGTTGCTGACCGATTGCCATATGCCGGAGATGGATGGCTTCGAGTTATGCGCCGCCATCCGGGCGACAGAGAAAGGCCAGGATGTGCGCCTGCCGATTGTTGCCATTACCGCCAACGCCCTGCAAGGCGAAGCCGAACGCTGTTTGGCTGCGGGCATGGATGACTTTGTTGCCAAACCGGTTGAGCTAAAACAATTGCAGGCCGTGGTGCAAAAGTGGCTGCCAGATGCGGTACCGACTGTGTCCCTGCCCGTTGAGGGTGACACATATTCTGGTGCCCTTGAGGCCGCAAATTCAACCCCCATTAACTTTGCCCGCTTGCGCGAAATTTCCGGTGAAGATGATACGGAATTCCTGATCGAAACTCTGGAATTTTTCCGCGAGATGATTGCCGATACACCAGATCGCCTGGCCCAACTAATCCGGAACAAAGACGCCAAGGCCTTATGTGAAGCCGCCCACGAAACCAAGGGTGCCGCCCTTTATGCTGCCGCCATTGATCTCTCTGACTTGATGAAAAATCTGGAATTTGCCGCCAGGGCCAATGATTGGCAAGAGATTGCAAAACTTGAAGACCTGATCAAGCCGAGCTTTACTGAAGTGACCACATACATCCTCAGCCTTTCATCGGGCGAAAGGAGCATTTCGCCATGATACCAATGCTGCGACTATCTGTTGTCATTTTGATGTTAATCGCCACGCCAACTTCTGACGCTGTCGCTCAACAAACTGTGTCCGTCGCCAATTCACCGCCCGTTGTCGTCGAAACCATTCCCCGGGCGGGAGACACCAACGTCGATCCCTTGTTGACGGAAATCCAGGTGACCTTCAGCAAAGACATGATGACGGAAAAAATGTGGTCCTGGGTGATCCATACAAGCGAGACCTTCCCGGAAATCGCGGGGGAAGTTCGTTATATCAATGCCCGCACCAATGCGGCACCTGTGCGACTGGAACCGGGCAAGGCCTATGCCATCTGGTTCAACTCACCCAATGGCAAGCATATCGCCTTCCGCGATACATCGAACAATCCGGCGATACCCTATCTACTGGTTTTTCAGACCCGGCGTTAGATTTCACCACAATCAAAATCTAGATGCTCATATCCCGCAAATTGTAATCCTTCAGGGTTTCCTTCGATCCGGGCTGCCATGAAATGACCTCGTTGCTTTCACGTGACGGTGCATAGTCGAAAGGTATTTCAGACGGGAAATGCTGGCGGCGGGCATCGATGGCAAGGTCGATCATTCGAGCGCGTTCCTTGATATGTTTTTCGTCATAAACAGCCGGAGCTGCATGCACACCACCGCCGAGGACACCCAGCACCGACGCGCGGCGATGAAAGCCCATATTGATGGTGATGCGCCAGTCCTTGCTGGTGTTGGCGAAGGAGCCATGCAGGGCCTGACGATTGGTGATGGCCACATCGCCCGGCGCGCAGATGATCGGTACGGCATCGGGCAGGCGCTCGGACCCGGCTTGCGCCACAAGTGCCTTGATATCAACCCGGCCCAGCTTATGCGATCCGGGCAACACCCAGACACCGTTGGCCGCGGTGCAGCCATAAAGCTGGCCCATGAAATTGAATCCGTGGCTGCCTTCGTCCCAGTCATCATCATCCCACAAGGTGGTGCCATCCTGGTGCCAGGCGACGGACGCCCCAAGTCCCGGCTCCTTGATGAACAAGGCATCCGTGAAAGGCACAAAATCCTCGCCATTGATTGCGGCAGCAACGGCCAGTAAATCCGGATGGCCATAGGCCCGCAAACAGGCTTCGGAAAATTGCAAGGATCCCAATATCAGATAGACAATATCCTTTGGCGCAGACTGGTCGGGCACGGGTTCGGCCATTTTTACAGGGTGCCGCCCGTTGGCAAGATCGGAGCCGCCAAAGGGATCGCCCAGCGGTTTGGCCCAGAACAAGGTTGGGGCTTCGCAGTCCACTCCGATCGCCGGGCGGCTTTTGGCGTCAAGAAAAGCGCCTTCCTCAACTGGCAGGCGGTCCAGCACTTCTGCTTTCAGGTCGGCTTCCAGTTCGGCCAGTTCGGTTGCGTCATAAACACCTTCAAAGACATAAAATCCACAACGCCAATAAGCATCCAGAATATCCGCCGCCAACTTGCCTTCCGCATCGAACCGGATCGGCCCGCGATTGCCGAGAGCCATTGCCTTTTCTTCGCCTGCGCGTAAATAAGCCTGCATTTCAGCGCCATATACATCGGCCTTATCTTCTGACTTTTCCTGAATACTCATCACCAACGTCCCTTCCACTGCGGCCCTGTCACCTGATTTCAATGATTATCCTGGCAAAAATCAAGACATTGTTGAAGCACTTCATTGGATTGCGCTTGCATTTCGATATACTGCCGCCGAATCAACAACCCAAACGAAAGACTTCACACATGGATATCGCAGGCAAAAAAGCCATCGTCTTTGGCGGCACCTCAGGCATTGGTCTGGCCACAGCCAAACAACTGGCCGCCCAGGGGGCCGAGGTTATCGCCATCAGCCGCAACCCTGACAAGGCTGGCGACGTGCCGGCTGGTATCACTCTGAAAGCATGCGACGTGCGGGATAAAGCCGCCCTGGAAAAATTGTTCGCAGAATGTGCGCCTTTTGATATTCTGGTCAGTTCCGCCACAGGCGGCTCTCGCTCAGCCGGACCGTTCCTTGATATGGATATGGACGCCTTCCAGTCATCGTTCGACAAACTGTGGGGCTATGCCAACATCATTCGTTTCGGCGCCGAACATCTGACCGAAAACGGTGCCATCGTTGTGGTCAGCGGCACGCCCGCCCGCAACCCCAAACCCGGTCAGATTTCCCTGTCCGCCGTTGGCTCTGCCGTCGAAGCCCTGGTCCGTGGTCTTGCCAACGAAATCGCGCCACGCCGTATCAATGTCATGTCGCCCGGATTTATCGACACACCCATCGTCGATCTGAAAGGCAAGGATCGCGAAGACCTTTACAGCAACATTACCGCAAGTCATGCCGTCAAACGTGCCGGTACAGCGGAAGAAGCAGCCAAAGGTATTATGTTCCTGATCGAAAATGATTTTGTCACCGGCACAACTGTCGATGTGGATGGTGGTTGGTTGCTGGCTTAACTTTGCGAAGGGGATGCGGCAGTCAGTTTTCAGCCGCGTCCCCATCTTTCTCAACGTCACCATCTTTCTCAGAGTCACCAATCACAAATCGGTTGGTCGTTTCTCTCAGGTTATTGATCAAGATGCGGATCAGGGCCTGAACGAACAGGTCGGCTGACTTCATGCGTTCCTTGATTTCAGAGTCTGAAACCGTCAGACAAACCGTATATTCAAGGGCTGTCGCCGTCGCCGAACGGGGCTCATTTGTCAGTACGGACAATTCGCCAAATATTTCATTTTCGCCCAGCGTGCCCAGAACACGTTTTTCAGCACCCACCCTCTTGGAAAGCTCGACACAACCTTTTTCCACGACAAAGACACGACCGCCCAGGTCACCATCTTCGAAGATGACTTTTCCCTTTTGGAATTCCTCGCGGCGAACATCGGATGGGCGCTCAGCACCTGACCTTGTCATTTGATCCCCAATTCATGTGCCCCTGCACAATCTGGAAATAGTGCCATATCAAACACTTAATAGTAAGTTATATTTCCGCAGGCACTGTCACGACTTGATTTCAGTTTCAGGCGTGGCACACTTCCCGGCAAGCATTGCGACAACTTCCGGGAAACAAAACATGCCAGCAGATTATCACGGCGGCGAAAGCCCTTTTGATTTTGATCATCGCTACCAGGGCCCCGCCTATACTGATGACCACCACGCCTGGCGGGCCACTTTGCGGGCCTTTGTTGATCAGGAAATCATGCCCCATGTGGATGAATGGGACGAAGCCGGTGGCTTTCCGCGTGGGCTGTACAAAAAGGCGGCTGACGTTGGTTTGCTGGGTGTTGGCTATCCGGAAGAATATGGCGGCACGCCGGTCGATGACCCTTTTTTCCTGTTGGTCACCGCAGAAGAAATGGCGCGCTGTAGTGCGGGCGGTATCAATGCCAGTTTGCTGGTCCATAATATCGGCCTGCCGCCGGTTATGGCCGTGGGCTCGGATGAATTAAAACAACGGATCGCCCCCCAGGTTCTCTCCGGGGATAAAATCCATGCCCTGGCTATCACCGAACCTTCAGGTGGATCAGACGTTGCCAATCTGAAGACACGCGCTGTGCTGGACGGTGATCATTATGTGGTCAACGGATCGAAAATGTTCATCACGGGCGGTATGCGGGCTGATTATTATTCCGTCGCTGTACGCACGGGCGGTGACGGTAATGCTGGTATATCTCTGCTGCTGATCGAACGAGACCGTGAGGGCTTTACCCGGACGGAACTGAAAAAGCAGGGCTGGTGGGCATCGGACACCGCGGCGCTTTATTTCGATGATGTGCGCGTGCCTGTGGAAAATCTGATCGGTGAAGAAAACAAGGGCTTCGCCGGAATCATGAAGAATTTCAATAACGAACGCCTGTGGATGTCGGCCAGTGCCAATGCCCTGGCGCGGGTCTGCCTGGAGGATGCCCTGGCCTGGGCCCGTGACCGCCAGACCTTTGGCCAGCGCCTGGCCGACCATCAGGTTATCCGCCACAAATTTGCCGAGATGGCCCGCAAGATCAACGCAACGCAAGCTTATCTGGAACAATGCGCCCAGCGGGTGGCTGAAGGTGAGCGACCGGTGGCGGACTTGTCCATGTTGAAAGTTCAGTCGACCCTGACCATGGAGTTCTGCGCCCGCGAAGCCATGCAAATTCTTGGCGGGGCCGGTTATATGCGCGGCTGCCGGGTGGAGCGGATTTATCGTGAAGTCCGGGTCATGGCCATCGGCGGTGGATCGGAAGAAATCATGCGTGATCTTGTCGCCCGTCAGATGGGGATCTGACCAGCCTGCATGACAGCACAAGAGAAACGATAAAGGTTCGGGGAGAAAATTATGACCGTTCGCCATTATGACTGGCTGGCCCACCACGCCAACTTTACGCCCGACAAAACCGTCTGGGTCGATCTGCATTCGGGGCGCAGCTTCACTTACCTTCAGGCAGAAGAGCGTTGCTGCCGCCTTGCCTGGCATTTGCAAAAGAACTGTGACATCGCCAAAGGGGACCGGGTCGGTGTGCTGGCCATGAACTCCACCGACATGATGGAAATTCAAAGCGCCTGCGCCAAAATCGGGGCCATTTTCCTGCCCTTGAACTGGCGATTGACGGTGCATGAGCTGGACTTCATCATCAAGGATGCCGAACCAAAAGTACTGATCCACGACCTCGCCTTCGCCGATGAGGCCGCCGCCCTGAAGAAAAGCACCACCATTGAGCATTTCATTGAGACCACCGGCGGTGGCGGGGATACCGACTTTGAAGCAGCCATTGCCGGTGCAGAAACAACCCCCGATCTCGCCGACCTCACTCAGGACGATGTCTGGACCGTTATGTATACCTCAGGCACGACGGGCCTGCCCAAGGGGGCCATGAACACCTATGGCATGGGCTTTTATAATGCGGTCAATTTGGGCGCTCCGGCGCGAATCACACCCGACAGTGTGACCCTGACGATCCTGCCCCTGTTCCATACGGGCGGCCTGAATTGTTATACCTCGGTCTGCCTGCACACAGGCGGGACATCCCTGATCATGCGGGCTTTTGAGCCTGGCGAAGTCCTGCGCCTGATCGGCGATGCAGACCTTGGCGTCACACATTTTTTTGGCGTGCCGGCGAATTATCTGTTTATGAGCCAGCACCCGGAATTTGCCACGACGGATTTCTCCCGCCTTGTTTGCGCCGGGATCGGCGGCGCACCAACGCCCGTGCCCTTGCTGGAAACCTACGGCGAGATCGGCATTGCTTTGCAACAGGGTTATGGCATGACGGAAACCAGCCCTCTGGTCCTGGTTCAGAATGCAGAAATGGCGCTTGCCAATCCAGGTTCCACCGGCAAACCGGGCCTGCATACTCAGGTCCGGGTCGTGGGCGAGGATGGCCAGGATGCAGCTGTCGGTGTGACTGGCGAATTGTGGGTCAAGGGACCGAATATCACGCCAGGTTACTGGAACCGCCCGGAAGCCACCGCCGAGGCCATTACGGACGGTTGGCTGCGCACCGGCGATGCCTGCCGGGTCGATGACCAGGGGCATTACTTCATCGTCGACCGCTGGAAGGACATGTACATTTCCGGCGGCGAAAATGTGTATCCGGCAGAAGTCGAAAGCACCTTGTTTAAGCTGGAGGGCCTCGCCGACGTAGCTGTCATCGGCTTACCCGACGAGCGCTGGGGCGAAATCGGCTGCGCTGTCGTCGTCAAAGCCCCGGATGCATCACTGGAACCGGATGATGTGATCGATTACTGCCGCGACAAACTCGCCAAATTCAAAATTCCGGCCCGCGTCGAATTCATTGATGAATTGCCAAGGAATGCCACCGGCAAGGTTTTAAAACGCGTGTTGAGGGAGCAGATAGAGTGAAGTTCACAGATTTAGTCTTTGGCGCAAGTCTGTGCCTCACCGGCTTCCTGGCCAATTTCGCCTTTGCAGCCGAGCAGCCCAATCCTGAAATCGGGACAATTACGACAGCCCGACAAGCGGCGGCATCGCCAGGGGCGGGTGTGGCGCTGGATGTCATGAAGAACGTTCCCGTCCGTAAGGGAGAACAATTGATTACCGGCCCATTTGGCCGCATGAAAATCACGTTCATTGATGACAGTGAAATCTCCATCGGGCCGGAAGCCAATATCACGCTGGATGATCTGGTCTATTCACCGCATATGTCTATGGCAAATCAGTTCCAGGTCAGTGTGGTCAGTGGGGCTTTTCGCTATTTGTCGGGCAAGATCGCCAAACTGAACGGGCCCATGGTGACCCTGAAAACACCGTTGGCGACCATCGGTATTCGCGGCACCCATGTGCTGGCGATTGTCGATAAAAACTATGCGGGCTGTATTGTCTTGCTGCCGACACCGGGAGCACAAGGCCAGCCCAGTTCCATCACGGTGACGGCAAACGGGAAATCTGTGGTGATCGACAAGCCTGGTTGGGGCACGGACGTCACCGGGGCCAATACGCCGCCCTCGGCCCCGCGCACCTGGCCGAGAGAGCGCATCATGAAGATGTTGCAGATGTCCGGCAGTAGCATCGAATTTTTGAAATAAGACCAGTCGCTGTTTGGCCCCGACCTTTAGCTATTATCAGAATGCTGATCAACAACATCACACTGCCTCTGCCCGTTGAATGCGAAATTTCTGAACCAGGGCACTGATTGCCAACAAAGCGACTGAGGCAAGGGCAAAAAACAGGGGCCAGGGTGAAGTTGCGCTGGTAGTTGCGACTTCTTGATAGAATATGGCAGCAATGCCCAACAAGCTGACGACGGACGCCAGGCGGATCGCCAGATCGAGAAGAGGGTTGCCGGTTGTCATTTCTGTGTTGTTTGTCATCGTCCTGTCCTTTGTTGAATGATTCTCTGTTGACAGGACTATGCACCGATCTCTCAGGCAGAAGGTTTCCAGGATGTTTCTGAGGAAAAGTAATCAATTTTGCGGAAAATCAATCCAGTTGAACAATTGCAGGCCACCGTCCACATCCAGCGTTGTGCCGGTGACGTAACCATTTAACTCATTACACAACAGGCCCACAGCCGCCCGTGCTATATCATCAGCCTCGCCAAACCGGCCCATGGGGATTTTGCGTTTGGGCTGGAATTCATCATCACTGGTGGCAAAACCACCGCCGGGAATCGCCCCTGGTGCGATGCCGTTCACGCGAATACCTGCAGGTCCCAGATCGCGGGCCAGCTCCTTCATCATCATGGTCATGCCAGCCTTCGAGGCTGAATAATGCGGCAGGTTGCGCGGTGTAAAAGCATGCAGGGAGGTCATGAACAACAGCCGCCCGGCCAGTTTGTCCCGCACCATGTTCCGTGCAACATCCCGACCCAGCATGAAGCCGGAGCGTAAATTGGTGGTCAGCATGGCGTCAAAGGTTTCCTCTGACACGTTCAGGGCGGTATCAACTTCGTGACGTTTGGGGCAAGCGGAATGCACAAAAATGGCTGGTGGGGTATCGGCAACGCTGTCCCGAACTGTATGCCAGCCATCTTTAACGGACAAGTCAGCCACAATCGAACGGGCAGTGCCGCCGGTTTCCGCGATTTCCGCAGCAACAGCTTTCAGGCGCCCATCATCCACATCCGTCAGTACAAGCTGAGCCCCCTCGCCCGCCAACCGAACAGCGACGGCACGGCCAATATTGGACGCAGCGCCAGTTACCAGCGCAATTTCACCCTCAAACAACTTCTGACCCAGCAGGCTCATGGCAATATTCCTCCAAAAAATGTGACGATATCGTTTTCAGCCCGGCGCAACAACGCTATAACCGGGACCGAACAGGATGGCGGAACCACCACCGCACCTGATATTCAGCCAAGATCAAATAAGGGACCAGGCAGCATGTTTGCAAACAAAGACGGGTTAATGGAAGAAATCCGGGATCGCTTCGAGCATGTGGACACCTGCCCCGTCCAGGGCAAACGCATCTTTTTTGAAAATGCCGGTGGTGCCCTGACCTTGAAGTCAGTGGTGGAACGATCCACGGAACTTGCGAAAATCCCGGACAACCAGGGCCGCGACAATCCGGCATCGTACGAACTGGTGCGCTTGATCAATCAGGCCAAAGAAGATATCCGCAGCTTTTTGGGTGCAGCCAAAGGTCCGGTCTTTGTCGGCGAAAGCGGCACCGAATTGCTGTTCCGCCTGATCAGTACGGCCATCATCGAAGCCCCCGAAGGCGGTAATGTTGTCGGCAGTACGCTGGAACATCCGGCCTCAGTCAGTGCCTGTGCCCGCTGGTCCAAAATTGCCAACCGCGAATTTATCCGCGTGCCGCACAATGATGAAACCGGATCGGTTTCGGCGGAAGACTATCGCGCTTATGTAAATGCCGACACCCGCGTGGCCACCATTTTGCACACCTCACCCGTCACCGGCATGGCCGTGGATGTGGCCAGCATCGCCAAACTGATCCGCGAGGTATCGCCAGACTGTTACATCATCATCGATGGTATCCAGCACGCCGCCCATGGTGGCCTGGATATCGATAGCTACGACATCGACGGTTATGCCATCTCCCCCTACAAGGTATTTTCCCGACATGGCTATGGCATTGCCTGGGTGTCTGAACGCTTGGGCAACCTGCCACACAACAGCTTGATTGGTGCACCCGCAGATCAATGGGACCTTGGCACACGCGATACAGCATCCTATGCGACGTTTTCCGATGTGGTAAATTATTTTGATTGGCTGGGGGCGCATTTTACAGACTCTGAAGATCGCCGCACCCGTATTAACGCAGCGGGCAAAGCCATCCATGCCCATGAAAAAGCCCTGACCGATGCCATGTTGTATGGGGCCGGTGGCCAGGAAGGACTGGCGTCCATGTCCAATGTCTTCATCATTGGCGGCATCGACAATCCCCTGCGCGAAGGCTTGGTGTCCCTGGCCGTTGAAGGCAAGTCAGCCGTCGACGTTGTCAGCGCCTTGCGTGAAAAAGGCATTCGTACCCACGCTCGCAAAAATGATCATTTCTCTGGCAATATCCTGGGGCCTCTGGGCCGTGAAGATTGCGTGCGGGTAAGCATGTGCCACTACAATACGGAAGAAGAAGTCGCTGACTTCCTCGCCGCCATGAAAGACATTGCGAGCTAGCAATCTTCTGTAATCGCAATCACGGGCGGCAGCTTAATTTTTCTGTGTACAACCGGGCAACACTCAGGCCATTATATAAGACAGCTCTAATGTAAATGACTCGCCTGGGGAGGAACGTCATGAGAAGTCGTATAGTGATAGCCGTGGCCGCAATTGCGGTATTCTTTGGAATTCAGGCCGGACAGGGTGTTGGCGCTGATGAATTGCTGAAACCTTTCTTTCTGGCAGGCGAAAGCAGCAAAAGCCTGAGTGCCACGGCAACGGAAACCAAAAACAAACTCACTTTGGGTGGTTTTGAAGTGGTCGGGGAACATAGCCCTTACGAAAACACATTATTGCTGATCGTCACAAACGACGTTTTGAAAGCTGCTGCTGCGAAGTCAGATTTCGGCGGCTATGCTGCGGCACAACGTGTCTCTCTTAGTCTCGTTGGCGACAAGGTTCAGATTTCTTATACCAACCCGGAATATCTGGCCGCAGCTTATCGCATGGCGGTTGACCTGTCTGACATTCGCGCGGCTCTCGGCAAGGCTTTGGGCACCGGCGAGGCTTATGGTATGGCCGTCGGCATGACAGAAGACGATCTCCGGGGATACCATTACATGTTTGGCATGGAATATTTTGATGAGCCCAGTGAATTGGCGGAATATGACAGCCACGAAGAAGCCATTGCAGCTCTGGAAAAAGGTCTTGCAGCCAAAACAAGCGGCGTCAGCAAGGTTTACCGTGTTGACGTAACAGGCAAGAAAGAAAGTGTTTTTGGCGTCGGCATGGTTGGATCAGGTCCAGGCGGCACCATGCAGGATGATGAATATATAATGAGCCAGATTGATTTTTCGGACATCAAGTCTGCGGCCCATCTTCCTTACGAAATTCTGGTCAGCGGCAACAAGGTTTATGCGCTGTATGCCCGCTTTCGTATTGCCATCAGTTTTCCGGATCTATCCATGATGGGATCAAACAGCTTCATGAGCATCCTGGAATGCCCGGCGACGATTGAAAAGGCGCTGACCCTGGCAGCAGGTGGAACCCCTGTGGAAAACTGAAGCGGCTTGGTTCAGTTTGAGACGCAGGATGTCGTGACTTTCACGTTCTGGCTTCCACGTCCCGCACCTTCGCCATCGCTGGTCTGGGCTGACCCGGACTGATCTTGCAGCCGATTGAGGTGAGGCAGCTGTCCGGTAATACCAACGGCTGAAAGATCGCGCTCAAGGGTGGAAACAAATTCGTCCGTTCCGGCGATGAAGATTTCCCTGTCCGGGTTCGCGCCATCTTCTGCAAGCACCTTTTGCACCAGGTCAATTTCCTGCATACCGTCCAGTAACTCAAAATTGAAATTGTCGAGGGCATCGGCCCATGACCGGCAAAGGTTTTCCAGGTAATGTCCGCTTGTTGCGCTGGCCAGCCAGAACAATTGCATGTGTGCATCTTCGTCCAGGGACATGGCATGTTCGATGAGGCTGCGCACAGGTGCAAAACCCGTATCCTGCGCCACAAAAACATATTGACGGCCGGCCGAGTGGTTCAAGACAAAATTCCCGGTCGGACCGGTTAATGTTAATTCCCTGACCTTGCCATTTTGACCTGACAGTTCCTCGAACAAACGATCATCATCCTGGCGTACAACATGAAATTCCAGGTTCCGGTCATCGCAGGGGCAGCTGGCAACCGGCAAGGTCCGGGTGGCAATGACATCGTCATCGCGCATCACGACAAGGGCCGCATTTTGTCCGGCCAGAAAACGAAAGCGCTGGCTGCGCGGGGTTTGCACGCGCACGATCAACAAGTCTTCTGCCGCGGGCACAATCGACCGAACCCTGACCATGATTTCCTGATGGGCAATATCATCGACGCTTCCGGCTTCGGCAACATCAAGAACCACGCCATCTGACACAGCAGAACAGGCACAGGTCAGTATAAATCCCTGGGACCTTTCCCGCTCATTAAAAGGGTAGTCCGTATGTTTGATGGTCTCGATCTCGCCCTCGATGAGCCGCGCCCGGCACAAACCACAGGTGCCGTTGGAACAACCATAGGGCATGGCAAAGCCTGCCTTCAGCCCGGCCTGAAGGATCGACTCATTTTCTTCCGCCCAAAAGCTGTGCCCGCTTGGCAGGATGGATATGCGTTTTTCCATGGTTCTTTAGGAGGATGCCAACGACTGCGCTGTATCCCATTCCACCCGCATCCATTCAACGCAGGCAATGGCCTGATCAAACAGGGAATAACGACAGCCCTCGCCGTAATCCAGGTTGGGAATAAATTCGGTTGATATCTGACCCAGCGGGCTGTCGTCAGTTTGGGCGTGATGACGCAATAATTTCCGCACAACTTCTTTCCAGGGCTCCAGGGCCGCCAAATCCCAGTCTGCATGCCAGGTGCCAGGGGCAGGTTCGGCAAAGGGATACTGAATGCCACGACCCGGATTGCCGTTTTCATCGCTGGCTTGAGTATTCAAGGGATTATTCGGTACCGCAGCGCGGGCATGACAATGGCCGATCCAATTGTTGTCGATCCATTCACTGCACACATCACCATCCACAAAGGGGTCCAGCACCAGTTTGCCTGACGCCACATCGCTACTGATATCAAAGACCTGTTGTTCCCGTGGATTATCCATTTTGAAAATGACGTGGCTGTGATCCAGGGTCATGCGAAAGGGCAACCCGCGCGATTCTGCGAGATGTGCTACAGGGGTGACCCGGCGGAAATCCTCGGACCACATATTCACATGAACTTCCAGGCAGGGCATGACACCCTGTTTGTCACCCAGTTCCAGCGATGTTTCATAGAAATTGACGACGTCTTCGTTGCTGGCAAGTTCACCATCGGCGCGCTTGGCCAGGACCTGAACATTGTGCACGGTTGATCCCAGGTCACCGGCAATGGCCAGATTGTTGGCCAACAAGTCTTCGTCGCGACCAACGGCATAAAACCAGCCACTGCCGCGCACCGGCAAGCCATATTTTTTTGAGGCCGCCCGGAAATCTTCTATTTCGTGGGGATCTGGTGTTTTGTCCACATAGTCAAACACACCGGCGTCGCGCACCATGGCGAAGCGGGTGTCGATATCAGGCATGCCATCGGCCTCTGTATGTCGAATGCCATTGGTCTGAATACCAAATAAAAGATCTTTGTTCATGACAGCCCTCTTTCACTCGATTGCGCGCACGTTAAAACTTCTTCAAACCAATCACGCCGACAACGCCCGCCAGCGCCATTGAAGCCGAGGCAACCAATACAGCATCGCTGAAACCGACAGTAAAGGCTGTGCGAACGGTCATGTCCAGGGCATCCACCTGGTCCTGACTGAGGGAGGCAGGTGGCACCAGGGCAGCCAAGCGTTGAACCTGGCCATTAATTAACGACAACTGTTCTGCATCAAGGCCCAAAGCAGCCAGATTTGCGGCAAGGCTTTTTGTAAAGCCGTTGGTCAGCAAGACGCCCATCATGGCGACGGAAACCAAACCCGCGACCCTGGACATGGTGTTATTTACAGCCGAGGCCAAGCCACTGCGCCCTTCTCCCGCGGCGTTCAGGGCCACCGTTGTCAGTGGCGCAATAAAAAATCCCATCCCTGTGGACAATATGACAAGAGGTGGCAAGACGTGGCGAAAATAGGTCCCGTCGGCTGGCACCTGGGCCAGCCAGAATAATCCACCTGCAATCAGAAACGGGGCACTGGCCAACAAAGGCCCGGCACCGTGTTTGTCCATTAACTTTCCCACGGCACGAGACAATAACACCATGGCGATAGATATGGGCAAACCGGCGGCACCGGCCTGAAGGGCTGTGAGGCCATAGACCTGAATATGAAAGAAGGGCAGCAAGAACAACGCACCCTGGAAGCCGGAAAAAAACAGAAAAGTTTGCATGTTCACCAAGACAAAAACACGCCGCCGAAACATCCACAAGGGCAGCATGGGAGACTTGCAAATTGCTTCATAAACAATCAAAAGCGGCAGCAAAATTGCGGCAGCGATGAGAGAAACAATCACCAGATCATCAGCAAAACCACGCCGCGCGCCTTCCAGTAAACCAAAGACCAGAGCGCCCAAGCCGCTGGTAATTCCGATGATGCCAATAATGTCCAGGCGAGCCGTTGCCGTCTGCCCAAAAGGTGGTCTTGGCACACCACGCAGAAAGAAATATGCAGCGGCACATAGCGGCAGATTGATAATAAAGATCCAGTGCCAGGACAGAAGATCAACCGCCGCCCCACCGGCAAGTGGTCCGAGCGGTATCATCATGGAGCTAATGGCCGTCCAGCTGCCAATCGCCATGCCGCGTTGAGCCGCTGGAAAACAGGCATTTAGCAGGGCCAGGCTGGAGGGCAGAACAATGGCCGCTGCCAGACCCTGGGTCGCGCGGGCAAAAATCAACATGTCACCTGACGTCGACGCCGCACAGAACAGGGACGATGCTGCAAAGGCAATAATGCCATAGCGCAAAACCCGGCGATAACCAAACCGGTCACCAAGAGCCCCGCCCATCATCATCAACGAAGCCACAAACAGAAGATAAATTTCAGCCACCCACAAAGCGCTGGCCGCATCCATGCCCAGCTGAGCCTGCATAACCGGCAGAGCTGTATTAACAGCCATCATGTCAGCAAAGCCCATGCCGCTGACAATCGCTGTTGTCATCAGGACCTTTTTTTCCTGTCCTTTTGTAAGCGGCGTTGGCAACGTCATGCGGATTAAATCCGGTTGCTGATGGCCTGCATCATTGCGACGCAGGCACCAGTTTCCATACCTTGCCGGAATTCCCCACCGGGATGCCCTGGGCCGTTGTCATCAAATATAGCTCGCCTTCATTGTCTTCGCCCAGGCTGTGCAGCCGCACATTCATTTGATGCAGTTTTTCGATTCTCCACAGAGACTTCCAGACGGCTTGCGGGGTGGCCACAAATATCTGCCCCGAAGGCCGTTGAATGACCGAACTGAAATCGCCAAAAACAAACTTGCCATAGAGCGATGGCAGGGCTTTTCCGCGATAGAGGAAGCCGCCAATATTAGCAGTGCCCATGGGGTCAGCATCAACCTTCGACCATTTCCGTTTGACGGACCAATTTGCATATTCGATCACGGGATCGCGGATAGGCTCACCCAGCAGGCCGGTTTTCGGGCAGTCTTTTGGTGGATTGAAGGCACGGGCGCGCTCATAACAATGCCGCCCCTCCCGCACTGACCAGCCATAGTTCCCCTGTTTATCGACCAGGTAAACCGTTTCCCAAAACGATTCAGCGACCCCACTGACAAACATGTCACCGTTGCCACTGCGGTCAAAGGACAAACGGAAAGGGTTGCGGAAACCCCAAGCGTAAATCTCGTCACGACCTTCTGATTTACCACGAAAAATATTGGTCAGGGGAATGGCGTAACCTGGGTGGCCCTTGTCAGTATTTTCGGGATTTATATCAAGACGCAAGATTTTGCCCTTCAGGCGCTGGGTATCCTGGGCATAGCGATCATATTTATGAAAACGTTTCGGTATTTTGAACGGGTCTTCGTCGATTTCGTCTGCATGACGATAGGCGTCGCCCTCGTCCCGTTTCGGCGGTACGTAGACATCAGGCACACCATGGGCCCCGCCGCCATCACCAACACCGACATATAAATAGCCATCGGGGCCAAAGGCCAGGCCACCGCCATTATGTTTGCGATTGACCCAGTCAAATTCCAGCAAAACCCGTTCGGAGGCCGGGTCAGCACGGTTTGGATTACTGGCCGAAACTTTAAACTCCGAGGTTCGCCAGGTGTAGGCTGTCTTGCCGGTAAAGGGGGAATTTGGCCGTCTTTTGGCACTGTAGTTGACGTAGAACCTGCCGTTTTTGGCAAATTGCGGATGGAAGGCCAGGGCCAGCAAACCGCGTTCATCAAAGGCTTGTTTCAGTGGCGTCAGTTTATCCCGCAAGTCGAGAAACGGTGCGGCAAGTTTATTGCCGTTTGCCTCCAGCACATAAATCACACCGAGCTGATCGCCAATAAATTTCCGACCGCTGGTATCCGGCGGCGCCACAAGCAAGAGCGGGGCGGACAAACCTTCCGCCACAAGTTCAAGCGTAACCTTCGGCAGGGCTTCAGCCGCCATCGCAGCACCGCCAAGAGAAAAGGTTATCGCGATTGCCAGACAGGTTTTTTTCATGGTGTCCCCAATTTTCAAATCTGTCGCATCAAAATCTTTTTAAATAGTCAGGTTCCTGGTATCCAGCGCTGGAAGGCCAGGGTCAGTGGAAATCCAACCAGGGCAAACAGAGCGAGGTTTGTCTCGCCACTGGCGGCGATCAGCAAGGCATCCAGAAGGCATATCCCCGCCAGTAGGGAAACCACAGCCCGCGGCACATTGATCCGGGACGGGAAGACCAAAAAGGACAGGGCGTACAAAACCCAGAGCAAAAAGACCGCCAGAATAACCAGACTTGTCTGATCGATTTCCAGCATGCCCGCTGCATAAGCAAAGGGAATGCCCAGAAAGATCAGGGGCCAAAGATTAGTGATTTGATTGAGGTTTTCCTGCTTGGCAGCAAAGGTCAAACCGATCAAATAACACAGCAATACACCTGCCCCGAAATACAGTCCGTTCGGCAATGACGTCGTCAGCACCAGTCCTGCGGCCACATAAATCAGCATGCGACAAGCGCCCATGACCAGGGGACTCAACGGGTTATTTTTATGGTTCCAGTTATAAAATGTGATACAGGCCGCCAAGGCCAGACCGGCAATCGCCGGGCCCCAGCCCGTGCCATTTGGTAATTGCGTTCCGGCCCAGGCCAAGCCGGCAATGCCCAGTAAAAGCATGCCAAAGCCCAGGTGGAAGATTAGTCGGGCCGACACCTGACCGGATGGAATGGGCCGTTCCGGGCGCTCCGCCGCATCAATTTCCGCATCAAAGGCGTCATTCAGATACATACCGCCGAGATAGAAAAACGTCATGGAAATCATCAAGGCCCAGATTTGTGCCGAGCTCGCGCTCGTACCAGCACTTACACTGGCGAGCGTCAGTCCGGCCAGAACATTGGTCCAGACAGTGGGTAAATTCGAGACCCTTCCAAGACGCAGGGCAATCTGAATATTCATCAAATATTGTTCCGGAATCTATTTGTTTGAGGCACGATTTTTGAGCCAGGCCAGACTGTCGAGAATAATAGCCTCGTCCATTTCGTTTACTTCATGCCCGGTGCCAATTCCGGTCAACAAGGTAATGGTCAATTCGCCACCCAGATGTTCGCGAAACTCTCGCAAGCCCGCCAGAATTGTCAGAATGCCATCCTCATTGCGCATCTCCAGCGCCGGATGCCAGAGATCAAAGCCCAGCTTGTCCAGCAAGGCACACACACGGTCTTCATTGCCCGGTGCCAACAAGCCTTTGGCAACACTGTAGCGGGTATCCAGGGCCAGACCGATGGCCACGGCTTCACCGTGGCGCACAGCATGGTCGGTGATGGACTCAAGTTTGTGCGCCGCCCAGTGGCCATAATCCAGTGGCCTGGCGCTGCCAGCTTCAAACGGGTCACCACCAAAGGCAATTTGATGCATGTGCAATTCAGCACAGCGCCGGATCAGGTGATTAACTGCGGGGGGATCAAACCGGGCCAGGGCTTCGGCATTGGCTTCTAGGGCGGCAAAAAAACTGCCATCCCTGATCAGGGCCACCTTGACGGCTTCCGCCATACCGGCCCGCCGGTCCCGTTCATTCAGGCTCGCCAAATAGGTCGAATCATTGATCACAGCAAACGGCGGCGCGAAGGAGCCCAGTAGATTTTTTGAGCCCCAGGCGTTCACCCCGGTTTTGACCCCAACACCGGAATCGTTTTGTGCCAGGACAGTTGTCGGCACCCGGATCAGACGCAGGCCCCTGTGTGTCGTGGCCGCCACATAGCCGATCATATCCAGAAAGGCCCCGCCACCGATGGCCATGACAAAGGAATGTCGATCAATACGCAAATCCAGCATTTGTTTTTGCAATCGGGCAATAAGGTCCGGATCGTTTTTGACACCTTCGCCGCCGGAAATAATTTCCGGTGCTGCGACCAGATCAATGGTTTCCGCATTGGCCTGAGCATAGTTTGTAATGTCATCGGCCAAATTCGGCAGAGCATCAGCCACACCGGCGTCAATGAACGTGACAAAGCGATGCTGTCGGTGGCTTTCCAGACGGGTCAAGGCCTTGATAAAAACCTCGTTGTCCGCAGCGAACATGTTTTTGGTAAAATAAACGGGATAAGCGAAGGGCACAGAAAACTGCTGCATATACACATCCGTGCCCGATTGCAGTTCCGTATCCAGATCACCCATATCTCGTGCCTCAGCCATTAATTTGCCATCCCCAAATGATCGGCTCCAATCATCCCCCGATGATCAATCTCAAGTGTCAGCCTAGCCATAAATGTGATTATTTGTCCATCGTTAGACATATTACATAATTTATTCAAACACGTGACGCAGGATCATGTCCTTAACGGCTGTGGGGGCTAATGGCCCCTCTTCGGCGAAGGCGGCGTCAGAGGTCATGAAGACAGCCCCTTCTTGATCGTCGTCTGTGGGTCGCCCATGCGATCCCTTGACCAGGCTGGCATCCAGCGGAATGACATCCATCAGGGTACGAAAGCCCAGTATTTTTTTGACCAGCCGCCAAATGATCGCAACCTTGGGGAAGGTAATCGCCGGGTCCATGAACAGTTCCACCGGATCGTAACCCGGCTTGCGATGGATTTCGACGGTGGGGGCAAAGTCCGGGCATTTGGCATCGTCAAGCCAATAATAATAAGTAAACCAGCTGTCCGCATCTGAAATTGCCACCAGATCCCCTGCCCGGTCATGATCGAGGCCACGTTCCACTTTGCCAGCGGCATCCAGCACTTCCTCGACGCCGGGCTGGGCTTCGATCAGGCTTTTGATTTCCGCCAGACGGCTTTTGTCGTTGACATATATATGGGCGATCTGATGATCTGCCACGGCGAAAGCCCCGCTGGCACCGGGATCAAGTATCTCTTTGTCGTGCTCTTCCTCGCGCACCTGAATGAGGCCAGCCTGGCGCAACACACGATTTAGATGGACGGGACGATTGACGGGCGTGATGCCATATTCCGACAATACAATGATCCGGGCATCATCGGCTTCGGCCTGGTCGATAATCTGGCCACAAACCCCATCCACTTCGCGCAGGTCGACGGCAATATCAGGATGGTCGGGGCCAAGGCGTTGCAGGTTGTAATCAAGGTGCGGCAAGTAGACCAGGGTCAAGGTCGGGTCACTGGTTTCGCGCACATGAACGGTCGCATCACCAATCCACTGACTGGATGAGATGTCCGTAGCTGGTCCCCAAAACCGGAACAGGGGAAAACGTCCAAGTTTCTTGGTCAACTCAACCCGCAAGCTTTCTGGCTTGGCATAACAGTCTGGCAACTTGCGCCCGTCGGCTGGATACATGGGCCGCGGCGTCACGCCAATATCCGCCGTGAGGTACATGTTGTACCACCAGAACATATTGGCACAGGTGAATGTCTTGTCGCGCGCCTTGGCCGTCTCCCAGACCCATTCGCCCTTGATCAGTTTATTGGATTGGCGCCAAAACCAGATTTCCGACAAATCCTTGAAGAACCAGCCGTTGCCCACAATGCCATGCTCACTTGGCAAGGTGCCCGTCAGATAGGTGACTTGTGAGGCACAGGTCACTGCCGGGGTGACCGTGTGCAGGGGTCGTATGCCGCCTTTATCGCTGAGTTTTTTTAGGTTCGGTGTGTTCGCCCCTACCATCGAAGGCGACAACCCCACCACATTGATGACAACCGTCTTGCGCATTCAGTCTGTTCCCCCGATATTTTTTTCGTCGCTGCCGTCAGCGCTCTTCGTGAGTTGCTTGTGGGCCTGCCACAAAGCGACCTTGCCGGACAACACCGATTGACGTGTCGCAAATTGTTTCAGATTACGGCAGTCACTTAAAGCCAGACTGATTCTGATTTCTTCAATAATCAGCCCCAGTTCTTCGACAGCGGCCTCTGGTCCCGCAACGGCTGCGGTCAACATCTTGCGGCCAATGCCAACCAGATGTGCGCCCAGCGACAAGGCCTTTGCGGCCTGAAGTCCATCTGAAATGCCGCCTGTGGCAATAATCGGCAAACCGGTGTCGCGAACTTCCAACACACTGCAGGCCGTCGGAATACCCCAAGTGGAAAAGGTTTGGGCCAGGCGTGCACCGCGTCGGTCCCTGGCTGTTTCTGCACGCATACCTTCGATCAGGGTAAAGCTGGTCCCGCCCATGCCGCCGACATCAATGGCCGCAATCCCGGTATCCTTTAGCCGGTTTGCGGTAACCTGATCAAAGCCACAGCCGGTTTCCTTGACAATCACCGGCACCGGCGATTTGGCCACCATGTTGCCGAGGGCCTCAAACGCACCACCGGGTTTAATATCACCTTCCGGCTGCACCAGTTCCTGCAGGACATTGATATGGACGGCCAGGGCGTTGGCTTCGACCATGTCGACCAGCCGGGCCAATATGTCTGTGCCGGTCTCACCTTCCAGAACCTGCGAAATGCCGATATTGCCGCAAATAAAGGCATCGGGCGCATGTTGGCGGACAATGGCATAGGACGGCACCAGATCAGGGTCGAGCAAAGCGGCACGCTGGCTGCCCACACCCATGGCCACGCCATGGGCCTGCGCGGCAGTGGCGAGGGCGGCATTAATTTTTTCGACGTCCGGATGGCCACCTGTCATGCCCGCAATTAAAATGGGCGCCCGCAAATCAAAGCCCAGAAAGCTCAACGCGAGATCAACATCGTCCGGGCTTGTCTCTGGCAAGGTGACCGGCACAAGGGTTACGTCGGACCAGCCTGGATCACAGGCAGAGACCGCCGCATCGCTCATGGCGAGCGCGACATGATCCAGTTTGCGTTGACGAATGGAAGGATCACTCATTCCCGACCTCGTCCTTTGCTGTTGGCCCGGATTGTCGCCGAACGGGTCAAACGGGTTTTGTGGCGCATTGACACAAACGAGTTCGATAATGCCGGGAGCGGAAGAGATGCCCCGGCGTTCGACTCACATCTACAGAGCGAACTTGCAATGCAGGATCCAGGCGACATCAGCAATACGTTCGTCGCGGTCATAAGCCTCTTCCCATGCCGGCATTTTCCGGAATCAATTGGTAATACGCTTGAAGACGAAAGAGGGCGTGTAGCATTTGGACGTTTGCCTGGAGGTCTTAGATTTTTTTGAAATATTCGATCATGATATCAGCGTCTTCGTTGGTAAGACCTAAATTGGGCATCACAGTGCCCGATTTTACCGATCCAGGATTCATCAGCCAAGCCTTCATGTTTTCCGGGGTGTTTTTCAGCTTCCCCCCAAGCAGGCGTTTTCGCGTTTTCATACCCTTCAGGGACGGCCCGGCATCGCCGTAGGCGTCTTCAACTCCGGGAATATAGTGGCAGCCACCACACCCTTTTTCCAGTAGGAGCGCTTTGGCCTCAGGCGAGGCGTTTGCGCTTGGGGCACCTCCAGCAATGCAAAAGACAAAAAGCACCAGCGCGATGCCAGCCAAGGAAGCGGGAGACTTGCGCAATCCTGGAAAGAAAGTGGTTGGCTGGAGACGGGGACCTGAAGTCAGAGCAAAACAAGTGAACTGGAGTAGCTTCGTCATTATTCGTCTTTTCTATCTGAGAAATTCGTCTTTTCGAAATGAAATCAAACAATACAAACAGCGGAAATTGTTCTGTAAACGGCAGAAGCCTGGCCGCCCTTGGACGACCAGGCTTCTTTCCGGTTTATTCAGACTTACGGTACGATCTTATAGACTGTATCGCGAGAGCCGAATGGCCCCATAGAACCCGACGTTAAGGCGTAAACATTGCCTTTAAGGTCTTGTAAAACGGCCAGGATATGAGTTTTGAATTTATCATTGGTCACATTGGCACGCTCGAAGCTCCATTTGCCACCACTTTTGGTCGCAGCATAAAGCCTGCCACTGCTGCCACCGAAGGTCATGCTCCAGTCGCCAAAGATGTATTTACCCTGCCACGCCTTGTGGCTGCCGCGATAGACAGAACCACCAATCACGTTCACACCATCGCAATTTTTGCCCTTGAACTTGACACAGTGATTGTACTCGATGATTGGAGCAATCATGTTTTTGGAATCACAGGACTTCAGGTGGTCATTCGGGTTGTGGTAATCGAAGCAGTGAGTTCCTTCCATTACGCGCCAGCCGTAGTTGCCGCCACTGGTAACGATGTCCACTTCCTCGTAACTGTTCTGTTGAACGTCGGCCACGAAGAGTTCGTTCGTGCCGCCAGTGTCGAAGGTCATCCGCCAAGGGTTGCGGAAACCATATGCGAAGATCTCGCCCCGGGCACCCTTTTGATTAACAAAGGGATTGTCCGCTGGAATCCCGTACTCAAGACCTTCAGACTTTGAATCTACATCGATCCGCAAAATCTTGCCTAAAAGGTTACTTAAGTCCTGCGCGTTGCCTGTCGCTTTATTATGGCCCCAACCCCAGTCATCGGCAAATCCACCATCGCCAAGGCCGAGATAAAGTTTGCCGTCAGGTCCAAATCCCATCGTACCGCCGTTGTGATTGAATTGTGGCTGTTCGATCTTCATCAGCACACGTTCCGAACCAGCATCAGCAACATTGGGGTTATCGGATACTTTGTACTCGGAAAGATAGGCGGTGTGGTTGCCGAAAATCTCGTGGGTCAAACCTTCTGCTTCACGCACAATTTCCCGACTGGAATAGACATAAAATTTGCCATTATTCTTATAGTCTGGATGGAATGCAAACCCCAGCGTGCCCCGCTCATCAAAGCGGACATATTGCTTGACGATCTTGGCACTCAGGTCAAGAAATGGTTTTGCCCTCATCGTACCGTCGGCATTGACCACGACAATCGCGCCTGTCTGCTCCATGATGAAAATTCGCCCGGTACCATCGGGTGCTTCCTTGAGGTCAATAGGAGATTCAAGTCCTGTTGCAAAGGCCTCAACTTTAACATCCAAGGCCATGGCAGGACTGCCAATAAACGCCAAGGATACAGCTGCAGATACAGCTAATTTTTGTAATTTGTGCACAATATACCTCTTCCTGTATTAACTGTTATTAGTTGTTATCGGTAGAGTGAAACTTTAGCAACACATTGATTTTACAAGCTAAAGTTAGACCACATAATTCCCCAAAAGGGGTTTCAAAAACGCCCAAAAAGGGGTCTTAAGATGTGAAATAGATATGAGATTAAATAATATTGATTATTTCAACACCCCTCCGCCAAACAAGTTTACTGACAAAAAGGGATTAAGCAACCAGATGTTTTGAAATTTCACTTTGCCGTAATCAGCCGTCCTGTTTTCCCTTTTGCCGTCAATTTCTACGAGAACTGCGCTGACGAAGCGTTCAAGAGATCCGATAGTTGGAAAGATGCAAACCTTGTGGGTGCGTCGCTTGAGTTCCTGCTGGGCGCTTGAGTTCCTGCTGGACGCTGCCTTCAATGGCGCACTTGGCGCAAACGCCAAGAGATTTTCCAGACGTCAGGTTACAGGGACCAAAAATGCGAGTACGTTAATAAACTTTACTAAACCGGATTGAAGTTTGATCAGGCTGGCGAATTTGTGGATTTCGGGACAAGCAGGTCATGAATAGCCGCAGGGCCATAAATTAGGCCGCGGCGTCAGACTTTTTGACATTATGAAATCTTGCCTATGAAATTTTACCTATGAAGTTTTACCTATGAATTTTCACCTGGAACCTGAAACGGACGATCACGTATGAAACTCGATCCCGACGGTGATTGTCATCTAACCTATTGCACCAACATTCACCCTGGGGAAACCTGGCCTGATGTACGTGCCAGCCTGGAAAATTATTTACCGCGGGCCAAGGCGGCACTGGTCCCGGATGAAGCCTTTGGTATGGGTTTACGGTTATCGGCCATTGCAGCCAACGACATGGCCCGGCCAGAAGCCCTGGCTGAATTCAAAGATTTTCTTGCACAGCAGAATCTATATGTCTTTACCCTGAACGGTTTTCCCTACGGCGACTTTCACGGCACGCCGGTCAAAGAAAATGTTTATCTGCCGGACTGGCGGGACAACGCCCGTCTGACATACACCAACCAGCTGGCTGATATTCTGGCAGATATATTGCCGGATGGTATGGACGGCAGTATCAGTACCGTGCCTGGCGCGTTCAAAACCCTGATCATGTCCGACCGTGATATCACTGAAATTATGGAAAACATGGTCCGGCACGCGGCCCATCTGGTCGACATCCATCAGCGCACGGGCAAGCTGATCTCGCTGACGCTGGAGCCTGAGCCCTGTTGTTTCATCGAAACCATAGACGAATCCGTCGAATTTTTTGAAACCTGGCTCTTCTCGGCGGCAGCCCGTGATCAGTTGATGGGATTGACGTCGCTGGATGCGGCAGACGCTGAAGCGGCCTTGCGCCGTCATCTGGGCCTTTGCCTTGATCTTTGCCATGCGGCAGTTGAATTTGAAGAGGCCGACGAGGTCGTTCGCAAACTGGAAGCCGCCAACATCAATATCGGCAAAATGCAAATCAGCGCTGGATTGCGTTTTGCGCCAGTGACAGATCGCACGCTGGAGCTGTTGAAACCTTTTGATGATGCGATTTATCTGCACCAGACCGTGGCCAATTCCAGCGGCAATCTGACCCGCCACATTGATCTGCAACAGGCCTTTGAGTCCCACGCCGCTGGCGCCAGCGCAGAGGAGTGGCGGGTGCATTTTCATGTGCCGATATTTCTTGATGACCTTGGTGAATTTGCCACGACCCAAAACTTCATCCGGGAAATACTGGCCATCCATCGTAAAAAACCAATCTCCAGCCATCTTGAAGTTGAAACTTACACCTGGAATGTCCTGCCGCCGGAATATCGCAACGTAGATGTGGTCGACGCTATCGTGCGTGAGTTGAACTGGGTTCGACAGCAACTGACACCAGAGGCTGAGGGGTAAACAAATATGAGCAATCCCACACGCCCCCTGGAACTCATGCAAGAATGGCTGCAAAAGCAATTGCCCGACGAGGCCTTCCATTGGCTGACTGATAGCGCCGCTGCTTTGGATGGCGCGGCTGATCGTGATCTCTATCTTGCCGTTAGTCTGGTACCGCGCAAGCTTGGCAAAGCTGATCTGATTTTAACAGCGGCTGACATGAAAGCCGCAGATGAAGCTCGATCTGGCTGGTGCCCTTTGAACTGGAGTGTGGATCAGGCAGCCAGACTTGTGATCATGCTTGCGGCAACACCGGAGGGACCGGAATTTGCCCGCCGCCTGGAGCAACTCTGCATTACCGCAGATGTTCGCGAATCCATTGCCTTTTATCAGGGCTTGCCACTTTATCCCGACGGGGAACGTTATGTTGCCAGGGCGGGCGAGGGTCTGCGCACCAATATGAAGGCTGTGTTTGAAGCTGTAGCCCACAACAATCCCTACCCGGTCGAAAACTTTGGCGAAAATGCCTGGAACCAGATGGTGCTGAAAGCCATTTTTATCGGCAGCAAGCTTGATCCCATTCAGGGCCTGGATGGACGTCGCAATCGGGACCTGGCAACAACATTGATTGATTATGCCCATGAACGTCAGGCCGCCAGTCGCACCATAACGCCTGAACTTTGGCGCATGATCGGCCCCTTTGCCAACGATGAGCTGATTGATGATCTGGGCTGGCCATTGGGTCGCGAACTCATTGTCGAGCGCCAGGCAGCGGCTTTGGCCTTATCGGAAAGCCCGCACGAAAAAGCCACAGCCATGCTTAATTCTGTACCAGAGATCAAATCAGACATTGAAGCCGGACGCGTTTCTTGGGAAACTGTTTGTAATGACGCACCAAAACCCTAGTAACATAAGGGTTTAAGGGGAATACAAAAATGAAAACCATCGATCCGCACATTCACATGAGCGCCCGCACCACCGACGATTATGAGGCCATGGCCGCTGCTGGTGTTGTCGCCGTAATCGAGCCCGCCTTCTGGCTGGGTCAGACCCGCACAAATGTCGGCAGCTTTATCGATTATTATTCATCGCTGATTGGTTGGGAACGCTTCCGGGCGGCGCAGTTTGGCATCAGCCATTATTGCACCATTGGCCTCAACAGCAAGGAAGCCAACAACGAAGCCCTGGCGGAAGAAGTTATGGATATCTTGCCGCGCTTTGCCACCAAGGAAGGCGTCGTCGCCATTGGTGAGATCGGCTATGACGAACAGTCCGCGGCGGAAGACAAATATTTCCGGGCCCAGTTGGAACTGGCAAAAGAACTCGACATGCTGGTCATGATCCACACGCCCCACCGGGACAAGAAAAAAGGCACCAGCCGTTCCATGGATGTCTGTCTGGAACACGGACTGGCCCCCAACAAGGTCATCGTTGATCACAACGTTGAAGAGACCGTCAAGGAAACACTGGACCGGGGATTCTGGGCCGCTTTCACCTTGTACCCACAAACCAAGATGGGCAACGAGCGCATGGTCGAAGTCGTGCGCCAATATGGTTCGGAACGGATCATCTGTGATTCCAGTGCCGACTGGGGTGTCTCTGACCCCCTAGCTGTGCCCAAGGTTGCGAACCTGATGGCCAGCAAAGGCATTGATCAGCACCACATCCACATGACCTGCTATCAAAATGCCATCAACGCCTATGGCCAAAGTGGTCAGTTCAACGAAGAAGACTGGCTCAACCCGGCGCCCATCGATCAACGCACATTGTTCGATGATAACTCCGTCCTGCGTGGCCAGAACCCGCGTATTGATGAAGCAGATGCGCCCTTGAAAGATGCCGCTGTCGGTTAAGCGCCTGGCGGTCAAACATCCGATGTCCGTTATCGACGATCCTGACTGCACATTCGATCTGACCGTTCCCGTGGTCGTCATCGGTGGCGGGGCCTGCGGTCTGGTCGCCGCCCTAAGTGCCCATACCATGGGCGCTGAAGTTATCGTGCTGGAACGCGACCCGGTGCCCAGGGGCTCAACGGCCTTGTCATCAGGCATGATCACGGCCTGTGGCAGTTCCCCGCAAAAAGCCGCAGACATTCACGATGACACACCGGAACTGTTCGCCCGCGATATCCAGGCCAAAGCCGGGGGGCGGGTTGATCCAGATTTGCTGGCGGCGATTTGTACAGAGTCCGGGCCAACGATCGACTGGTTGATCAAACACCACAACATGGACCTTGTGCTGGTCGACGGCCCACCCTATCCCGGCCACAGTCGCCAGCGCACCCATGCCCCACCGACGAACAGTGGTGCGGACTTGATGGCCGATCTTTTGCGCGCCGTTGATGCCGCCCACATTGATGTCATCTGCAATGCGACGGTCAGAGAACTGGTTGTCGACGGTGACAGGGTGCGGGGCGTGCAGATCACACGTCCCGATGGCAGCATAGAACGCCTGGGCTGCGAGACCCTGGTGCTGGCCTCAAGCGGCTTTGGTGGCAACGCGGACATGGTGGAAAGCTGGCTGCCGGACATGGCGGGATCGATATATTTTGGTCATGAAGGCAACCAGGGAGAAGCGATATTATGGGGCCAGGCTTTGGGTGCGGCCTGTGAAGACATGGGGGCGTTCCAGGGTCATGGATCTGTTGCCACGCCGCACTCCATCACGGTTTCCTGGGCGTTGCTGAATAACGGTGGCATCCTGGTCAACCAAACGGGGATCCGTTTTTGCGATGAAAGCCTGGGGGCCTCGGAACTGGCGGCAACCGTTTGCCAACAGGACGGCAGCGTCTGGTCAGTGATAGATCAAGGCCTGTATGACGGGGCCATGCGTTTTCCAGATTTCAAAAACCTGCAAACCTTAAGGGCCATTAAATCCGGCGCGACGGCTGCAGCACTTGCACAAGCCTGCAAGTTGCCCGTACCGGCACTGGAAGAAACCCTGGCGAAACTTGAAAAGTCCCCTGCCCTGACAGCGCCTTATCATGCCATCAAGGTCACCGGTGCCTTGCTGCAAACACAGGGTGGTTTGGCCGTCGACACAAATGCCCGCGTTCAGCGACCGGACGGCAGCACCTTGCCAAACCTGTTCGCTGGTGGCGGCGCGGCACGCGGTATTTCGGGGACTGATGGCAGCGGTTATTTGTCGTGCAATGGTTTGCTGTCAGCCGTCACCCTGGGCCGCATCGCCGGTCGCGAAGCCGGCATACAAATTAACGCGTTGCCTTGAAGACAATCCAGCCAAACAAGAACTGGTTAAAGAAAAACACAGTCGTTGACGGCGCCCTGAGCGTTTCTCCCATATCCGGATTGCCGCCGTAATAGAGCCAGAAGCCGATCATAAATCCGATAAAGGAAGCTTGAGTCAAAGCGAAATGCAGAACCGGCAGCCAACCGGCCTCGGCCTCCGGCCACAAACGGTAGAACACACCAAACATAAACATCAGCACAAAACCAATAAGCATGATATGCGCGTGCGCAGGCATCTGACTGTGATCATCCACCGAGACCATCATCAAGCCGACGCCCAAACCAATAATCGAATAGAGAACCGAAAGCCGCAAATAACTTTTCGACAGTGGCCGCATGCTTTTCCTCCTGGAATTAAGCCCTGGGGCTATTTTAGCGTTCCGTCGGGGTTGCGCCAGTGCCGGAAGATTGAGGGCCGTTTCTTCGGGAAACTGGCGAAGAAACGGTCTGCCTGATCCCGGTATGAAACAACGTATTATATGACATAATCAGAAATGCCCCATACCTGCACCCCTGGCATCACATTGCTTTGCGATATTCATGGCCTTTGGCCACGACACATAGGTGCAAATAATTACAATGAAATCAATAGTTTAACTTAATTCGACTGTCATGGTTTGTGGTGCAGTGTCATCGGTTTTCACCACGAACTGCACCACCCACCACAGACATATTATTTGAATACTCAAATTTGCCTATTGGTACTCAGCCCATTAGAGACGTTCAACAATTGTGACATTGGCCATGCCGCCGCCTTCGCACATGGTCTGAAGGCCATAACGCTTGTTCCGGTTCTTCAGGGCGTGAACCAGTGTGGTCATCAACTTGGTTCCTGATACGCCCAGCGGGTGACCAAGTGCGATGGCGCCGCCATTGACGTTCAGTCGCTCTGGATCAGCACCGGTTTCTTTCAACCAGGCCAGTGGAACCGAAGCAAACGCTTCATTCACTTCGAACAGGTCAATGTCATCAATGCTCATGCCAGCCTTTTTCAGGGCGGCTTCAGTAGCCGGGATCGGCGCTTCCAGCATGATAACCGGATCATGACCGATCATGGTCATGTGATGGATGCGGGCGATGGGTTCAACACCCAGTTTTTTCAGGCCATTTTCGTTGACGATCATGACACCTGTTGCGCCATCACAGATCTGGCTGGCGGAAGCGGCTGAAATACGGCCATCCTGTTGCAATAATTTAACTCCGGCGATGCCCTCGAGAGACGCATCAAACCGGATGCCTTCATCAATTGTGCATTGTTCACCGGTCGGCAAACCATCAAGGTCACGCTTTTCCAGGGCCACAATCTCGTTGGCAAACTGGCCTTCGTTTGTTGCCTGCATGGCTTTTTGATGACTTGCCAGAGAGAAGGCATCCAGCTCTTCTTTCGACAGATCATATTTTTCCGCCATCATTTCAGCGCCGATGAACTGGCTGAACTCGACATCCGGATAGTTTTCTTCAACACCCGGACTGACATAAAAACCAAGGTTATTTTTCTGCGGCAAGATTGACGGCGTGAACATGGGAACCCGCGTCATACTTTCAACGCCCGAGGCAATAACGATATCCATCGTCCCGGACATGACAGCCTGAGATGCAAAATGCACGGCTTGCTGGGATGATCCACACTGGCGATCAAGAGAAGTGCCGGGCACAGATTCAGGCAAGCAGGAAGCCAAAACTGAATTGCGGGCCACGTTCGTTGACTGTTCACCCACCTGGGAGACACAGCCCATGATCACATCTTCAACAACCGCTGGATCTGCACCTGTTTTGGTGACAAGATCATCAAGGATGGACGCGGCCATGTCGACCGGATGCCAGCCAGACAGCTGTCCGCCGCGTTTTCCGCCTGCGGTCCGCGATGCTGCGACGATATATGCTTCAGCCATTTTTTTCTTCCTTCTGTTGTTTGTTCAGTATCCTGGTGATGCCGACCGGGCCGGCACACACAATTAAATTTCCATCAATGCAATGACCTGATCTTCCGCGATCATATCGTCCTTGCTGACGAGTATCTGTGTAAGTTTGCCCTTCGATGGGGCTGTCACGGGAATTTCCATCTTCATGGATTCGAGAACGACAATCACATCGTCTTCTTCAAGATTTGTGTCCGGGCTCGCTTCGACCAGCCAGACATTGCCAGCCACTTCGGATCGGACTTCAATTGCAGCCACATTTATTCTCCATAGCAATACGGATTGTTATTCTAAAATTCTGAAGTTTCATTTGCTGCCGCCAGGCCGCCTTGAAGCGGCTGATTCTTCCGGATCCCGAATGTCATTGGTCCCTTCCAGCATTTTTTCCATATCAGCCAAGCCGCGGGGATCAATCATAAGATCACAGAAAAGCGTTCTTTCATTGGCCAGCCCCTCTTCAAACCCCCAGTCGCCAACCCCCTTGATCAACTTCTTGATGTGACCTGAGGCACGCGGAGATTTTTCAGCCAGCTTCAAAGCGATTTGCAGGGCACGAGCCACCACATTACCATCAACACATTCCATGGCCACGCCGTAGGAGACAGCTTCATCGGGAGAGATGGTTCGACCCAGAAGTTCCATTTCCATGGCTTTGGCCTGGCCGATTAAACGGGTCAGTCTTTGGGTTCCACCTGCCCCGGCAAGAATACCGATGTTGATTTCCGGCAATCCGAGATCATAAGGTCCTTGTTTGACCAGACGAAAATCGCAGGCAAGAACCATCTCGAACCCGCCGCCCATGGCACTGCCGTTAATCGCGGCAATAAAAATGACGGACATTTCTTCCATGCGCCGATAGCAAACATGAACATTGTTTTCCGGCACGGGCCGGTCTATGGAGAACTTCAGATCGCGTGCGGCCATCTTCTGGCTGGTTGCCAGCAGTGAACTGACGTCAAAATGACGAATAAAAACGTCTGGATCATTGCCTGTCAGAATGACAGCCCGAACCGTTTCGCTTTTATCGACGTCATCCAGCAGAGCACTGAATTCCTCAACTGTCTGGTTGTCCATATAACCTTCAGGAGGATTGCTGAACTTCGCGATCCAGGTGCTTCCATCCTGTTCAATAATAATTCTTGGCATCAAACGTCCTCTACTTCTGAATATTTAACGTCCGGGACCAGGAGAACCTTGCCATTTCGCCCCGGTTTCGCAGCGTGGGCAAGAGCCGCCTTGATTTCACTGAGGGGATACTTCGCCTCTATATTTGCTGAAATACGCCCCTCCCGGATCAGGGAAGTGAGCGCGCGATAAGTCTGCTGAACCTGATCTGGTGATGTATCGGCAAACCAGTCTGCCAGCCAAAATCCCCTCAGAGTCAGGCGCCGGAATACCAGGTGATTGGCGTCGACTTCACAAGGCTTTCCGCTCAGCAATCCGTAATTTGCGATAAGGCCACCTTGCGCCATGCAGGCCGCAAGCTGATTGGTTGCATACCCACCGATGGCATCAAATGCCAGCCTCGGTCGATCGTCACCGGCAACAGTCGCAAGTTCCTTGAGCAGATCATCGAGCGACGTTGCATCGTCTGCCACCAGGACAACGTCCGCGCCATCATCCTGAAGCTGTTTGACAACGTCCGGTCGGCGCACGATGGCTGCAACTTTGTAGCCCTTTTGTTTCGCTGCCAAAATCACAAAGCGACCAACGGCGGAATTGGCAGCATTCTGTATAACCCAGTCACCCGGCTTCAGGTCGACCAGTGCCAACATGGCTTCTGCGGTCGCTGGATTGGCCTTGATCATGGACGCCTGTTCAATATCCACATCGCCGGGCACAGGGATCAGCAGTTTTTCCGAACATTGTATTTGCTCCTGCCAGGTGCTGCCGCCAATCGGGATCACCAAATCACCTACGTCAACACGCTGAACATCCTCGCCAATGTCGATGACCCGGCCAATACCTTCGGCACCTGGACAAGCCGGTAGTTTTGGCTTGTAGCCATATTCACCTTCGATTGTCAGGATATCTGCCGGGTTGATCGGCATAACAAGCATCTCGACGGTGACTTTGTTGCCAGTGGCCTTTGCCGGCGCAGGAATGTCGACACATTCCGCGGCATCACTTGCCGGACCAAAAACTGAAAAATGAATTGCCTTCATCGGTATTAAAGCCCTTTAGATTGGAGAAATTGGACGAACCCGGGGCGGGCTGTTGTCAGGTCGTCTGGCCGGACAGGAGGCGAAAGTTTCAATCAGACGCCGACGTGTATCGCGTGGATCAATGACATCATCAATGCCAAAGTCACGGGCCGCATCCAGGGCGCCCGTCTGACTTTTGATATTGTCGATCATTTCTGTGCGCACCGCATCGGGATCGTCCGCCGCGAGATACTTCTTTTTGTAGGCGACATCTACCGCACCTTCGATCGACATGGCACAAATCTCGGCTGTCGGCCAAGCGAAGGCCGCGTCAGCGTCAAATGCTCGACCGCCCCCCATGGCATAATAACCGCCGCCATAACCTTTACGCAGAACCACCGAAACACGGGGCACCGTGGCAATACCCATTTCGAAAAACAACCGCCCACTGCGCCTGCCAATACCGGTGTCTTCTGCGGCTGGGCCAATGGAAATGCCGGGAATATCAATCAAGGAAACCAGGGGCAGACCAAATGCATCACACAGGGCGATGAAATGTGCTGCCTTTTCACAAGCCGGGACATCCAGAATGCCGCCCTTGCGCAAGGGCTGGTTGGCAAAAAATCCAACGGGGCGACCGTTCAGGCGGGCAAAGCAGGTTACAATGTTGCGTGCGAAACCAGGTTTAAGCTCGAACATACTGTCAACGTCGGCAATAGACTTGATCACCTTGCGCACGTCATAGACCTTGCGGCTGTTGGCCGTAACCAGATCAAGCAGCTTGTCATCCTGCCGATCCACCGGATCATCACAAGGAATGATGGGTAAAGGCTGCCCTGCATTTTGCGGCAAATAGGACAGGAATTTCTGGATGGCCTCGAGGCATTCTTCTTCGGTATCGACAGCCAGATCAGCAATCCCCTGCTCGTCTGCCTGACGTTTGGCTCCGCCCAGTTCTTCTTTGGTGATGTCCAGCCCGGTCCCGGCCTTGACCAACGCCGGACCGGCGATACCCATTGTAGATTTACCCCGGATCATGACGACAAAGTCACCAAGCGACGCATAAGCCGTTGGACCGGCAAATCCCTGGCCCATGATGGCCACCACATTGGGCACCCAGCCAGACATCTTGCTTATAGTGTGAAAGATCGGCGAGGCGGCAGCAAAATGGGCTGCGTTCATACCATCCTGAATACGATGACCACCGCCTTCCAGCATCATGACCATAGGCAAGCCACGCTCCAGGCCGCGCTGGACCAGACGCCCGGCCTTGAGGTCGGCGGCTGTGCCTATGCTGCCGCCATAAACCGTAAAGTCCTGGGCAATGATGCTGACTTCCCGACCTGCTACTTTGCCCGTGCCGGTAATCACACCGTCAGCAGGGGCCACAAGATCGCGGTTCAATTCGTTGCTTCGGTCGGGTTCCACCAGGGCGCCGACTTCGCGAAAGCTGTCCCTGTCGACAAACTGTTCAATGCGCTCGCGCGCTGTTGCCATACCTTGAGCCCGACGTTTGGCAACGGCATCGGGTCGGCCTTCATCCATCACGCTGGTTCTGGCAGCTTCAATTTCCTGTAACTTGTCGCGGGATGTCTGGTCAGACATTTCTGGTTTGCTCCTGGAAGAGTATCGGGTGCCTGGTGTCTCAGACGCCGATTTTCTGCCGCTTTGTTTTGATTCCGGCGACTTCGACATCCCAGGAATCAGCTGTTACACCATCGTCCTTGAGAAGATGTTTTTGCACTTTCTGGGTCGGCGTCTTGGGCAATTCATCGACGATCCGGATGTATCTTGGCAACATGAAATGGGCCATGCGGGGTTCCAGAAAACGGTACAGGTCCTCGGGCACGATTTCCATCCCTTCAACCGCGGCCACAACGACCATTACATCGTCTTCGCCCAGGTCACTGGGAACAGGAACAGCTGCAGCCTCGCGGACAGCCTCAAAAGATGTGACTTCGTTTTCAACTTCGAACGAGGAGATATTTTCACCCCGGCGACGAATGGCATCCTTGATCCGGTCGACAAAATAGAAATATCCGTCTTCGTCGTATTTGAAGCCGTCCCCTGTATGAAACCAGCCGTTGCGCCATGCTTCGGCGGTTGCTTCCGGATTTTTGTAATATCCATGGTTCATGGCCCACGGGCGGTCGGTGCGCAGAATCAGTTCACCAATTTCGTCGGGACCAACCTCACAATCGTTCTCGTCGACCACGCGCGCCTCAACGCCCTCACGCACCTTGCCACACGTGCCGACTTTGGAGGGATGGTAGTCTGAAACCATGGGGTTGGAGATTTCGGTCATGTTGAAGCAGGTTCGGGTATCGAAGCCGTATCTGGTGCCGACTTCCATGGCATCCTCATTCCAGGGCACGCAAATCACCTTGCGCAATGTGTGTTTTTTGTCCTGGTCACTGGGTGGCAGCTTTAGCAAAAACGGATTCATGGCCGCCAATAAACAGCAGGCCGTAATCTTGAAGTCCCGCACCGTCGTCCAGAACTCGTCTGTCTTGAAATGGGTATCCAGATAGTTGGACGCCCCACAGCCCAGCGTTATGTTGAAATAAACCGTGCCACCGGCATGAAACATAGGCAAGTTGATCAAGGCCCGGTCATCGGCATTGATATAGGGCCAAGCCTCTGGTCCCATTGCGTAACCCTGGAGATAGGATGACAATACGGCCTTGGATGGACCGGTCGTACCGGACGTAAAAATGATGTACTGGGTATCCCAGGGCTCGACCACATCCAGCATGCCCTCAAGTCCGGTTTCCGGCACCAGGTCCGATGCCGGATGGGCTGTCAAATTTTTAAACTCAGCTTCCCCGTGGGTCACAATGACGTCCGACAGGATACCGGTATCAATATCGTTCAACCTTGGTGCCAGATCGGCATGGCACACCATCAGACTTGCATCCGAAACCTGAACGACATGTTGCAGCAAATTGCCCTTGTAGGCCGTGTTGATCGGGACATAGACGGCGCCGAGGTAATTCAGTCCAAACCAGGTAAGGATGGCTTCTTTGTTGTTGGCCTGCCAGGAGAGGACATGGTCGCCCTTCTTTACGCCCTTTTGCACAAATCCCTTGGCCGCACGCCGGGTCATTTCCAGGGTCTGCTTCCAGGTCCAGGTCTCGCCACCATGAAAAATGATCGCGACATCGTCCGCTTTTTCAACCGCCCAGCGTTCGATTTGATATGCCTGAACACAGTCTTGTCGTTCGGGTATGCGTGGATCATAAACCATTGAAATACCTCATTTACATCTCTGCTCTTATCGTCCGGGCAACCTGTTTCAGGCAGCTTCTATTTCGACCAACAGATCATCGGCTGCAACCTGGCTACCGACACTTGTCGCCACATCCTGCACAATGCCATCAATTTCCGCCAGAATATCATGCTGCATTTTCATGGCCTCGACGACTGCAAGCCTGTCGCCGCGTTTGACTGTATCACCAGTTGCAACAAATACTTCAAGAACAGCACCATGCATTGGTGCCGTAACCCGCCCGCCTCCGGCCTGTTCAGCAGCACTTGCGGCAAAGGCGATTTGGTTTCTGAAAATCAGGTTTCTGCCCTCAAATGACGCATGAAGCACGCCCGGCTCCTGCATCAGATACCCAACCTGCTGGCGACGGTCTTCAAGCCATACCCGAGCCTTGTTATCAGCGAGAGAAAGGACCTCCAGGTCAACGAACTGATCACCCGAACGCACGTTATATTTGTTGTCTCCCCGGGGAGAAACCAGCAGGTCGATATTTTCTTCCCCAACTTCCAGGATATAACGCGAAAGTAACGCACCTCCGCTGGACCAGTTCAGAAGCTCAGGGGTGACACCTTCACTTGCGTCAAAAGCCACATGACGTTCCAGGTTATACATGATGACAGCCGAGATCGCAGCTTCCCGGAAACCACCGAAATCTTCTGCCAGGTCGTCTTCGGAAAATTCTTCGTCAATAAAAGCTGTCGTTGCCTTGCCCAGTGCAAAGGTTTCTCTTTGCAGGACATCGATCAAGAAACGCCGGTTTGTTGTCGAGCCAAACAGAAGACAATCCTTCAGGGCCTCAACCAGTCTGTGGCGTGCCGTTTCACGGTCTTCGCCCCAGGCGATGACCTTGGCGATCATGGGATCATAGAAAGGTGATATTTCCTGTCCGCTCTGAACACCCGCATCAAATCGCACGCCTTCGGCGACTGCAGGTTGCCACAAGGCGATTTGACCCGTGCGCGGCATGAAGTTGTTTGCCGGGTCTTCAGCATAGAGGCGAACTTCCATAGCATGACCATCCATGCGCACGTCATCCTGCGATAATCCCAGTGGATTACCTTCTGCCACCTTTATTTGCAGGGCAACAAGGTCCAGCCCGGTAACCATTTCAGTAACAGGGTGTTCGACCTGGAGCCGGGTATTCATTTCCAGAAAATAGAATTTCCCATCCCCGTCCAGCAAAAATTCAACCGTCCCCGCGCCGCGATAATTGATGGTTCGGGCGGCTTCCACCGCAGCTTCACCCATCGCTGTGCGTAACTCTGGCGTCATCACCGGGCAAGGCGCTTCTTCCACAACTTTCTGATGGCGTCGCTGGACGGAACAATCTCGCTCGCCCAAGTGAATGACATTGCCATGGGTATCGGCAAAAACCTGAATTTCAACATGGCGCGGCTGAATGATGGCTTTCTCAAGGATCAATTCGTCTGACCCAAAGGCATTCAACGCCTCGGATCCGGCCGAGCGCAAAGCCTCGGCCATATCTTCAACCTTGTGCACCAGACGCATGCCCCGGCCTCCACCACCGGCAGCAGCCTTGACCATCAAAGGAAAGCCGATTTCACCGGCAGCGGCAATCATCACGTCCGCAGACTGGTCTTCCTCTTCATATCCAGGCACACAGGGAACACTGGCATTGATCATTCGGCGTTTGGCCTGCGCCTTGTTACCCATCAAATCGATGGACTCAGCATCCGGTCCGATGAAGACCAACCCGGCGGCTTCGCAGGCCCGGGCGAAGTCTGCGTTCTCCGACAAAAAGCCATAGCCTGGATGAATGGCTTCAGCGCCGGTCTGCCTGGCGGCTTCCAGAATTTTATCAATGACTAAATAGCTTTGACCAACCGGGGCCGGGCCTATACAGGCGACATCATCTGCCATCAGTACATGTGGTGCACCTGCGTCGGCTTCGGAATAGACCGCGATTGTACGATATCCCAGCGCCTTGGCCGTCCGCATGACCCGGACGGCGATTTCGCCACGGTTGGCGACCAGGATACTTTTGAATGATCTCATAGTCTGACTACTTTCTTCACAATCCCGAACCAGATCAACTGGCCCATTGCGGTTTACGCTTTTCCAGAAACGAGGCGACGCCTTCCCGACCTTCGTCAGATAGCATGCAATCTGCAAAGCCGTTTGCGGCCATTTCAAGCATTTGATTTCTGTCCAGTTTACGGGTGGCCAGAACGATTTTCTTGGTGATGGCGTTAGCGCCTGGTGCGCAACGCATGACTTGGTTTTTTACTTCTTTTTCGATGGCCTCAAGACCGTCCGCATCGTCAACCACATAATCCGCCAACCCAAGTTCACCGGCTTCGACACCTTTGAAGCGTGAGGCCGTCAACATCAAACGACGTGCTGTCCGCAGGCCAAGACGCTGCACCACAAATGGCGCGATCTGGGCGGGCGGAATACCCAGCGTGGTTTCTGTGAGGGCGAAACGTGCATCTTTTGTTACGGCGACAACATCGGCGCAGCAAACCATACCCAGGCCACCGGCCATAGCGGCGCCTTCAACCAGGATGACGACGACTTGTGGCATTTCATTGATGAGGTCAAACATCTCACCGGCAGCGCGACTGGCTGCGACAACATCTGCCTTGCCTTTTGCGCCCCCCTGGAAGTCTGACTTGAAACTTTTAAGGTCGCCGCCTGCGCAGAACCAACCGCCCTTGCCGCGCAAGGTAACGCCGCGGACCGATCGATCATCGCGAACGCTGCGCAAGACTGCGACCAGTTCATCGACCATTTCCTGGGCCAGAGCATTCCGTGATTCCGGACGATTGAACCAGATGGTCAACCAACCGGCGTCTGCGTCCAGAACAAGATTTTTCGTCTCAGGCAAGTTTGTCATTTTCCGAATTTCCCTGACTACAGGCGCGCGACGCCAAAGGTGTTGGGATTAACTGTGCGATTACGCGATTCGAAACAGGTATCAAGAGCAAATCCCAGGACCTTGCGGGTATCGCGCGGATCAATCATGCCCTGATCCAGCATCCTGCCCGAGGTATAAAAGGCATCGGATTGCGAATCGAAATGCGTGGTCAGCATGTCTTTCTGACGCTGCAAAGCTTCTTCGTCGACATCCTGTCCCCGCCTTGCTGCACCACTGCGGGCGACCTGATCCATGGTCAGGGCGGCTTGTTGCCCGCCCATGACACCGGTTGTGGCGTTTGGCCATGTAAACAGGAAATCCGGTTTATAACCAACACCGCACATGCCGTAGTTTCCAGCCCCAAAACTGGCACCGATATAGAGGGTGATTTTGGGCACACGAATATTACTGACGGCCTGGATCATTTTCGAGCCATGTTTGATCATGCCGGCGCGTTCATATTCCCTGCCCACCATGTAGCCTGTGGTATTGCTGAGGAAAATGATCGGAATGTCGGCTTGGTCACAAAGCTGGAAGAACTGCGCGGCCTTTGTTGCGCCATCTGGATCAATGGGACCGTTGTTACCAATGATACCACAGGCATTGCCATAGATGCTGGACTGCACACAGACTGTGGCGGCACCGTAACGGGGCTTGAATTCCTCGAATTCAGATCCATCCACAAACCGGGCCATCAGCTCTCGCACATCGTATGGTTTGCGATAATCCACCGGGATCAGTCCGGCGATTTCATCTGGTTTATACCGAGGCTCGACAAAGTTTGTCGGCTTCTGTTGTGTGCACGCCTTGTTCCAGTGCAACCGTTTGACCAGGCCGCGTGCCAGTAACAAACAATGGGCATCGTCTTCAGCAACGTACTCCACCAGGCCGGACACAGTAGCGTGCATCTCGGTGCCTGCAAGTTCTTCTTCTTCTGATATTTCTCCTGTCGCCGCCCGGACCAAAGCCGAACCACCCAGAGATGCCCTGCCTCTGCCTTTAACGCTGATTACATAGTCGCTCATGCCCGGCATATAGGCGCCGCCTGCTGTGGCCGGACCATGCAGCAAGGTGATCGTTGGAATCCCGGCTGCACTCAGACGGGCAAGCCGATAGAAGATACTGCCCGCATGGGCCCAGCCTTCGACCTGGTATTGCATAAGATCAGCACCGGCACTTTCGACCAGATGAACGAACGGCAGTTTGTAACGCAGGGAAATATCCAGACAGGCCTGGATCTTGTCACTTGTTGTCTGGGTAGAAGCCCCCGCATTAATGCCACTGTCATCAACATAGATCATGCAGCGCACGCCGCTGACAAAACCGATTCCTGACAGGCAACTGGCGCCTGGAATCGATTTTTCTCGATCGTCAGTATCAACCAGGAAATTAGCCAGACCATAGAGTTCCAAGAACGGCATGCCAGGATCCAACAGACGCAACAAGCGCTCGCGTGGGGTCAATTGGCCGCGTTCGTCAAAGCGGGGGCGACGTTTTTCTGACAGGGCTTCGGCCCGGCTCTTGATCTCATGATAACGATCAACAAGCGTTAGCATCTCCTGCCTGTTGGCAGCAAATGCTTCCGATCCTGTGTTGATTTTTGACGCGTAATTACTCATGAAAGCCCCTCGGCAATTCGTTTTGGAACAGGAATTGGATGGTCCAGCAAGATCTGGGCAAAGCCTTTGCCCAGAGCATCATTGCGAAGACTGGCGGCACCGCCACCACCCAACACATCATGCAGGAAAAAATTGATGGCATGCGGACCTGGCATATAGAAGCGCTCAACCGTGCCTTCCAGAAAATGAGAAAACCTTGCAGCGACGGCATCTTCGTTCAGAACGGCCCAGATCCAGGGCAGGTATTCTGCCTGGCGGGCGATAATACCAATGTTTGCTTTGTTGCCCTTATCGCCACTGCGACCCCAGGCCAAACTGATCAAGGGCACGCTGACCATTTCATCATCTGCGGTCGGTTTGGACGGTAGCTCGGGACGCCGTGGCTTGATCGACGATGCAGATTGATCCGCACTTGCGTCATACGCAATCCGGCGATCTCCGAAGTCTATTTCAATGGCCAGATCACTTTTGGGAATCAGAAACGAGAACAGGCGCACGACAGGCGATGGTTTTGCCCGGGTGCCAAAAAACCCGGAAAGACCTGGCGGCGATGCGAGACCGAGTCCTGCTGCTTCTTTCAACAAAATATTGATCCCGGCAACATCGGAATGCCGGGCTGCAAACTTCACCACGACCTCTCGTGCATCCTGTGCCCGGCCAAAATCACCAAACTGGCTTTCGACGCCGAGGACCTCTGTGCTTGTTTCGGTGTAATCCCCAAGGTTGGATGCCCGCAGGGCCGTGCGGGCGCGCTTGAAGGCCGCCGCGGCAAAGCCCTCGGCTTTTCTTCCCGCATCTACGCCATAGAACGTCATATGGGAACCAGCTCGCCAGCCGTCACTGTAGGTAGCGCTGACTTTGTAGCTGTCAGTGGCCGGATATCCTGTTGCCCCTGTTACGTGAACACGATCACCTGCGACAGCGGAAATTGAAACGCCAGAAAAATCACAAACCACGTCCGGCACGATATAGCCCTGTGGATCACCAATTTCGTAAATCATTTGCTCTGACACGGTACCGGTGTTGACGACACCACCTGTGCCGGCAGACTTGGTCACGTCAAAGCTGCCATCCGGGCTAATTTCACATATTGGGTAACCCATCGTATCAATGGTATCGACGGCCAGTTCCCAGTCCGTGAAGTTTCCTCCTGTAACCTGCGTGCCACATTCCAGAATATGCCCCGCCAGCGTGCCGCCAGCCAGCTTGTCCAGATCGTCTCTGTTCCAGCCAAATTCGTGTATGCAAGCACCCAGCGTCACCGCACTATCAACCGAGCGTCCGGTGATGACGATATCTGCCCCTTCATCCAGGGCACGGGCAATCGGGAAGGCACCGAGATAGGCGTTGATGCTGACCAGGCTTGTGGCATCGGGAAAGGCGTCACCAGTGAACATTTCGCTGGCAGCAAGATTTTCCTTTTGATCGATAAGATCGTCGCCCAGAACAACGGCGACCTTGAGGTCCAGCCCGAGTTCAGTGATCAGGGAGCGGGCGGCTTCGCCACAGGCAACAGGATTAACACCACCGGCGTTAGATATGATCTTGACTTTTTGTCGAGAGATTTGGATCAGGTTCTGTTTCAGGACGGTGGAAATAAAGTCACGTGCATAGCCAGCGTCGGCATCTTTCGCTCGCGCTCGGGCCATGATCGACATAGTAACTTCAGCCAAATAGTCGTAGACAAGATAGTTCAGGTCACCACTATTCAGGAGTTGGGGTGTCGCCATAGCGCTGTCCCCCCAGTAGCCACTGGCACCGCCGATTCTGATCATTTCGTCGTCCAATGTATTGCTCTTTCGACTTTCAACATTTCATAGTAAAATGAAGCACATTCACATGCTATGAATCAAGTTCATTTTCGGTTATTGCTAAAAGAAAGCACTGTTTTTCCGTTCGCCAATTGCCCTGCAAGTGGTATTCAGACTTGGCAAACCCTTGATCCGGAAGCAATGCATCCGCTATACAAAAAGCACCTTGCTACCGAAACCCCGACCTGAAATGACACCGGGGATCGACATCACAAGCTAGAGCGTTTCCGGACTTACCGGAAACGCAGCGTTGCCTCAAAACCAAGGTGTACGCCAATAATCGAAGCTGAAGCCATTCCGTTTTAACCGGAATAGCCTTAGTTGCACCCGATGGAGAGAGACCAGATGAGTGAAGCGAGTTCACAGACACGCCGCCAGAAAGTCGTTGAAAAAGAGCAATCAATAATTGCTGCGACACGGACCGTTTTCCGCGAGCACGGGTCTGAAAACGTCAAGATTTCGGAGATTGCCAAGTTGGCCGGACTGGCTGAGGGCACGGTCTACATATACTTCAAGAATAAGAATGCCCTGCTGCTGGCCGTGGCCACTGATTTTTATGAAGACTTGACCAGGGATGCAGCCAAAGGCATCAAAGAACTCGCGGGTACTTCAGACCGGTTGAGGTTCTTGGCCCGGCATCATTTCGAACGGGTTGCTGATGAATGGCCAATGATTGCCCTGGCTATGAGCCCCTATCAGGCATCCAACGAATATCGCAATACTGAAGGTTATCAATTAAACCGAAAATATGTCGAGGTTTTCGATCAGGTTATTCGTGAAAGCGTCAATCGGGGCGAGATTCGCGAAGAACTGCCCCTGAATATAATCCGGGACATTTTTTACGGTGGCCTCGAATATGCGGCCAGAACCATGCGCTTGCGCAGTACAAAGACGGACCTCGACAAGGCCGTCGACGATTTCATGCTGGTTTTCTCTTCCGGAATTTTCAGGTCAGGACCACCCAAGGGTGTTGCTTCAGGCTCGGGCGACATGGAAGCTGTTGTGGCCCGGCTGGAAAAGGTAGCGGCAACTCTCGAAAAATAAAACGACCAGACCCTGCAGATTCAAAAAGGCCCGGACGAATACTCGAATATTCGCCCGGGCCAGTTGATCTCAGGGGCTAACTTCTTCAGTAACCGCGGATACCGGACTTGCGTGCCCAGCGTCCATTTTCTACTTGAACCAGGAAGGCGTCGTTAGAGCCCTGGCGCTTTTTGGCTCCAAATGACAGCTTGGATCCGCCAAAGATATCCTGGTAACCAGAAATACCTTCCATCGCCGCAACAAAACTGTCAGTGGTCAGATTGCGACCGGCGCCTTTGATTGCCTGGAAAGTCAAATCAGCAGCAACATAACCCAGCTGTGCAGCCTGGTTAGGGTTCTTGCCAACGCGTGCCTTATAGTCTGCAACAAACTTTTGAACCACTGCCCGCTTGTCATCAGGATAGGCGAATTCAAAAGATGTCATGGAATAAAGACCTTCGGTGACGCCACCCTTGGCACTTGCGACAAGTGTATCCATGATCACAGTACCCGACTTAATAGGATAAAGCCCTGAAGTGATTCATACTTTGAGATTCTCCGACCAAAGAAAGTCTCAAAATATGCAGCAATTACTTGGCAAGGCCTTATCCACACCGTTAGGAGAGC